>Ga0307410_10001118_pt1 | contig 11729 bp, 12 predicted proteins | sample 322Ometagenome_3_FD_203707 | JGI IMG/M metagenome (GOLD analysis project Ga0307410, IMG submission 203707) | Maize rhizosphere microbial communities from greenhouse at UC Davis, California, United States - 322HYB-O-3 | ecosystem: Host-associated > Plants > Roots > Rhizosphere > Soil | place...
AAGGCTCGCCATGGGCGAATGTTTATCCGACTCGGCCGCGGGTAGAACGTCGTCGCGAGAGGCTCCTTAGCGACTTCTCTGCCGACCAGGGGGGGTTGGCACTCAAGGCCGGTGCGAACCGGCCTTGAGGCCTTGTGCAAAGGTCTTGTCTGGGCGGGGAAAACCCTGTGGATGCTGTGGGAAACAGGGCGCGAACCGCGCTTCACTCAAGGAAAATCCCCATCCGACGGAATTTCTCGTTCCGTTCGCGCCTTCGCGCCTCTGGATCGCGCTTTTTGACCTCTTCGAGCGCAATTTCGAGCGATTCGCCAAGAATCGTGGCGGCAGCGTCCGTACTCTCATGCGCGCCGCCGGGAGGCTCCGGCACCACCCCGTCGATCACCCCGAGCTCGAGACAGTGGGCAGCGTCCGGCTTGAATGCGGCGGCGGCCTTCTTGGCCTCACCTGCATCGCGCCAGAGGATCGCGGCACAGCCCTCGGGCGATATGACCGAGTAGATCGCATTCTCCTGCATGAGGACGCGGTCCGCGACCGCGATTGCGACGGCCCCGCCCGAACCGCCTTCGCCGATGATGCAGGACACGGTCGGGACCCCGAGCCTGAGCATGAGCAGCTGGGAGCGTGCGATCCAGCCGCCCTGCCCGTGTTGTTCCGCGACCACGCCCGGGTAGGCCCCGGGGGTGTCTACGAGGGTGATCACGGGAAAGCGGTGCCGGTCTGCGAGCTCCATCACGCGCATTGCCTTCCGATAGCCCTCGGGGTACGTCATGCCGAAGTTCCGATGCGTGCGCTCACGGATGTCGCGCCCCTTCTGGTGGCCGACCAGGGCTATTGTCTGGCCGTTGAAGCGGCCGATGCCTGTCACGAGCGCAGCGTCATCCGCGAATGAACGGTCGCCATGCAGCTCGATGAAGTCGTCGAAGATTCGCTCCACGTAGTCGAGGGTGTACGGCCGGTCCTGGTGGCGGGCGAGCTCGACGGCGCGCCAGACCTCGTCCGCGCTCGGCTCCTCCGCAATCCGGTCGATCTGGTGCTGGAGCCGGGACAGCTCCCCCGAGACGCCGACCCCCCGCAGCAGAGGAAGATCTCGCAGCCTGGCGAGGCGCTCGCGCAGTCGCAGCTGCTCCGCCGTTCCCTCGCTGCTCTCAGTCGCCATGCTCAAAAAGGGCGAGCACGCGGCCCAGGTAAGGCCGGAGCTCCGGCCGCGGGACGATCGCGTCGACGTGGCCGAAGCGGGCGTTCGACTCGGCGAGCCCGAAATCCTCGGGAAGCTTCTCCCGTGTCGTCTGCTGAACGACGCGCGGCCCGGTGAAGGCCAGCAGCGCACCGGGCTCGGCGACGATCACGTCACCGAGGCTCGCGAAGGACGCCAGGACGCCTGCCGTAGTCGGGTGCGTCATCACGGAGATGAACGCGGCCGGCCTCTGCTGCAGGAGGTCGACCGCTGCGACCGTCTTCGGCAGCTGCATGAGCGAGAGAATCCCCTCCTGCATGCGGGCACCGCCTGAGGCGGTCACGCAGACGAGCGGCACGCCTTTCTCCGCTGCCCGTTCGCACGCACGGGCGAACTTCTCGCCGACGGCGCTCCCCATCGAGCCGCCCATGAAGGCGAAGTCCATAACGGCGAGCTCGCATGTTCTGCGTTCGATGCTGGCCGCGCCCGCGATGATCGCATCTCCGAGCCCCGTGGCCATCTCGGCCTCGGCAATTCGCTCCGTGTAGGCACGGAGATCGAAGAAGCCGAGCGGGTCGGCGGAGCGCAGATCCTTGTCCTGCTCCTCGAACGTGCCCCGGTCGGCGAGCTGCTCGACCCTGCGCCGCGCGCGCACGGCGAAGTGGTGGCCGCACTGCGGACAGACCCAGAGGGCCTCGTCGAGCTCCTCGTCCCGGTAGTGGGAATGGCAGCTGGGGCACGTGTTCGGGTCCTTCCCGGGAGGCTCCGGCTCGGGCCCGCGATGCTCGATGGAGACGTCGATCCGGCTGGCCATGACCGGCCTATCTTAGAGGCAGGGCTTCTAAAGCCCTACGGCTTGACAGAAGCGGGCGAGCCCGGCAACGTTCTCGGGATCCGCGGCCAGACCGGAGAAACCGAGCCCGGCGACAGGCTTGTGGCGCGCGAGCTCGACGAGCACGGCCTCGGCCGCTTCGGGAGTCATCCCTCCCGGCTCCGGCATGAACATGGACACGCCGCAGTCGGGCTCGAGCACGTCGCAGTCAAAGGCAACGTAGACGGCGTCCACGCCGTCGAGCGCCTGGGCGACGCCCTCCTCGCCAAGACGCATGCCGCTCTCGGCGATGAACTTCTCCTCGGGCGGGTCCAGGCTGCGGGCTCCGACTAGAGCCACGTCCTCCGCGGCGACCGTGTCGGAGTCGATCAACATGCGCAGCGGCATCCCCCACAGATTCCCGCTCGGAGAGGACTCCGGCGTGTTGAGGTCACCATGCGCGTCGAACCAGACGATGCCGAGCCGTCCGACCCTCGTGGCGAGCGCTTCCACGGCGCCCACGTGCGCGCAGCAACAGCCGCCCACGACAACTGGCCGCTCGGGGAGCGAGCAGGCGATCGCAAGCGTTTGCTCGGTGAGCGTATCCTCGTCGACGACGCCTGCTTCGGGGTACGGGAGCTCGAGGAACGCGGCCTCGACCATGGACTCCCCGTCCTCGCCCCAGGCTTTCGGCACACGCACGAGCCCGGCGCGAAAGGTGCGTCCGCACGAGTGGCATTCGTACTCCCCGCCCTCGAGAGCCACCGCGGTCAGCGTCCGGCAGTCGGGGCAACGCGCCCGGAGGGTCGACACGGCTAAAAGGTAGCTGGAACCAGCTCGTCCAGCACATCGGGGAGTCGAGAGAGGTCCTTGAGCTCTGCGGCCCGCGGCAGGTCGCTCGTCTCACCGAGCCGGTTGATCCAGACAGCGCGCAGGCCGAGCCGCTCGGCGGGGGCGATGTCGTGGAACAGGCTCGCGGCCACGTGGACGTGGCTTTCGCGTTCCGCACCGTAGCGTTCGAAGAAGCGTTCCCAGTGCCCGGGCGCAGGCTTGTAGGAGCCCGCGTCGGCCGCGGTCACCTGGCCGTCCACCGGCACGCCGATGCGCTCGAGCGATGCGGCGAGGAAATCCGGATCGGTGTTCGAGAGCGGGACGAGGTTGAAGCCACGGCTCCGCAGCTCGGCGAGCGCGCCCGGGACCTCGGGGAACGGCTTCCATGAGGGAAGGGAGTCGCCGAGGGCGCCCTCCTCCCCGGGAGGAACGACCAGCCCCTCTTCGGAGGCGAGGCGGGCGAGCGTTTCTGCGAGCACGTCCCGGTACGGGATCGCCCGGCCCTCCTCGACCTTTGGCTCGAGCTCGTGGTAGCGGTCGAGCAGCCGGTCGGGGTCCTCCTCCGGCCAGATTCGCTCGAGCCCGCCGCGGATCCCGCCCATCCAGTCGACGAGCGTGCCGTACACGTCGAACGTGGCCCAGCGCTCCTCAGCCACCGAGTCTCAGCCCTGGAACTTCTTGACGACCAGACAGGCGTTGTGGCCGCCGAACCCGAAGTTGTTCGACAGCGCCACGTCGGTCGTCCAGTCGCGCGACTCGTTGGGGATGTAGTCCAGGTCGCACTCCGGATCGGGATACTCGTAGTTGATCGTCGGCGGGATGACGTCGCGCTGCACGGCGAAGATCGACGTGATCGCCTCGATCGCGCCCGAGGCGCCGAGGCAGTGACCGGTCGCGCCTTTCGTCGAGGAGATCGGCGTCTTTCGGGCCTTCTCCTCGCCGAGCGCGACCTTGATCACACGCGTCTCGCTCGCGTCTCCGAGCGGGGTGGAGGTCCCGTGCGCGTTGATGTAGTCGATGTTCTCCGGGCCCACTCCGGAGTCGTCCATGGCCATTCGCATCGCGCGAGCGGGATGCTGCCCGGTCGGATCCGGCTCGGTGATGTGCTGCGCGTCGGAGGAGATGCCGTAGCCGCCGAGCTCCGCATAGATCTTTGCGTCCCTCTTCTTCGCGTGCTCGAGCTCCTCGAGGACGACGATGCCGCCGGCCTCTCCCATGACGAAGCCGTCGCGCTCGGCGTCGAACGGACGGCTCGCGGCCTCGGGGTCATCATTGCGGCGCGACAGCGCGCGCATGGCCCCGAAGCCACCGATTCCCACCTTCGTGATCCCGGCCTCGGTGCCGCCGGCGAGCATGACGTCGGCTCGGCCGAGCCGGATGTCGTCGAGGGCCTGGCCGATGGCCATGTTGGAGGCCGCGCAGGCCGTGCACTCCGACCAGAGCGGGCCGCGCGTCCCGAGCTCCATCGAGACCCAGGCGGCGCCCATGTTCGGGATGATCGCGGGGATCGAGAACGGGTTGATCCTGTCTGGACCGCGCTCGAGCAACTGGTCGTAGCAGTCCTGGAAGGCCTTGAGGCCGCCGATCCCGGTCGCGACGGAGACGCCGACGCGGTCGTTCTCCGGCTCGATCTCGATCCCGGAGTCGGACTCCGCCATACGGGCGGCCGCGACGATCATCTGCGCAAAGCGGTCGAGCTTCCGCGCCTTGCGGTGCTCGATCCATTTCGTGGGCTCGAAGTCCTTCAGCTCGCAGGCGAAATGGACGGCGAAGTCCGATGGGTCGAATTGCTGGATCGCCGCCGCGCCGCTCTTTCCCGCGGTGAGGTTCTCCCAGAAGGTCTCGGCGTCGTTTCCGAGCGGCGTCACCGCACCGACACCGGTGACGACAACACGCTTGCGTCCGTTCGTGCTCACCCTGATCCTCCCCCTACATGCCTAGGCCGCCGTCGACGAGCAGCACCTCGCCCGTGATGAACGCGGCCTCGTCAGAGCAGAGAAAGCGTACCGCACGCGCCACGTCCTCAGGCTCGCCGAGACGCCCGAGCGCGGTGTTCGTGAGGATGAGCTGGCGCATCTCCTCCGAGATGACGTCGGTGAGCGCAGTCTTGATGTAGCCGGGTGCGATCACGTTCACGCGCACGCCACGAGAGCCGAGCTCGCGGGCAAGCGCCTTCGACATGCCGATGATCCCCGCCTTCGACGCGGAGTAGTTCGCCTGACCCGGATTTCCGTGCAGACCGACGACCGAGGACATGTTCACGATCGACCCCGCGCGACGCTTCAGCATCTTTCGCGCGACTGCGCGGCACGTGTTGAACGGCCCACGCAGGTTTGTCTCGATGACGGTCTCCCAGTCCTCGTCGCTCATCCGAGCGATGAGGGTGTCGCGCGTGACGCCCGCATTGTTCACGAGGGCGTCGATGTCTCCGAGCTCCGACTCCACCCGCTCCACCAGCGCGACTGCCTCATCCGGGACCGAGACGTCGGCCTGGATCGCAACCCCGCCGACCTCGCCGGCGATCTCCTCCGCGGCGGCCTGGTCGGAGCGGTAGTTCACCGCCACCTTGGCGCCGGCGGCTCCAAGCTCACGCGAGATGGCTGCCCCGATTCCCCGCGACCCGCCGGTGACGAGAGCAACCTTCCCTTCCAAAGACGCAAAGTCGCTAGGCGGCAGAGAGCGTCTCCTGCAGCTTCGCGAGCGACTCGGGGTCGCCGACGGAGACCGTCCGCAGCGAGCGGTCGCACCGCCGCAAAAGCCCGCTCAGGACTTGGCCGGGCCCGATCTCGACGAACGTGGTCGCGCCTTGGGCGACGAGCTCGCGGACGGCCTGCGTCCACTTGACCGGGCCGGTCAACTGCTCGACCAGGAGACCACCGATGCGCTGCGCTTCCTCGACACGCGCGGTCACGGTGGACATGAACGGCGTCACCGGGTTCGAGAAGGTCACGCCTTCGAGCGCCGGGCGGAGAATGTCGGCCGCGCCCTCGACGAGCGGGCTGTGGAAGGCTCCGCTGACGCGAAGCTTCACGATCTTCCGCGCGCCGCGCGTGGAGGCCTCCTCGATGAGCCTGTCCACGGCGGCGTTCTCGCCGGAGACCACGACCTGCCCCGGGCAATTGTAGTTCGCCGGCCACACGTTCTCGATCCCGGCGCAGAGCTCCTCGACCTTGGCGTCCTCGAGACCGATGACCGCGGCCATCGCGCCGGGATGCCTGTCGGCCGCCTCGGCCATCGCCCGCCCGCGCTCCTGGACGAGCGCGATCGCGTGCCGGTCGGGAAGCGATGCGGCCGCGGCGAGGGCGGAGTACTCACCCACGGAGTGGCCAACGACAAAGTCAGGCTTGACGCCGAGGGTGTCCACAGCGCGCAAGCACGCGAGCGACGTCGCGACGAGTGCCGGCTGCTGCACGTCGGTGCGCGTCAGCTTCTCGATCGGGCCCTCGAAGCAGACCTGGGCGACGTCGTAACCGACCGCCTCGGAGGCTTCATCGTAGACGGCCCGCGCCTCGGGAAAGCGCTCCGCGATCGCGCGGCCCATGCCGACATCCTGCGAGCCCTGGCCCGGGAAGCAGAAGGCGATCTTCATGGGGTTCCGTTACCCCAGACGGCGAAGGCGGATCCCCACGTGAGCCCGGCGCCCATGCCCGTCATCAGTACCCGCGTTCCGTCCTTCAGCCGCCCTTCGCGCACGCCCTGGGCGAGGCAGAGCGGGATCGAAGCCGAGGACGTGTTCCCGAAGCGGTCGACGTTCACGAAGACCTTCTCCTCCGGGATGCCGAGCTTCGACGCCGCGTGGTCGATGATCCGTTTGTTCGCCTGGTGCGGCACGTAGAGGTCGATGTCGTCCACGCCGAGGCCGATCTCGTCGAGGAGCTTCTCCCCGGACGAGACGAGCACCCTCGTCGCGAACTTGTAGACCTCGCGCCCGTTCATATGCAGAAAGTGCATCTCTTGTGCGACGGTTTCGGCGGTCGAAGGGTTGCGCGAGCCGCCTCCCGGAATGGAGAGCTCCTTCCCGCCCTCGCCGTCCGAGCCGAGCTCGAAGCCCAGGAAGCCTCCGTCGGGCACATGCCGGATCACGACGGCGCCGGCACCGTCTCCGAAGAGGACACAGGTCGACCTGTCGTGCCAGTTGATGATCTTGGAGAGCGTCTCGGAACCAACCACGAGCGCGTTCCGCGCCAGGCCCCCGGCCACGGTCCCGTAGGCCTGGGCGAGCGCGTACATGAAGCCCGTGCAACCGGCGGAGAGGTCGTACGCGGCGGCATCCGGCGCGCCCAGCTCCGACGCGAGCAGCGAGCCGGTCGACGGGAAAAACATGTCCGGGGTCACGGTCGCGACGACGACGAGGTCGAGCTCGGCCGGGTCGAGGCCCGCCTGCTCGAGCGCCTCGCGAGCCGCCGGGAGCGCCAGGTCGCTCGCCGCCTGACCGGGCTCTGCGATGTGCCGCTGCCTGATCCCGGTCCGCTCGGTGATCCATTCGTCGGAGGTCTCGACCAGCTTCGACAGCTCGTCGTTGGTCATTACCCTCTCCGGCACGTACGACCCCACGCCGACGATTCCAATCGAGCCGTTCTGCGAGACGTTCGCGAGCATCAGTGCCCCTTCCAGTGATGCTGCCCCGCGTATGTTGCTGGATGGGGCACTAGCCGTCGGTGACGGCGAACATGAGCGTCGCGCGTGCAGCGAGCTCCCCGTCCACCGTGGCCGTCGTCTTGCCACGCCCCACGGGCCCCCGCATCCGGTCGAGCTCGCAGGTCAGCTCGAGCTCGTCGCCGGGAAGCACCATGCGCTTGAAGCGCACATCGTCGATCCCCGCGAAGAGCGCCAGCTTGCCACGATTCGCCTCGTCGGCGAGCACCGCGACCGCACCGCACTGCGCCATGGCCTCGACGATGATCACCCCGGGCATGATTGGCCGGCCCGGAAAGTGGCCCGTCAGGAACCACTCGTCGTCTTGCACGAGTTTCCGCGCGACGACACGGGAACCGGGCTCGAGCACCGTCACCTCGTCCAGGAAGAGGAACGGGTCGCGGTGCGGCAGGATCTCTTCGATCTGCTCGCGCCCAAGGGCGACGGTCACGCCGGGGTGTACTCCTCGAGCAGCGTCCGGAGGCGGGCTCGCGCGCGATGGACGTAGCACTTCGCCGTGCCAACGGGCATGCGCGCGACCCGGGAAATCTCCTTGTAGGAGAGCCCGAAGGAATCACGTAGGACGACCGCGATCCGCTGGTCGGCCGATAGACGCGAGAGGGCGTCGGCCAGATCCCGGCGCAGATCCGTGAGCATCGCGACGTTCGACGGATCGGGGTCGTCCGACACCGCGTGCTCGTCCAGTTCGAGCGGCTCCGCGCGGCGTACGCGCTGGAACGCCATGCGGTCGCGGCACGTGTTCACGACGAGTCGGTGCAGCCAGGTCGCAAACTGCGCCTCGCCGCGAAACTGCTTCAGCCGCGTACAGACCTTGACGAGCGACTCCTGCGCCGCGTCCCTCGCCTCCTCGAGGTCGCCCATGAGCTGCGAGGCAAGGCGGTTGACGCGCGGCGAGTAGCGCTCGACCAGGGTTTCGAGAGCGCGCGGGTCGCCGTTCGTTGCTTTGTCCACGAGCTCAGAATCCGTGAGCTTCGAGTAGAGGACGAGTCGCGGGACCGATGGGCTGGACTCGATTTGCAGAGGCTTGGCAGCTGTCGATTGCACGGCGGAGATAGTCTAGTGCAGTGACCCAGGAGGACTCGCTTGCGCCGGAGCATGTCGAGCGGCTCCTGACCGGCCGTTTCGGGCATCCGTACTTCTACGAGGCAAGCTGCGACACCACGCAGGAGCTCCTCGGCGCCGACCTGGCTGAGGGAGCGCTCGCCCTTTGCGACGAGCAGACGCAGGGACGCGGCCGGCTGGGGCGCAGCTGGACCGCGCCCCCCGGGACCGCGATCCTCTGCTCACTCCTGCTGCGCCCTCCCGACAACCGGGTCGTCTCCGAGCTCTCCCTCGTCGCGGGAACAGCAGTGGCGGAGGCAATCGAGGAGGCCGTTGCGCTCGCCGTCCAGGTCAAATGGCCGAACGACGTCATGCTCAACCGGCGCAAAGTGGCCGGCATCCTCGCCGAGGCCTCCGACGGCGTCGTCGTCGTCGGCATCGGCGTGAACGTCAACCAGGAGCGCGGCGACCTGCCCGAAGACGCGCCCGTCCCGGTGGGAAGCCTCTACACGGTCGATGGCATCAAGCGCGAGCGTGGGCCGCTGCTCGTGGCGATCCTCGACCGGCTCGAGGTGAACTACGACGCGTGGGTCGAGCGCGGCCTCGACGGCGTCTACGACAGCCTCGGCTCGCGCGACTTCCTCCGCGGCCGGCGCATCGCCGTGAACGGGGAGAGCGGAGTCGGCGTCAAGATCGACCGCGACGGCCGCTTCGTGGTCGATGTCGCTGGCGAGCATCGCGCCGTCGAGTCCGGCGAAATCGCGTACGAGCGCTAGCCGGCGAGCTTGACCGTGACGCGGGCGCCCAGGTTCGCCGCGGCGTCGACCGCCTGGGCTCGAAGGCGCGTGGCACGCGGAAGCGTGACGTGCGAATAGCCGGCCTGCCGCTGGATCTCGCGAAGGCCGACGAGCTCCGGGGACCCGTAGCGGAGCCGGACGGTAGCCGCTTCGCTCAGCCAGAGTCGGACCGCAGTGCGCCCGTCCTTCCGATGGCGCGCCGAGACGATGCGTACGGCGGGAGGGCGGGTGTCGATCGTGAGCGGAACCGAGAGCGAGCGGGTCCCGAGGGTCGTCGTCGCCTCGACGAGCGCGCGATACTCGCCGTCCGCGACCGCTCCGCTCCTGTTGTGGCCGCCCCAAGGAAACGACGCGGAGCCGGCCGCGAGGGTACCGAGCTCGTGAACCGTCGCGACGGTACGGTCGCCCTCCCTGATCCGGACCCGCACATCCGCCTGGCGGGCGAGCCGGAAGCCGATCGCGGACGAGTCCAGGATTCCGTCATCGTTTGGAGAAAAGGGCGTGGGAGCGGCCTCGAGGTGGCCGAGGGTCCGGTCGACCACGACACCGTGGCTCTTGCGCGCCCGCTGGCCCGGCAAGGTGGCCGTGATCCGGATGCGATAACGACCGTCGTGTACCAGCCGCCCGGACGAGTTTCGCCCGTTCCAAGCCATGCTCGCCCGGCCCTCGCTGTACGAGAACGAGCTCGCCAGTGTGCGAACGATCCTTGACGAGGAGTCGAGCACCTCGACTGCGACGCTCGCCCGGGTCGAGAGCGCGAAGGAAACGGCCATCGACTCGCCGACGCCGTCTTCGTTCGGAGTCAGGGCGTGCGGGGTGGCGGTCAGGCTCGTCACCTCGAGGGGCGGCGGGCCGGGGACCGTCCCGCGGGCGGGCCGGAGGTCGGAGCCGGCCTCGATCGCATACGAGAAGTTTCCGAACGGAGTCGTCGAAGCATCCCACGTCCAGTCGGCGACCGTGCCGGTTCCACTCCCGGTGGCGACGATCGCATCGGCAGCGTCACGGACTGTGACGGTCCACGCCAGCGCCTCGGTCAGCATCGCCCTGAAACGGACCTGGCCGCCGAGGCTCCCGGTGACGACCGGGTTGTAGAGCTTGGGCAGCCCCGTGGCCGCGACGTCGCTCGCAATCCCGTTGAGCTGGGCATAGAGGGAACCGCCGGGACAGCTCGTCGGCCCCGTGTCTCGGTGCCCCGAGACCGCGCGCAGACTCACCTTCGTTCCGGCCGGGTAGCGGGGGTTGCCACCCGACGTCCAAGTGAGCTTTCCAAGCGGGTTCACGTGCGCGATGTCGAGGCGCCAGGCAAGCAGTTTCACGAGCGCAGCACGCGCGGAGGAGGAGATTGCCCGCGACTCGTAGGTGCCGATCAACGCGACGCCGACGCTGCCCGTGTTGAATCCCTCGGCGTGGGCGCCGACGACGTTTTTGGTGATCCCCCCGCCCCGGCCCTCGAACACCTGGCCGTACTTGTCGACGAGGAAGTTGTAGCCAATGTCGTTCCAGCCGTTCGCGAGCACGTGGTAGCGCTCGATTCCCCGGACGATCGCCGCCGACTCCGAGGCCGAGTAGGAGTTCGTCCCGGCGGTGTGATGGACGACCGCGAAGCGAACCGCAGAGGCGTAGTAGGGGTTCGCGCGCACGATGGACTCGTCCGCGCCCCACGCAGGACGCCGGATGATCGTCGGCTGCGAAGCGCGGGCGGCGACGCGCCCCGGGAACAGCGCCTTCTCCGCGTGAGGGTCGCTCCGGAGGAAGTAGGCACGCAGCTTCGAGACGCGCCCGTCGAGCCGATACTGGATCGACCTCGCAGGTCCCGTCCAGTATGGGCTCCCGAGGGTCCAGCCCCGGGCTGCCACGTCCTCGGCCGAACCGGCGTCCGGCGAGTCCTCCGCCTCGGCCGCCGCCTCTCGCCATGAGCTCCACCGGCCGGCCCGCGAAAACGTCCGGAACGAGACGCTCCCGGGCCCTTTCCAGTGCAGACCCACCAGATTGAACTCGAGCGGTGCCTGCCGCGCACGAAGCTGACCCGACGCGGAGACCGGCTCGTCGCGGACCACGAACCGGTCCGCTCCGGGAGCGACCGCGGGAACGGCCAGGGCGATCACGAACGCGGCGAGGGCGGTGCGAAACAGGGTCATAACCGGCTGGGCGGCCTTCTGGCAAGGCAAACAAAGGCCTTCTCGGCCCTCAAGAGCGAAAGCTTGACCCTGATAGAATTCTTACACTCGAAGATGCTGCTCTTGCGGGGTTTTTTGGCGCTTCTCTGCGCCCTCTCCGCCGCCCTCGCACTGACCGGGACGGCGGTTGCAGCCGATCCTCCGCGCGTTCTCGCGGTCGAGTTCGAGAATGACATCAACCCGGTGACCGCGGATTACCTAACGGGGGCGATCGATCAAGCCGAGGAAGACGACCATGACGC
>Ga0307410_10001122_pt1 | contig 11721 bp, 10 predicted proteins | sample 322Ometagenome_3_FD_203707 | JGI IMG/M metagenome (GOLD analysis project Ga0307410, IMG submission 203707) | Maize rhizosphere microbial communities from greenhouse at UC Davis, California, United States - 322HYB-O-3 | ecosystem: Host-associated > Plants > Roots > Rhizosphere > Soil | place...
GACTTGAGATCGAGGTCAGGCGTTCGTCAGCGCGCGCCGGCCGTCGCCATCGCGAGCAGCCGTTCGACCCGCTCTTCCGTAGACGGATGCGTCGAGAACAGCCCCCGCAGCCCACCACCGGACAGCGGATTGATGATCATCATCTGCGCGGTCGACGGGTTGCGCTCGGCCGCCTCGAGCGGCACGCCCTGGGCGTAGCGGTGGATCTTCTCGAGCGCCGAGGCGAGCGCGCGGGGCTCGCCGGAAATCTCGGCGCCACCGCGGTCGGCTTCGAACTCTCGCGCGCGGCTGATCGCCATCTGGATCAGGCCGGCCGCGATCGGCGCCAGGATCGCCACCGCGATACCCGCAATCGGATTCACGGGGCGGCCTTCGCTGTCGCGTCCGCCGAAGAACATCGCGAAATTGGCGAGCATCGAGATCGCGCCGGCCATCGTCGCGCTGACCGTGCTGATCAGGATGTCGCGATGGCGGACGTGGGCCAGCTCATGGGCCATCACGCCGCGCAGCTCGCGCTCGGTCAGCACCCGCATGATGCCGGTCGTGGCTGCGACCGCGGCGTGTTCCGGGTTGCGACCGGTCGCGAACGCGTTCGGTGCATCTTCCTCGATGATGTAGACGCGCGGCATCGGCAGGCCCGCCCGCTGCGCCAGCTCCTGGATCATTCGGTAGAACTGCGGCGCCGAGGTCTCGTCGACCTCCTGCGCGTTGTACATCTTCAGGACCAGCTTGTCGGAGAACCAGTAGCTGAAGAAATTCATGCCGAGCGCGACGATCAGCGCCAGCATCATGCCTTGTTGCCCACCCAGCACCGAACCGATCGCCATGAACAGCGCCGTGATGGCGGCCATCAGAACGGCGGTTTTCAGCATGTTGAACATTGCAGTCCTTCGTTGACGCGGGCAGTCGATTCGCCCGCCCTGCCTAAGATGAGGTCGCGGCCGGACAGTTCAAATCGGCAGCGCGAATTTGGCGCCGACGGCGAGCGGCGCCCTCTGAAGAAATTCACGCGCCGAGAGCCGACGCCCGCCGGCGCGCTGCATTTGGGTCAGCTCGAGGACGTCGGCACCGCAGGCGACCCCGATCGCGTCGCTGCCAACGCTGACGACTTCGCCGGGCAATCCCGCTCCCGCGACGGCTCGTCCGCGCCAACATTTGATCGTCTCGCCTTCCAGCACGGCGATGGCTCCGGGGAACGGATCGAACGCCCGCAGGCGCCGCTCGAGAGCCGCAGCGGGCAGGTTCCAGTCGAGCACCGCCTCTTTCTTGTCGACCTTGTGCGCGTAGGTGACCCCGTCCGTCGGCTGCGGTACCGGCCGCGTGCGAATGCCCTTCGACAACTCGTCCAGCACGCGAACGATCGCAGTTCCGCCGAGCGCCGCCAGACGTTCCTGCAGGGTCGCCGTGGTGTCGTCCGGAAGGATCGGCATCGCATCGGTGCGCAACGCCGGACCGGTGTCGAGGCCCCGATCCATCTGCATGATCGTGATGCCGGTCTCTGCATCGCCCGCTTCGATCGCGCGATGGATCGGCGCTGCGCCCCGCCAGCGCGGCAGCAGCGACGCGTGGATGTTGATGCAGCCGAGCGGCGGCTGGGCCAGCACCCAGTCCGGCAGCAGCAAACCGTAGGCAGCGACGACCATCACGTCGGGCGCTGCTGCTTGCAGTGCGACCTGCGCCCGCGCGGCGTCCTCCGGGAACCGGCCGTCGAGGCGCAAGCTCCGTGGCTGGGCCACCGGTATGCCATGCGCGACTGCCCAAGCCTTGACCGGAGAAGCCTGCAGCTGCATCCCACGTCCCGCCGGACGGTCCGGCTGCGTCAAGACCAACGGGATGTCGAGATTCGCCCCTCGGATCTTCGACAGGGCGACTCGGGCGAACTCGGGGGTTCCCGCAAACGCCACCTTCATGGCCGGACGAAGCCCGAACGGTGCCGGATCAGACGCGAGCCTCGTCGCGCGTCTTCATTTCGTCGCGAGACTTCTTCAGCATCTTGGTCTTGATGCGGTTTCGCTTCAAAGGGCTGAGGTACTCGACGAAGACCTTGCCCACCAGGTGATCCATTTCGTGCTGGATGCAGACGGACAACAGGCCGTCCGCCTCCAGGTCGCGGCTCTCGCCGGCTCGATCGAGCGCGCGCACGGTGACACGCGCATGGCGCGGCACCTTGTCGTAGATCTCTGGAACGGACAGGCAACCCTCGTCACCGAAGACCATCTCCTCGCTGCGCGCGATCAGCTCCGGGTTGATCAGCACATACGGCTGATCGCGTGTGTCGGACGTATCGATGACGATCACGCGGCGGTGCACATCGACCTGCGTCGCGGCGAGCCCGACACCTTCGGCCGCGTACATGCTCTCGAGCATGTCGTCGACGAGCTCGCGCACCTTGTCATCCACTTCTGCGACCGGACGGGCCACCGTGTGCAAACGCGGATCGGGATAGCGAAGGATGTTCAGCTTGGCCATTTGTATCGAGTCGATTCCGTGATCTCGGAGTCAGGCTGCCCAGCTCGGCACACTCAACGCCGAGGCCGTGACAGGCCTCACACACTGCGTCGACAGAGGCTCACTTTCGTTGCGATATCAATGCTTTAGGGGCAGAATCTGTCAAACAGAATGAGGATTTTCGCCGAACGGAAGCCGTGGGGCTGCGCCGGCGAAGAAACCCCCACCGCACGGCCGACCGCCGAGGCAGCACACGGGATGTTCCCACAATGACTCGACGCACTCGCATCGTCTTCAACGCTCCGCGGAGCTTTTCGGTGACGGCCGCGCTGCTCGGTGCCGCACTCGGCGCCGGCAGCAGTGTTGCAGCCACCTACCCGATCACCGCGGAGCAGCGCAGCACGGCTCAGAGGACGGCACAGGCCGGCGTCGCGTTGTCCGAGTTGCTGCCGAACGCGCCGGATTCGTACACGGTGAAGCCGCACGACACGCTGTGGGGCATCTCCGGACTCTATTTGAAGAGCCCGTGGCGTTGGCCCGAGCTGTGGGGCATGAATCTCGAGCAGATCCGCAATCCCCATCTGATCTATCCGGGCCAGACGCTCTTTCTCGACAAGACGAACGGGCGGGCCCGTCTGCGCATGGGTCAGGCGCCCGACAGCACTGTCCTGCGCCTTTCGCCGCGCATCCGCTCGAGCGTCTCCGCGACCGACGGCATCGCGTCGATTCCGTTCCACCTGATCGAACCGTTCCTGAACGAAGCGGTGATCTTCGAGACGGACCAGTTGGCGAGCGCACCGCGGATCGTCGCCGCGCAGGAAGGCAGCGTGCTGCTTTCGCGCGGCAACACTGCCTATGTGCGCGGTGACCTCGGCAGCGATCGCGAATTCCGCATCTTCCGCGAGCCGCGTGCGATGCGCGATCCGGCGACGGCCGAGATCCTCGGCTATGAAGCGGCGTATGTCGGTGCTGCCGAGTACGTCCGCGAAGGCGAGACGCGTTCAGGCGCCGACGGCAAGCCCGAGGTGATTCCGGCCAGCTTCGTGATCACCAGCATCCGGCAGGAAGCGGGCATCGGCGACCGCCTAAATCCGGTGCCGGCCCGCGAGTATTCGAACTACGCACCGCACGCCCCGCAGGCACCACTGTCCGGACAGATCGTCTCGATCTACGGCGACGCGCTGAACGCCGGTCAGAACCAGATCGTCTCGCTCAACCGGGGCGCGCGCGACGGCATGGAGCGTGGCCACGTCCTGGCGCTCTGGCGCGATGGCGTCCGCATGATCGACAAGACCGATCCGACCCGCCCGGCGATGAAGCTCCCCGACGAGCGGCACGGCATGCTGTTCGTCTTCCGCGTGTTCGATCGCATGTCGTACGCGCTGATCCTTTCCGTCAAGGATCCGGTGAAAGCCGGCGACCGGTTCACTCAGCCGTAAGTTCCTGAGGCCGCGGCGTGATCGACCGCGACGACATCGCGGCCTGGGTCCGGCTTCTCGCGACGCCGGGTATCGGCCGCGACGCGGCACGCCAGCTGCTCGCGACCGTGGGCTCCGCTCCGGCGATCTTTGCGGCTTCGAACGCCGCGTTGCGCGATGTCGTCGGCAGCGCCGCCGCGACGGCGCTCGGAGACTCGTCGACCGATATCGACGCTCAGGTCGCTCGCGCGCTGGCGTGGCTCGACGAAGGCGCACCCGAAGTCCGGAGCATCGTCACGCTCGGTGACTCCCGCTACCCGCCGTCGTTGCTCCAGACGGCGGACCCGCCGCTCCTGCTTTACACCCAAGGCCGCTGCGATCTGCTGCACGCTCGTTCGGTCGCCGTCGTCGGCAGCCGTAATCCGACACCGCAAGGCAGCGAGAACGCTCGCTCGTTTGCCAGCCACCTGAGCCGCGCCGGCCTGACGATCGTCTCCGGGCTCGCGCTCGGCATCGATGCCGCTGCCCACGAGGGTGGCCTCAGCGGGTCCGGCAGCACGATCGCCGTCGTGGGGACGGGTCTGGATCGCGTGTACCCGAGCCAGAACCTCGATCTGGCGCGCCGCATCGCGGCCGGCGGACTCGTCGTCAGCGAGTTCCCGCTGGGCACGTCCCCGCGCGCCGAGAACTTCCCGGTCCGCAACCGCATCATTGCCGGCATGACATCGGGGACGCTCGTTGTCGAGGCCGCGCTTCGATCCGGCTCGCTGATCACCGCGCGCCTGGCCCTGGAAGCGGGCCGCGACGTGTTCGCCATTCCTGGTTCGATCCATTCGCCCCAGGCGCGCGGCTGTCACGCGCTGATCAAGCAGGGCGCGAAACTGGTCGACCGGGCCGAAGACGTGCTCGAGGAGTTGTCGCAGGGCACCGATGCCGTTGGCCGCGCGGCGGCGGCCAAGGGGCCGGCGAACGAGACCCGGGAGCGAGACACTCTCCTCGACGCTTTGGGGTTCGATCCGGTGACCTTGGAAAGCCTGATCGCGAGAACCGGTCGCTCAGCGGCGGATCTCCAGGCACATCTGCTCGAGCTTGAACTGACAGGCCGCGTGGCTCGCCTGCCGGGCCAGCTTTTCCAGCGTCTGATCCGCAGCTAGCGAGTCAACCGCCGGCACATTCGGTCGCCATTTGAGGGGGCTGGATTTCGGACCGTGCGGTATAGTGAATCCATGTTCGATGTGCTCGTGTACCTGTACGAGAACTACTGGCGACCCGATGCCTGTCCCGAGCACGACCAGCTGACGCGCAAGCTGTCATCGGTGGGATTCGAGTCGGAGGAAATCGAGGAGGCGTTGTCCTGGCTCGATGGCGTCGCGGTGGCGGCCCAGTCCTACGTCGGCAACCAGGCGGCGCAGAGCATGCGTGTCTATTCCGGCGCCGAACTCGAGCACTTGGGCGAGTCGTCGGTCGGTTTCATCAGCTTCCTCGAGTCGGCCGGTGTCTTGCCGCCGCCGATGCGCGAGATGGTGATCGACCGCGCGAGCGCGATTTCCGGCGGGCCGCTCGACGTCGAGGACCTGAAGATCATCGTGCTGATGGTCTTCTGGAGTCTCGGCGAGGAACCCGATGCGCTGATCCTCGACGAGCTCTTCGTCGACGAGGAAGACCGCCTCATCCACTGAATCGCCGGCACGCGTTCAGAACGTGCTGCAACCGCGATCGGTCCGCGGTTTCGTTCAGTTGAACAGCCGGCTCGGATCGACGTCCAGCTTGGCCATCGCGCTGCGCGTCGCGCGGGTCGTCAGCGATTCGTCCTGAGCCGGCACCAGCAACCCGGCCTGAAGGAACGCCGCGAGCCGGTGTTGCTGGAAGAGGACGCCGCGCCCTTGCGGTGACACGAACAGCGTCAGCTGACGCCTCATGCCTTGCCACGCCAATTGCACCGCCTCGTTGCGGTTGCGATAGTCGAGCATGTACCAGCTGCCGACCTGCAACTCGCGGGCCCAGGCCAGCATGGCCGCGGTCGGCATGGAGCCGCCTTCGGCCACGACCTCGAGTTCCGAGCTCTCGTGCCCGGATAGATCGAGCACCATCGACTCGTCGATCTCGACGTTCTCGCTTTCCGGCAGCATCTCCTCGAGGGTCTCGAGCCGGCCCATCAGCTCTTCGAGCCGATCCTGCGAGATGGCCGCGGCCTTCGCGGTGAACGCCGCAGCCAAGGAGTTGTTCAGGCCCTGGACGTGCTCTTCTTGCTTCTGCGGCGAGAGGCCGGCGGCGTCCATGCCCTCTCGCAAGGTCTTCAACAGCGGCGGCAGGCGCCGGATGACATCGGCGCGCTCGGTGCGCGACACTTTCGCGCTTGCCGACCAGATCAGGTCGGCGGCGGCGCGCTTCATCTCCTTGGTCCTGTCGCCTTGCGGTCCGTCCTTCACGGCAGTCGTCGCCAGCACGTCGGCCCAGACCTGGAACAGGAATTCGCGCACCCCTTCCTGGACCGGGACCTCGTTCAGCATCTTGCGCAGCTCGATCGTGTACTGGATCGCCATCGTCTCGCGCTGCTCGACCTGGTGGGCCAGTGAAACGCCCTTCCGCGACGCCTCGTTCTCGTTGCGGAAGTAGTGCTCCAGAAACTTCTCGAACTCCGCGAGCACGGTCTGGAAGACCCGCCGACCCGTGTCGGGATAGGCCTCGACGACCTGAACGACGCGCTTGATCTCCTTTTCGAGCACGTCGCCGACGGCGCGAGTGGACGTGTCGAAGCCCATCACGCAGGCGCCCATGCGATCGATCAGCCGTCGTGCCGGATGGTCGACGGTCGCGAAGAAGTCGGGCTCCGACACCGCGACGCGCAAGACAGGCATCTGCAGGCGGGCGAACCAGACACGAACGGCTGCCGGAATGGCGTCTTCGGTGAGGATGCTCTGAAAAAGCAGGGCGACGATTTCGATCGTCGCCCGCTCGACCGGCGTCGCGGCCGCCTGCTTCAGCGCCTGTTTGCGTTGAGCGAGTTCTTCAAGAAGTTGCGGTGTGCTGACCGCAGACGCCGCACCGCCGCTGCTCGACACCGTCAACCGCCGCGCGATGCCCTGCTGCGCTTGGCCGATCGCCGCGGTCAACCCGGCCGAGGCCGGCGGCGGCTGCCGCGTCGTGTCGCTGAAGCCGGGCAGGTGACGCCCGACCAGCCGGTTGAGTCGACCGATCACCGCCTCGGCAGGGTCGGGGCCGCGCACCAGACCGCCGGCGCGCGTCATCATGCGCGTCTCGTCGCCGACTTCGGTGCGCACATCGGTGTCCGGCCCTCGACGCCGCGCTTCGGACGCATGCCGATCGCCGCTTCCTCCCGACGCGCGACCCGGGTCGTGGCCCGCAGGGCCGACGCCGGGCCCACCGCCAGAACCGTAACCGCCCATCGAATGACGGGCTCCATCCTGGCGAGGCTCTTCACCCGCGTCCTGATCGGAGTACCCCGCACCGGCGCCGTATCCGCCGGAGCTCGGACCGTAGGCGCCGGTCGACGTCCGGCCGGCATCCTGCGCACGACGGATCAACGGACGCAGGTCGACTTCGGGAAGGACGCCGCGTTGCAGCAGCCATCGATTCGTGTCGTGATAAGCCTCTTCGGCGAACATCGACAGTTCCTCGTGCAGCACCGGCTGGAGCGCGCGCCAGTCATCGAGCGTCAGCGTCGCGCGTAACCAAGACGACGTCACGAGGCGTGCGAGCACGTGAGGCCGCAGGATGTCGTGAGCCTCGAGCTCTTCGTGGCGTTCCAGAAAGTTGATGCGCGCACGCAAGTCGGTGAATTCCGACGACGCGCGGTCCATCATCGTCAGCGCGAGGCGCGAGCTCAGGATCTCGAGCTCGATCGTGTCGTTGTCGACCAGGCTCAGCTTCATCTGACGACTGGCCGCGACCGGCAACTCGCCGATCAGCGTCGACGGCAGGACACCGTCCTTGACGGCGCCGCGGAGCATCGTCGTGATCGCGCTGAGCCATGTCGGTGCAGCCCTGTGGAGATCGCCGATCAGCGCCCGGCGATGCGCCGTGACGGCCGGCTCTGCCGAAGTGGCGGCCAGTGTCTTGGCCCCCTGTTCGACTGCCTGAACCAGCGTCGGGACGCCTTCCAGCAGCCGTTCTGCATACGATCGCCGCGCCTGTTGAGCCAGTGTCGAAGGGTTGGCGGAAGTCGCCATGGGTTCGTGCGCGGTTCCTGTCGAAAGGTCGCTTTCGACTCTACACCACGGCCCCTGCGTTAGGGTCGTCGGGATCGATCTCCTTCGGGCCGGCCTTCACCAGATCCTCGCGCTTGACGCCGAGCCACATCGCGATCGCCGCGGCGACGAAGACCGACGAATAGATGCCGAACAGGATGCCGATGGTCAGCGCGACGGCGAAATAGTGCAGCGTCTGGCCACCGAAGATCAGCATCGACAGCACCATCATCTGGGTGCATCCGTGGGTGATGATGGTGCGGCTGATGGTGCTGGTGATCGCGTGGTCGATGACCTCCCGCGTGGTCATCTTGCGGAAGCGCCGGAACGCCTCCCGGATCCGGTCGAAGATCACGACCGACTCGTTGACCGAATAGCCGAGCACCGCCAATACAGCCGCCAGCACCGACAACGAGAACTCCCATTGGAAGAACGCGAAGAAGCCGAGGATGATGACGACGTCGTGCAGGTTCGCGACGATCGCGGCGACCGAAAACTTCCACTCGAAGCGGAACGCGAGATAGATCATGATGCCGGCGACGACGAAGGCGAGCGCCTTCGCGCCGTCTTCGGCCAACTCACGCCCGACCTGCGGACCCACCACTTCGCTGCGCTGCAGCCGCACCGGTTCGGCACCGCTCGCGGTGCAGGTCTGACGCGTCGCCGATTCGCCCGACGACGCGCTCGGCGCGGCGTCGCTGAGCGTGCCCGCCTCCGCCCTGCAAAGCTCCGCGAAGACGCGCGACACGACGTCCGACTGCTTCACGCCCGGCGCGACCGGAACGCGGATCAGCACATCGCGTGAGCTGCCGAAGTTCTGCACCTGGACTTCACCCAGGTTCAGTTTTTCAACCGCGGTGCGCACCTTGTTGATGTCCGCCGCGTGCGAATAGGCCGCCTCGATGACCGTACCGCCCGTGAACTCGATCGAGAAGTGCAGCCCGCGCGTGGCAAGGAAAAAGACGGCCGCGAGGAACGTCACCACCGACACGATGTTGAGCACCAGCGCGTGCCGCATGAACGGGATGTCACGCCTGATCCGGAAGAATTCCATCGTGTCGCCTTGCTTGCTGGGAAAAGTGGGCGTCAGCCCTTCGCTGGAACCGAGTTCTGCGGTCTCCAGACCTGTCCGATCGAGACGCCCTTCAGCCGTTTCTGGCGCCCGTACCAAAGGTTCACGAGGCCGCGCGAGAACACGACCGCCGAGAACATCGACGTCAGGATCCCGAGGGTGTGGACGATCGCGAAACCGCGCACCGGGCCAGAACCGAACGTCAGCAGCGCGACGCCGGCAATCAGCGTCGTCACGTTCGAATCGAGGATGGTCGCCCAGGCGCGCTCATAGCCCATGTTGATCGCAACCTGAGGCGCAGAACCGGACCGCAACTCCTCGCGTACCCGCTCGTTGATCAGCACGTTCGCGTCGATCGCCATGCCGAGCGTCAGGGCGATCGCCGCGATACCCGGCAAGGTCAGCGTCGCCTGCAGCATCGATAGCAGCGCGACGAGCAGCAGCAGGTTGAAGCCGAGCGCGAGCGTCGAGATGATGCCGAACAGCTGGTAATAGACGCACATGAAGAGCGCGATCGCGGCGAAGCCGAAGATCACGCTGTTGAAGCCCTTCGAGATGTTCTCCGCACCCAGACTCGGGCCGATCGTGCGCTCTTCGATGATGTCCATCGGCGCGGCCAGCGAACCGGCGCGCAACAGCAGCGCGTTGTCGTTGGCCTCGGCAGTCGTCATCCGGCCCGAGATCTGGATCCGGCTGCCCAGCTCGGATCGAATCACGGGCGCGGTGATGACCTCGCCCTTGCCCTTCTCGAACAGCAGGATCGCCATCCGCTTGCCGACGTTCTCGCGCGAGACATCCTTGATGATGCGCGCCCCCTTCGCGTCGAGCGTCAGGTTGACGACCGGCTCCTGGGTCTGGCTGTCGAAACCCGGCTGCGCATCGGTCAGGCTGTCGCCGGTCAGCACCACCTGGCGCTTGACGATCAGGGGTGCTCCGCCCCGCTCCACATAGCGCTCGGTGCCGAACGGGACGGGACCGGTGCCGCTCGCGGCCGCCCGCGCCTCGGCACTCTCGTCGACCATCCGCAGCTCGAGGGTCGCGGTTCGGCCGATGATGTCCTTCGCCTTCGCGGTGTCCTGCACGCCCGGCAGCTGGACGACCACGCGATCCTGACCCTGCTGCTGGATCACCGGCTCGGCGACACCGAGCTCGTTGACGCGGTTGTGGAGGGTCGTGATGTTCTGCGTGATCGCGGTGGTCTGGACGGCGCGCGCGGCCTCGGGCTTCAGGCTGCCGACCAGGCGGAAATCGGTGCCGTCCGCGCTGTCCAGCCATTGCAGATCGGGCAGCTGGTTGAGCAGCAGGTTGCGCGCGGCAACGAGCGTCTCCGTGTCGCGAAAACGAACGGCGACGTTGTTGCCGTCGCGCGAGATCCCGGTGTGCCGGATGTTCTTGTCGCGCAGCAGCGTCCGGATGTCGCCGGTCAGCGATTCGGCCTTCTTGACGAGCGCCGACTTCATGTCGACCTGCATCAGGAAGTACACGCCGCCGCGCAGATCGAGGCCGAGAAACATCGGCAGCGCATGCAGCGCCGACAGCCAGCTCGGCGAACGCGACAGCAGGTTCAACGCCACGATGTAGGGCGTGTCGTCGGGGTCCGGGTTCAGCGCCTTCGAAAGCGCGTCCTTAGCCTTGCGCTGACTGTCCAGATCATCGAAGCGCGCCTTCACCGACGCCCCTTCGAAGCGCACGAAATCCGGCTTCAGTCCGGCTTCGGTCAGCACCCGCTCGACGCGCGGAACCAGCGACGGATCGATCTTCAGAGTCGCCTTGCCGCTGCTGATCTGAACCGCAGGCGCCTCCGGGAAGAAATTCGGCAGCGTGTAGATCAATGCCACCAGCAACGCGACCAACAGCGTCGCGTACTTCCACATCGGATAGCGGTTCATCTCGGATCCCCTGGATCTCGTTCGTCGGCTGCGCCGAAGAAGGCGCTTCGGCTCAGTCGAGCGGCTCTACTTGACGGTGCCTTTCGGCAGCACCTGCACGACGGCGGCGCGCTGGACCTGGATCTCGATGCCGTTGGCGATCTCGATGCCGATGAAGCTCTCGCCGATCTTCGTGATCTTGCCGAGCAGGCCACCCGAGGTGACGACCTCGTCGCCCTTGGCCAGCGCGTCGATCATCGTCTTGTGCTCCTTCTGCCGCTTCATCTGCGGCCGGATCATCACGAAGTACAGCACGACGAACATCAGGATCAGCGGCAACATCGTGCCGAGGCTGCCGAACGGTGATTCGGTCGCCGCGGGAGCGGCCGGAGCGGCCTGCGCGAAAGCTTGGGAAATGAACACGATGGATTGATTCCTTGTAGAGACCGCGACCAGATGCCGGCGGCAAAACCGGTCGATTGTAAAGGGCGTGATCCGTCCGGCCGGCCGCTCAGGGCGCCGGCACGAGACGTAGCCGGGTGATCTCCGACGGCGCGCCGAACCGCTTCGGTGGTCCCCAGTAGCCGGTGCCGCGGCTGGTGTAGACCCAGAGCGCGCGCAGGCGGTGCAACCCGGCGGTGTAGGGCTGCTGCAAGCGCACGAGGAAGTTCCACGGCAGGAATTGACCGCCGTGGGTGTGTCCCGAC
>Ga0307410_10001126_pt1 | contig 11709 bp, 6 predicted proteins | sample 322Ometagenome_3_FD_203707 | JGI IMG/M metagenome (GOLD analysis project Ga0307410, IMG submission 203707) | Maize rhizosphere microbial communities from greenhouse at UC Davis, California, United States - 322HYB-O-3 | ecosystem: Host-associated > Plants > Roots > Rhizosphere > Soil | place...
GCCGATGCCGAGGAAGTAGACCACCTTGCCGTCGTCGAACAGTTTGTCCTCGAGGGCCTTGGCCAGACCCTTCCGTTCGGCCTCTTGCTCACCTGTCACCAGAATCAACGCTGCCTTCTGGTTGTACTTCTCCGCCCGGCGCTCGGGCTGGATGATGCTGGGTTCCCACTTGTAGTTACGCAGGAGCACCCGGTCGCGAACCGAGGCCTGCCTGTCGGGCAGCGCCTCCCGGACGATGCCTCCACCGCGGATCTCGAAGTCATCCACGATGACGAAGCGGCTGGTGGCGGCGATGTCGTCCGCCAGATCGCAGGCAATCGCGCGATCCAGCTTGAGCACACACTCCGCCACATCATGCCGCTGAACCACCAGCTTCTGGGATGTGGCATCGAGCGTGGACGCGTCCATGACCCGGATGATGTCCTCGACCCGGCAGGTGACCCGGGCAGTTCCCAGCTTGAGGAGGTACTCCTTCCGTTTGACCATCGGCTCTTTGCCCAGCCAGAACAGACTGACTCTCAGCCGGGTGGTCACCTGGGGACGAGGCTGGGTCTCCAGCGTCGCCATCTCACCCCGGGTGATGTAGATCTGCTCCTGGAGCGTGAAGCCGACAGCAGAGCCGGCCTCGGCCCGGTTCTGCGGCGGCCGGTTAAATGCCTCGATGCTCTTGACTCGGCTCTTCTTGCCGGAAGGATAGAAGATCACGCTATCGCCCACGTTGATCACCCCGGCGTCGATGGTGCCTGATACAATGCGGCGGTCATCGCCCTGCTTGGTGAACTTATAGACGTCTTGCACCGGCATCCGAAACGGCCGATCGACTGGAGCAGCCTCACTGCGGAAGGCGTCGAGGGCGTCCAGCACGGTTGGGCTCTGGTGCCAAGGCAGGTTATCCGACGACTCCGCGATGTTGTCGCCGCCGCGGGCCGACACGGGGATGAAGCAGGACGGCTGAATCCCAACCTGGCTCAGGAAGGCACCGTATTCCTTGACGATGCGATCGAACACTCCGCGATCCCAGCCAACCAGATCCATCTTGTTGACCACAACGGCCAGCTGGCGAATGCCCAGCAGCGATACCATGTAGCCGTGACGGCGGGAGTTCTCCTGCACGCCTTCAGCGGCGTCGATGACCAGGAGCGCCGCTTCGGCTCGGGCAGCACCGGTGATCATGTTCTTGAGAAACTCGATGTGTCCTGGAGCGTCCAGAATCAGATAGTGCCGCCTCCGGCTCTTGAAGAACACCCGTGCGGCGTCGATGGTAATCCCTTGCGCCTGCTCATCCTTGAGGGCATCGAGCAGAAAGGCATACTCGAAAGGCTTGCTGTTGAGCTCACACTGCGCGCGGACCTGCTCCAGCTTCCCGTCAGGAAGGGAGTGGGTGTCGGCGAGCAGCCGGCCGATCACCGTGCTCTTCCCGTGGTCGACATGGCCCACGATTACGATGTTCATCCGCTGCTGTCCTTCGGGCAGGGTGACATCGGCGCGGGTAGGCTCGAGTTGATACAAAGTGCCGGTCAGACTTGCCTCCATCGCTGTTCAGGTCGCGTTGGCCAAACGGCCCGCAGGTCTATACGCGAGCTCTCCACTGCCCCCACTGTAACCCACCTCACCAGTGGTTCGAGCCGGTAATGCGAAAGCGGCGGGCAAGCCCGCCGCTTCCAGCCGGAACCGGCAAGGCAGTTCAACGCTCTTCGACGGCGTAATCATACGGGTAGTAGTAGTCTCCGTATTGCGACACCTCACCACCCGGATCGTTGAGCACGGTACCAACCACCCTGGCCCCAACATTGACCAGCTGCTGATGGGCCCGCTTGGCAGCCACCCGGTCGGTTTGACCGGCACGCACCACCAGGAGCACACCGTCGGCCAGGGAGGCGAGGATGCCGGCATCGGCGGTGGCCAGCACCGGCGGGGTATCCAGGATGACCAGGTCGAAGCTCTTGGCCAGTTCCTGAAGCAGAACCCGCATGCGGACTCCGCTCAGCAGGCCGGATGGGTTGGTGGGCAGCGCACCGCAGGTGAGCAGCGACAGGCCGCGCACCGAAGTCGAACGAATGACATCGGAGATGGGCCGTCCCGAGTCGGTGCGACCGGCGCCGGGATCGAAGGTCAGGGACGTCGAGACATCGGCGCCGTTACTGTACGTCGGCGTCAACAACTCCATCAGTCCGGGCGAGCGGGGCACCTGGAAAAGTCCGTGCAACCTGGGGCGGCGCACGTCGCAGTCCACCAGCAGCACCCTGAGCCCATCATGGGCAAAGGTCACCGAAAGATTGGCGGACGTCAGTGTCTTCCCCTCACCCGGCGCGGCGCTCGTCACAACAAGGGTCTTCATGTTGTCGCCCTGCTCGCACCAGACCAGGCTGGTGCGGAGCATGCGAAACGCTTCCACGCCGACAGAGAACGGCTGCGTCAAGGTTCCGAGTGCGGAAGATTCTCCACGCTTCGACTCCAGCTCGGCCCGCTTCCCCGGACGAAGCAGCCCACGCCGCTGCGGTGCGGCGGAGTTGGACGCCAACCTTGGGATCACCGCCAGACCTGGCAGGTGAAGGGCAAGCTCGAGATCCTCTGGCTTCCGGATCGAGGTGTTGAGCGCTTCCAGGAGGAATGCCAGCCCGGAACCGAGCATCAGACCCAGCAGCAGGCCCAGGGCAAGCTTGAGCGGGGTCGTGGTCCACTGAGGCACGTAGGGCAGGTCGGCCAGGTTGACGATTTCGACATCACCGGCCTCCACCTCCTCTGCCATTCGGGCCCTCTGGTATTCCTGACGTACCTGATCGCTGGCAGACGTTAACGTCTGGACCCGACCCGCGAGCCGAGCTTCCTCGGCGGCCATCGCCGGGAGCAGCTGCATCGACGCAGCATTGCGCGTCCGCAGCCCGCGGAGGGTACCGATCTGCGCATCCAGACTGGAAACATGGCTCGCGACCGATTGCCGCAGGTTTGCCTTGGTGGAGGCGATCAGCGACTTCAGCTGGATCAGGTCGGGATTAGTCGGGGCAGCCCGCCAGGGCCCGGTTGTCATCGAGTCAACCCGGAATTGATAGAGCTCCAGCTGCCGAAACGTGTTGCTGATGGTCGGGTTGTCTGCTAACGCGGGGGACGTGGCCAGAGCTCGGAGCGCCTCGGTCTCCCCGGCCTCGCCGCCCTTCTTGAGCTGGCCCAGGAGCGCCTGGAAGGTGGTTCGATCGGTCTCCATCTGAGTCCGCCTCGAGTCGAGCTCAAGAAGTGCCGTCTGCTGCGCGTTGAGCGCATCCTGGGTGCTGGCGAGCTGCTGTTTGCTCCGGAACGCGGCGAGATCGGCCTGCGCACGGGCCAGCATGCTGTCTGTCTGCTTCAACTGTGCTTCAAGAAACTGCCGGCGCCGCTGCGATTTCTGCTTGGCCGACAGGATATTGAGTTCTTTGAAGGCAAGGACGGTTGTATTCACGACCCGCTGAGCCGCCCGCGGGTTCGACGAGACGGAGATCACGTCCAGGATATCGGTCTCGGGCCGGGACAGCACCTGCACCCCGGCAAGCAGGTTGTCGATCGCCACCTCCCGCGGGATCACAGAGAGATTGGCGTTGGGGACATCGGGAACAGTGGCAATCGAGAATCGTACGCCCGGGAGATCCAGGGGCTCCCGATACCGGGCGTATGCTGTCCGGGCGCCAAGCTTTGCCTTCACGCCATTCTGATAGAAGGTGACCTGGATGGTATCCCGCGTTGCCCTGGAATCCACCCGCACATTCTCCAGCCTACTCGCGGGAAACTCGGGCGTGGCGGAGAGCAGGCGCAGCCCCAGGGAATCGACTACCGCTCCCATGACACTGCGACTGCGCACCAACTCCGCGATGGAGAGAAGCGGGTTGGCGAGTCGGTCGAGCTCGGGCGTCGGCTCTATTTCACCGGTAAGAGCCCGGCGTTCCCCGGCCAGGCGCAACACCGCGGTAGCCTTGTATGCGGCCGGAGCTCTGGCAGCGAGGTAGCCTCCCGCGGCCAAGCCGAGCAGGGTCAGGCCGAGCACCAGGCGATACCGACGGCGGAGCACGCCAAGGATATGACCCAGGGAAATGGTGTCATTGGCGGGCCGGTCGAGTCCACGATCAAACGCTTGCGGACCGGGGGGAAGCTGTCGTCCCGAAGGATAGTAGTCTGTCATGGGCTAGTTCCGGCCTGCGCGATCGACGAGGAGATAGATTGAAGCGACGGACCCCAAAACGCTCAGCCCGGGCAGGAACACTTCCCGAAAGAAGGATTTACGCCGGTCGACGACGATCTGATCGCCGGACTGTATTCTCACAGAAGCGGAGTATCCTTCGGGCTGGAGAAGGTTTAAGCGAAGTTCCCGGGGACGGCCATCTGCTCCCTTCCGGAGCACCCGCACGCTCTCCCGATTGGCGAATTGGTTGGGACCGCCAGCCTGTGCCACGGCGTCTGCAATTGTGGTCTCCGGCCGCAGGGCAAATACCTGGGGTCGGCCTACCTCTCCCGAGACAGCAACCCGTATCATCGGCTCGGCAACAAACTGAGGGTCCTGCTCAAACCGAGCCAGGAAGTTCCGCAGGTTGACCCGCGCGGTGGCAAAGGGAATTCCACCGATCCGAACGCTCTGGTACAGTGGATGGGTGATTGTCCCGTCGGGACCTACGATGAAGTCGCCGCTCATTTCAGGCTTGCGCCACACAACGATCCGGATGGAATCCCCGGCAGCCAGGGTCACCTGGTCGGGGGAAGACGCGGGACTCTGAGCGAGGACCATACCTGCGACAGGCAAGCCGAGACAACCGAGGAGAGCAGAGCGCAGAAGCAAGTTTCGCATAGTCCTCTTTGCCGTTGACATCGCGGGCGGAGGAGCAACCCCCCCGCCTTTTCCAGCGAACTGTTGCGCCGGGCGCACGAAGTATGCCTTGGCACGTTGTTTAACGGCGTGCCAGCCAGCACCTTGAGCCAACGCAATGTATGTGAATTGGTTCCGGGATGCACCTCCGATAGGATTGCGGTCATCTACTCCGCCCAGAGGCGGCCTTGCAGAGCAGAGAATGTCTCAAGGGCGAGCTACAGCATGGGAGCTGTTGCGCGCGACCAACACCACCTGTTCAGTCAGACCCCTCACGAGGATTCGTGAAAGCAAACCGGCCGGGAGCTGGGCTCCCGGCCGGCGGTGTGACATCCAGCTCACACCCTAGCCTGCAGTGCATGTTTTCCGATCGTCTTCGCTAGGACCTGCTACAGGATTTGGCCGGCAGCGAAGCCAATCGATCTTTCACGTATTTGAACGCCTCCTGATAGGCTGGGTCAGCCATCATGACGGCATCATATCGCCACATTAACAAGGCACAACCGGCCGAGCCCAGAATGACTCCCCAGTCTTTTATTTGCTGAGGGGTCATCCGGCAGTTCGGAGCGTAGGTGCCGGGACCGCCGGTCTCGGGAATGGGGCATCCCTCGATTCGAGTGCCGCCATCCAGGATATTGAGACTGAACGCCATCTTATGTCCGCCACGGTTGGCTACCGCCAGCGCCCCGTCCCGGTAGGCCAAAATCGGTCCCTTGGCTGCCCGGTACTGGCTGACGATGAATTCGCACACCTCGTACGACTTGTCGGCTTCCTTGGTGTAATCATGGAACACGCCAACCGGAAGCGTGGGGAACATCGCCTTGACGTAGCCGCAGAGGGTGTCCGTCCGTGCCTTGTACATAGTCCCGGCAGGTCCCCAGCTGTTCGCCTCATTCCCGGGGCCACCGGTGTTGTACGGCTCATCCATCACCGAGTTACCGATGACAGTCCCATCCGCGACCGCGGCAGCCATGGCCGATCGTATGGTTGCCGTGTTGAAGGTCTCCATCTTGGCCTTCCACTTGTCCATATCAAAGACGCCATCGGTGAGATAGTTCGCCCGGGCGCCACCCGTCATGGTCGGCAACTGCTTTACTCCTTTGCTCCGAGCTATGTTGAAGCGCTCGACAATGTTGTAAGCATGGAAGTTGCCGATCGCGAGATTGAAGATCTCACTGTTGGGCACAAACTCGAGGCCGTCCCAGGTGTTATAGGGTCCGAATGGAACACCCAGCGGCGTGCTGCTCCCGAGGGGCTTGGTCACCGTAATGACAGACGTATCAGCGAGGGATCCAGCGGACGCGATGATCCGATAGGTACCAATGGTCGACCCCGCGGTGTAGAGGCCGGTCGGGGTAACCGTGCCGCCGGTGGCCGTAAACGTCACCGCGACGGCCACGCTGTCACCCGTGGTTGTAACACCATAGGTCGTGAACTGCTTGCTGCTGCCCGTCGCCAGGGTCACGCTACCGGGTTTCAGGGTGACGGACTGCATCACGGGTGGCGAACTGGGCAGCGGTGGCGGTGGCTGCGGAGGTGCAGTAATCGACACGGTGACCGTATCGGCCAGCGTACCGGCAGTATTGGTAGCTACCACCCGATAGGAGCCGGCCGTGTCACCGGCGACATACGTACCACCGGCATCGATCGATCCGCCGGTCGAGCTCCAGGTGACGCCAATGGGGACCAGGGATCCTCCAATGAGGCGGCCAACCGCCGTGAACGTCTGGCTCACGCCGGGGGCAAGACTGACGTTTGAAGGAGTGACCTCAACGGCCGCCAGCTTGGTGGGCCGGCGAACGACTTGCACAAAGGAGGTGTCGACCTGGGGTGTGCCGCGAACGCGATTCGTAGCGGTAACAGTAAAGCTGCCGATCGCAGCGGCGGAGAACCGGCCATCGGGCAAAATGGTGCCGCCCGAGGTGCTCCAGGTTACCGCTGCACCGACGCTGTCACCGGCGCTAGTACTAGCATGCGCTCGGAAGTGGATCAGTTGGTTCGTTTCGATCGTGACGGTACGGGGACTGATTTGAACCGCCACCGGGGTGTCGCGAGGTCTCCACTCTGTGCCAATCGTCGGGGAATCTACGGGACCTTCTGGAGCAGTGGCATCGCCGGTACAAGCGGCGATCACCAGGAGAGCCGGCAGCATGGTGAAGTTTCGTGAGACCGCCAGTCTCCGCGCAAGTTTAAACGTGTAAGTCATTTTTTTACCCTTTCAAGTGCTCTCCTCGCGATTAGTCCCAACCATTCCCGAAGCTCCCCCCACCACCCTTGGGCCTTTGAGTACATTAGGCGCTACCCGCACGGAGTTCAATGTGCAGATATTTGACAGAAATAGTACCTTCGGGATTGATCTCCTCAAGGTATGCTGTTTATTTACAAGGGAATTAGTGTGGTGCACGGAAGCATTCTGTAACGAAAATTCGTCCTGTTCCTGTACACTGACTAACAGCAATTCAGCCCCGCGCTGGCCGCGCGGCCCGACCGGCTCCGTCTCCGGCGGAACTCATCGCAGTATATTCTCCGCGGCCCTATCCCGAGTTCCGCGGGACGCAGACCCTAACTGCGGCCGGCGCTTTGGCATCGGCCATGGGCCTGCTACCGGTGTCTTGGCTCTTCCATCGGAGTTCTAGGGCATGAAGATCGTGTACATCGTGACCCGGGCTAACCCGATCGGGGGGGCACAGGTGCATGTCCGGGATCTGGCTCTTGCGCTGCTCCAGCGAGGGCACCAGCCCGTGGTGGTGACGAGCGGCAATGGCGCCTACACCGATGGCTTGCGGGCAGCCGGCGTGGAAACGATCACGCTGGACAGCCTGAGGATGCCTATTCACCCGATTCAGGATGTACGCGCCCTTCGAGAGCTGCGGGGGTTGCTGAAGACTCTGCGGCCGGATTTGGTGTCCACTCACTCAGCCAAGGCCGGCTTTCTTGGCCGATTGGCTGCTCGCAGCCTGGGCCTGCCGGTGATTTTCACGGCCCACGGCTGGGCCTTTACGACCGGCGTTCCTGCTCCTCAGGCCCTGATGTACCGCTGGTTCGAGCGGCTGGCGGCACCGCTAGCACTCAAAATCATCACCGTCTCCGACTTCGACCGCGAGCTGGCCATTGCTCGGGGCATCGCCACCAGGGACAAACTGGTAACCATCCATAACGGCATGCCGGATATCGCGCCGGCACTGCGGGCGGATCCCTCACGGTCACCGGTACGCCTGGTGATGATCGCTCGGTTCGAACCGCAGAAGGATCACGCCACCCTATTAGAGGCACTTGCCGGCCTGAAGCACGAAGCATGGCACCTCGATCTGATCGGGGATGGACCGCTCTTGCCCCAGGCGAGGGAACTGACCCAACGACTAGGGTTGGCCGATCGAATTCAGTTCTGGGGGCAGCGCCTGGATGTCGCTGCTCGGCTGGCTGAAGCCCAAGTAGCGCTACTCATTACGAAGTGGGAAGGGTTTCCCCGAAGCATCCTGGAAGCGATGCGCGCCGGCCTTCCCGTGATTGCTTCGGCGGTTGGCGGGGTGGCAGAATCGGTGCTGGATGGTGAGACCGGCTGGACGGTGGCGCGGGAGGACATTGCCGGAGTGCGGGAACGGCTGATGCAGCTGCTGGCCGACCCCGAGTTACGCTGCCGGATGGGACGGCGCGCGCGCGAGCGCTACGAGCGCGAGTTCATGCTTGCCCGGACCGTGAGTCGCACCCTGGCGGTGTACCACGAGATTCTCGGTCCTGATGAGACGGCTGCTATCCGCCAAGCGTGAGTTCCTGCGGCTTTGAGGGCCGACTATGCTCCTGCAGCGGGTCTGGCTGCCCTGCGCGCGGCAGACTCTCCCTCTCCAGCCAGGCCTGAAACATCAGCACGTTCCAGAGCGGCTGCTGCCAATCCCGGCGGCCGGAGAGATGCTGATTCCACTTCTGGCGGATCAGGGTGGGGTCGAAGAAACCCTCACCCTCCAATCGGTTCTCGCTCAGCAGGGACTCGGCCCAATCCCGCAGGGGACCGCGCAGCCACTCGCCGATGGGAACGTCGAAGCCGGTTTTCGGACGTTCGATGAGCTCTCGAGGAACGAACTTGTACAGCAGCTGACGCAGCAGCCACTTGCCCTGGCCTCCTCTGATTTTCATCGAGAGCGGCACCCGCCACGCGAACTCAACGACCGCATGATCCAGCAGAGGAACTCGAGTCTCCAGACTGACGCCCATGGCAGCCCGGTCGACCTTGACCAGGATATCGTCCGGGAGATAGCTGACTAAATCCAGAAACATCATGCGCTGGGTAAAATCCGGCAGGTTGGCCCACGCGCCTCGATCGGTCACCATCGTCGGCGGTTCGATCCCGAGTCGAACTACCGTAGCCGGGTCTTTCCACTGCGAGGTGAGCCCTCGATAGATGTCGTCGGGTCCAGTCGCGGCTAAGACGGAGGCCAACTTGTGGAGCTTCTCGCCGCGGTTGGCATAGTTGAGGTGGTCGGGCGACAGCATCGCGAAGGGGGCCAGCAGGTACTCCCAGCGCGCAGGCGAGGCCTTGGTGATTGCCGCCCCGGCCACACGACGCAATGAAGGAGGCAGCCAGCCTACCTTCTTCCACATGCCCCGGCCGATGAAGTACCGGTTATAGCCTCCGAACAGCTCATCGCCGCCGTCGCCCGAGAGGCTGACGGTCACCTTGCGGCGCGCGAGTTGCGCTACCAGAAAGGTCGGTATTTGCGAGGCATCGGAGAAAGGTTCGTCATACAGCTCGGGAAGCCGGGGAATGATCTTCCTGGCTTCGGTGGCAGTGACGTACAGCTCAGTATGATCCGTACCGAGATGGCGAGCGACCGCCTTGGCGTGCTCGGCCTCGTTATGACTCTGCTCGCGAAATCCGATGGTAAAGGTTTTTACCGGGCGCCCGCTCTGCGCCTGCATCAGGGCCACCACAGTCGAGGAGTCAACGCCACCGGAGAGGAACGCACCGAGTGGAACATCGGCTACCATCTGCCGGCCTACCGCCTTGAACAAGAGTTGCTCGAGGGCTTCTATGGCTTCCGCATCGGTGCCTTCAAAGGGATGAGCGGCACCCTGTTCCGCAATTTGACGTGCTGACCAGTAGGTGGTTTGCCGCTGAGTCCCGTCCGCGGTGACCGAGAGGTAGGTTCCCGGAACGAGTTTGTGGATGCTCTGGTATATCGAATAGGGAGCCGGGACGTAACCATGACGCAAGAAGAGGGACAGCGCGCCCCGGTCAATTTTCCCCTGCCACTTCGGATGTACTCGCAGGGCCTTGAGCTCTGAAGCAAAAACGAAGCTATCACCCAGCCGGCCATAGTACAGCGGTTTTTCACCTAGCCGGTCCCGACTGATGTGCAGCGTGGCCTCGGCCCGATCCCAGATCGCCAGCGCGAACATTCCAGTCATGCGTTCAAGCGCCGAGCCGATGCCCCACCGCGCGATGGCGGCCAGAATCACCTCTGTATCGGAACCCCCTCGCCAGCCCCGCACGGCACCGCTGGTTTCCAGGTCCCGACGAAGCTCGAGGTAATTGTAAATCTCACCGTTGAATGTCAGGACATACCGGCCGCAGTGCGACACCATGGGCTGATGCCCTGCCGGCGACAGATCCAGAATCGACAGCCTACGGTGACCGAGACCCACCCCCATCCCCGCATCGACCCAGATCCCGCTGTCGTCCGGACCCCGATGGGCCAAACACGTTGCCATCTGCTCGGCCAGGCCGGCAAGACCCTCATTACCTAGCCCCGATCCACCCAGAAAACCGACGATGCCGCACATGCGATGGCCCAGAGTGAGTGTTCAGGTGAATGTAATGCCGTACAGGATGCCGGAACCGGATGGAGCAAGGGGGATGCCGGAGAGTTGGGCCTATCCTCGGGTCAGATCTCCCAATTCGACATCAGGATCCCAGCAGGGGGGGTGCGTTGGGGATATCCCTGCAAGAGCATTCTGAGATCGGTCCAATGCACCCGGTAGCCGAGCTCGATCAGGCGGAGATAGGCGGTCGAGAACTCGGTCTGGCAGCGGATCGCCACCCGGTTGACCCTCTCGCCGGCAGCGGTGAGCTGCAAGGCGTGCAACAGCCTTTCGAATACGTGTTCATCGGTGGCCACCAGCTTCAGGACGCGTAGCTCGTCCTTCGGCCGCCCGGCCGCAAGCGGGATAGAGTGCCACAGGGCAAACCCGGCCAGTCTCTCTCCTTCGCGCAGCAGCGTTGTATCTCCGATGCCCAGATCGTGGGTGAGGGCCAACTCCCTGGTGAAATCGACGCCCGGCAGGATGGCGTCGGCGAGTCGCTGGCACTCCTCCATCCATCGGGTCCAGACCGGGCCGGAGGCAGAGAGTAGCTCGGGAACCCCAATCGGCCGGCGAGGAACATCGTGAACCAGAGTGACCGTGAGATGGCTGGGCACCAGGCCCATCCGGCTATAGAACCCGATATTGTCCACGGTCCGCGGCATGGTCTCGAGCCCTATCGTGGTCGCGCCCTGACTGCGCAGCCAGTCGATACCGGTTCGCACCATGCTGGATCCGAGCCCCTCGCCCTGATGATCAGGGCGCACCGCCAGCGGCCCCATCCAGCCTTCCGTGCCGGACCGGTGAACCATGTTAAAGGCAATCATGTGCCCATCGGCGTCGCGCCAGACCATCGACCCCTCACCGGCGTCCTCCAGGGCGTAGCGCCAGACCAGGTTGTTGAGCTGCGGCACTCGTACTCCCACGAGACCGTCCCGGCTGTATCGATCGGTAAACGCGTCGGCGAAGACCCGATTCAATGACTCGATATCCCGCAGCGTGGGCCGATCCGGGCCCCGAATACTCCGGTCAGGCCGCCACATCACGGTCTTCCCGCGGCTCATCCCGGACGGTGGACACGCCGCTCA
>Ga0307410_10001127_pt1 | contig 11709 bp, 8 predicted proteins | sample 322Ometagenome_3_FD_203707 | JGI IMG/M metagenome (GOLD analysis project Ga0307410, IMG submission 203707) | Maize rhizosphere microbial communities from greenhouse at UC Davis, California, United States - 322HYB-O-3 | ecosystem: Host-associated > Plants > Roots > Rhizosphere > Soil | place...
AGCCGGGGGCAGTTGCGCCACAAAGTCAAAAGCCGCGGGCGGGGGCGCCCGCGGTACACAACCAGAGCCAGCAACCGCAGCCGGGGGCGGCTGCTCCACAAACAGCGGTGGAGACATCGCGGACGCTTCATCTTTACCAGCAATTGCGAAGCGTTGGGCTTGATGCCGAGCGCGTGTACAAGGTGCGGGAAGCCGTACTCGATCGCGAAGATCTTCACATCTATCTGACGGACGGAACGCTGGTATTTCTAAAGTCGGTGGAAGGACACATCACCGGCGCGGTGTTCGAGGGCGAAGGTGAAGTGCTGATTAAACCTCCTGACAGAACCGAGCGAAGCTCACTGGGCCTGTTCACGGGGCTGGGGATTTTGAACGATCAATTCTCGTCGGCATACTTTCGATTTAACGACGACACCGCACAGGAGCTGCAAGCGCGGCTGATGCCGAGTGATGAGTTTCCGGATTTCGTTGGCCGCTTCGAAGCAACGGCGCGTGCGCTCGGCCAGGCGGATGCAATCCGCCTGCTCTCGACCTATGTAAGCGACTTCTCTCATACGAAACGTCCGCGTGACCGCATGCTGCACGCGCGCCTGAATACGAGGGAGCACGGGAACTATGACGTTTACTACGACAGCATGTCAGAAGAACAGATCGTAGTGGGACAGTTGGCGTCGGGAGAGGCAACGAACTACGACCTGTGGATGGCATTCCCGGGACGCAAGACAAGACTTAGTGCAACGGCGCCACCGCCGATTGGAGATCCGTGGCGTTCAACGTTTTCGGTGCGCGTGGACAAGTACACCGTTTCGACAAAGGTGCTTCCGCCGACGGAACTGGAGTCAGAAGCGAAACTTGATCTGCACGCAATCGAAGGAGGGCAAGGGCTGCTGGTGTTCGAGCTGTCGCGCTACCTGAAGGTGCGGGAGGTAATGCTCGATGGGAAGCCGATGAGGTTCCTGCAAAACGAATCGTTGGAGGGGTCGGAACTCGCGAAACGCGGGAACGATGCTGTGGTGGTTCTGCTTCCGGAGCCACTCAAGCGCGATCAGCGCGCAGAATTGTTTTTCCGGTATGGCGGCTCGGTGATGTCGGATGCGGGAAATGGATTGATCTACGTTGGCCCGCGCGGAACGTGGTATCCGAACCGCGGTCTGGCGATGTCGCATTACGACCTGACATTCAGTTGTCCGGTGGAATGGACGTTGATCGCGACCGGCAAGCTCATTTCACAGGAAACAATTGGAGAGGTTGAAGTGGGCCGGTGGGTATCGGAAAACCCGATGCCGCTGGCGGGCTTCAACCTGGGTCGCTATGTACGACGGAGAGCTCGGTCGGCTTCGGGAGATGAAGTGCAGGCATATGCGGTGGAGAAAGCGGTTGCACCGGCAGTGAAGACTCCCACGCCAAAGATGAGCGAGAGTGGAGCGCTGGGCCGCGGGGGAATGCAAAGCGTTCTGATCGAGACGAAGGAACAGGCGAAGCCCGTGGACACCGTGCAGTCAGTAGCGAACTCTTCGGCGGAGGCGCTGGATTTCTACAGCAAGCGATTCGGCCAGTACCCGTATGACGGATTGTCGATCACGCAGATGCCGACGAACCACAGCCAGGGCTGGCCGGGACTGATCTTCTTATCGAGCCTGGTTTACCTGACGCCGGAAGAGCGCCAGAAGATGAAGATGAACCGGTACGAGAACCTCCTGTTTGGCGAACTAATGCTGTCGCACGAGGCTGCACATCAATGGTGGGGAGGGTTGGTGAGCTGGCGGAGCTATCGGGACCAGTGGATTTCGGAAGCGCTCGCCAATTACTCAGGACTGATGATGATGGAACTGCGCAGTCCTGAAGACGTAAGGCACGTATTGGAACGATACCGGTCGGACCTGGAGTTCAAAGCTCCGGTGGGCAAGGCTTACAAGGAGGCGGGGCCGGTGACGCTGGGAATCAGGTTGTCATCGTCGAAGTTTCCGCAGGGATACGAGATCATCAGCTATGAACGCGGTACGTGGCTCATGCACATGTTGCGCACAATGCTTCGAGACGGAGCAACGCTGGATGGACGAAGGGGGAAGAAGTCGGATCCGGAGGAACCTTTTGCTCGGGCCTTGCGAAGCATCTGCGAAAAGTATGCGTATAAAGAAGTCGGTATTCCTGAGTTGAAGGCGGCATTTGAAGCAGAGTTGCCGCGGTCGGTGAGGTTTGAGGGCAAGCAATCACTGGACTGGTTTTTTGAAACGTGGGTGAACGGAACCGACGTTCCAAAGATTGAGTTGCGAAACACGAAGATCAGCCGAGCGGGGACGTCGACCCTGGTGAGTGGGATGCTGGTGCAGAGCAATGCGGCGGAGGACTTGGTAACGTCGGTGCCGATCTATGGCGTTGTTAAAAATAAGCAGGTGTTGCTGGGGCGCGTGTTCGCCGATGGGAAAGAGTCGACGTTTCAGTTGCGAGGTCCGGTGGGCGTTACGCGAGTGGTGATAGATCCGCTGGGGACAGTGCTGATGAGCGGGGAAGAATGAGAAGAATTTACCATTTATGGTTTGCGATTGTTGAATTGATGCACGTCGGCGCTACTGCAAAGAGTATTTGAACCACGGAGGCGCAGAGGCACAGAGGAAGAGCATTCATAAAAGCAGAGCGTCAAGTGGGTGAGTTGAGGGAACTCGTCCTTTTAGCGAACTGCACGTTTTCGGAGCAGAGAGATATGAGATTGATACTACAGTTTGGAATCGTGATGTTCCTTGCGGCTGTAATGGTGACGGCTGGAGTGTCGCAGGAGAGCGAGCAGCGGAAGGTGGTGCGCAGCAAGATTTCCGTTCTGGACATTGGCACGAAGCAAGTTAAGGTCGTGTACATGGGCGACACGCTTTGGGAGGCGCCGAACTGGTCTCCGGATGGGCAGTACTTGCTGGCGAATTCAGGCGGGAAGTTGTACCGGCTTGTGTTGAACAAGGAGAAGCCGCAGCCTGAGGCGGTGAATCTTGACGCCAAGTATCAGTGCAACAACGATCATGGAATATCGGCTGATGGGAAACTGATCGCGTTTTCAGCGTGGACAGAGGGCGCGAAAGGCTCTCAGGTTTACGTGGCGAAGGCGGATGGTTCGAATCCGCGACTGGTTACAGAAAAGGCGCCGAGTTACTACCATGGGTGGTCTCCGGATGGGAAGTGGCTGGCGTTTGTGGCTGAGCGTGGAGATGGGAATTTCGATATTTACCGGGTGCCGGCAAAAGGCGGGGCGGAAGAGCGGCTGACGTCGCACAAAGGGTACGACGATGGACCAGATTATTCGCCGGACGGGAAGTGGATTTACATCAACACCGATCGCTCAGGTACTTGGGACGTGTGGCGTTTCCCGGCTGAGGGTGCAGGTGAGAATGATGCGAAGGCGGAGCGCGTAACCAGTGATGAGTGGGAAGACTGGTTTCCGCATCCCTCGCCTGACGGGAAGTGGATGGTGTTCCTGTCGTTTCCAAAAGGCACGAAGGGACACGACGGGAGGATGAACATTCAGCTCCGGATAATGCCGATGGAAGGCGACAAGGCGGGAGGTGCGATTCAAACTGCTGCTGAGATTGTCGGCGGACAGGGGACTATTAATGTGAATTCGTGGTCTCCGGATTCGAAGAAGTTCGCATTTGTAAGTTATGAGCTGGAGTAGGGACTGATGAATCGCCGTTCGTTTCTGCAAATTTCGCTGGCAGGATTTGGGGCGTGTTTGGCCGAAGGGCAGATGCTGGGCCAACTCGGGTCGCTCACGTTGAGCGATGCTAGGATTGCCGATGGACTGAAGGAAGCGCTGCGCGTTGGAACCAACAACGCGGTGAAACTGGTGGGGCGCGAAGGCGGCTACTTCAACAACGAGGTCATCAAGATCCTGCTGCCGAAGAACCTGCGGATGTTCGAGACGGGACTCCGGGCAATTGGATATGGTCCGAAAGTGGATGAGCTTGTGCTTAGCATGAATCGGGCAGCGGAGAAGGCTGCACCGCGCGCAAAGCGAATATTCGGGAATGCCATTTTGCAGATGAGTATTGACGACGCGCGGGAAATTCTTTCGGGTGGAGACACTGCTGCGACCGAATATTTTCAGGGGGCTACGTCAGAGGAATTAACGACGGAGTTTACGCCAGTTGTTCAACGGACGATGGACCAGGTAGGCGTCACTCGTCAATACCGCGAGCTGCTTGGCCGTTACAAAAACATACCTTTTGCGAACAGTCCGAAACTCGATATCAACAATTATGTAGTTTCGAAGTCGCTGGATGGACTGTTCTACATGCTGGGCGAGGAAGAGAAGAAGATCCGAAAGAACCCGGCGGCACGCGTCACCGACTTGCTGAAGCAGGTGTTTCGCGGAATGGGAAGGTAGAATAGACAGTCGGTTGATTGCGATGTGCAGCGACCCTGAGCAGCCTGTAAAGCCGCAGAGGGGCCAGTTGTTGCGGCTCGGCTAAAGCCGGGCCCTTTCAAAGCTCCTGTCATCAGGCATACCAAAGAAGGACCTTTCCAACGGATTTCAAAAATGTCGAATATTGATGCTCCTGAAGATCCACGCGAAACTGCGGACGACCAGTCGTTCGGCGACTTGCTTAACGACTATGAGAAAAGTCACTCCACGAAGAAGAAGGAAGACGGCGGCAAACAGATCGAAGGTAAGGTGGTCTCGGTGACCAGTGATGCGGTGCTCGTGGACATTGGTTACAAGACCGAAGGCACCCTGCCGCCGGCGGAAGCTCCGGACGCGAAGGTGGGCGACAAGGTGCTGGTTACGGTGAAGGGGCGGGGGCCGGACGGGTATTACCACTTGTCACGACATCGTGTGGCGATGCCAGCGGATTGGAGCGCGCTGGAGCGTGCTTTTACGAACAGGGAAACGATCATCGGCACGGTAACCGGAGTGGTGAAGGGCGGGTTGAGCGTGGACGTGGGCGTGCGCGCATTTATGCCGGCTTCACGCTCGGGCGTTCGTGATGCTGCGGAGATCGAGAAGCTGGTCGAGCAGGAGATCCGCTGCAGGATTATCAAGCTCGATACCGCGGATGAAGACATAGTGGTGGACCGACGCATTGTGATTGAAGAGGAAGAGCGCGCGGCGAAGGGACAGAAGTATTCGGAAATAAAAGAAGGCGACACCGTTAGTGGGACGGTGCGAAGCCTGACGGATTATGGCGCGTTTATAGATCTCGGCGGGATTGATGGCTTGTTGCATGTGGGCGAAATTTCGTGGAGCCGCGTGAATAAACCGGAAGATGTGCTGGCGGTCGGGCAGCAGATTGAAGCGAAGATTCTGAAGGTCGATCGCGATGGCCAGAAGATTTCGCTCAGCATGAAGCAGATGCTGGCGCATCCGTGGGACACGGTTGCTGAAAGGTTCAAACAGGGCGATCGAGCACGCGGCGTGGTATCGCGAGTGGCAGACTTCGGGGCGTTCGTCGAGCTTGAGCCGGGAGTGGAAGGGCTGATTCACATCTCGGAAATGTCGTGGGCGAAGCGGGTGCGAACTGCCGGCGATGTAGTAAAGCAAGGTGAAACGGTCGAGGCGGTAGTTCTAGGAGTGGATGTGGGAGCGCGCCGGCTTTCGCTTGGATTGAAACAGGCGCTTGGAGATCCGTGGGCAGACGCCGAGCGGAAATATGCGAGCGGTGCAATCGTGCAAGGTCCGGTCACGCGCATTACGACTTTTGGCGCGTTCGTGCAGTTGGTTGAAGGCGTGGAAGGATTGGTGCACGTCAGCGAGATGAGCGCGGAGAAGAGAGTGGGGCATCCGCGCGAAGTGGTTAAGGTTGGGGAGACAGTGCGGGTACAGGTGCTGGCCGTGGACCGCGAGAAGCGGCAGATCAAATTAAGTATGAAATCACTGGCGACGACCAGCATCGATGAGTTCCTGGCTGAGCATAAGCAAGGCGATGTGGTCACTGGGCGCGTGCTTGAGGTTACGGGTAGTGAAGCGCGGGTGGAGTTGGGAGAAGGAATTGAGGCGCCTTGTGCGGTGTCGCCGGTTGGTGAGGCGGACACAGCGGCTGTGGGCAAGGCGGATCTTTCGTCCTTGACGTCAATGCTGAATGCGAAATGGAAAGGCGGAGCGAAGGTTGATACGACGGCCGAAGCGCTTGCGAGTGGACAGATCCGGAGCTTCAAGATTGTGAAGATGGATGTGGACGCGAAGACGATCGAGGTGGAAGTGGCGTAAGCAGCGCTGTAACTTCATCGAATCGCCTGCCCCTTCGGCGGGCATTCTTTTTGCGAGAAACATGCCGGCGAGAAGCCAGCGCTCCTACAAGTTGCGCTGTTCACGTTCAGCTTGTGCGAGATGTTCGGGGGTGCCGAGGTCGCGCCAGTAGTACTCGTCGGCGCGGAAGGCGACGATCCTTTCTCCGGCGGCGGACAGGCGTAGATACGGCGGGATAATGGAGAAGATGCCTTCCTCGGTGATGAGGTTGAGCAGTCGCGGGGAGATGATGTGAATCCCGCAAAAGGCGAATGGGTGCAGATGCTCTGACGGGCGTGCGATTTCGGGGAGTGAATTCTTGATGCGGCGACCGACGAGTTCGTTGTCGTAGTCGAATAGAAGGTAGCGGGAGCTGTCGCGGGGTTGAACGGCGAGGGTTGCGAGTGCGGAGTTGGAGTTGTGGAAGGCAAGCATTCGCGTGAAGTCGATGTTGCTGATGACGTCAACGTTGTGCAGGATGAATGGCTCGTTGGAATCTTTGAAGAACCAGGCGGCTTGTTTCAGTCCACCGCCGGTGTCGAGCAGAACGTCTTCGCGAGAGATTGCGATCTTGATGCCGAAATTGGCGTTGGCGGCGAGGTAGTCGATGAGGCTGCCGGCGAAGTGATGCGCGTTAACGATTACTTCGAGGATGCCGAAGGACTTCAGGCGCTCGAGTGTGATCTGGAGCAGCGTGCGACCGTTCAGTTCGACTAGAGCCTTGGGGCGATCGTTGGTGAGCGGACGGAGGCGAGTGCCGAGTCCGGCGGCAAGGACCATGGCTTTCATCTGCCGAGTTTCTCCAGTTCACGGTGCTGGAGTACGACGTCGATTCCGTTGCGTTCGCGAAGGTGAGTGGCAAGTTGTTCGGCGAAGTAAACGGAGCGGTGCTGGCCTCCGGTGCAGCCGAAAGAGACCATCAGGTTCTTAAAGCCGCGGCGTTGGTACTCCTCAATGCTGGCGTTGACGAGCGACTCCACGTTGGCGATGAACTCGTGCGCGCTGGGCTGCTGCTGGAGATAATCGACGACAAGGGCATCTTTTCCGGTGAGAGCTTTGAAGCGCTCTTCGCGGCCGGGATTAGGGACGGCGCGCGCGTCGAAAACGTAGCCGCCACCGTGGCCACTGGCGTCGGTGGGCGGGCCTCCGCGATGGAAGGAGAAGCTGTAGATGCGAACAGTGAGTTTGTCGGGCGCTGCCGCCTGAGCATGTTCGGCTGCGATGGTTTTGAGCTTCTCGGAAGCCAACATGTTGCGGAAGGCCTCCATGAGCGTCGGCAGTGAGATTGGTAGTTCCACGTTCTCAATCAACCAGCGGATGTTCTTTAAAGCATACGGAACGCTGGCGAGGAACAACGGTTTGCGTTCGTAAAATCCGCGGAAGCCATATGCTCCGAGCGCCTGCATTTGGCGCACGTACACATAGGCGTAGTAGTAGTGCATGAAGGCGTCGCGGTCGAGATCGATGTGGTTGCCGAGTGCGTTCAGATAGTGTTTCAGCAATTGGCCGCGTACTTGCGGGGTGAGGTCTGCTTTGGCGTCGAAGAGAATCGAGGCGATGTCATATTGCAGCGCACCTTTGCGTCCTCCCTGGTAATCGACGAACCAGGGATCGCCGTCGCGAAGCATGATGTTGCGGGACTGGAAATCGCGATAGAGGAAGTAGTCGCGGTCGGCGCTGAGGAGGAACTTGGTGAAGCGCGAGTAGTCGTTCTCAAGCGCTTGTTCGTTAAATGGAATTCCCGCGAGGCGAAGGAAGTAATACTTGAAATAGTTCAGGTCCCACGCGATGGACTGACGGTCGAAGCTGTCGCGCGGGTAGCAGACTTTGTAGTTGAGGTCGCGTCCGGCGCCCACCTGGAAGCGGGGGAGCACGGCGACAGACTTGCGGTAGGCTTCGATGACAGCGGGAGCGATGTCGTCATCTTCGCGATTGGCGGTCAGGAACTCATAGAGCGTGGTGTCGCCAAGGTCTTCTTCGAGGTATGCGCCGTTCGAGAGAGCTTCGCCGTAGATCTCGGGCACGGGCAGGCCGTGCTTCCGGAAGTGCCGCGAGAATTCGATAAAAGCGACGTTCTCTTCACGGACGTCGTAAAGGATGCCGATTGCGGTGGCGGCAGAGTTGGAGAGACGAATGATCTGGCGGCCGGAGCCGCTGAGGTGAGACTGAAGAGGGTCGATACGCTCGGGAGGAGCGAGGAAATGCTGCTCGAAGAGTTGGGCGAGTATGTCCATCTGGGGTGACGGACAAAGATAACATTTTCAGGAGGTCACCTCAGTGTCTGAAGCCTGCTCTTTATTGTGTTCACAAGTGCAGGCCTGAAGGCGAGCTTTATCCTGAGTTGGCAGTCGTCCCTCCGGGACTGGGAGTTGCCGTGTTCCGGTGCCGAAGCGGCGGGCGGTATGCATCGGCGCCTTCGGCGCTGCACCCCGGTGATTTCGGCTGGCTTAGCTCCAGAAGTAAAGTCCGGACGTCAAAGGCAAAACCTTGGTTGCGCTTCGCGCGGAATTGTTTCGGACCCACCTTAACTCGCCCAAAGAGCCGAGCTAAGATGGGGCACCTGAAGAGGCCCGTTGAGGGTGGCGTATCCTGTTGGGCGTTTTTTGCTCCTGGGGTGAGTACAACAATGGCAGGACAGAATGTAGAACGCCGCGAGGTATTGCGGGTATTGGCGATCGCAGCCGCGGCAGCGCCGTTTACTGGGTTCAGTAAGTGGGCGTTTGGCTGTGGGCACCTGAGTCACACGACTACCCAAATTAAGCCGGCTGTTTACAAGCCGCTGTTCTTCACGGCAGCGGAGTTCGCCGATGTTGATGGGCTCACCGACGTCGGCGAATTGTATCGAGTCATCACGGATCATGCTGAATTCGAAATCGGGGACCTGGCCGACGGGCATTGCGAACTCAAGCGGGCAGCTCGGACGCAATCTCTGCGATCACCTCTATGGGACTTCCGCCACGGGCTGGCTTCCGCAGTTGATGGGGCGATCGAGCTTTCCTGACAACGTTTCAGCGACCACAGTCGCGTGGATGCCTCGCTGGCAGAACTTGAATCATCCGCGAGAAGAGGACTTTATCCGCGGGTACTCGGTGTATCCGTTTTTCAGCAGCCTGTAAAGCTGCGCCCTTTCAAAGAAACGCGGTGACAACGACTTTTTCAGCAGCCTCTAAAGTCGTGCCCTGATACAAGACAGCTCCGTTAAGAGTTTTTCCAAGCCTGTAAAGTAACTGCATCCTGGCTTATGTTGCAGCATCCAATTCGAAGTTGAGGGGCCGTGTGGCATCTTTGCGCCTAATTGTGGCGGTGCTTGTAGTCGGTGTGGTTGCGGTGGCAACCGACGCGCAGGCGCTTGCGTGCGAGTTTGTGTGTGGAAGTCCGCAGGCGGGGGGTGTGTCACACGAGCAGGGTGCGAATCTAGAGCAGCACGCTACGCTATTGCATCATGAGGGGCATTCGGGACAGCCGCAGCCGGGGGCGGCTGCGCCACATCATCATGGTGGGCAGACTGCGCCAGAAAGTGGGCAGATGCAGCAGTGCGTCACGGTGAATGATGTATCGCTGCAAAATGGTGCGAGCAGAAGTGACATCGCGCCGCTGCTCGCAGTGGCTGTAGCGGATCAGTTCTGCTTAGCTTCAGCTCTTGAGCGATCAAGCATTGTGGCGGTGGCCGGATCTCCTCCGGCGCGAAACGGTCCTCTCCAATCGTCTTCCATCCTCCGTATCTAATCTGCGTTCCTTAGCGTAGCTGTGTGCGCAGGTGCGTCTGCACGTGTGCGCTCTGTTCACTTGAACCTGGCGCGAGCTCGCCAGTGCACGTGAGGAACGATGAATAACCGACGTAGTTTTCTAAGAAACGTATTTGGGCTTGGTGCGGGGCTTGCCGTCGCACCGGCTGTGCTGAATGCAGAGCGCAAGGGAGGGACGCGAGAGCATTCGCGCCCAGGTCAACCTGTAATCGTTGAGACTCCCGATATCCCGAACCTGCCGTTCACGATGGACAACGGCGTAAAGGTTTTCAACCTCATCGCGCAACCGGTGAAGCGCGAAATTGTGCCCGGGCGGGTAATCGACGCGTGGGGATACAACGGCACAACGCCGGGGCCGACGATACAGGTGAACAACGGCGATCGAGTGCGAATTGTGCTGGAGAACCGGTTGCCGGAGCCGACATCGATGCACTGGCACGGCTTCGAAATTCCGATTGCGATGGACGGCATGCCGTACATCAGCCAAAAGCCGATACCGCCGGGCGGCAAGTATGTGTACGAGTTCACGCTGCACCAGGAAGGGACGTTCTTCTACCACTCGCACGGTGCGATGCAGGAAATGATGGGAATGCTGGGGATGTTCATCATGCAACCGAAGCAGGCGCACGCGCCGCGCGTGGACCACGATTTCGGTCTGGTGCTGCAGGAGTGGGCACTACTGCCGAACAACAGTGTTCCGAATACGGCGAATATGGAGTTCAACTGGCTGACGATCAATGGGCGGTCGGGGCCATCGGCGACTCCGTTGCTGGTGCGGCTGGGAAGTCGCGTGCGAATTCGGTTCGTGAATATCGGTATGGACCATCACCCGATGCATTTACATGGGCACACGTTCTGGACAACTGGGACGGAGGGCGGGCGGCAACCGGAATCGACTTGGACGTCTGGAAACACGGTGCTGGTTGGAGTTGCGCAGGCACGGGATGTTGAGTTCGTGGCGAACAATCCAGGGGACTGGATGCTGCATTGCCACTTGCCTCACCACATGATGAACAACATGAGCGACTTGATTAGCGAGCGCATGATGACGACGTCAGCATTGAGCTCGGAACAGGCGCAGAAGCAGATGGAGTTAATGGCGAAGCAGGGTGGCCATGGAATGCATGGGTCGATGGAACACCTGCCGGCCGTGGCGGCGAATGCGAACTCTGTGCCCGGCTTCCCGCAGGATGCGTTCATGGAAATGCCGATGGATGCGGCCGTGGCAAAGCCTGAGAACAATGGGCTGGCGAAGAACTGGACTGCGGGGATGATGGGAATGATGACGCTTGTCCGCGTGCTGTCTAGTGACAAATACGACGAGATCATGGCGCTGAAGAAGTCGGCGCCACAAAAAGAGCAACATCATGAGCACGGCGGCTAGCCGGAGGAGAATGGAAATGAAGATAGCGAGTTCAACTCTGGTGGTTGCCGTTGTGGTCGCGATGAGTTTGGGGATGACGGCGCAAGACCACTCGCAACATCAACAGCCTGAGAAGAAGACACCGGTACTAGAAGCTCCGAGTGATCATGCGCAGCACACGGCACCGAAGGAGCAGGAAAGTGAGATTGGCGTGACCGGGATTCCGGAGTTTGGGAGCGAGCATGCCAGGATGCGACTCGAGGAAATTGAGGCGCTCGCGATGAAGCACAATCCGACGCTGCCACAGGCGGAAGCATTGATGCGGAGCGCGGAAGGTCGGCGGAGACAGGCGGGGATGTGGGCGAATCCGGTGGTCGGGTACTCCGGTGAGG
>Ga0307410_10001128_pt1 | contig 11705 bp, 11 predicted proteins | sample 322Ometagenome_3_FD_203707 | JGI IMG/M metagenome (GOLD analysis project Ga0307410, IMG submission 203707) | Maize rhizosphere microbial communities from greenhouse at UC Davis, California, United States - 322HYB-O-3 | ecosystem: Host-associated > Plants > Roots > Rhizosphere > Soil | place...
GCCGCCGACGTCGACGACCATGCTCCCCGTTGGCGAGTCCACGGGGAGCCCGGCGCCGATCGCGGCGGCCATGGGCTCGGATACCATGAACAGGCGCTTGGCGCCGGCAGCGTCGGCGGAGTCGCGCACCGCGCGGCGCTCGACTTCGGTGATCGTCGAGGGCACGCAGACGAGGATGGTCGGCTTGACGCGCACGAGGTGGCGGTCGAGCACCTGGCGCAGGAAGCGCCGGAGCATCTGTTCCGCGATCGTGAAGTCCGCGATGACGCCGTCCTTCATCGGTCGGACGGCGCGGATCCCCTCCGGGGTCCGGCCCAGCATCCGCTTCGCGTCGAGGCCAACGCCGAGGATTGCGCCGGTTTCGGCGTCGACGGCGACCACCGACGGCTCGTCGAGGACGACGCCTTCGCCCTTCACGAGGATCAGCGTATTCGCGGTACCGAGGTCGACGGCGATCTGGCGGGCGGGACGCCACGTCTTGCGGAGCTGGGGACGCTGCGGAACTGGATCCGGCTGGAGCTCGATGGCGGCAGTCACGCAGGCGTCCCTTCGGTGCGGGTTCGTTGCAGAAATCCGGCGCACTCGCGTTTCACGCGGGCAAAAAGCCCGCTTTCGGCGGGTTGAGCGAATCGGTCCAAGTTCTGTGCCAGCGGGGAGGTCGGACGGGTCGGACACGGTGGGGACGTCGGACACGTCGGACACGACGGACACGCCGGACGGGTCGGTCAGCGCGAACCGATTCGCCAACTGCATCACCTTACGCGTCCGACCCGTCCGACCCGTCCGACGTGTCCGACGTGTCCGACGCCCCCGCGCCTCCACCCCGTCCGCCCTGTCCCACCAGTCCTCCCTTCCCTACATTCCCTCCCCCATGTCCGCCCCCGCCCTCCCGACTCGCGACGAGCTGCGCGACCTGCTGTCCCTCGCCGCCCCGGTCGTGGCGGTGCAGGTGGGGATCATGCTGATGGGTGTCGTGGATTCCATCATGGTCGGGGCCATCTCGGCCGCCGCGCTCGCGGGAACCGCACTCGGGAACGTCTGGTTCTTCGCGGTGGCCGTCTTCGGGATGGGCATCCTGATGGCGATCGATCCGCTCGTCACCCAGGGTGTCGGGGCCAGGGATCCGCTCGCGATCCGGCGCGCGGTGCAGCGCGGGCTCGTGCTCGCGCTCCTGCTCTCGATTCCCGTCTCCCTCCTGCTCCTCGTCACGGGCCCCGTCCTCACGGCGCTGGAGCAGCCGGCCGAGGTCGTCCCCATCGCGGCCGGCTATGTGCTTCGCGAGGTGCCGAGCGTCTTTCCGTTCTACGCATTCATCATTTTCCGGCAGACCCTGCAGGCCATGGGGCGGATCGCGCCGATCGTGTGGGTGGCCGTCGCGGCCAATCTCGCGAACGTCGCCCTGAACGCCGTGCTCATCTACGGCCTCCTCGGCTTCCCCGCTCTCGGCGTGAACGGCTCGGCCTGGGCCACGACGATCGCGCGCTGGCTGATGCTCCTGCTCCTGCTCTACCTCGCCTGGCGCGAGCTCGGGCCGACGCTCCGGCCCTGGCTCCGGGAAAGTGTCGCGCTCGGGCCGATCGGACGGATGGTCGCGATCGGCGCTCCGATCGGTGCGCACATGCAGCTGGAATTCGGCGTCTTCGGCGTGGTCGGCATCCTCATGGGCCGGCTGGGGACGACCGCGGTCGCGGCGCACCAGATCGCGATCAACCTGGCATCGCTCACGTTCATGGTCCCGCTCGGCGTCGGCGCCGCCGGCACCGTCCTGGTCGGTCGGGCCGTCGGGGAAGGCCGGCCCGACCGCGCCCGTCGCTCCGCTCGCGCGGCCCTGGTCGTCGGCGTGGCGTTCATGGCGTGCACCGCGGCTGTCTTTCTCCTGGTCCCGCGGCTGTTCGCCGCCGCGTATACGAGGGACGAGGCCGTCCTCGCGATCGCGGCCGTGCTCATCCCGCTCGCCGGCGTCTTCCAGGTATTCGACGGTCTCCAGGTCGTTTCAGCTGGTGTGCTTCGCGGGGTGGCCGACACCCGGTACCCGATGATCATCGGGCTCGTCGGCTTCTGGCTGGTGGGACTCCCGATCAGCCTCTGGCTCGGGTTCGGGCTCGGCCAGGGGCCGACAGGGCTCTGGTGGGGACTCGTCGGCGGACTGGCTGCCGTCTCACTCGCGCTCCTGGCGCGGGTCCGGGCCCGGTTCGGGCAGGAGCTGACCCGCGTGGTGGTGGATGTGCCGCACCAGCAGGGGCTTGGGGAGCACGCCGGTTGACAAAACGGCCGCGATGCGTAATCTTTGCTTGGCTCGGGAAGGGTGACCTCCTCGAGCTACACCAGCGGACTCAAGGGGACCTGGCGTAAATGTCGGGTCCCCTTTCCAATTGAGCCCGAGCCCGCGCGGGGGCAGACACCGCGCACCAACGTCGGCAGGTACGGCATCACCGGAACTCCGACAACACAATCTCAGGAGTACCGAATGCGTACCACCGGCAAGGTGAAGTGGTTCAATGACGCCAAGGGTTTTGGTTTTATCACCCCCGACGGCGGCCAGAAGGATTGCTTCGTGCATCACTCGGCCATTCAGGGTCAGGGCTTCAAGTCGCTGGCCGAAGGCGAGACCGTCGAGTTCGATATCGTGCAGGGCCAGAAGGGCCCGGCGGCGGAGAACGTTGTAAAGACGGGCGCCTGAACCAGGCCCAGTAACGACGGGGTCGTCTCTCACGAGGCGACCCCACTGTTTCAAACACTGCGATGGGCGGATCGATGATCGAAATCCGGTTGTCAGAGAACGACAGCATCGAGTGGGCCATCAAGGCCTTCAAGCGGAAGATGCAGCGCTCGGGAATCCTCCGCGAGCTGCGTCAGAAGCGGTATTACACGAAGCCCAGCGTAGCCCGCCAGCTGAAGTCGGCCGCGGCGCAGCGCCGCAAGCGCAAGGAGCGTCAGGGAGGCCGGAGCTGATCGCGCTTCCTTAGGGAAGGGGAGCAGGCGGACGGGTCGGATCGAGACTCCGCCGCACGAGGAACAGAGTGGGCCGCCGGTCGAAGTCTTCGACTGGCGGCCCTATGCGTTCCAGGAACCGCTCCCGCTGGGCTTCGTACGCTTCCGCACGCACCGGATCGCCGAAGGCGACGGTGTCCTCGCGCAGCTCGAACTGCGGCGCGTTGCCGAGGATCGCGAGCAGGCTGTCCGCATCGGCGAGCAGCGATTCCGCGAGATCGGCCGACGCATACGGCTCCCGCAGCGACGGCCGCGTGTTCCACCGCTGGCGGTCGGCCGCACTCCACGCGCGGCTCGCCTGGAAACTCGCCGTATCCCCATACGCCTGATCGAGCAGCACGCTCCGCCGGTGGAACTGGCCGATGACGTTGAGCGCCGACGCGATCCGCCGTCGCGCGGCACGGGCGCCGAGCGGACTCGCGAATGAGACCGCTCCGAATACGCTCGGAAAGCCGATCGTCGTCATCTCCGACGCGAGTTGCTCGCGCGAGGCGGCGAATGTCGCCGCATGGCGCGCGATGAGCTCGTCCACTCCCACCGGCGCGCGCGGGTCTGGCCGGGCGGCCCGGCGCACGGGAGCCTCCCGTGCTGCCGGAGTCGAATCCGCCGCATCCTCCCTCAGGAGAGTCGAGGGCGGTGGCGCTGCCTCGAAGCCGGGCGCCGCTCCGCTCCGACCGGCGAGGAGGCGGTCTCCCCAGCGCTGCCAGGCGAGGTAGCCGGCGGTGAGGAGCACCCCGAGGAACAGCAGCCTTGCGAGCCTGCTCAGCAGGCCGCGGCCTCTCGCCCTCGGCGCCGCGTCCCCTCGCGCCGCGACTCGCGTCGCATCCGCTGCGACGGGTTGGGGCGTGAGCGGCGGCGGCGGCGCCTGGCGGGGCGGTGGACGCACCGGGTAAGGAGTCGGCGCGACCGGTGGGGCCGCGTGAGTGCGCGGTGATGGAGGAGTCGTCGGAGCGGGTGGCGCCGGGGCAACTGGCGGAGGTGCCGGGACGGTCTCCGCCGGCGTGGGTAGCGCCGCCGCAGCCTGTTTCGGCGGACGCTCCTTCGGCGCGGCATTGCCGGGCGCAGGCTCCACCGGGCGTGCAGGGGGCGATGCGGGCCGGGTGCTTTCGCCGGGTCGGGCCGAACGCTCCCGGGCCCCCGGCTCGACAGGGGTAGGCCGCGGGGGTGTTCGAGGCTCGGCCGGCGTGGGTCGCGGAGGTGTCGGAGACTCGGCTGGGGTCGGCGGTGGGGGATCGTCCGCCTCGTCGGGCTCGACCTGCCCCTGGAAGCGCGGATGCTGCTCGATGGGAACCCACTGATCCGTCCGACGATGATAGATCAGTGCCTCGCGGCTCACGTCGCCTCGCCGCAGCGCGAGCGCCAGCTCCTCGATCGTGGGGAACTCGGCCTCACGTCCGGAGGGAAGGCGGATGCGATACACGCCGGCCTCCGGCTACCTCGGCCCGACCGCGGCGAGTGATCGAACGAGCTCCTCGTTGCTGCGCGAACGGCGCAGATCGGTGAGGAGGTCGTTCATGGCGTTGAGCGGCGTCATGCCGGCGATGCGGGCGCGGACGCGATGCGATGCGTCGAGCGCCTCGGGCGAGAGGAGCAGTTCCTCGCGCCTCGTCGCACTCGCGATGAGGTCCACGGCCGGAAAGACGCGGCGCTCGGCGAGCTCCCGGCTCAGCACGAGCTCGCTGTTGCCGGTACCCTTGAACTCCTCGAAAATCACCTGGTCCATCTTGCTGCCGGTGTCGACGAGTGCGGTGGCGATGATCGTGAGCGAGCCGCCGCCCTGCGACGGATCGATGCGCCTCGCGCTCCCCAGAAAGCGCTTCGGCTTCTCGAGCGAATTCGCATCGAGTCCGCCCGACAGCGTTCTGCCGGTGCCGCGCTCGACGGTGTTGTACGCCCGGGCGAGCCGCGTGAGCGAGTCCATCACGAGCACGACATCCTCGCCGAGCTCGACGCGGCGCCGCGCCCGCTCGAGCGTGAGCTCCGCGACCGCCACATGGCTCGCGGCCGGCTGGTCGAAGCTCGACGCGATCACCTCTCCGAACCCGGCGCCCTCCATCTCGAAGACCTCTTCGGGCCGCTCGTCGACGAGCAGGATGAAGAGCGCTGCAGCCGGATGGTTGGTGCTGATACCCTGCGCGATGTTCTTCAGCACGGTCGTCTTGCCCGCCTTCGCGGGGGCCACGACGAGTGCCCGCTGCCCCTTGCCGAACGGGCAGAGAAGGTCGATCACACGGTTGGTGAAATCGGGCTGCCCGCCGCGCCGGATGTCGCAGGCGAGGGGCAGCATCTCGTTGGGATGGACGGCGCCCAGGCGTGAGAAATCGGGGCGTTGCGCGATCGAAGCCGGATCGCGGCCATTGACCGCTTCGACGCTCGTGAGCGAGGCACTCCGGCCACGGCCCCCCGGCGCCGTCTTTCCGGCGATCTCGTCGCCCGCGCGCAGACGCGCCGAACGGATGAGCCGGTCGGGCACGTGCACGTCGGTAGCGGCCGGGAGGTAGCCTGTCTCGGCGCGGCGCAGGAAGCCGGCGCCGCGGCTGGTCAGCTCGAGCACGCCGAGCGGAGCCTGATCGGTCAACAGGAGAGTGCCTTGTTCGAGGGAGCGTTGCTGCAGGAGATTAGCGGACGCCGGGAAGCGCGGCAAGCACCGGCCTCAACCGCCGGCCGCCCGCCGTATGCGCCCCACGATGGCCGAGAGCCCCTGGGTGCGGTTCATTCCGATCGTTTCGCCGAGCCGCAGCTGGTCGAGGAGATCGACTGGGAGCGCGGCGACTTCGGCACGCGTCATCCCCTGCAGGCCGTGGATGAGCAGCGCGACGAAACCCCGCACCGTCGGCGACTCGCGGGGGACGTCGGCGTGAATCTCCACCGGATCCCCGTCGCGCTCGCCGGCGTCTACCCACAGGAAAACGGGCGTCTGGCATTCGTGTACGCGATTCAGCCCGGCCGCGCGCGCATCAGCGTAGCGATCGGGGAGCGGCGGGAGCTTCCTCGAATAGTCGAGCAGCGTCTCGAGGCGCGTATCGCGATCCGCCTGCTGGAAGCGGCGCACAATGGTATCGAGCCGGGGCATGCAGAAGAATAGGCACACAATCGCGGAAGGGGTGAGCGCGCTCACACCCGCGGTGCGGGTGCCCGCGTAGGTTGCCTTCTGATGTGGCCGTCGGCCGCTCATTCGCCAGCACCGGAGGCAGACAATGGCATTTTCCAACGACGAGGCACGGCCCCAGGCCGGACGGGTATTCGGCATGTTCACCGACAGCGCGGACGCGATCGCGGCGATTCGCGCGCTGCAATCGGCCGGCTTCGACGCGAGCCGCATCGGGATCGCGATGCAGGATCGCGCCGTGCAGGCCGAGATCATCGACGCAACCGGCTCCGAGGCGGCGGAGGGCGCGAAGACCGGCGCCGTGAGCGGCGGTGTGGTCGGCGGGCTGGTAGGCCTGCTCGGCTCGCTGGTCATTCCGGGCCTGGGGCCCATCGTGGTCGGCGGGCTCCTCGCATCGACACTGACGGGCGCCGGCGTCGGCGCGCTCACCGGCGGACTCATCGGCGCGCTGATCGGCGCCGGCGCCTCGCGCGAGGAGGCCGAGCACTTCGACGCCGGCTTCCGCTCGGGCGGCACCCTCGTCACCGTGGACGCCACGGGCCGCGAATCGGAAGCGCGGGCCATCCTCACTGGTGCGGGAGGCGATCTGGGCCCGACCTGGGCGCTCGAGAACGAGGTGGGAGCCGCATCCGCGGATCCGGACTTCACATTCGAGGGGTCGGAGCGGCGGCGGTGGAGTGATCCTGCCTACGAAGGGCCGGAGCGTCGCCTGCTCGGCGTGTGACGCCGCCAGGAATACCAGCGCCATCCAGCATGCGCCGCGGGCACCGCCGGGCTCGTTTCCGGCGGGCCGGCGGCCATTTTGTCACCCGGGTACGGCAGCTGCCGTTGCCACCGGGCCCGCCAGCGAGTAGGATGCGTCCCGTTGCCCGCACGATGTAGACTCCTGAAAGCGGTGAAATGCGTCTCAACCCGTTCCGGGCGCTGCGTCCGGTTCCCGAGCTGGCCGAGAAGGTTGCGTCAGTGCCGTACGACGTCGTCAGCCGCGACGAGGCTGCCGCGCTCGCTCGGGGAAATCCTCACAGTTTCCTGCATGTCGGCCGTTCCGACATCGATCTTCCTGCCGATACCGACCCCCACGACGACCGGGTCTACGCCGGCGCCCGCGCGACGCTGCAGCGCTTCGAGCGCGAGGGCACGCTCCGCCGCGACGAGGAGCCGTCACTCTTCCTTTATAGACTGGTGATGGACGGGCGGGCGCAGACCGGCGTGGTCGGCTGCGTTCACATTGACGACTACGAGCGGGACGTCATCCGCAAGCACGAGAAGACGCGGAAGGACAAGGAGGACGACCGAACCCGGCACGTGCTCGAGCTGAATGCGAACGCCGAGCCGGTCTTCCTGACATACCGGGGTCGTCCGGAGCTCGATCGCCTGGCCGATCGGACGATGCAGACCGACCCGGTCTACGACTTCACCGCCGCGGATGGGGTGCGCCACGTCGTCTGGCGAATCCCCGACGTGCGCCCGTGGATCGAGGAGTTCGGTACGATCCCGCATGCCTACGTGGCAGACGGCCATCACCGCTCGGCGAGCGCCTGGCGGGCGGGGCGCGAGCTGCGTGCGCGGGCCCAGACGTCACACGGCAACGAGGAATACAACTGGTTCCTCGCCGTGCTCTTTCCCGCAGAGCAGCTGCAGATTCTTCCCTATAATCGGCTGGTCCGCGACCTCAACGGCAAGTCGGCCGACGAGGTGCTCGACGAGCTTCGAGCGCTCGGCACGCTGGCTCCGACCGACCAGCCCACCCCCGATGCGCCCGGAACGCTCGGCGTGTATATCGCTGGCCGGTGGTACCGGTTGACTCTCGATCCGGGGACGATCGACCGCGAGGATCCGATCGGATCACTCGACGTGAGCCTGTTGCAGGATCGAATCCTGACCCCGATCCTTGGCGTCGGCGACCCGCGGATGGACACGCGCATCGAGTTCGTCGGCGGGATCCGCGGCACGCGCGAGCTCGAGCGGCGCGTCAGGTCGGGCGAGATGGCGATCGGCTTTGCGATGTACCCGACCACGCTGGAGCAACTGATCGCCGTCTCCGACGCTGGCCTCATCATGCCACCGAAGAGCACCTGGTTCGAGCCGAAACTCCGGAGCGGCCTCTTCGTGCACACACTCGATCAGCCGGAGACCTGAATGAAGGTCCTCATCGCCGACAAGTTCGAGAAGGTTGGCATCGACGGGCTCAAGGAGCTCGGGGCCGCCGTCGTCTCCAGGCCGGAGCTCACGGCGGACGATCTGCCGGGCGCCCTCCGCGAGGTCGATCCGAACATCCTCATCGTCCGGAGCACGAAGGTCACGGCCGACGCGCTCCACGCCGGCAAGAGCCTCGGGCTCGTGATCCGCGCCGGTGCCGGCATCGACACCATCGACGTGCCCGCCGCCTCGGCGCGCGGAATCTTCGTATCGAACTGTCCTGGCCGGAACTCGATCGCCGTCGCCGAGCTCGTGATGGGGCTCGTGCTCTCGTGCGACCGCCGGATTCCCGATCAGGTGGCCGACATCCGCGCGGGCAGGTGGAACAAGGCGGAGTACTCGAAGGCGCGGGGACTCCACGGGCGGACGCTCGGCATCGTCGGGCTGGGGCAGATCGGGAGGGAGATCGCGGTGCGCGCGCGCGCCTTCGGCATGCATGTCGCCGCATGGTCCCGCAACCTCACGATCGAGAGCGCCGAGCACCTGGGCGTCACGTACTGCGAGTCGCCGCTCGAAGTGGCGCGGGTGAGCGACGTCGTCTCGATCAACGTCGCCTCCACGGCGGAGACGAAGCATCTGGTCGATGCCGAATTCCTCGGGTCGATGCGGCGGGGGGCCTACCTCGTGAACACGTCGCGCGGCCAGGTCGTGGACGAGGCCGCGCTCGCGGAGGCGGTGCGGACGCGCGGGATCCGCGCGGGCCTCGACGTCTTCCAGAACGAGCCCGCGGGCGGCACCGGCGACGTGGCGAGCGAGCTCGTCAGGGAGCCCGGCGTGTACGTGACCCACCACGTCGGGGCCTCGACCGAGCAGGCGCAGACCGCGATCGCGCACGAGGTCCTGCGCATCGTCCAGGAGTACGCGGAACGGGGTGGTGTCCCCAACTGCGTCAATCGCCTCGCCAAGAGCACGGCCACGCACGTCCTCGCCGTGCGGCACCAGAACCGGCCGGGCGTACTGGCGCACGTCTTCCGCGAGCTCGCCGACCGCGGCGTGAACGTCGAGGAAGTCGAGAACATCATCTACCACGGTGCCAAGGCGACACTCGCGCGTGTGCACCTGAGCTCGCGCCCCGACGACGCGGCACTCGCCGCCATCCGGGACGGCAACTCCGACATCATCAGCGTCGACCTCACCGCCATCGACAGGTCCGCCCCATGAGCGACCGCATCTTCAACTTCGGCGCCGGCCCAGGCGTGCTTCCCGAGCCCGTCCTCCACGCGGCGCAACGCGACCTCTGGAACGTCGCCTCCAGCGGCATCGGCATCGCCGAGCACAGCCATCGCGGGAAGGTGTTCGATGCGATCATCGGTGAAGCGGAACGCGAGTGCCGTGAGCTCGCCGGGATCGGCGACGACTACGAGGTGCTCTTCCTCCAGGGCGGCGCGTCGCTGCAGTTCGCCATGGTCCCCATGAATTTCCTTCCCCAGGGAGGCACCGCGGACTACATCGTGACGGGTGTCTGGTCGGAGAAGGCCGTGAAGGAGGCGAGCCTGTTCGGAGCGGTGCACGAGGCGGGGTCGAGCAAGGACCGCAACCACTGCTACATCCCGTCGCCGGACGCCATCCATTATTCCGCGAGCCCGGCGTACCTCCACTTCACCTCGAACAACACGATCTATGGCACCCAGTGGCGTACCGAACCGGTACCGCCGGCCGGTGTGCCGCTCATCTGCGACGCCTCGAGCGACATCTTCAGCCGGCCGATCGACATTTCGCGCTACGGTCTGATCTATGCCGGGGCACAGAAGAACCTCGGCCCCTCCGGGGTGACGCTCGTCATTATCCGGAAGGACCTGGTCGAGAAGGGCCCGAAGACGCTGCCGACGATGCTGCAGTACCGCACGTTCGCGAAGGAAAAATCGCTGTACAACACGCCACCGACCTTCGGCGTGTACATGATGGGCGAGGTCTTCCGCTGGATCCGGCAGCAGGGCGGCCTCGCGGCCATGGCCGAGATCAACGAGGAGAAGGCCCGGATCCTCTACGACTATCTCGACGGCAGCCGGATCTTCCGCGGCACCGCCGATCCCGAGGCACGGTCTCGCATGAATGTCTGCTTCCGCGCCACGTCGGAGGAGCTGGAGAAGGCGTTCCTGGCCGAAGCGGCGCGCCGCGGCTTCGAGGGGCTGAAGGGGCACCGTGCGATCGGCGGGATCCGCGCCAGCATCTACAACGCGATGCCGCGGTCGGGGTGTGAGGCCCTCGTCGGATTCATGCGCGAGTTCGAAAAGGCAAATTCAGGCGGGTGACCCGCGTCACGACATCGCGCCGCGCTCCGCCGCATCCTCCGACCCTCGGGCCCCTGTCCCGGGGGTCGCTCATTTGTGGCCGTCGCCATGCACGGCCGGAAAGAAGGAGGAAGCATGCACGTGCAGCTCAAGCCCATCCAGGATCAGATCATCGTGATTACCGGCGCGTCGAGCGGGATCGGGCTCGCCACCGCGCGGATGGCCGCGCGCCGCGGAGCGCGGGTGGTGCTCGTGGCGCGCGGGGAAGAGGCCCTCGAGCGTGCGCTCGCAAGAGTCCGCGAGGACGGCGGCGCGGGCGTGACCGTTGCGGCGGACGTAGGCAACCCGGAGGACATGGTGCGGGTCGCTGACCGGGCGCGCGACGAATTCGGGCGCTTCGATACGTGGGTGAACGGTGCGGCGGCCGCCATCTACGGGCGGCTCGACGAGATCTCGCTGGAGGACAAGCGCAAGCTGTTCGATACGAATTTCTGGGGCGTCGTACACGGCGCGCGTGCGGCGCTTCCGGAACTGCGCCGGCGCGGCGGCGCGCTCATCAACATCGGCAGCATGCTTTCCGACGTGTCCATTCCCCTGCAGGGGATCTACAGCGCGTCGAAACATGCCGTGAAGGCCTACACGGCCACGCTCCGGATGGAGCTCGAGAAGGAGGGCGCGCCGGTCTCGGTGACTCTGGTGAAGCCGGGCGCGATCGATACGCCGTATTACGAGCATGCGCGGAACTACATGGAGCGCGCGCCGACGCCGCCCCCGCCGGTCTACGCACCCGAAGCGGTGGCGCGCGCCATTCTCACCTGCGCTGCACGGCCGGTCCGCGAGATCGTCGTGGGCGGCGCTGCGCGCGCCATGATTGCGGGCGTCGGCCTGGCGCCGCACCTTTCCGAACGGATCATGGAGCGCACGATGTTCGAGGCCCAGAAGTCCGGCCGGCCGGCGCGCCGCGCGGGCGATAACCTCCACGGCCCGGCCGATCCCACCGCGCGCGAGCGGGGCCGCTACCCGGGGCCCGTACTCGAGCGCAGCCTCTATACGTCCGCGGCCCTGCACCCCACCCGCACCGCGCTCGCCGCGGCCGGCATCGGGCTCGCGGTTGCGGCAGGAGTTCGCGCGATGCGCACCAGGTGACCACACCGAAGGCGCTGGTCTCGACGGAT
>Ga0307410_10001129_pt1 | contig 11698 bp, 12 predicted proteins | sample 322Ometagenome_3_FD_203707 | JGI IMG/M metagenome (GOLD analysis project Ga0307410, IMG submission 203707) | Maize rhizosphere microbial communities from greenhouse at UC Davis, California, United States - 322HYB-O-3 | ecosystem: Host-associated > Plants > Roots > Rhizosphere > Soil | place...
CCCATCGGGCTGCGGCAAGTCTACGTTCCTCAGGTGCCTAAACCGAATGAACGACACCATCGCCGGGGCGCGCGTCACCGGTGACATTAAATTGGACGGCGAAGATATCTACGGATCTAGGATGGACGTGGTTCAGCTCCGCGCCCGGGTCGGCATGGTGTTCCAGAAACCGAACCCCTTCCCCAAGTCGATCTATGAGAATGTCGCCTATGGGCCCCGCATCCATGGCCTGGCCAGCGGCAAGAGTGAGCTAGATGAGATCGTCGAGAAATCGCTGAGGCGCGCCGGCCTGTGGGACGAGGTCAAGGAGCGGCTCCAGGAAAGCGGCACCGCCCTGTCGGGCGGCCAGCAGCAGCGCCTGTGCATCGCCCGTGCCATCGCGGTCGATCCCGAAGTAATCCTGATGGACGAGCCCTGCTCGGCGCTCGACCCGATCGCCACCGCCAAGATCGAGGAGCTGATCCACGAGTTGCGCGGCCGCTATGCGATCGCCATCGTCACCCATAATATGCAACAGGCCGCGCGCGTGTCCCAACGCACCGCCTTCTTCCACCTGGGCGAAATGGTCGAATATGGCCGGACCAAGGACATTTTCACCAACCCGCGCCAGCAGCGGACCCAGGACTATATTACCGGCCGCTACGGCTGATCGGAGAGACACCATGGCTACCGGACACACGATCAAGGCATTTGACGAAGACCTCGACCGGCTCCGCGCACTCATCAGCGAAATGGGCGGATTGGCTGAGCACGCCATTCGCGAATCCATGCGCTGCCTGGTCCAACACGACCTCGACGGTGCGGCGAAGGTCGTCGAGGACGACAAGAAGCTCGACGCGCTGGAGATCGAAACCGAGCGCCGAGCGGTCCAGTTGATCGCACTACGCGCGCCGATGGCGGCGGACCTTCGCGACGTCGTCGCGGCGCTGAAAATCTCGAGCGTCGTCGAGCGCATCGGCGACTATGCCAAGAACATCTCGAAGCGCGTCCCGCTGCTCCAGGACAGCACCATCGAGCCGGTGTCGCTGATGCCCGAAATGGCCAAGATCGCGACGCAGATGGTCCACGACGTGCTCAACGCGTTCGTAGAACGCGACGCCGAGGCCGCTTTACGCGTAATCGAGCGCGACAAGGCGGTCGACGATTTCTACAATTCGATCTTTCGCACGTTGCTTACCTACATGATGGAAAATCCGAACAACATTGGGCAGTCGGCGCACCTGCTGTTTATCGCCAAAAATGTCGAGCGGGTGGGCGATCATGCCACGAACATTGCCGAGATGGTCTATTACGCCGCGACAGGCCAGCACATCATGGACCGCCCCAAGGGCGATGATGAAATGATGGTAGAGCGAGTCTGATGCTGCCCAAGCGCCTCCTGCTGGTCGAAGATGACAGGGCGCTGGCCGAGCTGGTCAGCTTTCATTTCGACCGCGCCGGCTATGCGGTGACTCGCACTGGGGACGGCGAGGAGGCGCTGATCCTGGCCGAGGAGGTGAAGCCCGACCTGGTCCTGCTCGACTGGATGATCGAGGGGATCAGCGGGATCGAGGTCTGCCGCCGCCTGCGCCGCCGCCAGGCGACCGCCAACGTGCCGATTATCATGCTGACCGCACGGGGCGAGGAGGACGACCGCATCCGCGGGCTCGAGACCGGGGCCGACGATTATATGACCAAGCCATTTAGTCCCAAGGAACTGGTGGCGCGGGCCGGCGCGGTACTTCGGCGGGTCCGCCCGGCGCTGGCCGCAGAGGCGCTGTCCTATGCCGGCCTGGAAATGGACCTTGTTGCGCATCGCGTCCGCCGGGGTGGGCACTCAATCCAGCTGGGACCGACTGAATATCGGCTGCTGCGGCATTTCCTCGAGAATCCCGGGCGGGTCTTCTCGCGCCAGCAGCTGCTCGAGACGGTATGGCCGCACAGCGAGGACATCGAGCTAAGGACCGTCGACGTGCACATCCGCCGCCTGCGGTTGGCACTCGGCGAGCCCGACCTGATCCGCACGGTTCGCAGCGCCGGATATGCGCTCGATGCCGAAGGACTTGCCTGAGCGCGCTTGGCGACGCATGGGCTGAGCCCATGGCTCGCAAGAACAAGCATAAGGGCGGAGGCAATCCGAACCGTCCCCGGCTCTGGGGAAAGCATGCTGTAGCGGCCGCGCTCGATAATCCCGATCGCAGGGTACTGAAGGCCTGGGCGACGCAGGAAGCGGCCGACTTCATGAACTTCCCGAAGGATGTTGTCGTCATCAGGGCGGAAGCTCCCGATCTCGGCCGGATGGTGCCGCACGATGCACCGCATCAGGGCGTGGTGATCGAAGTCGAACCGCTGAACGATATATGGCTCGCCGACTTGCTGGCTGAAGCGCCCGAGAAGGCGACACTGCTGGTGCTCGACCAGGTCACGGACCCGCACAATGTCGGCGCCATACTTCGTTCGGCGGCGGCGTTCGGCGCAATCGGCATCGTCACGCAGGACCGCCACGCCCCGCCCGAAAGCGGCGCGCTGGCCAAGGCCGCATCGGGCGCACTGGAGCGCGTGCCTTGGGTCCGGGTGGTGAATCTGGCACGCGCTTTGGAGGAGATTGCCGAGGCGGGATTCTGGCGGATCGGGCTGGCGGGCGAAGCTTCGACTGAGCTCAAAGAGGCATTGGGACCTAAGCGCGTGGCGCTCGTCCTAGGCGCGGAAGGCCCCGGCATGCGCTCGAATACCCGGGAGCATTGCGATGCGCTGGCGAGGCTCCCTATTTCCGAAACGGTGGAAAGCCTCAACGTCTCCAATGCGGCAGCGGTGGCCCTCTATGCCGCGAGTGTTGCCTGATGGTCCGCACGGCCGAAACCCTGCGAGCCAGCCTCGACGCTCTGGCCGAGCGCGAGGCAGCATTCGCGAAGGTGCTGGATGCGCACGGCCATCCGGAACCGCGCGCGAGCGAACCTGGGGTGGAGACGCTGCTCCGGACGATCGTCGGTCAGCAGGTCAGTGTCGCTGCGGCGCGCTCGATGTGGAACAAGCTGGCCGCCAAGTTCGGCGAGCCCGTCGACCTCAAGAAGCTGCTCGACGCCAGCGACGAGGAGATGCGCGAAGCGGGCATGTCGCGTCAGAAGGCCGGCTATCTTCGCAGCCTGGCGGGCCTGGTGCTGTCGGGCGAGCTAGATCTTGCACGCCTGCCTGACGATGACGAAGAAGCGATCGCCCAGCTGACGAAGATCAAGGGCATCGGCCGCTGGTCGGCAGAAATCTACCTTCTGTTCGCCGAGGGGCGCCACGACGTCTGGCCGGCCGGCGACCTCGCCGTGCAGATCGAAATCGGCAAGCTGATGGGTCTCGAAGGGAAGCCGTCCGAGAAGCAATTGCGCGAGCTCGCCGAGAAATGGCGTCCCCATCGCGGTGCCGCCGCGGTGCTGGCCTGGCACAGCTACAACGCGCCGCCGCTTTGATCATCGATCGCCGGCCTACCGAGCCGGTCGCGCTTCAATCAGGCCGCCTGCAGTCCGATGCTGTGGGCTCTGGATGAAAGGCCGCGGAAAATGCGCGGGCCCAGGTCGATCCGGAAGGGCGCCAGTTTATCGGCATCTTCATCGCCGCGGCCAACGAGGAAGCTGGCCGAGGCGTGGCCTTCGGCGGATCCGAAACGATAAAGGATATTAAAGCCCACAAGCGGCACAAACATCCTGCGGCCGCTTGCTTCGAAATGGTTGATGGCGGCGAGCGGCAGCCGGGCCACGCTTTTGAGCGAAATTCGACCAAGCGGGGCGATGGACGCCATCCGGTCACCGTCAACGGCCGGATTCCGGAAGAAGGCGGCAATTTCCTGGTCCTGTCCGATGTGGGCGGTGAACAGCCGCCCTTCCACCAGGACATCGCGCGCCGGTGCCGAACCGACATTGGCAACGACCACCTCAAATTGCAGCAACACTTCCTGATCGGTCACAACCACCCGGTCCGGGTGGAATTCAACATTGAGCTGTGGCTTCAGCCGCGTCGAGACGATCAGGCCAGCGTCGTCCGGCTTCGACTCGGGCGGCGAGGGAACCGGATCGGGACGCGGCGCTCGTGGGGCCGGGTGCGCGCGCGGAGGCAGCGGGTCGGGCCTCGGGCGCCCCGGCGGGTAAGGTTTGGCGTCGGGTACGACGTCCGGCGCCAGTCCGGCGAACGCCATCCTGCCAGGATCCGAGTAGCGCTCGCGACGTCCTCGCCGACTCCAGGCGATGAATGCGCCGCCGCCAACCAAGGCGATGAGCGCGGCGATCCACGGCCATGACAGAAATCCGCCGTCCGAGTCGATCGAGGGAGGTGCCGAGAGGGAGTCGTCGGCGAAGCCCGGCTGCGCCGCAGCACCGGTCGTAACCTCCAGTGGCAGGGACGGCGTTACAAGCTGCGATTCCGTAATTGCATTTGGCGCGGTCGCCTGGCGAGCGGGAGACTGAGCCCGCGAAGGTGCAGACCCCGATAAGCCGGTCGCGGGTGCCGCCGCAGCTTCCGTCGGAACGGCTTCGCCGTTCCGGGGGGTGGCCGCCGCAGTGTTGGCCGGTTGCGCGGGCGTGGCAGAGGACCCGTCGGCGGGACGCGTCACCCTGCCCTGCAGGTTGAAGTCTCGAAGCTGGGATGGACCGATCGTCTCCGCCGACGGCGGGGGCGCGGCGGTGACGTCGACCGGTGCGTCGGCGTTCTGGCCGAGCGCAGGCGCGCTCAGGCCGAGCGATAGAATCGCCGTCAACGCTCCCAATGTCTTCACCGTCATGCGGCGCAATGCCGTCATTCTCCCCCGCCCTGCTGCTGGATGAGCCGATGCCGGCCCGCCCCAGGCCAGCGCTTCATGTGGCGCCGCTATTGGCGATCAAATCGCTCAGAGACAAGCATTTCCAGCGTGACCAGAGGCTTAACGTGCGTCGACCAGCACCAATTCCGCGTCGGCTTCCGCCTCGATCCTGATCCGTTCCTCGCCCGTAATGGCGACTCCGTCGCGGGCATTGGCCTCCTGTCCGTTGATTCGGACCTTGGCGGACGGGACCAGATAAAGGTGCCTCCTGGGGTCGGCATCGTAGCCAAGGCTCCTTCCAGCCTGCAACGTTGCACCCAGCACCTTGGCATCGGCATGGATGGTCAGTGCGCCGTCGTCCGGGTCGCCGCTGGCCAATAGCTGGAAACTTCCCTCCCGCGCCACTTTCGGGAAGGGCATCATGCCCCAAGCTGGCGCGACTCCGGGGTTGTCGGTCTCCACCCAGATCTGGAACAGGGTCGTGTCCTCATCTTCCAGATTATACTCGGCATGGGTGACACCGCTGCCGGCGCTCATCACCTGGACGTCGCCGGCACCGGTGCGACCCTTGTTGCCCATGGAATCCTGGTGGGTGATCGCTCCGGTCCGGACATAGGTGATGATTTCCATGTCGCGGTGCGGATGCGGCGGGAAACCGGAGCGGGCGGCGATTTGGTCGTCGTTCCAAACGCGGATCGCGCCCCAGCCCATGCGCGCCGGGTCGTGATAGCTGGCGAAGCTGAAATGGTGGTGGGCATCGAGCCAGCCGTGGTTGGCCTGGCCCAGCGAATTGAAAGGTCGGATGTCGATCATGAGGCGTAAATGGTACGGCGCTTCGCCCGCCTTCAAGTGTCAGCCGTGTAACCGCAGTTCGGCGGCATAACGCGCCGCCTTCTCCGCATAATGCGCGGCGGACATTTTCAGCATCGCCACCTGCTCGTCGCTGAGGCGCCGGACGGCGCGCGCCGGGGAGCCGACAATTAGGCTTCGGTCCTCGAATGTCTTGCCTTCGGTCACCAACGCCCCGGCGCCGACGATGCATTGCGCGCCAATCACCGCGCCGTTGAGGATCCGCGCGCCCATGCCGATTAGCGCTTCGTCCTCCACCGTGCAGCCGTGGAGGATCGCCTGGTGCCCTACCGTGACCCGGGCACCGATCGTCAGTGGCGCACCGGGGTCGCTATGGCCGATCGCGCCATCCTGGAAATTGCTCTCATCGCCAAGGACGATAGGAGTGTTGTCGGCGCGGATGACGGAGCCAAACCAGACGCTGCACCGCTTTCCCAGCCGCACGTCGCCGATCAGGTCGGCGGAAGGCGCGACCCAGGCTCCCTCGCCGAGCTGCGGTGCGGCATCGTCGATCTGGTAAAGCGGCATCGCGCCACGCTAGCGCGTGAACGGACGCTGGGCTACTGTTGCCTGGCCAACAGGCAGGGGGACCACCGTGGAGAACGATGGACGCCGGGCGGAGCGGATTCCGCTACAAGCCGATGTCGAATTCCGCCGCCCCGGCGAACATCGCTGGCGGGTCAATATCCAGGACATTTCGCCACAGGGCTGCCGGGTCGAACTACCGATCCGGGTCGTTGAGGAGGATATGATCTGGGTCACCTTCCCGGGGCTCGAGGCGATTCAGGGCCGAGTCTGCTGGGTGGACGAATGGGTCGCCGGCATTGAGTTCGACCGGCCGGTTCACGCGGCGGTGTTCGAATTGGTCGAGCGGCGAATGCGCGGGGAAGAGTGAGCGAATATCTGCTGGTCATCGACGAGGGCACGACCTCGACACGGGCGATGCTCTTTTCCCCCGATGGGAGCGTCGCCGGGTCGGCTCAACACTCGCTGACCCAGCATTACCCGGCGCCCGGCCATGTCGAGCATGACGCTACTGAAATCTGGGAACGGACATTGTCGGCGGCGCGGGAGATGGTCGAAGCGGCCGGCGGCGCCGAAGCGATCATCGCGATCGGCATCACCAACCAGCGGGAAACGATCGTTGCCTGGGACCGAGTCACCAGCGAACCGGTCGGAACAGCGCTGGTCTGGCAAGATCGGAGAACCGCGGACCTTTGCGCCGATCTCAGGCAAGCGGGCCATGAGGAAATGGTCCGATCGCGCACCGGGCTGCTGCTCGATCCCTATTTCTGCGCGTCGAAGATCGGCTGGCTGCTTGCCAACCGGCCGCAGGTCGGCGAGTTCGGTGAGCGGCTGGCCTTCGGCACGATCGACAGCTGGCTGCTGTGGAAGCTGACCGGCGGCGCGGTCCATGCCACCGACGCCAGCAACGCCAGCAGGACGATGCTGATGGCGCTGGACGGCGGATGCTGGGACGAAGAGCTGTGCGCCCTGTTCAACGTCGATCCCGCCCATCTCCCGCGCATCGTCGATTGCGCCGGCCGGATCGCCGAAACCGATCCCGCCCTGTTCGGACGGGCCATCCCGATCTGCGGCATGGCCGGCGACCAGCAGGCGGCGACGATTGGCCAGGGCTGCCTCGAAGAAGGCGATACCAAGGCGACTTTCGGCACCGGCGCATTTGTCCTCTCCAACAGCGGCGACAAGCCGCTTCGCTCTGCCAACCGCCTTCTGACCACCATATTGTGCCAGGAAGCGGGCAAGCGCAGCTATGCGCTGGAAGGCAGCGTCTTCGTCGCCGGCAGCCTGATGCAATGGCTGCGCGATTCAGTCGGGCTGCTGGTCAGCGCGCCGGAGAGCGAGATCCTGGCGCGGTCGGTCCCCGACAATGGCGGCGTTTACATGGTTCCTGCATTATCCGGCCTGGGCGCGCCGCATTGGCGGCCCGACGCACGCGGCTTGATTGCCGGCATCAGCTTCGCCACCACTCGCGCCCATCTGATCCGCGCGGCGCTGGAAGCCCAGGCGCATCAAATCCACGACTTGATGACGGCATTCGAAGCCGATGGGGAGAAATGGGAGCGGCTGCGGATCGATGGCGGCATGGTCGCCAACAATTGGCTAGCGCAGGACCTGGCGGACATCCTCGACCTGGAGGTTGAGCGGCCCGCCATGGTCGAGACCACCGCGCTTGGCGCGGCGATGCTCGCCGCGGTCGGTTCGGGCATCTACCCGGGCCTGATGCAGGCCGTAGCGGCAATGCGCGGCGAAGTTACCCGGTTCGAGCCGCGGATGAGCGAATCCGACCGCCAGCGCCGGCTGGAAGGATGGAAATCAGCCTTGAGAATGGCTTAACGGTCGTCGCCGCTCGCGCCGCGCGGACGGCGGTCGTCACCGCTTGCGGTCCTGGCACGGCGATCGTCGCCGCTGGCGCCCGATGGGGCCAGGCCCTGCTCGCCCTGAAGCAGCTCTTCGGTCGTATCGCCGACCCGCCGATTCTTGCCCGCCATTGAATTTCTCCCGCTACTCAGATGGGGGGCTTGTCGCACGTTAATGGGGTTAACGATAGCCTAACGGCCTAGACGAGACCTAAATCCTTCAAAAGCTTGATGAATTCTGGATGCCGCTGGACCGGGTCGAGCAGCGGGTCGGTGGCCAGATAAGTCAGCCCCGAGTCGCCGAGCCGCCGTGCCTTCCATAGTTTGGCCACCGCTTCATCGGGCTTTCCCCATTGCGCCAAGATTTGGGCGTGCTGGTAGAGTGCGCCGTCGCCCATCGATTGAACGAGGTCGGCATATGCCTTGTCAGCCGCCGCTCGGTTTCCGAGCTTCTGTTCGACGATGGCGAGGCCGGTCAGCCGGAAGAATTCGGTCGGCTCCGCTGCAAACTCGGCCCTGGCCTCCTTCAGCCGGCCCAGTTGCGTGAGGCAGAAGGCGATGAGGGCGTGGGCATTGCTGATCTGCGGATTAAGCTGGAGCGCGCGCCGCAATGGCGGCAGCGCCTCCTCGTACCGGCGCGCGGCGTAATCGATCGACCCCGCCGCCCGATGCACCCGGGCGTTGATCGGGTCGAGGGCCAGCGCCCGCTGGATCGCGGAATGGGCCTCGCCCGCCCTCGCGGCGCGCGAGCAATAAAGTGCGTAGAGCAGCAATATGTCAGCGTTACCGCGGCCCAGCTGAAACGCCCTGTCATAGGAAGGCCGAGCACCGCGCACGTCCAGCCGGCCCGCGAACAGGCCGTAGCCCAGCGCCAGATGGGCTTCGGCGAGGTTGGGCGCCAGTTCCACGGCGCGCTGGGCCTCGGCGATCGCGTCGCCATAGAGGCGCGTCAACTGACCCGGCTCGACGGCGGCCGAGGCGAGCGAAGCCAGGGTGCGAGCGCGCGCCGCACGGGCGAGCGCGAATCTCGGATCGGCGGCAATGGCCAGCTCGAAATGGGCCAGCGCCTGGCGATCGGTGGCCTCGTCCCGTGCCAGGCCGAACAGCGACTTGCCCTTCAGATAATGTTCGTATGCGTCGATGCTCCCGGTCCCCCCGGGCGCGGGCTGGTCGGTGGCGATGCGGATCGACAGCGCACTAGCGACCATCCGCGCGATCTCGCGCTGGACCGCGAAGATGTCGTTCAGCTTGCGATCGACGGTGTTCGACCAGAGCGAATATCCGGTCTCGCCGTCGGTCAGCTCGGTGGCAATGCGCAGCATGTCGCCCGATCGGCGGACCGAGCCGGTGAGCAGGAATCCGACGCCAAGCTCCCTGGCGACGGACTGCGCATCCTCCTGTTCCTCGCCCGCTTTTTCGGATGATGCGGCGGCCGCCACTTGAAGCGCCTCGATGCGCACCAGAGCGGCGCGAATTTCCTCGGTCAGGCCCTGGGAAAAATATGCCTCGTCGTCACTACTCAGATTCTTGAACGGCATGACGGCGATGCTGGGTTGATCGTCGCCGTCCTTGAGCCAGTCGCGATCAATGAACAGGAAGGTGGCGCCGTAAATAGCGGCGGCTCCCCCGATGCTGCCGGCGATCAGCGCAGTGCGGCGGCTGAAACGGGGCTGGCGGGCCGTCCGGGCCGGTGCTTCATGTCCCGCGGCAACGGCGATGGCTCGCTCCAGCGCCACGAACTGCGGCGTGTCGCGCCGGCCCCGCCAGCTGCGGAAGTTGATGAACTGATATTGGCGGAACCCGAGCGGCGGCTTGACCCGGTCGAGCAACAGCGGAACCAGCCGATTGCGGTCGCGGCCAAGGGCGGCTTCGTCGCGGACCCAGTCGGATTCAACCGACGCGGCCGACCATAGGACAAGGACGATGTCCGCGCTTTCCAGCGCTTCGTTGATCGTCTTGGCGTAGGCCGTGCCGCCCTCGATCAGCGCATCCCACCAGACGTCGTAGCCGGCGTCGCCGAGCGCCTTCGCCAGCTTGGTCGCCCGTGCCTCGTCGGCATGAGCATAGCTCAGGAATAGCGTGAGGCGCTTGGCACTGGACGGTTCAGGCGACGGTTCCGGCATCCGCTTCCCCCTGCGAGGGACGCTAGCGGAATGACGGAAGTGTGGCCAGTCGGGGTGATGATGCTCAGAATGGCCGGAATGGGTGGAAAGTGGCCATCCGCTTTAAAAGCTCACCTTGATGTTCTTGACACAGCCGCCGCGGATTTTGCGCTGGTCAGAGACGATCTCAGCAAGGCCGGCCTCTGTCGGCGTATAGCCAAGATTCATCTCTTTAAGTCTGTTCAAAAATTGGTGTGCGTTACCCACCATGGTGCTGTTGGCCATATCAAGTTGGGTCAGAGCGACGGCCGTATCAGCGACGAAATTCGGATCGAGGTCTCCGTCCGCCCGGAGAGGTCCAAGACTGGGTAGCGTGCGATATTCGACGTCGTTAGTCTCCCGCATCCGCCGAATGGTCTGATAAGCGCCGGAGTAAGCGCTGACGCGCTCACGAGGAATGTGACGAATCATGCCGGTTGAGATCGCCATTTGCCAAACGTCGGAGTTCCATGGCCTCCTCATTGGACGGTAAACGCTCGCAAGCGTGGGTTGCACAAAGAGGTATGGAGGATACGCGATCGGGTCTCCTGTCCAATTCTTGCCTTCGCGCTGAAGCTTGGCATCGAGGTGAGCAATTCGCTGGCGCAGGCAATCCTCAATGACCAGACGCTCAACGGAGGCCTTCGCTGAATTGAGCAATTCAGCTCTCAAAGCTGCCTCGGTGAACTCCGCTTCTTGGCGTTCGAGGTAGTTGGAGACGAGCCGTTCTCCGCCCAGCGCTATCAGCACGCCAAGAACGACGATTCCAACCTCAGCGATGAACGGGCGGGAGGCCGCGGGGACTGCTGGCAAGCGGAAGCGCATAACATCGCCCCTTCACGGAGGGAGCATAAATGAAAAAGCGACAAGGTGAAATGTCCGCCATGCGTCGACAGGGTCATTGCACAGCTAATGGCCGGAATGGGTCGAAAGCGGTCATTAGGAATCAACGGCCCGCTGTCGCGAGCGCCGACAATTCCTTGACGAACTTGGCCGCGACGACGGCGGTCATGCCGTTGATGTCGCGGGTCGGGTTATATTCGACGATGTCGGCGCCGACGATCGGTCCCCCGATGCGATGGAGCACGGACAATATGTCGCGGACCGTGAGCCCGCCCGGCTCATGGTGCGAAACGCCCGGCGCGAAGGCCGGGTCGAGGGCGTCCATGTCGATGCTGATGTAGAGCGGCGCATCGGGGATCCGCACCGCATTCGGCGAGAAGTTCCGCATCTCGACCATCTCCACCCCGTACCGCCGCGCCTGGTCGCGGCAGTGGCCGTTGAGCGTCCTGATCCCGACCTGGACAAGCCGCCTGGCAAGGCCGCGCTCCATGATCCGCGCGAAGGGCGACGCGTGGCTCAGCGGATCGCCCTCGAAATCCTCGTAAAGGTCGGGGTGGGCGTCGAAGTGGAGGATGTTCAGCGGGCCGTGGATTTCGGCGAGGCCGGCAAGGATGGGATAGGTGACCATATGGTCGCCGCCGAGGAAAATCGGGGTTGCGTCGCGGCTGGCCTGGGCGGCGGTGCGGATGCGGTCGAAGTCGGCGGGGGATTCGTCGAGCGGGAGG
>Ga0307410_10001133_pt1 | contig 11688 bp, 16 predicted proteins | sample 322Ometagenome_3_FD_203707 | JGI IMG/M metagenome (GOLD analysis project Ga0307410, IMG submission 203707) | Maize rhizosphere microbial communities from greenhouse at UC Davis, California, United States - 322HYB-O-3 | ecosystem: Host-associated > Plants > Roots > Rhizosphere > Soil | place...
GCGCATTGGATCGGGCATAGGAGAGGAAAGCGTGCGCCATTGATGCCTTCGACTTGGTGCGCAATACCGTGTGAGAGGACTGCTGGCGAGCTAACGTCCGCTTTCCACCCACAGCTGCCATTCGACGCTCAGAGCCCGAACAGACTGGGACACCCGCTCGGTGCACGCTCATTCTCGACCGGCCCTCGACTGAAAGCGCGCGTATCGATGCGGATCATGGATTGGCGGAGCGGGAGGGATTCGAACCCTCGATACGGTTTTGCCGTATACTCACTTTCCAGGCGAGCGCCTTCGACCACTCGGCCACCGCTCCGCTATCGCTGGAAGGCGGCCATTTAGGGAAGAGCGTGCGTTCCGGCAACCTTGCCGCGCGCGCGCATCTGCCCCTATGCGGCGACGATGCGGCGCTTCGGAAATCCGCCCTCGGCCGACGAGATGGAGGCGATAGCGCGCCGCGCACTCGAAGCGCTGCCCGAACCGTTCGCCGGCCATCTCCGCAGTGTCGTGCTCCTGGTCGAGGACTTTGCCGACGATGCAACGCTTCAGGCGATGGGGATCGAGGAGCCGTTCGACCTGACCGGCATCTACGAAGGAATCCCGATCACCGACCGCAGCGTCGAGCATTCGGGCACCTTGCCGGACCGGATCCGCTTGTTTCGGCGCCCGATCCTCGACGAATGGGCCGGTGGCGAGGACAGCCTCGAGCACCTCGTTACGCATGTCCTGGTCCACGAGGTCGGACATCATTTCGGCCTTTCGGATGACGACATGCACCGCCTCGAGGAAAACGTCGGATGAAGCCGCTCCTGCGGTTCGACCGCGTCAGCTGCCGGCGCGGCGGACGATTGCTGTTCGAGGATCTCGACCTGCAGCTGGGGCCGGGTGAAGCGCTTCACCTGACCGGTCCCAACGGGAGCGGGAAGTCCAGCCTGATACGACTTGCGGCGGGCCTGTTGCGAGCAGAGGGCGGCACGATCGACCGAAGCGGAGCCGCTGTCGCCGATGAACATCTCGCCCTCGATCGGGAATTGTCGCTGAACCGGGCGCTCGCATTCTGGGGTGGCAATTTCGATCGGGCCATGCAGGCCCTGGATCTTGCGCGGCTCGCCAGCGTCCCGGTTCGCTTGCTTTCGACGGGACAGGCCAAGCGTGCGACTTTGGCGCGCGTCGCCGCGTCCAGTGCGCCGCTCTGGCTTCTGGACGAGCCGTTAAATGGGCTCGATGCCGATGGCGTGGAGCGCCTTGAGGCACTTCTCGCCGCCCATCTGGAGAAGGGCGGTGCAGTTTTGGCCGCATCGCATGGTCCGCTTGGCGGCAGTTGGTCGAAGATGGAGCTCGGCTCTTGATCGGCGCTCTTATTGCCCGCGATGTGCGGCGCGCGATCGGCGGTGCGGCGTGGCTGCCGGTCGGTTTCTTTCTCGTCGTCGCGACGCTCATTCCGTTTGCCGTTGGACCCGATCCACAGCTGCTAGGGCGAATCGCATCAGGCGGCCTTTGGATTGCAGCGCTCACGGCGGCGCTGCTCCCCATCGAGCGGCTGGTCGAACCCGATCGCGCGAGTGGCGTGCTCGATCAGCTGTCGCTGCATGGCGTTTCGGAAGAGGCCGTCGGCGCCGCCAAAGTGTCGGCTCACTGGCTGACGTTCGGACCGCTCTTGCTGGTCGCCGCATTGCCGAGTTCCTTCATTCTCGGACTCGCGCCCGAAGCGCTTGGCCGAACCATCATCGCCCTCACGGTCGGCACTCCGGGACTTGCAGCGCTCGCGGTGATGGTTGCGGCGCTCACCGCCGGACTGCCGCGCGCGGGTGCGCTTGCCGGAGTGATGCTTCTTCCGCTGGCCGTGCCGCTGCTGATCTTCGGAGCAGGAGCCTCCGGTGACGCAGCGTCTGGAGCACTCTTGCTGGAAGCGGCGATTTCGCTTCTTCTGGTCGCCGCCGCGCCCTTGGTGACGGGCGCCGCGATAAGGGCAGCTAGGACCTAGACCATCGCGCGAAGATCGCCGTTGGGAGGAGAAGTCCGCGAGCTTCCTCTCGGACGGACATTTCACCCACCTCCACAGTTCCGCCGAGGTCGCCGAGCGTCTGCTTCACCAGCTCCCCGATGCTGAGTGCCGACATTCGAACGGCATAAACGGTGAGCACCAGGAAGCGGCTCTTTGCATCGAGCAGCTTGCGGCAGTCGGCGAGCAGGCGTGACAGGTCTTCCTCAAGCCGCCAGATCTCGCCCTCCGGGCCGCGACCGAACTTTGGCGGGTCGAGGAGGATCCCGTCGTACCGCCGCCCGCGGCGCACCTCGCGCGCCGTGAACTTGCTCGCGTCGTCGACGATCCAGCGGATCGGCCTCTCGGCGAGCCCAGATAGAAGCGCATTGGCCTTGCCGCCTTCGACCGACTTCTTCGACGCATCGACATGAACCATGCGCGCGCCGGCCTCGCTCAGGACCAGTGTCCCCACGCCGGTATAGCCGAAGAGGTTGAGCACATCGGCGTCGGCCGCGCGCTCGCTCATCCAGTCCCACTGCGGCGCCATGTCGGGGAAGACGGCCAGATGCCGAAACGGCGTCAGCGAAGCACTGAACGTCACCAGACCTCGCGACAGCTTCCACTCACGCGGAACAGGTCGATGCTGGACCCAGCGTCCGCCGCCTTCCTCGTCGGAGCCGGGGACGAATGTCGCATCGGGGTCCCAGTCGGTCGTAGCGGGCGCCCACATGGCCTGAGGCTCCGGGCGAACGACCTTGATCGAGCCGTAGCGCTCGAGCTTCTGCCCATCGCCGCAATCGATCAGGCCCCAGTCCGGCCAGGGCTCGGCAACCAAAGTCTTGAGTTCGGTCACGCTACGGCGGCGAGCCGCGCCCCGACGGATGCGATTGCGATTCGGCCATCGAGCAGCGATGCTCCCGCCGCCTTCGCCGCTTTGGCGTCGACCGCCCGAAGTTGCTCGAGAACCTCATCCACCGTCAGGATCCGCCCGAACACCTCGATCGAACGCGCCATCTGGTCCGCGCGGCCCTGCGGTGTTTCCAGCGCCATCAGCAGGCCTGCTTCCATCTGCGCGCGGGCTCGGCGCACTTCCGTCTCGGTCAGGTTCTCGATCGTCTCGGCAAGGACGCTGCGGGCGAGATTCATCGATTCCGCCGCCCGAGTCCGGTCGGCCGCGCAGCCGATCGCGACGATGCCCGTGTCGGCATAGGCCTGCTGCCAGGCGCCGATTGAATAGGCCATGCCGCGCTCCTCGCGCAGCTCCTGAAACAGTCGCGACGAGGTCCCGCCGCCGAGCGCCTGGACGAACGTCGACAGCGCCGGCATGCGCGGATCTGACGCGGCAAGGCCCGGGAGGCCCAATGCCCAATGCGCCTGCTCGAACTCCCGTCGGTCGTTTCGGAGGCCGCCCGTGAACTCGGCGCCTCCGATGGGCGTACCCGGCTTTTCTTCCATATCGCCGAAGAGGCGCTCGGCTAGCCGAACGACCTCGTCCGCATCGACCTTTCCGCTAGCTGACAGGATCAGCCGCGACGGCACGAGCTCGCCGGTCATCCATTGAGCGCAATCATCTCGACCGATCTGGCGGAGTCCCGCCTCGCGCCCGAGCACCGACCGTCCCAGCGGCTGGTCAACAAACGCCGCCTCGAAGAGGTGGTCGTGGACGAGGTCGTCGGGCGCATCGACGGCCTCCCCGATCTCCGAGAGGATCACGTCCTTCTCACGCTCGAGATGCGCTTCGTCGAGATGCGGCTCGCGCACGAGGTCGGCGATCAGCTCGGCCAACAAGGCAGTGTCCCGGGTGAGTACTCGGCCGTGGAACGTCGTTTGGTCGCGGGACGTCCAGGCGTTCATGAAGCCGCCGACGTCCTCGATCGCTTCGGCCAGCTCGCGCGTGTTCCTCTTCCCCGCGCCTTTGAACACCATATGTTCGACGAGATGGGCTAAGCCGCACAAATGTTCGGGCTCGGACCGCGAACCGACCATGGCGTAAAGTCCGAGAGCAACGCTTTCTGCGCCTTCGATAGGGTCGGCGGCGACCGTCAACCCGTTGCCAAGGCGGTGCATCCGCGCGTTCAAGCCCGCTGTTCCTTCCTCCAGCGCAACCTCAGCGCCAACCCATAAATGAGGGCGGCGATGCCGGCGAAAAGGAACCACTGGATCGCGTAGGACCGGTGATTGTTCGGCACTGAGCCGATAGCCGGCGGAGCGACTGTCTCAAGCCCCGGAGGAGCGCTTCCTGCAACGAGCCGCATGCGTGTCATGTTGTCGGGAGCAATGATCCCGCTGACCGGGCCGCCGCTCCAGTTGATCGGAGCGTTCGGATTCTTCGACCAGCCGACGGCAACGCTCATTCCGGGCCCTTCCGCGCCCGTGACGCAATCGATGATGTGGACGTAGCCTGGCTCCCCCGACGAGCCCTCGCCGGGGACCGTGCGCCGGCCTGCGGGACGCAGGCAGACGCCCGTTGCATGACGGAAGAGCGGGAGATGCTCGTCGGTCAGCGGTCCCGTGGGAAAAGCAATGGGTGGTAGGCTGCCAGCCTCCGCGTACCGGTGGAGCAGGCTATCCTTCCACTTCGCCCGCTGCAGCTGCCAAATGCCCAGCCCGATCATGACGGCGATCGCACAGGCGACGACGATTGTCGGGACAAGCGGGAGCCGCTTCATCGCGCCGGCGGGAGGCGAGGGATCGCCCACCTCAGCCGTCCTCCGCCCGGGTCATCCCCCGTGCGGCGCGCCCCAGCCGCCCCACACGTAGATGGAGACGAACAGGAACAGCCAGACGACGTCGACGAAGTGCCAATACCAGGCGGCTGCCTCGAACCCGAAGTGCTGCCTCGGGGTGAAGTCGCCCTTCCAGGCCCGGATCAGGCACACCGTCAGGAAGATGGTGCCGACGATGACGTGGAAGCCGTGGAAACCGGTCGCCATGAAGAAGGTTGAGCCGTAGATCGTCCCGCCGCTCGACTGTTTGAAGGCGAACGGAGCGTGCATGTACTCGTAAGCCTGGATGGAGCTGAAGAGGATGCCGAGAAGCACGGTCAGCAGGAGACCGAGCTTCAATCCCTCGCGATCACCGTGAATCAGTGAGTGGTGCGCCCAGGTGACCGTCGTGCCCGAGCACAGCAGGATCAAAGTGTTGAGGAGCGGGAAGCCGAACGGATCGAGGACCTCCTGACCCTTCGGCGGCCACTGTGCGCCGACCGTCTCCGCCGCCGACGGGAAGAGCGATGCGTCGAAATAGGCCCAGAACCAGGCGAGGAAGAACATCACTTCGGAGGCGATGAACAGGATCATCCCGTAGCGCAGGTGAAGCTGAACGACCGGAGTGTGATAGCCCTGGTGCGCTTCCTTGATCGTGTTCGACCACCAGTTCGCCATGGTCACCAGCACGGCCAGAAAGCCGGCGATGGTGACGAAGGGCCCGAACCGGTTGTCGTGCATCCACATGACCGCGCCGCCGAAAAGGAACAGCGCCGAGATGGAGCCGATCAACGGCCAGGGATCCGGATCGACGAGATGGTAGTCGTGGTTCTTCGTTGCGGCCATGAACTTTCCTCGTGTTTGGGCGGGCTCTAGCTGGCCGTTGCGCCCTTTTCCACTGGGTAAAATGTGTAGCTGAGCGTGATTTCGTCGATCGACTTGGTGTCCTCGTTATCCTTGATGCGCGGATCGACGTAGAAGACGACCGGCATGTCGACCGACTGGCCGCCCTTGAGGGTCTGCTCGGTGAAGCAGAAGCATTCGATCTTGTTGAAATAAGGCGCGGCCCGCTGGGGCGAGATGTTGAACACCGCTCGCCCGGTCGTGTCGCGGGCCGTCAGGTTGGTCGCACGATAGAAGATCTGGGTACGGGCGCCCGGTGCGATGCGCACGGTCTCCTGGACGGGCTCGAATCTCCACGGAAGGGCTGCATTGATGTTGGCATCGAAGCGGACTCCGACCTGGCCCGCCACCGCGCCCGGAGCTTTCTCGGCGCGGAGCGGCGTTCCGTCGAAGCCGGTGTACGCGCAGAAGGCTCGGTAAAGCGGCACTGCGGCAAAGGCCAGGCCGAGCATGGCCAGCGCGAGGATCGCCATCCGCACCGCGGTGCGTGTGTTGCGATTTGCGACGGCCGTCACTTGTTGAGACCGATCTTGGCGATGGTGATCAGGAACAGCAGGATGACGAAGGCACCGAGCAGCCAGGCCATCAGCCGCGCACGCTCGCGCTGCCGTCTTACCAGCTCCTCTTCCGGCCGCGGGCTCATGCCGCGATCCACCGGTCGACGACCAGCAATGCGAACAGCGCGAACAGATAGAGGATCGAGAAAGCGAACAGCCGCCGCTCCGGCTTCATCCCGCCCGGTGCTTGCGCCTTGTTGGCTAGCACGATTGCAGACATCGCCACGAAGATCGCGCTCAGGACGGCCGCCGAGAGTCCGTAGACCAGGCCGGTCAGGCCGAGCGCATAGGGCGCGACGGCGGAGACGGCGAGGGCCAGGCTGTAGAGGAAGATCTGCAAACGCGTGTGTTCGATGCCCGCCACGACGGGGAGCATCGGGACGTTCGCCGCGGCATAATCGGAGCGGACGAACAGCGACAGCGCCCAGAAATGCGGCGGGGTCCAAAGGAAGATGATCGCGAACAGAAGCACCGGCAAAAGCTCGACGTGGCCCGTCGCCGCTACCCAGCCGATCAACGGCGGGAAAGCGCCGGCCGCGCCCCCGATGACAATGTTCTGCGCCGTCCTGCGTTTCAGCCAGACGGTGTAAATGAGGACGTAGAAGAGGATCGAGATCGCCAGGAGAATGGCGGCGAGATGGTTCGTGGCGAGGTCCATCAGGATGACCGAGAAGCCGGCGAGGCCCACGCCGAAGTGAAGCGCCGTCTGCGGCTGCATCCGCCGCGCCGGAAGCGGCCGGTTTGCCGTCCGACGCATCTTGGCGTCGAGATCCGCCTCGTACCATTGGTTGAGCGCTCCAGCCGCCCCTGCGCCGAGTGCGATGCACAGGATAGCCGTGAAGCCCAGGGCAGGCGGAAGGGTTACCGGCGCGGCGAGGAGGCCGCACAGACCGGTGAAGACGACGAGGCGCACGACGCCCGGCTTGGTGAGTGCGAGAAGATCACGCCAATCGGCGGGCAGGGAGGTTTGCGCTATCGAGGGAGTCATGGGCTTGGCCCCGAGCCTATAGTCAGGACCTCGCCGGACTGGAACCCTCCACCGTCTCCGCTAGGTTCGCCCCATGATCAAGCGATTCGCCCCAGTCACCAAAGCCATGGCCCTGCTCAGCCTGCTGCTGGCCACGCCCATTCTCGCTCAAACCACGACCGCGCCGCCGACTCCGGCGGAGGACGTCGTCAAGGTCGCGCTCGACACCAGCGTCGGCCGGATCGTCCTCGCGCTCGACAAGGCGCGCGCGCCGGTCACGACCGCCAACTTTCTGAAATATGTCGATAGCGGCCGTTTCAACGGGGAGAGTTTCTATCGGGCGATGAATTTCCCGGGCGGCGGCGGCATCATCCAAGGGGGGATCACCAGCGACGGACGCAAGCTCTATCCGGCCGTCGCGCACGAGCCGGTGAGCCAGACCGGCATCAAGCACGTCGCGGGCACCGTCTCCATGGCCGCCTTCTCGCCGGGGACGGCCAAGGCCGACTTTTTCATCCTGACCAGCGACATCCCGTCCTTCGACGCGAGTTTCGCCGCGTTCGGCCACGTCGTCGAAGGTATGGAGGTGGTGAAGGCCATTCAGGCGTCGCCCACCTCGCCGACCAAGGGAGAAGGCGTGATGAAGGGGCAAATGCTCGATCCGGTCGTGAAGATCACCAGGGCCAGCCGGGTTAAGGACTAATCGCTGCGCCCGCGCTTAGCGTTGATCTCGTTGATCGCGCGATCAACCTGATCGGTGATCTGCTCCACCTGCCTGGCGAGCGAGTGAAGCTCGGCGACCGCATTGTAGATCGTCCGCTTCCGCTGCTCGTCGGATGGCGCCGGGGGACTTCGCAGCAAGGCTGCGCTGACGGCGGAACCCGTGAGTGGCTTATCGAACCTGCAGCCGAAGTAGTGCCCGCTGTTCCAGATGATCGTCGCTTTGGCCAATCCTGCCTCCGGAATGACCAGATCCAGCGTCTCGCCCACCGCAACCGCCGCTGCACTTTCGAGAAGCATTCCCCGTTCCGAGAGGTCGTGAACGATGACGCGTGATTCGGAAGCGGCATCCGGGCCGGCCTCAAGTCGGAGCTTGCGCCGGCGCGACGAGCGGCGCTCGGCCTTTCCCTTCTCGGGTTCGAGATGCGCGAACAGCGGCATGGATCCGCCGCCAAGGCTGATCCACGTTGGCTAAGGGCAGGTTAAAGCCGCATCATTCCTTTGCGCGGCGTGCCTGTCCCAAGCGTATCCCCGGTCAGTGGCGCGCCAGCATCGAGCAAGGCTTGCCGCCGGCCCCGGATGTCCACGCTGCGCTGAATGTCCTCGAACGGCTTGGTCGAGGCGAAAGCGTCGTGTGCGAGAGCCCGGTCGACGAAGGCTGCAACTTTGGGCCAGCGGCTCGCGTCGACCTCGAAGTCGGCATAGGCGGCGTTGCGGAAGAAGCTGGCGATGGCGATGTCGGCCAGGCCGAACTCGCCGAACAACCATTCGCTCTTCGGCAACTCCGCCTCGAGATAATCGAGCGCCGCGGGCGCGTCCTCGGATAGAACCTTGGCGATGCGCTGCTGGTCACCCGATTCTCCCCATACGAGCGGGTGGACGACCTTCTGGTAGAACAGCCCCCAAATGAAGACGTCGCCGAGCCTCGTGTCGGCAAATTCCTCCAGCCAGCGCGCCCGCGCCCGATCCTTCGGGTTCGCCGGCAGGATGGGGCGCTGCGGATAGGCCTCATCCAGATATTCGCAGATCACGGATGAATCGCTGGTCGCAAAGTCGCCGTCCACCAACACCGGGATTCGGCAAAGCGGGCTCAGGCGCCGGAACTCGTCATTCCCGAAGAAGGGCGTGATCGGATCGATCTCGTAGTCGAGGCCCTTGAGGTGGATACAGGCGAGCACCTTGCGGACGTAAGGGCTTACGAAGCTGCCGATGATCTTCATTCAGAGCTGAATCCGAGTGACGTGGCCCATCTTGCGGCCGGGCCGCGCGTCGCCCTTACCATAGATGTGAACGTGAGCGTGTGGATCCGCGATCAGGCGTTCCCAGTCCTTCACTTCTTCGCCGATGAGGTTGTCCATTCGCGCCGAGCTGCAGGCGAGCTCGGTCGAGCCGGGAGCGAGGCCGCAGATCGCTCGGACGTGCTGCTCGAACTGGGAGGTGAACGCGCCTTCAATCGTCCAGTGGCCGCTATTGTGAACGCGGGGCGCGATCTCGTTGACCACCGGTCCTTCGGCCGAAGCAAAGAACTCGACGGTCAGCACTCCAATGTGCCCAAGCGCTTCGGCGATCCGTCCTGCGGCAGCGCGTGCTTCCTCGACCTGCGCCGCGATCAATGCGCCCGCCGGGACGGTCGAAGCGCGCAGAATTCCCTCGCGATGCGCATTGTCCGGGCTATCCCAGAACGTGGTTCGGCCGTCTTCCCAGCGGGCGGTGATTACGGAAAATTCAGCCGCAAAATCGACTCCCGCCTCGGCAACCGCCGGCTCGTGCGCAATCAGATTCCACCCGGACTCTACATCGTCGGCCGATCGGATCCACGCCTGACCCTTGCCGTCGTACCCGTATCGCCTGGTCTTCAGCACGATTGGCACCCCGAGTTCAGCAACCGCGGCATTCACCTCATCGAGGTCCGCCACCGCCCGCCACGGCGCGACTCGCGCGCTAGTCGCCTCGATGAAGCTCTTCTCCTCGGCGCGGTCCTGCGCAACTGCCAGGGAATTCACGCCCGGCCGCAGCTGATCGCCGAGCACCTTCAGCGGCTCGACCGGCAGATTCTCGAACTCGTACGTAACGACGTCGCACCGAGCGCCGAACGCCCGCAATGCATCGACATCGTCGAAGGCTGCTTGGGTGAACTGCGCGGCCACCTGAGCCGCGCACGGGTCCGTGTGCGGGTCGAAGATGTGACATTTGTAGCCGAGCTGCGCCGCCGCCACGCTGAGCATCCGGCCGAGCTGGCCTCCCCCGACGATCCCGATCGTTGAGCCCGGCGGAACGATCATTCGGGAGTTTCGGCCACCGCTTGGGTTTGCTGCTCGCGATACTGATCGACACGTGCCGCAAGCGCCTCGTCGTTCGTCGCGAGGATCGACGCGGCGAGAATGGCGGCGTTGACTGCGCCAGCGCGGCCGATGGCTAGCGTCCCTACTGGCACGCCGGCCGGCATCTGGACGATCGACAGGAGGCTATCCATGCCCTTCAGAGCCTGGCTCTCCACCGGCACTCCGAGCACGGGGAGGCTGGTCATCGACGCCGCCATTCCCGGCAGATGCGCCGCGCCGCCCGCTCCGGCGATGATCAGCTTCAGTCCGCGGCCCCTGGCGGATGAAGCGTAATCGTAAAGTCTTTTAGGCGTGCGGTGGGCTGATACGACCTTCACCTCATGCTCTACGCCGAGTGCCTCGAGCGTCTCCGCGGCGTGGCGCATCGTCTCCCAGTCGGAGCTGCTACCCATGATGATTCCGACCAGCGCTTCCGGCATTTTCTTCCTGTTGAGCGTCCTCTGAGGAGCTGTGCCGTTTAGGAACATGGTGGCCCGCGTGCAACGCTTTGCCCGGCCTCGGCATTTCCCGAATCGGCAATTGCAGTTATGTCTCGCTATCAGCAGGGAAAATGGGGCGCGCACCAATCCATGGATGATGTCGTCATCGACGTGACCGATCCGGAAACGCTGCTCGCGGAAGTGAGGCGGTTGCGCTCGGAGATCGCGAAGCTCGAGGAGAAGGTCGAGCTGCTCGACCGCCTCGCGCACCAGGACGTCCTCATCGACATGCCGAACCGTCGCGGTTTCCTACGCCAGCTCGAGGCCGCAATCGACCGCGTCAGTCGCTATGACGACTGCGCGGCGATGCTGTTCATCGACCTCGACGGTCTCAAGATGATCAACGACACCTTCGGCCACCAGGCCGGGGACCAAGCATTGATCCAGGTCGCGGAGGTCCTGATCGATGGAATCCGCAAGAGCGACTGCGTTGCGCGCCTCGGCGGAGATGAGTTCGCCGTCCTGCTCGAGCGTACCGACGAAGCCACGGCGATCGAGACCGCGGAGCGGCTGGTCGCCATGATCACGCACTGTGAATTCTGCTTTCAGGGCATGTGCCTGCCGCTGAGCGTGGCCGTGGGCGTCGCGGTCGTCGAGCCGAACGACACTCCCGAGACCTGCATGGCCCGCGCGGATCTCGCAATGTACCGGGAGAAGTCGGTCGCGGCCTAGGCCGGGCGCTCGTTCAGGTAATAACGATCGCCGACGCTCAAATCGTCGTCCAACTCGTACACCAGAGGCTGGCCGGTCGGGATCTCCACCCCGACGATCTCATCATCGCCGATCTGCGAAAGATGCTTGATGATTCCGCGGATCGAATTGCCGTGGGCCGCGACCAGCACGCGCTCGTTGCGCTGTAGTGCCGGAACGATCTCCAGCTCGTAATAAGGCAGTGCCCGGGCGATCGTGTCCTTGAGGCTCTCCGTGTCCGGCACTGGTATGCCAGCGTAGCGGCGGTCGTGCGACACGTCATAGTCGCTGTTTTCGGGAAGCGGCGGAGGCGGGATGTCGTAGGACCGACGCCAGATCTTGAC
>Ga0307410_10001134_pt1 | contig 11686 bp, 22 predicted proteins | sample 322Ometagenome_3_FD_203707 | JGI IMG/M metagenome (GOLD analysis project Ga0307410, IMG submission 203707) | Maize rhizosphere microbial communities from greenhouse at UC Davis, California, United States - 322HYB-O-3 | ecosystem: Host-associated > Plants > Roots > Rhizosphere > Soil | place...
GCATGCCGGACGGAGCAGGCGTGCGCGAATGCGCGCGTCTGCTGAGAATCAATCCGCTGCGTGTATATCTTCCGAGGATTCATTCCGAAATGGATCGTATATGCCGAACGTTAAAGATGAGCCGCGATCCTAGCTGGCGCGGTCCGTGCGGCTCGGAGCACGGAGCGTGACAGATAGGGTCGTTGGCTCTAGCGCCTGGTTCGGCTCCGTGGTTTTCATTTCTTCTTTTCGACAAGCATGCCGGCTAACGAAAACACAATAGTAGTAGCTGAAAATGCCAAAAAGGCGTTCTTCGCAATACTCTGATTTCGTCTGTGATATTGAATCGCCAAATTGCGCTGTTCTTCATTTTGAATCTGCCAGAATATGTCACTGTCACGCGTGGTGGTCGCAGCCGGAAACACGACAAGCCCGAAGATCAGCTGAGCGAATCCGGCCAAAAGAAGAATGGGTGACGAAAGCTTCATGATCGATTTGCCGAACGTTAAAGATGAGCCGCGACCCTAGCTGGCGCGGTCTGTGCGGCTCGGAGCACAGAGCGTGACAGATAGGGTCGTTGGCTCTAGCGACTGGTTCGGCTCCGTAGTTTTCATTTTTTTAAGAAGTAGATCAGACATCCGATTCCAACAATAAATAGCATTCCGACCAATGCTGTGACTTCTGCCTTCAGCATCTTTCTTCCATTCCGATATAGAAAAAATGACCAATCAATTTTCCGTCCCTTATTTGTCTCCTCGATCGTCGAAAATGGAGCGAGTGTGATTATTCCTAGCGTGCATATCTTCAGAACACAGAAACCTATCCAGTAGCCGATTCCGTAAAATAGGATTTCGACCACGATTCGGAGACCGATTTCAGCAATGATTTCGCCTACGGGCATCTGATTTCATTTTTGCCGAACGTTAAAGATGAGCCGCGACCCTAGCTGGCGCGGTCTGTGCGGCTCGGAGCACAGACCGTGACAGATAGGGTCGTTGGCTCTAGCGCCTGGTTCGGCTCTGTGGTTTGATTTGTATAACCTGAGATATTCATCCGTGTGGGTTCGACTTCGGGCTGATGGTTTTTGCTCGTTATTGTGTAATGGTGGCCATGCTGCCGACTGGCACATCCGATTTCGATATTCCTTCGACAAGGTATGCTTCTTTTTCGAGCGGCTCAGGGGTTCTTCTCAGTAGCCATTCCTTGTAACCCTTGGCGGTCAGTATTTGGCCGGATGGAGTGACAATGGATATTCTGCATTCCTTTCCTACGCTGATAGCGTCACAAGTGGCTTCACCTAGGATAACCAAGCCGCGATTTGTGATCTCAAAGGTGTCTATGATACTATAAGTGAGAGATGGCATTTTCTGTTTTGCCGAACGTTAAAGATGAGCCACGACCCTAGCTGGCGCGGCCTGTGCGGCTCGGAGCACAGGCCGTGACAGCTAGGGTCGTTGGCTCTAGCGCCTGGTTCGGCTCCGTTTTCATATTTTTCGTTTATATTTACCCGATCTCACTTGGTGCTCCCATTCACTAAAATCATCGGATGGCCCCTCGTCGTATGAATCGAAATATATCATATCCGGGAGATTATCGCTCAGCCAATTATCCACTAAAAATGAATCCCAATAATCCAATATTAACTCTTTTAGGACCTTCTCGGGATCGTTCGGTTTCACCACATCCGGAGCCTTCCCTGTATCTTCCTTCACAACCTGAAGAACGCCTTTCGAGAAATTTAGTGCCGCCTTCCATCTTGCGTTTATTCTGCGTGCTAACTCGGGCCGCACCTTGGGCCAAGCGCCCATTGTGGCGCGCTCTTCGATTACTTTCCAGACTTCGTCTCGGCCGAAAGATATATCTGATCGAGCGGTCTCATAGAGGTCGTCCACGTCCCACCCATTGCCCTTGTATCCAGTTTTTCCGGCACGAGGAAGACCCTTTCCCCATTGCGTCAAAATTGCATAGGTCCACGCCCACTCTTCGTGTGTTAGTATCGGAGGTTTCATATTTGCCGAACGTCAAAGATGAGCGATGACCGTAGCTGGCGCGGGGCATGCGCAAGCATGACCCGTGACAGCTATGGTCATTCGCTCTATCGCCTTGTTAGGCTCCGTGGTTTTCACTCTGGTTCATTTCCGCAAACTCTTCGGCTAAGATTTCATCAGTAAACTCATATGAAATGGCATCCTTCGTGACCGTAATATCAAATCGCCTAGGGAAAATCACTTCGAATGCTATCCAGGGAGACAGCATCAATAAAACGATTCCGGCGCTCTTAATCTTTCTAAACGAGTCCCCTCGCTCAAATGAAGGCATGACGGCAAAAACAAATAGGAATGCGAGCAGTATCATAATTACATCCCGACCGTAGGAGGTAAAATAATATCTGATTTTGTATTTCTTCTTGATGGGCGCTCGAACGGACTTCCATCCGAACAGAAGTAGGATGGGTGCGAAAAATGAAAGAATCGGGTTCTGGCTATTCGCTATCACCAAGACACTATCATCCGCGCCAAGCTCGCTGCTATACACGCACCGATCAGGGAATATGGCTGGATTTTCCTTTGGTAGGACGATGTCGAATGTTTGTCTCATTTTTGCCTAACGTTAAAGATGAGCCGCGACCCTAGCTGGCGCGATCTGTGCGGCTCGGAGCACAGATCGTGACAGATAGGGTCGTTGGCTCTAGCGCCTGGTTCGGCTCCGTCGTCTGGGTTGTATAACCTGCGATATTCATGCGCGTGGTTCGTGGTTTGATTTTCTTTTGAATCGCAAAATGAGCCATGTAACTCCGCTTATAATCATCAATCCGACAGATATCGAGATGCTCCGATTTAGTCCGGCTTGGGCTTTGGGGGCTACTGTGATGGTGATCAGAAAAAGATACGCGAATAATGCTCCGATGAAAATACATGCAGCGATACGGTAAACTGCGGTCTGGATTTTCATTTTTGCCGAACGTGAAGATGAGCCACGACCCTAGCTGGCGCGATCTGTGCGGCTCGGAGCACAGAGCGTGACAGATAGGGTCGTTGGCTCCATCGACTGGGTAGGCTCCGTATTCATTCGAGAACTAGAGATATACGCAGCCGTAGGTTTGGTTGTTTGGATGGTTTGAAATCGGTTCGGGGCGGTTCCGCAGGTTCGAAATGGTTCGGAATCGAGAGATATGAGAAGGCTTCGCCCCGTGGCTTCCACGCTTGCGATTTGTATTTGGTTTGAATCTCCGAATTTCCTGCATGCTTCGTTCCGAACCAGTCTCGATATTCGCTCTTTGATTCCGAAATCGGATCGATTTGCCTACCGTTCAAGATGAGCCGCGACCATGGCTGGCGCGCTTCGTGCGGCTCGGAGCACGAAGCGTGACAGCCATGGTCGTTGGCTCTAGCGCATGGTTCGGCGAGGTGGTTTGGGTTATATAACCTGTGATAATCATACGCGTGGGTTCGATTTTCGTGCTGATGGTTACGGCTTCGCCCGGTCACTTCTTTCATTCAGCGACATGGTATAAATTGGTTTGGGATTCCTTTTTCGGCTCCTGCCGCCCGTCTCGATAATCGTTCGTGAAACAATATTTCCGATTCGGGCTGATGGAAATGGATCGAATAGCCGAACGTTAAAGATGAGCCGCGACCCTAGCTGGCGCGCTTCGTGCGGCTCGGAGCACGAAGCGTGACAGCTAGGGTCGTTGGCTCTAGCGCCTGGTTCGGCTCCGTGGTCTTCATTTCTTCAGTTCTACCAACTTACCGTCCTTCAATTCTTGCCAAGCACCATCCAGCTGCCAATCGGCATAACTGCTTGCCTTCGATATTTTATATCTGTATTTAATGGTGCTGTGGTCCGGGGTTAATTTGGCAGTAAATATAACTGGAAAGGTGATGGAGCGCTTCAATACTTGTCCCTGTGAATCCCATAGAGGCTCACTAAAAATATCAAAATGACCGTGCTCGTTCCTGCCCACACCCGGAAGCTGACCTTCTTCTTTGAGGGCGTAAACGTAGCCTGATGCATCCGTTAGTAGACTGTAGTAATAATCAATAGATTTTTCGCCTTGGTTGGAATGGCGGGAAGCGCAAGCCGACAAGAGAAGTGTCCATACGGCGGTAAGTAATGTGGTTCGTTTCATTTTGCCGAACGTTCAAGATGAGCCGCGACCGCAGCTGGCGCGGAGCGTGCTGCTCGGAGCACGATCCGTGACAGCTGTGGTCGTTGGCTCTAGCGACTGGTTCGGCTCCGTGGTTTTCATTTAACTTCTAGTCATCCAATATGGAATGAAATTGGTGGATAACATGATAGCAGGATACCCAATCAGAAAATATAGTGTCTTCATGGCGAGTCCGGATTTCTTCCATTTAGGCATCAATACAGGAACCGATAAGAATGCACAAATTAAAGCGACCTGAATCAATGTGGCCAGAGTGGAGTGTCCCATAATCCCAGGCCCGATTCCGAATGCTGAAGCGATATGAAAAGGGAAAATCGCAAGCGGCAATAGCAGGATCAGAATTGGGGCGTCAGCGATTCCGGCAAGACCAACAATTAGGGCGGGTTGAATCATGTTTTTTGCCGAACGTAAAAGATGAGCCACGACCCTAGCTGGCGCGGTCCGTGCGGCTCGGAGCACGGAACGTGACAGATAGGGTCGTTGGCTCTAGCGCCTGGTTAGCCTCCGTTTTCACTTTTGTATAGGCGTAGTCTGGCGAAGCTGAGTAAGCACTTCTTGCCCGTAGGCGAACAGTGCTCTAGCTGGTGAATCCTTCTTCTCGATCTCACTCATTGGGAAGGAAACACGGCGAACGCCGGATGGCGTAACCATGTAAAATCGAAGCGTGTTTTGGTCTGGATAAGCGTAATCGGGTGATGGAGACGTAATATCTAAAAAATGCTGCGCGCAGGAGACAAAATCTATCGATGCTTTTCGGACTTTCTCGTGCCCTATTCCTCCCATAATACCGAATGTCGACGTAGTATACAAACTGGCGTCTCCTCCGGATGACGAAAGAATCGTGGCGATTTTATCGCCTAGCGGCCAATCCATCAATACCGCCACGACCTCGGTCTCGGTCTTGTAACTTCCTTTTTCTGGAATTGTTTTGAGCCACATAATACGCATTTCACGCATCATGTCAGATGGGCTTTTCGCGGGCGATGGCTCGGCTGCTTTCGCGGCGGTGCCAGCTACCAAACCGGCAAATAGTGTTCGCAGAAATTTCATTGTTTTTGGCTAACGTTAAAGATGAGCCATGCGTGTGCTTGGCGCGACACGTGCGAAAGCACGGGGCGTGACAAGCATACGCATTGGCTCTAGCGCCTGGTTCGGCTCCGTGGGTTGTTTGATATAGCCTGGGATATTCATCCGCGTGGCTTCGACTGTTAGATGTTATGGTATATAAATAAAGCGATGCCACCCCAAAAAATGACTGCTGTTCCAAAATACAAAACAATAGTTTCTGCTACATCGAGCGGCAGTAATTTCTGAAGCAATAGAAGTGCAGGCCAGCAGATGACGCGTGCTGAATACTTTCCGACGATTGCTTCTGCCTCACTGAGTCGTTTGATCTTCGGGTGGGTCCACTTAATAATCCAAATCGGAATCCACCAAGTCAGCAGGGGTGGTCCAAGAACTATCACTTCGATTAAAATTATAATATTCCCACACCAGCCCAAAAATTTCTCTTTGAATGCGGTCATTTTTGTTTTGCCGAACGTTAAAGATGAGCCACGACCCTAGCTGGCGCGGTCCGTGCGGCTCGGAGCACGGAACGTGACAGATAGGGTCGTTGGCTCTAGCGCGTGGTTCGGCTCTGTGGCTTTCATTGTCTTCTTCTGCTGATTTTGATTATCTCTTTTAAGCTGTAAAACGACACCGAAGCACCAAATATAGGGACGGCTAAGAAGCTGATTGGGCGGCGAAAACTGGAAAATGATCCAGAAAAATAGCCACCATAAATAATCACGGTGGCCAAACATGCTCCAATGCCAAAAAACAGGAGAATATAATAGCGCAGTAATAGAAGTATCCGATCTTTCCTTTTGCTTTTTCTGATTCGTCTGGCGGTTGTTCCGTCTGAAATTGATACGCATCCTGACCCGCAGAATATTTTGCCGTCTACGGCAATAGGGGTTTTCACATACGCGAGATTCCGCTTGCATACGTGACAAGATTGAATGGAGCCAGGTGACATTAGCGAATTGATTTTGCCGAACGTTCAAGATGAGCCGCGACCCTAGCTGGCGCGGCCTGTGCGGCTCGGAGCACAGGACGTGACAGCTAGGGTCGTTGGCTCTAGCGCATGGTTCGGCTCCGTATTCATTCGATAACTAGAGGTATACGCAGCCGAGGGTTTAGTTTGTTTGGGTGGTTTCGAATCGGATCGAGGCGACTCCACAGGTTCGAAATGGTTCGGAATCGAGAGATATGAGAAGGCTTCGCCCCGTGGCTTCCACGCTTGCGACCTGTATTTGATTTGAATCTCCGACTTTCATTCGCGCGATTTTCGATGCGGTCTCGATATGCGCTTTCCTGTCCGAAATCTTCCGATGTGCCGAACGTTCAAGATGAGCCGCGACCGCAGCTGGCGCGGAATGTGCGGCTCGGAGCACATTCCGTGACAGCTGTGGTCGTTGGCTCTAGCGCATGGTTCGGCTCCGTGGTTTTTTGTATGCTTTTATACTTTAGATAACAGTAGATAAACGTAATCACGCAGGGGATCTTCATGGCCAGAAGCCATAAAGGCCTCCACCATGCGCCAGTCCTGCTTTCGATAATGTCCGAAATGCCGAAGATCAGGAACGCAACGAAGCAAATGATTCCGATTTTCTGTCGTTCACCTGTGGCTTTAAGGCTACAAATTAGGAATCCGATGGCTATTGTGAGCCAGACGCCAGCCTCAACCTCATTAAATATCCGGGTTATATTTCGCATGGCGGGTTCTTTTTCCGATTTGCCGAACGTTAAAGATGAGCCACGACCCTAGCTGGCGCGGTCTGTGCGGCTCGGAGCACAGAGCGTGACAGATAGGGTCGTTGGCTCTAGCGCCTGGTTCGGCTCCTTATTCTTTTTTGAATTCATCGGTTCCTGCGACTCGACCGAATGCGCTGCCTGCGGGTGCTCCAAGGTAGGGTATGATTGCTGGATCGTAATTTGCTATCGTGTTTACTGAATATATTTCCGTATTTTTGGAATCGTCTACATACGCTTGCGATTCTTCTCCGGAGAAAAAGCGCCAGCCGCTATCGAATTCGCCGTCTGGCTCTTCGCGATACATGTAGCCAACCTTTTTCCCGAGCACGGGAATGTGATCGGTAGCAAAACAACCACCCATGTTGGGGATGGGCTGTTTGATTTGATCTGCGGCCAATCGAAATTTCTTCGTGCTCATATTTTTGCCGAACGTTAAAGATGAGCCGCGACCCTAGCTGGCGCGGTCTGTGCGGCTCGGAGCACAGAGCGTGACAGATAGGGTCGTTGGCTCTGGCGCCTGGTTGGGCTCCGTTTTAATTTGGTGGACCATGGATTATCGGATTATAGAAAAACGTCCAAACACTGGCCTTCAACTCTCTGGCCTCTTTTCCGTCTTTTGATTCTAGCATTAAAAAAAGTATCCACGTTCCACTGCCAATCGATCTAACTCTACTCCCTTGGTCGTTCAGTAAATAAATCCGATCTCGAATGTAAGGAAATTTCTCTGAGATATCGTAATCATGGGGTTGAAGTTCGATTCTGTATTTTTTGTTTTTCGGGCTGATGGCGTATGATTCGTTTGCTATGATTTTCTTTTCCTTTGCCTTATCTGAGGGGCCAAGCTGCTCCATGAAATAGCCTCCATCTACGGATAGATGCTCAAATTTATGCAATCCGCTGATTTCATATTGTTGTAGCGGCATGCATCCACTGAGGATCAAAACAAGTGGGAGCAAGATGGCGGAAGTTTTCATTTTTGCCCAACGTTCCGGGTCAGACATGCGGGCCCTGTGCTATCGCATTCATGGGGAGCTTGAACCGCATTGTCTGTAGCCGCTGGTTGGGCGTCCGTGGTTTGAGTTTCTGAGTGAGATATGGATTCATACGCCGACCGTTCGATTTCTTTTCGGGCTGATAGTCTTTTCTTTCTTAAACTACGGCTTCGCCCCGTCGCTTCTCGGTTCAGCAACATGGTTTAGTTTTCTGGGTTTTCTTTTGCGGCTCCTGCCGCCCGTCTCGATATTCGTCCGCCAATGTTTGATTTATAGCCGTTCGCCAGCCTGTGATAATCGCATTCCGTAGCTCGCTCTACTTGGTTCTAATATTTGCCCAACGTTCAAGATGAGCCGCGACCGCAGCTGGCGCGGAATGTGCGGCTCGGAGCACATTCCGTGACAGCTGTGGTCGTTGGCTCTGGCGCCTGGTTCGGCTCCGTGGTTTGGGTCTCATTATCCGCCGTCATACCATTCGGTATCATTGGATTTTTCTTGGTAGCCGCACGGGCATTTTAGGTATACGATGCCAATGTCCTCCCTTTCCTCAACGTAAATAAATGCCGACTTGGTTCCGCATTGCGGGCAAACGTATTTTTGTTTCACCAGCAAGCGTCGCGTAAATAGTGCCCATATTACGAAGCCAAAAGGAATCCACAAGAGCAGCATCCATTGCGATCCGGGTGGAATAAGATCGATAAATAGAAATGGCGCACACGGTATCAAAACCCAGCCGAGCAGGACCAGGAACAATCGAGCAGTATAGCTTCCGAATGGACTCATTTATTTTGCCGAACGTTAAAGATGAGCCGCGATCCTAGCTGGCGCGATCTGTGCGGCTCGGAGCACAGATCGTGACAGATAGGGTCGTTGGCTCTAGCGCCTGGTTCGGCTCCGTAGTTTTCATTTCGTATAGCATACAGAATCGCAAAACCGGCTGTCTCTTTCAATACGCCTGAACATAAAATCATCGATAATCGCATTCCAATATGCGGCTTCTTTTTGTTCGGGAGTGGTATCGCGAATAAAGCCTTCTTTCGATAGTGCCGCAAACTCGATGGAAAGCGTCGAACGGCTCCATTCTTCGTTTTTAATATCCTCCGGCAGCCAATCAACGGTGCAAAAAATCAAAAATATAAGCTGGCAGGCTTCTTTTTGGCTTAACGAGCCACCAAACCGCGATCGAACTAAACTAGAGAGTATCGATGACATGGTTTATTTTTGCCGAACGTTCAAGATGAGCCGCGACCCTGTCTGGCGCGGCTCGTGCTGCTCGGAGCACGAGGCGTGACAGATAGGGTCGTTGGCTCTGGCGCCTGGTTGGGCTCCGTGGTTTTCATATTTCGATTTTCTGGCTCTTTCTAATTTCGGTTTGGATCAAATATGGCCACAGCATAAGGCCGAGTCCGAAAATAAATGTGAAGCCAATCGCGAGCGTCAGATTCTTTCTGGCGTATCTCGGCCCGCAATGCGTGTATGCGATCTGATACATCACATAAAACGTCCATGTAGTCAGGCTGACGAATACGACGAATGCGCTGAGTGATGCGTAACCGATATTCTGTGGTAAAATACAGAACAGTGCCACTAGCGACAGGACTGCCGATATTTGAAGCCTCGATAGGGTTTTCATTTTATTTTGCCCAACGTTAAAGATGAGCCGCGACCCTAGCTGGCGCGGTCCGTGCGGCTCGGAGCACGGAACGTGACAGCTAGGGTCGTTGGCTCTAGCGCGTGGTTCGGCTCCGTGGTTTTCATTTCTGTGTGTCTGCTTTGGGGACTGAGCTTTTCCTGATTCCGTATATCACAGCAGCTGAGCCAATCAAAAACGTAATAGTAATAGTGCTCCAATAAATGGCCGGTGCAGTATCTGGTGAGATCAGTCTGGCCGACTTTCCTTTTCCGTTTGTGAATTCGCCTGCGAAGAAAACACCAATAGACCATAGAAGCACAAAGATTCCCCAAGCGGCGATAAACCATCTAGGTGCTTGTATGCTCTTTTTCATTTTTGCCGAACGTTCAAGATGAGCCACGACCCTAGCTGGCGCGGTCTGTGCGGCTCGGAGCACAGAGCGTGACAGATAGGGTCGTTGGCTCTAGCGCCTGGTTCGGCTCCGTAGTTTGGGTTATATAACCTGTGATATTCATCCGCGTGGTTCGATTTCGGGTCGATGGTTTTTCTTTCAGGCTGATGGCTCTGGATTCTTCGGGCTGATGGTTTTTTTATTTATCTACAGCTTCGCCCGATCACTTCCATGCTTCATAAAAATTGTTTGGATATGGGTCGATTCGCGGCTCCTGCTGCTAGTCTCGATATTCGCTCGTGAAACAATATTTCCTATTCGGGCTGACGGCATTTTCAGGCTGATGGAAATGGATCGTATATGCCGAACGTTAAAGATGAGCCGCGACCCTAGCTGGCGCGATCCGTGCGGCTCGGAGCACGGAGCGTGACAGCTAGGGTCGTTGGCTCTAGCGCCTGGTTCGGCTCTGTGGTTTTACAAGGTTCGAAGTCCTCGTTCCTCATACACGCTCGGCTTTTTTCCGCCCTCTTTAACAACGTATAGAACGATCGTTTTCGCGGCGTCCCGGCGCATCATGTGAGCGACCTTCTCTACGCGATATTCGCCAGAATGATCTGGCTCGACATAGTCGCCGACGCGAGGAACCACGGGCCACTGGAAGTTTCCGGTTTCGGTGTTATCGATCATTAGGGTGATATTATACATAGGTTTGTTTTGTTTTTTTGCCGAACGTTAAAGATGAGCCACGGGAGGGATTGGCACCAAAGGCTGCTCCGCAGCCGACGTGCCAATCCCGGACGTTGGCTCTAGCGCCTGGTTCGGCTCTTTCTGGGTTTTTAATATCTTAATTTCCAATCGAGCGTGATTATCTTCCAACCAGCCATCGCACCTTTCGAGAAGCCTAAAAATTGCTGGATCTGAATGTGGATGAAGGTGGACTGTGATTGTAGTATTGTCGGGAGTCGGACTCCCGCACTCTTTCGCGAAGGTTTCAGAAGTGATAAAACCAAGATAATTCTCGATTTTTTTCATTAGTCTCTGGGTCGAACGGGCATCGCTTTTCATCGGTGTAGCGATGACGAGAGCGAGATCAGCGCCGCCTGCTTTTCGAATCGCGTGAACGTCAAGATTGCCGACCTGTGGAATCGGATGGCTTGCATCATCGGCGAGTATATCTTGGTCGATCATCTTATTGCCGAACGTTAAAGATGAGCCACGGCGCTACTTGGCGCGACACGTGCGAAAGCACGGGGCGTGACAAGTAGTGCCGTTGGCTCTAGCGACTGGTTAGCCTCCGTTTTCATTTTCTGACCACCAGCGGACTTCACGAATATCTGGATGGCTGCGAAGAATCTTATCTAGTGCATCCGAAACTCTGGAGACTTTCGACGTGGTATCAATCTTCCGAAACCAACGTCTGATGGTTGGCTTCCTTGGTTCGATAAAGCAGAGAAAGCCGTCCTTTGAATCTTCAGAATTCCCACAACCTATCCAAATAGGGAAATCTTCATTTTTTATGGGCACCGCAACACCCCAATCTTCCGAATATATATCTTCGGTCCCGATATTCTCTTTTTCGAGCTGCGACTTGATAAACTCAGCCAGACGCTTTCCCCAGCGACCTGGATTGATTTCTTCGTCTTCGCCTTCGTAGGCCGGAAAAGCGGAAGATTTAAACTCGATATGCGTCTTCATGTTTTTGGCTAACGTTAAAGATGAGCCGC
>Ga0307410_10001135_pt1 | contig 11682 bp, 11 predicted proteins | sample 322Ometagenome_3_FD_203707 | JGI IMG/M metagenome (GOLD analysis project Ga0307410, IMG submission 203707) | Maize rhizosphere microbial communities from greenhouse at UC Davis, California, United States - 322HYB-O-3 | ecosystem: Host-associated > Plants > Roots > Rhizosphere > Soil | place...
GTTTTCCTTCCGGCCTCTTTTCGTTTTCTTTACAGCCTAGGTCGATACCAACCATGCCACCAGATAATACACTCCAAATCCAAGCCCGATAAGCAGGAGCACTGCCAGGAATATTAAAGCACCGACTATCAGCTTAAACTTACGGTAGCGATTCTCGTCGGGTGGCGACAGCTGATTTTGAGGAAAATACGGCGGTGGTCGATTCATTGCTCCTAGCTTACCAGTCATTCAATACCCAATCAATCTCCTCAATCCGCAACGTAAGTTTGGCTTGCCAAACAACCGGAAATCGGACCAACGTCTCGACCGCGGATCCCGCCGTCCCAAATAAGGTCGGCGGGGACGAAAATCGGGACCGAAACTGGGACGCGCGTCCCAGTTTGTATGACCAAAACGGGGGTCGGTATGACCGCCGCGTGACCGTTTTTGCCATATCGGGGCGTAGGCGGGCAACTCCGGCAACTCAGGTATATTTCAGCAAACTTATCGCCGGGTTTTCCACCACAGAGTACAGACAGGGAGTCAAGGAGTTTTTTAGATTAGAGGGAAGGCGGTGGAGGCATTCCATCTCCCCACTCGGGATCTGCTTCCGCTCTCCCTGGCGGAAACAGACCCGAAGGCGGGTCTCGGCGGGAAAATAGTGATGTTTTGGGAATAGTGAATCGTTTCGAGAAAAGGGTTCTAACGGGATCGGGCCCGGGTAGTGGATGATATGAAGGTAGAAGGAAGCGGTAAGAATTGAAAAAAGAGAGTGGTCAATAGAAACTGAAGGGTTCGCTGACTCTTAGTTCTGTGCGATAATTTCCACGATTTTACTGCCCGTCCGAAGATAACAAATCTATGAAACGTTCGATTTTATGTTTCGGCCTCGTGCTGCTTTCCACCACGATCCTGGCGGCACAGTTTGGTGTTGATGATCTGATGAAAGTGCGGCGCGTAGCCGACCCTCAAATATCACCCGATGGCAAGAGGGTGGCATTTACCATCGGCGACGTGAGATTTGATGATAACCGAGTCGTCAACCAAATATTTGTCACTGAAATAGATGAAGACAAGGATCCGCCGAAAGCGGTGACCAATGGAGCCTCGTCGAGCACCTCGCCGCGATGGTCGCCCGACGGCAAGAAGCTCGCGTTCGTTACGGGCGGACAGATCTGGGTGATGGATCGCGACGGCGGGGATAAGAAGCAGGTCACAAATATATCCTCCGGCGCGTCCAATCCGGTTTGGTCGCCGGACGGCAATTGGATCGCGTTCAATTCGGATGTTTACCCCGAGTGCCGCGATGACGCGTGCAACAAGGCCCGCGACGATCAGGCCGAAACGAGCAAGGTCAAGGCCGTCGTAACGGAACGCTTGCTTTACCGTCACTGGAACGAGTGGCGCGATAAGAAGAGAACCCACGTTTTCGTCGCTGCTGCTCGCGGCGGCGCGGCCTCCGATATTACACCGGGGGATTTCGATTCGCCCCCCTACGGTGCTTCGAGCGGCGTGGATTACGCTTTTTCGCCGGATTCCAGGGAGATCGCGTTCCTTCGCAACCCCGACCGAATCGAGGCGATCTCGACGAACAGCGACATTTATATCGCGAATGTCGACGGCCGCAACGCCCGTAATATTACCCAATCGAATCGGGGCTACGAGTTTTCGCCGGCTTACACGCCGGACGGAAAATATATTATCTTCCGCTCACAGGCGACGGAGGCTTTTGAAGCGGACCGGACGCGGCTGATGCGTTACAACCGGCAATCGGGAGAAACGGTGGAGCTCACCCGCGGGTTCGACCAACAGGTGGACGAATTTACGATCTCGAACGACGGAAAGACGATCTTTTTCGAAGCGGGCCTTCGCGGACGCGGGCGCGCGTTCAGTTTGCCGGTCGAGCCTGACTTTCGGCAGCGTATCGCGACATTCGTCAAAGAAGTGCCGGAGCTTTCCGGATTTGCGTCGGTTTCCAGCCTGAATATAAGCCCGGACGGGAAGACGATGGTTTTCGCGGCAAGCTCGATGACATCGCCCACGGAGATCTTCGCCGTTGAAATGGGACGGACGCGAACGACGGCGCTGAGCCGGGCTAACGCCGGCCTCAATTTAGCTAAAGCGGAAGATGTGGTGTGGACCGGTGCGTTGGGGACGTCGAATCACGGTTTCCTGGTCAAGCCGGCAAATTTCGATGCCTCGCGGCGGTATCCTTTGATCGTGCTTATTCACGGCGGCCCGCAGAGCGCTTGGATGGACAACTGGGGCTACCGGTGGAATCCCCAGATCTTCGCGAATGCCGGTTACGTCGTTTTCATGCCTAACCCCCGCGGTTCGCCAACCTACGGCCAAAGGTTCGTGAATGAAGTTACTGGCGATTGGGGCGGTAAAGCATTTGTCGATATTAAGAACGGGGTCGCGGAGGTCATCAGAAAGCCATTCATCGACCGCAGTCGCGTCGGGGCTGCCGGAGCGAGCTACGGCGGTTACATGGTCGATTGGATCCTCGGGCACAACAACGATCCGCGTTTTAGGTTTAAGGCGCTTGTATCGCACGCGGGTGTTTACAATCTCGAAAGCATGGCAGGTGCCACCGAAGAGGTTTGGTTCCCTAAATGGGAATTCAAGGGTATGCCGTGGGAGAACCCGACACTTTACAACCGCTGGTCGCCCCACAAATTCGTGAGCCGCTTCGCGACCCCGACGCTTGTCACCGCGGGTGAGTTGGATTATCGTGTGCCCGTCGATCAAAGCATGCAGCTTTTCACCGGATTGCAGCTAAAAGGAGTGGATTCGAAGCTGATCCTATTCCCCGACGAAGGACACTGGATCCTGAAGCCGCAGAATTCGAAATTCTGGTATGCGAACGTCATCTCATGGTTTAACAAATACATGAAATAGAACGTTATCAATACAAAAGGAAAGTCCCGCACGAATGCGGGACTTTCCCCCTTTGAGAAGACTGGATGTCTGCTTGATCTGTTGGAAAGCAGAGCGGGAAGCGTTCACAAAATCATGCCGAAAAGGCTTTGGACCTGCAGCAGCTTCTTTGCCACACCTACGAGGTTAGCTGTCGGGCTAGGAACGAAAGATTATCCCCGAGCTGTTCAAAAGCTCTTCGCCCCCGTCTCCGCGCCGAAACGCTTCGACCTTGGTTCCCCCGCGCCGCCTCACAATAAGGCGACTTCGGTGATCAACTTTTCAACAAACTTATAATAACACAGGCAAAAGTTCAGGACAAGATTTTTTCATAGGAAATCAGCGTGCCGGATAAATTTGATACAAGATCAAATATACGACGACCCCGGTGATCGAAACATATAGCCAAACCGGGTAAACAAGCCTCGCGATCTTCTTGTGCTTCTCGTATTGCCCGTTTACGCCCCTCCACAGAGTGAGCAGAACGAACGGAGCCACGAGTGCCGCCAAAATGGTGTGCGACGTGAGTATGGTGAAATAGACGGGGCGGATGAACCCCTCACCGGTGAATTTCGTTGGGCCTAACCCGAAATAATAGGTTCTGATCGCGTGGTGGGTTAAATAGCTGGCCAGGAAGACCGCGGAGATCCCCGCCGCTGTGAGCATGCTGGCCCTGTGTTTGTGGATCTGCCGGGTCCGGATGAAATAGAAACCGATCAGCAGAAACACTCCGCTCGTTGCGTTCAAAAATGCGTTAAGGTGGGGAAATATATGAAGTAGGTCCATCTATTTCCAAAATCCCAGCAGGGTGAACAGCAAGATCCACAAGACACCCATAAAGTGCCAGTACCACCCGACCGATCGTGCAAAGTTCCTGCGGTACGTGATCTCGGCGGAGTGCTCGGTCGGGTACCAGCTTCGCAAGACTATCGACCCCATGGCCACCAGGCCGCCTAACACATGAATTGCGTGGGCGGCCGTAAGAATGTAGAAAAATCCAGCGTACGGGTTCCCGCGCATGTACAGCCCGCGATTCACCAACGCGAGCCACGCCAATATTTGAGACGAGATGAAAACGCCGCCCAACACCGTCGTCGCCAGCAGAAATCTTTTCGATCGCAAATGATCATTCGCGTAGACGGCCCGCCTGGCGATCTCATAGGTTATGCTGCTCGCAATTATAATAACGGTACTGATCCAGACTTGGATCGGAAGATCGAACGGCTTCCATTCGATCGCCCTGATGGTCGAGATATAAATGTAAGAGCCGATCAGTCCGCCGAACGTCATCATCACGACGATCAACAAGAACCAGGTGATCACCCGTGACTTGTCGCGGTTGATATCATCAAACTCGGTATTCGACGCTCGATCACCGCCGCCTCCCCCGTTTCCGCTTCCGCCGTTACCGTTGTCACCGCCGCCATTTCTGCCGCCGCGGCTTCCGGGGCCGCCGCCGGAAACACGCGAGCGATTTCGACGCGGTTTTTCTTGTTCTATTTCTGTTTCGAGCGTACCGATCTGCATTGGGTTTAACGTTTATCGAGAACCATGATAGCGAAGATCAGCGGTAAATAAATTACCGAAACCAACAAGAGACGACGTGCGGTTTCCGGGGTCTTCGCTCGTGCGGCTCTGATGCTTTCAAGGAGGAACCAAATTCCGAGAACCGTCGATGAAGCCAGGAAGACCCACCCGGCGAAGCCTAAAAAGAACGGAGCGAACGAAACGGGCACCATCATGATCGAGAACAATACGATCTGGCGGGCCGTGATCTTCCCCTCGGCCTCAACAACCGGAAGCATCAGGATCCCCGCCTTCGCGTATTGTTCCCGATACATCCAGGCGATAGCGAGAAAATGGGGAAACTGCCAAAGGAACAAAAAGGTAAAAAGCGCCCATCCGCCGAGGGTGATCTCGTCAGTGGAAGCCGTCCATCCCATCAACGGCGGCATCGCACCCGGAATGGCTCCGATCGCCGTGGACGCCGGGGTGAGCCTCTTCAAGGGCGTATACATAAGCACATAGCCGATGATCACGGTTACGCCCAGTAAGGCCGTCAGCGGGTTAACGAGGAAATAAAGATAAACCTCCGCGACGAGAGTCAACAGAACGCCGAAAACGAGGGCCTCGGTTCCGGTGACTTTACCGGATGGAAGCGGCCGGTTGGCGGTGCGGTCCATCAATGCATCAGTTCTGCGTTCGATAAATTGATTTAATGTTGCGACGCCGAAGGCGAGAAGCGTAATGCCGAGCATGGCATTAACGAATAGTAAAAAATCGAACCTTCCGCGGTTCCCGAGGTAGAATCCCGCGGCCGCGGACAAAACCAACATGAAAGCGATGCGCGGCTTAGTAAGCTCGACGAACGCACCCGCTCTTTCACGAACGCCGAAAACCCTAACCTCGGTCAATTGTGCGGCTGCAGAATCCATTTCCCGTAATGGTAAAGGATATCGTTTCGTGCAGCTATTTCAAAGGCTTCCGCGGCACGGCGGGCTTTAACGGCTGTGAAGGCAAACTAATTTTCCGGTGTGTGACAAGTAAGTAGGGCTGGTTTATCATTTTACTAGATAAATGTCTGCAGCCAGGGAAACAATCGAGGCTAAGGCCCTTGGCCGAACCGCGAGCAAGCCGATACTGAATTCAGTTTTGGACTTTTTCAGTTCGGTTAGGTTCGGCGTCTCTCTGTTGATCGTTCTCGTCGTGCTTTCGATGGTCGGGATGTTGGTGATACAAGAGAACGTCCAGGGGTTCGATACGTATTTCGCCTCGCTCACTCCCGCGGAAAAGATGGTCTACGGGTCGCTCGGTCTATTCGACATCTACCACAGCTGGTATTACAACGTTCTGCTTCTGATCCTTTCCCTCAATATCGTTCTCGCGTCGATAGATCATTTCCCGACGGCGTGGAAATATATAGCCCGTCCAAAATTGACCGCTACGACGGACTGGTTGCTGAATCAGCACGTTTCCGAGGAAGTATCCATAGAGTCACACGACGAGGCTGAAGCCGCCGCCTCGATCAAAGCATTATTCGAATCCGAGCGATTCAAGGCGACCTCGACCGAATCCGTGATCAACGAGTACGGTACCGACGCGGATGGCAATAAGGATTTCTCGGTAATAAATGAAAAGAAACAGATCGTGGTGTTCGGGGAGGCAGGCAAATACAACCGCCTTGGCGCCTACATCGTACACGTCGCTTTGCTGACTCTCTTTATCGGGCATTTTGTGGCACTGCAAACCGGCTTCGACGCCGACGTCCGGATGATCCCGGGTGACGAGAGCGATCAGATACAGATGATACAGTTCGATCTCGATAAAAAGGAAAAATTCAACGTTCAGCTTCCCTTCAGTATCGAGACGCTCGACATTCAGCAGAAGTTGATCGATCCGAGGGGTTCCATCGACGTTCCGAACACGCTGGACTGGCGCACGCAGATAAAGATCAGGGACCCGGAGTACGGCGAGACGGTCGCGGACGTGAGCCTCAATAAACCTTTTAGCTATCGGGGGTATCGATTCTTCCAGGCCAGCGCTATCACGATGGGCAGTGCCCGCAGCATCGATCTCCAACTAACTTCGCAAGCAGACGGATCACAAACTAAGATCCGCATTCCCAGACTTGGAAACGCCGACCTTCCCGACGGGACGAAGATCGAATTCGATGAATTTCTGCCGGATTTCGTGTTCGGGGCGGAAGGAAAGCCCGACACGCGCAGCGGCGAATACAACAACCCGGTTGCCGTTTTGGGCGTAACTCCTCCGGGAGGGGAACGCACACGGGTTTTCGCATTCGCGGGAAATGTCGGGGACAATATTCCCGTAGGCGCTCCTAAGGCGGGTTACAAATGGCGGCTGGCCGAATTTGAAAAATCGCCCTTCGCTCATGTTCTCTCGATCAAATATGATCCGTTCAACGGGGCCTTTATCGCCTGGTATTTCGGCGGTATCGGGCTGATGGGTGCGCTTGCTTTCGTCTTCGGGTTTGCCCACAGGCGGGTCTGGGCCATCATCGAGCCCGGGCAATCTGACCAATACGATGTCACCTTCGGCGGGGACACGAATCGGAACCACGCGGCGTTCGAGGAGCGGTTCGCACGTATGATGCAGAAAATTAAGGGTGAACCAACCGGAGACGTGATCGACACACGGGAAATGTAGTATGGCACAGGTAATCTCATCGGAACGCATTTTTGGGTCGGAAGCGAAAATGTCCGGCTGGACATCATATCTGCCGGCTGTGCTTGCGATCTCGGGGGCATTTTTGATGCTGGGTCTGCGGCTTCAAATCGGGCCAACGTTTATGTCGGACGGGGCGCTGATGATGATCGCCCTTGCGAGCTACATCTTCGCCGCGCTGTTTCAACTCACGAACCTTTATGCCCCGTCGGAAATGGCCCGCAAGATCGGGTTGACTACGGCTGCGCTGGGTGTTTTTTTCAATCTTTCGAGTTGGTTCGTCAGGTGGGTCGGGGCCTACAACTTCGAAATCGCTAAAATGCGGGCGAGCGGCAATATGGAAGAGCCGTGGGTCTTCCGGTATATACCGTTCGCTAATCTTTACGATTTAAGCCTCGCATTCGCTTTTGGCGCGGGCATCGCCACGCTGCTGCTTGCGAGACGACGAAACTTTCAGGTTCTCGCGGCGTTCACGCTTCCGCTTGCGGCGTTGATCCTGACGCTCGCCAGATTTATCGGCGGTGAATTTATCGATCTTCCGCCGGTGCTTGATTCTTATTGGCGGCCGATCCACGTCGGCGTTGCCTCGCTGAGTTACGGGGTCGCTTTGGTCTGTTTTGCGATCGCCGTCATCTACTTGCTCAAAGACAGGGTCAAGGTCGAGGCGATGGCGATCTGGTCGAGCGTTTTTGGTTTGGCAGTTATCGCGACGATCAGCAAATTCTCCGTTCTCTCGGAGATGGTTTACCGGGCCGGTCTATTCCTTCCCAACGAAAACGGCGGGAAACCGTTTTCCGCGCCGTTCAGGCTCGAAGTTCCCTGGGTGGGCGAAGCGCTGGTGATCTCCGCGATTTTCCTGCTGGGCGTGATCGCCTCGTTCGTGATCTATGTTTACCACGAAAATAGGACGGCAAAATCGATCGGGCACGTATTGCTCAAACTCGCGCTTTTCGCTCAGGTTATCTCGGTGGCGTTGTTGGTGAGCGGGATCAGAAGCACCTCTGACGTTCCCGCGAGGCTGACGACACAACTCACGGCAGACTCGACGCAATATGTCACGGCCGGCCGCGCGATGGCGGAACGGCAAAACCTGACCGCTGCGGAATTTTCGGCACTTTCCCCGACGCAATTGGAACAAATGGGCCGCCAATACGTGCAACTGAACGGCGGAAAGCTGTACTTGAGCCTCAATACGAATCCGGTTGAGGTTGCCGGCCTGTTGACGGCTCTCGCCGGGACGTTTTTCGTTATATTGTTTGCGTTCAGAACGGAAAAGCTTCGTGAACGCCTTCCCTCTTTGGAATCGCTGGACGGGTTGATGTACAAGACCGCATGTCTTGCATTTGCGGGACTAGCAATGCTGCTCATCACCGGTGCGATCTGGGCGAACGAATCCTGGGGGCGGCCGTGGGGTTTCGATTCGAAGGAAACGGGCGCTTTGGTCGCGTGGCTGACCTACGCGGGGTTTTTGCATACACGCATCTCGCGAGGCTGGTCCGGGCGAAGTTCGGCATATTTCGCGATAGTCGGTTTTCTACTCGTTATTTTTACTTATCTCGGTGTAAGCTACCTGCTCCCCGGGCTTCACAGCTACGCTTAGGGGTTTAAGGAGGCATTTACAACATGCGAAAGCTATTTGTCTTTTGTTCCCTCGTTTCCGTCTCCGCCGCGGGTTTCCTGATTTACAGTTTTTCCGCGCCGTCCGAAGCGCAGAGAAGTACGTCGGCACGGTTCGAATACGCGGTGATAAACGGAAGCTATTTACCCTACCCCGCTGAAAGCGCCAGCGTAGTGTCGGGCGCCGTCAATATCTGCTATCTGCAGCCCACCGGCTGTCAAAACGAAGAACAAAGGACGGACGTGAACCTTAGCAAATTCATCCAGGATGAACGATTTGAAAATACGTCTCAGGTCAAACGCCTCGCGCAAGAGCGTGCGTTTCAGTCGTCATTTTCTCGGGCGGTTGCGAAACTCGGCAGCGAGGGCTGGGAAATGGTCGAGGCTCCGGAAATTGAATTTGATCTGTATCACCTGAATCAGCAGGGCATTCCGACCGTGAAGGAAGGCTCGAAGAGCGGACGCCAGCACGTCTGGTTCAAGCGGGAACGACAATGAAGTCGCGCGAGATATTGATCGGGGTCGTTTGCTTGAGCGTTGGCTTGGGTGGAGGATTCTTCGCGGCCAATTCGTTGAATCGCGGTGATATGCTCTCGACAGCGGCGAGCGGAACAACGACCGAAGCATCCGGCAATACGGCGACGGTGGCGGTCGGCGGGACGCAAAAGGACGTTTCCGCCACACTTGATTCCGCCGAAGGCGAACCGCAAAACTTCGCGGCGCAAATGAAGGCCGGCGATATGTATGCACAGATCGGCCGATTCGAAAAAGCTGTCGAGTACTACAAGCGTGGTGTCCTTATAAACCCTTCCAACTTCCAGGCCAACGTTGTGCTTGCGAATGCTTTGTTCGACTCGCAGAAGTTTGAGGAGGCTGAATCGTATTACGCTAAAGCACTCGGGATAAATCCGAATGACGCGAACGCCCGGACCGACCTTGGAGCGACGTTTGTCGAACGGGCTGATCCCGATTATGACCGGGCGATCGATGAGTTTAAAAAGGTCAGGCAGCAGAGCCCCGGGCACTTGCCGTCACTCTACTATTTAGGCATCGCCACTTTAAGAAAAGGCGACAGAAACGGGGCGGAAAAGATCCTGGCGGAATTGCAGGCGGCCGGACAGAACAGCGAACTCGTTGGGAAGCTCAGGCAGAATCTAGAGGCTCAGGCCGTTACTCAATAGAAACCCGGGCCACCTCGGTCATATTGTATCGGCCAATTGAACCGTTCTTGGAGATCACCGTAAGGATGGCCTTTTCGACGGAAAACCTCATCACTTCCGTCATCGGGCGATCGATCGAGGAACCATCCTTAAAATAGACCACCAATCTGATACCCGCCATAGGGTCGACGCTGGTGACCTCTTCCTCTTTCTGTGCGAGAGTCGCTGTCTTGGAACTTCGCTTTGTCCTTGGCGGGGTTTTGCTGGCTTTTTTCGCTTCACCTTCGTTAATTTCCTCGGGCGATTTAGGCGGCGCCTGCGTCCGTGAGCGGCGATTTGGTCGCCTGGCGGCTGTTTTTGTTTCCGCAGCTTCCGCTTTCTTTTCGGTCGTCGGGTCCGACACCACTACCTCGACCTTGCGCGGTTCTTCCTCCGCCGACTTTTCCTCGGTTACGTCCGCTTTCGCTGTGCTTTCAACGGCGGACTTCTCGACAACCGTTTCGGCCGCTTTCTTTTCTGCGTCGGCGGGATCCGGCGATGGTTTTGCCTTTGGAATCACCTCAAGGATCGTACCCACGGAATTTACCCGGATGTTAGATTCGGTTGTCGATTCCACCTTCGGAACGCCCGGTGCGCCTGATTCTTCCAATTTCGACGCAGCGAAGCTTCCGGCGAACTTGACCCGCACCGTTGCCTCCTCGTCGCCGGGCGGACGGCCCTGGACGCGGAGCAGAAGGCGTTCCGGCTTTCGAAGATATATCACGCGCCCCGTTTCCGATTCGGGCTGGTCCGCGTACATCACCATTTTCGTTAGCGGACGGAGGCCAGCGGTCACGAAAACATCGACGTCGCCGGTGAAATTTCGGGATTGGACGTTGATGAAAAGGTCGCCCTGCTCTCCCTCGAAGGTGTAATAGTAAGTCGTAAGACGGGCGTCACCGATATCGCGGGCCTTTATCGTGCCGACGATCTCATTGGTGCGGATCGGCGTCGGAAACTGCTGGTCCGACGATTGAGCGAAAGCCGTGGATGCCGCGAGCGAAACCGCCCCAGCCAAACTCAGAATACCCAAACTGCGAGTCATTCCAATTCTCATTTATCCGGCCAATTCCTTTCTCAAATGTACGAGACGCGAGGTGACTTGATAGCCCAATCGATCGTGAGCGGCCAAACTTTGTTCGTTGTCGATCTCAGCGTCAGAAGCCATTTCCGAACAGCCCTTTTGTCGGGCCCAACTCTCCGCATTTTGGACGAGTTCCCTTCCGACACCCCGCCGACGATGTTCGGCTACAACATACCATCCCTCGAGGTATCCGACATGGTCGGTTTCGCAATCTTCGACGAACGGCCGAATTCCTGCTTCCAGAAAACCTATCAATTCTCCATTTCCTGAATCAGCCACCAACACCAATTGCGATTCCGGATGTCCCAGGATGTCGAGCATCTCGGACCGGTGATCGCCGTCGTCGTTCTCGTCCCACAAAAGCTTTCGAAGCCGGAACCATTCGTTCAGGTCGGATTCGCGCACCGGACGGACAGCGTAATTGGTTTCTGGCATCAGTGGCGATTCTAACAGTCTAACAATTACCTAACAATAGAGGGCAAAGAAAAAGCCGGCCCCTGCAGGACCAGCTTTCCTCAGAAAGATTGGTGAACACTATTCGGCGGAACCGGCCTTTGCCGATTGCGCTTTGTCCTGGAGCAATTCGACCGCCTTCTTCAACTGAACGTCTTCGGTTTGAACCTTTGACTTTTCAGGAGCGGCCGTCGGGGACGGCGATGGCTGCGGATTCTGGTTCTGCTGGTCGTTCTGGTATATAAG
>Ga0307410_10001136_pt1 | contig 11682 bp, 13 predicted proteins | sample 322Ometagenome_3_FD_203707 | JGI IMG/M metagenome (GOLD analysis project Ga0307410, IMG submission 203707) | Maize rhizosphere microbial communities from greenhouse at UC Davis, California, United States - 322HYB-O-3 | ecosystem: Host-associated > Plants > Roots > Rhizosphere > Soil | place...
ATTCCCGTGTGATACTCGCGGGAGCGGACTCCGTACGCACTGTTTTCGATACTCTAGGTTTCACCCGGGTGATTGTCGGCCGCGATACCCTCACCTTCGACCTGCGTCCACTTGCCCGTGACATTGCGGCAGACTCGACCCTTGTTCCCTATGAGGTAGCCCCCGCCCGCATGCGGCTTCGTTCAGTGGCAGGAGCGATGCGGGCAATGCTCGCGCTTGAAACCATGACCGGGCACTGGGTGGGTGACAGCGTGCGGATTCAGAGCTGGCAAGGGACGCTCTTTTTGGCGCGCTAACCGGGTCTTGGATGAGCGCTCGGAGTTAGCGCTAGGTAAGGTTTTCCTGTATGAAGCGCGGGCTGAGATGCACGTCGACCTGCACCAGCGGCTGGTCGCCGATGCAGCGAAAGCCGTGGATCTCCCCCGCCTTGATGACCAGGATGTCGCCCGCGCCCGCCTCGAACTCCTCTCCGTTCACCGTCCAGAGGCCGCGCCCTTCTCGGACGAACTGAACTTCATCGTATGGGTGACGGTGCGGTCCGGGGCCACGGCCGGGCAGGGCACTGAGAAGAAACACCGAGATGTTGACGTCGCCATTATCGGCGCCGACGAACTGGTGCGAGCTGCCCTGGAAGGGGAGGTCCTGCTGCCGAACCCGGTACATCCTAACCGGAGCCTGACGGCTGCTGGGTGAGCATGACCAGGTACGAGATCAGGCGCTTGATCTTGCCTCCTTCCATCTCGAACGCATCGCAAAAGACCGCTTCCAGAACACCGCCGCCTTTCCAGGCCGCGCGCACGGTACCTTCGGCCATGACGACGTTGTTCTCCTCGACCATTCGTGTGAGCGTCACGGTAGGACTGCCGGTGAACGCATCGTTCTCGATTTCCCGGTCGAATGCTTCCTTACCAGTCACATGAAAGGCGCCTGGCATTACCCACTCGACGTCATCGCTCAGGCACGAAAGGATCTGGGCATGATCACTTCGGTTGAAGCCATCGATATACAGCTCGACGGTGCGCTTGTGCGCACTCATGCAGTGCGTCCTGAGGGAGGCGGAGCCACCTAGCTGCCCCGAAGTCGCTTGCGATCTTTCTTGCTCATCTTGCGACCATGCTTGGCCTCGAACTCCGCCTCGCGGGCTTTTCGCTCGCGGCGATCCTCATTGATCGCCTGACCCTGGTTGTCCTTCGGCAGGGTCGAGGGTTGCTCATCAGGACCTGAGGGGGACCACGGAGCAGGAGGATCGTATGTCATAGGCTGCTTCTCTTTTCGAGTTCGCGTACGAGAAGCGTTCTCTCGGATTCGTTCATAATCGCATGGACCGTCTTAGCCCGGGGGTTTCGGGCCGCCTCGGGGTACGAGTTACCTGCGAGCAAGCCAGGGGCGGCAAAAGTATTAATTTGTGTGCGAGCTCGTCGAATTCGGGGACCGCCGATCGTCGGATGGGTAGAAGTACCCCGACGGCACGCGTTCCCGCGCTCCAAATTACCATCTATGCAGGAGTTAGTCATGAGTCTTTCACAACCACTCACCCCGTGCCTGTGGTTCGACTCCCAGGCGGAAGAAGCTGCCCGCTTTTACACCGGCATTTTCAAGGACTCAAAGATCGTGGCGATCACACGGTACCCGGAGGCTGGGCAGGAGATTCACGGTCGGGCTCCGGGATCGGTAATGACGGTCGAGTTCGAGCTCAACGGTCAACCGTTCACTGCGCTCAATGGCGGACCCCACTTCAAGTTCAACGAGGCGGTCTCCTTCCAGGTCATGTGCCAGACGCAGGAGGAGGTGGATCAGTACTGGAACCGCTTGGGGCAGGGTGGAGACCCCAACGCGCAGCAGTGTGGCTGGCTCAAGGACCGGTACGGCTTGTCCTGGCAAGTCGTACCCAGTGGAATGGTGGAACTGCTGAACAGTCCTGATCGGGAGAAGGCAAATCGGGCGATGGAAGCAATGATGCAGATGAAGAAGCTCGATCTGACAGAGCTGAAGCGCGCCTTCGAAGGGGAACCCGCAGGCAGGCGGTAGGCTCCATTACGGCTCGATGAGCCGCTTCCGCCCCCCACTGTTTGTCAGGCGCAGCGAGCTTTCGGCGCGATCCGCGTGCAGGAGAACACGGGTCGCGTCGGAATCGCCGACGAAGGAGAGTCCCCCTCCCTGCTCGGACGCCGCAATCTTCACCTCCGGGCGACCATTTGCGTCGATCAATCGGAGCACCACAGTCTCAGGGTATTTTCTGCCCGTTGGCTTGAACGTCTCGGCGGGCTGCACCTTGATGCTCGCCCGCACCCGTCCACGGCTGTCGACGATCTCGAGCGCGGTGCCCCGAAGCACGTCTGCTCCGGTGTAAGCCAAAGCCGGTGGTGTCCGCGTCAGCAACAGAAAACTCAGAAGTACCAGGTTGACAACGGTTAGTACGACCACGAAACGCTGAGTTTTCATGGCGTGTGGTCCTCCCGGTGTGTGGTGTCCGCCGCCGCCAGCAAAGTTGAGTCAGCCAGAATGTCGTGAGGCTGATCACGCGACGTAGCCTTCGCAGGAAACCGTCCCCCGACAGACCAGCAGGTCGTCGGTGAGCGAAACGAGCAGGCAGGCTCGAGTTCTCGTGGAGCAACCTCCGACTGGCTGTTGGCCGCGCACCCGGTGACAAGTACGATGAGGAGCAGGGGGGGATTCCTGTGCCGCGAGCGAATCATGGTCTATAGTGTCACCGGTTCGTGGAATGAGAAAGAGGTCCAGCAACGAGCGACAACCTGGCTCGAACGTAGCGAAACGAAGGATCGGCTCCGGAAAGCGCCTTGACAGGAAAGTACCAGTTAGGACTGCACGATGCGGGCGAGGGTCACGATCTGACCGGCGTGTCGTGACGAGTGTTCGGCGGCGTGAAAGATCAGACCGAGCGTCGTCGACGGCAGCCGCTTGCGCCCGACCTCCCGCGGCTGGAGGAGGCTGTCAGGGGGGACAATCCCCAGATACTCGATCGCGGCGTCCAGACCGGCTCTAAATCTCGCCAACAAACGTCCGAGCTCCGGACGATCGTCGTGGACGGTGCGCTCGGAAGCCAGCGCGGCGAGCTGTTTGGCCGTCAGAGGCTGTGAGCTCGAGTATGTCAGCAGCCGGTCGAGACTGCCAGGCAGGTGAGCCAGATGGAAGCCGATCGCGGCGGCGCCTCCGGGTCGGGCCCAGAGCTGTGCCATGCTCAGGTCCTTTACAATGGGGATCACGTCCTCTCCGACCTGCTGGATGGCATGGGCAGCTGGTTGGAGCAGAGGCGTGATCCCGGCGATAGGACCTCGGAGCCAGACTTCAGGGATGGCCGTCATAGAAGGAAAGCTAGTGGAGACCCACCAATGTGAGGTCACAGTACTCGAATCGGCCATCGCGCCGGACGCGTTCCCCCACCCGGAGCAACAGCGGCCGGCTGAAGATCGGCCCGTCGTACACGCAGGTGTGGAACTCGCCGCGTTCACCGCAGGGGTCTACTGTGCCTGGAAGATGATCCAGCAGCGTCGCATCGTATTCCCGACCAGCAAAATCCGGCGCGAGTTGCGTGGTATCCACACAGGACAGGATCGCACGGTAGCCCTGCTCCACGAACTGCCGGGCGAGCAGGGCCGTGTCTTTCCCCCACAGCGGGAACACGGGGGTCCAGCCGAGCCGCTCCAGCAGCCGCTCGCGATAGGCACGCACGTCGGGGAGGAAGAGATCGCCGAAGGCGAGTTGACTCACGTCGGGACGCTGCCGGCGCAGGATCTCCAGCGCCGCCGCGAACGCATCCTCGTACAGATCGTTCGTGGCGGCGGCAGGGATGGTTGCCTCGATCAGCGGGAGTTTGAGCGCTGAGACCTGCGCGTGGAGTATGGTACGACGGACACCATGCATGCTGATGCGGTCGTAATCTCCGGTGACGGTCGTCAGCAGGGCAACGACTTCGACATTGGGATCGGCCCGGAGTGCCGCGAGGGCAAGGCTGCTGTCCTTCCCGCCACTCCAGGCAAGCGCCACCGGGCGAGGGATTAACACGTCTCGACAACAATCGAGGGAAAGGACGACAAACCGGAGTTAGTCTTTCAGCTTGGCTTCAGGAGGTCCGGCAGGGAAGGGCCGCTCGGGCATGCTGGGGGTGTTCTGGAACGCCGCTATGAGCCACTGTCCGTTCGTCCTGGTGAACACCAACGTCTGGATCCCCTCTGTCGGCTCCGGAATTCCGGGCGGAGTCCTGGCTCCGGTCATGGTCCAACGGGCGTGCGCGACCGCGATATCGGGCTTGAGGAACCGGCTCTCGACGTCTGTTATCGTCAGCTTGCTGTCCTTGAACACGAACTTGAATGCCGCAGTGAGCTTCTGCTCCAGCTCCGCCCGACCCTTCCACCACCACCCAACCACGTTCACCACGTCACAGTCCTCGGTGAAGAGCGCCGCATAGGCCTTCGCATCGTGCCGGCTCCAGGTGTCGCCCTGGCGCATCGCGACGCTTCGGATCTCCGCCTCGTCGGATCTTTGTGCCTGAAGCGGGGCGGCAAGGACCGCTGTTGTCAGGATCGCCATAGCCAGGAACGCTCTGCTCACGGGACCTCCGCAACGGAATGGATGCCAGAACGAGATGCACTTCCGAAAGAGGGGATTGTCCCGGACCGTCCATCGAGCTGCGAGCCGAGTGCGGGACGGCACCGGCGGTAGTGGAGCCAGCAGCATATGCCAGTCCTGGTCTGCCGATTTCACGAGGACTATTGCCGTCGTGAAGGTGAACGTCAATTCGGAACGCCGAGGAAGCGCTGATAGCGCGCCACCTCCAGGGCCAGACCACGACGCTCGGTTGGTGTGAGCCGCCGCAACGGCTCGACGTTTACGGCCACTCGCCTGGCGCTGGTCGTGATTCTCCAGGTGCCGGCCACCTGCCCGCCGATCACCAGCGAATGCTGAAAGTTGCCCATCAGAAACGCCGGACGAGGTACCGCCTGGAGATCGCGATACGCCACCAGATACTCGTCATAGATCGGCAAGAGATGCAATGATGACCTGGAACGTGGAGCGCCGCGGGGATCGCGGCCTACCGTCCAGTACTTCAGCCCTTCCTCTTCCCGGTGCCGAGCTTGGATCATCTCGAGACCACGCCTGGCCTCGGCGCTGGTGAGTCCCGACCACCAGACGAAATCACGTACGGTGGCAGGGCCATGGCTCCGGAAGTATCGCTTCGTCAGCTCGGCCAGCGCCTCGTCGCGCTGCAGGCGTTTCGCGAGGGGGGCCCGGTTCGCCAGCAGTGCATAGGTGGACTGCTTGCCACGCCGTGGGCCGCTACAGATCAGGCCCTCCAGCTCGGCGTACATCGCGATGTGCGCGACCTCCCGATTGCCGGCCGGCAGACCGGCACCCTGGAGATGACGACCGAGTTCCTGGCGAGTTAGACAATCGCTGTCGCCCAGTGCCTGCTCGAGGACGGCAGCTGCGCGGGTCATCACGGCGGGGTCCAGGCCTATCTGGCGATCGTAGGACGCCATGATCCGTTGAACCCTCGGCGCGGTCAGCTCCAGCATCCACCGAATATCCGCGGCCGCGACGAAGTGCCAGGTGGGACGCAGAATGTGAGTGCGGAGAATGCGGCCCTGGTTGACCGCCCGCTCGATGGCGGCGTCGGTCGCGCTCGGCGGCAACCGAAGACCGAGTCCCCATTTAGCAGGCCCGTATTCCTGCGCCTGCACCGCGCCCATCCATGCAACGAGCTTCTCTGGAGTGCGAGGACCAGGGCGGGTCATTCGTTGGCTCGAGAGTCTACGGACGGGGATAGAGAACGTGCTCACAGTGAGGCCCGTTGAAGAGTGCGCCTACCGCTCTTTTCGATACATCCGTATGGCAATGGGCGAAGCCACGAGCACGATGACCGCGGACGCAATAAGCACCCACATCACGTCCGTTCCTGCGGGCTTCCCGTGCATGAGCGATCGCGACGCATTTGCCAGGTAGGTCACGGGGTTCCGGCCCACCACCGCCTGGAGCCAGCCCGGCATGGTCGAAAGCTCCACGAAGATATTGCTGGCGAAGGTGAGCGGCATGAGGAAGATGAAGCTGGTCGTCATGACCGACTCGGGAGTCCGGACCAGCATGCCCACGATGATCCACAGCCACGACAGTGCGAAGGCGAACACGAGCACCAACGCTACCGCCAGCAACACCCCTACGGCTCCACCTTGGGGCCTGAAGCCGAGGATAAAGCCCATGACGAGAATGAGGGTAGACGCGACCGAATAACGGAACAGGTCTCCAGCCAGGGCGCCAAGCAGTGGAGACGGCTGCCACATGGGAAGCGAGCGGAAGCGGTCGAAGAGACCCTTCTGGATGTCGGTGTTGATTCCCATCCCGGTGTAGACGGTGATGAAAATGACAGTTTGTACCAGCACTCCGGGCAAGAGGTACTGGATGTACTGCCGCGGCGTCCCGGCGAGCGCGCCACCGAAGATGTACGTGAACAGCAACGTGAACATGATGGGCATCACGGTCACGTCGAACAGCTGAAACGGTACGTGCTTGATCTTGAGCATGGCGCGCCAGGCCAGCGTCGTCACCGACGAGAGCGCCGACGCAGGGCGAGAACGCGCCCGCATCGAGAGCAGCTGGTGCGTTCGCTCGCCGGAGGGGAGCACGTCGACGGTGGTCATGCGCTGGCCTCTTCTGCGACTGGATGCTCCGACGTGCGGCCGGTCAGCGCGAGGAACACCTCATCCAGGCTTGGATTCCCCACCGAGAACTCGGCCACTTCGATATTTGACCGGGTAAGAGCCGCCAGGACCTCCGCGGCTTGCGCTGAGTTCTGTAGCCGGGCGGTCAGCTCCGCAGGCTCGGTCACGGGCATCAAACCATCTCCAAGAATTCGCTCGATCACCTCCAGCGCCTGCGGGCGCTGGTCTGCGCTGGCCAAGCGTACGTGCATGGCGCTTGCGCCAATGGAAGCCTTGAGCTCTCGGCTGGTGCCCTCCGCGATGACCTTTCCGTGGTCGACCACGGCAAGCCGTTCGGCCAGACGGTCCGCCTCGTCGAGGTACTGGGTTGTGAGAAGCACGGTCGTCCCCTCGCCCGCGATCCGGCGAACCAACTCCCATACCTGATTGCGGCTCCGGGGGTCCAGGCCGGTGGTGGGCTCGTCGAGGAAGAGGATCTCCGGGATGGCGACCAGGCTGGCGGCGATGTCGATGCGGCGGCGCATCCCGCCGGAGTAGGTCATCACCTGTCTCCCTGCCGCGTCGGCCAGACCAAATGCCTCGAGCAGCTCAGTCGAGCGCCGCCGTGCGTCGCGCCAAGTGAGACCCAGCAAGCGGCCTATCAGGATCAGGTTTTCCGTGCCGGTGAGGTCTTCGTCCACGGAGGCGTATTGTCCGGTCAGGCTCACCTTCTCACGAACGGTCGCGGCTCGGTGTACGACATCGTAGCCCAGCACGGTGGCGGTGCCGGAATCGGGGCGGAGCAGCGTGGAGAGAATGCGAATTGTGGTGGTCTTGCCGGCGCCGTTCGGACCTAACAATCCGTAGACTGAACCCTTACGGATTCGTAGGTCGACCCCATCGAGCGCGCGCGTGGTGCCGAAGTTTTTTGTGAGACCACTGGTTACGATTGCGTCAGGCACGGCGTACCTCGGGCGAAGAATCCATCGCGACGGCTGCACTGGTCGTGATCAAATGTTAGACTGAGACATGCGCCTGGGGCAGGGGACGCTCCCGAGCATCGACGAAGTACATGATGAGGAGGGAACATGAGAATCGGAATCATTGGTGCCGGCCAGATTGGCGGTACGCTGGCGCGCCGCCTTACTGCGATCGGACATGAGGTATTCATCGCGAACTCGCGCGGACCGGCGTCGCTCGCCGCGCTGGCGAAGGAGACCGGTGCCAAGCCGGTCACGGTAGAACAGGCAGCACGCTCCGGCGACGTGCTCATCGTCACCATACCGATGAAGAACATCCCACGGCTTCCATCCGGCCTATTCGAGGGCGTGCCTGAGAACGTCGTCGTGGTAGATACCGGCAACTACTACCCGCAACAGCGTGACGGCCTGATTGAACCGATCGAACACGGCACCACCGAAAGCCGCTGGGTGTCAGAGCGGCTCGGCCGCCCCGTGGTTAAAGCGTTCAACAACATCTATGCTCGGCACCTGCTCGAAAACGGGAAACCCAAAGGTGCGCCAGGCCGCATTGCGCTTCCCGTGGCGGGCGATGATCGACGGGCCAAGGACATCGTCATTCGGTTGCTGGACGAGCTGGGATTCGACGGAGTAGATGCCGGAAGTCTGGATGAGTCCTGGCGCCAGCAGCCCGGCACCCCTGTGTACGGCTCTGATCTGGAAGTCCAGGGAGTGCGGAAGGCCCTATCGGCGGCAAAGCCGGACCGCAGCCCGGATTTCCAGGCCGAATCAGGCAGTCCAGCGGGTACGAGGTAGCGAACTTGGCAACGCTGTGGGGCGGCCACGACATGACTGTTTCGCGAGCCCGGTCGTTCCCGCTCGGCACAAAAGAACGCAGTGCCTTCGCGGAACCGCCCGGCCTCGCGGACGAAATCTCGAAGTGCCCAGCATTGGGCTTGGTCGCGGCCGAGAGGGGACCTCGTCGGAGGACTGCGTTCTTTTGTCCGGAGACGAGGACCCTCCGGCCGCGGTGAACACCGGAGGAAGGGTGGCTACGCCGGGATCGCTATCGCGAGGCGAGCGAAGAAACCCTGCTTGACGGGACGGGTCATCGCGCCGCGTGCCCGGCCGATGTTCACCTGCGCCAGTGCCACTGAGCGGATGTCATCACTCGGAAGCCTGGGAAACGATGAGCACGTGATTCTTCCTCCCACTGAGACCGATCCCGGACGAGGTGTTGACGACTTCCTCGCCATTCACATAGAACCTGGCTCCGGGAGAAGCTTTTCCCTTCAGGACGAAGTTCCACCCGTTCTGCTTCGACTCCACCGCGAATTCGATTCCCCGCTGCGTTTTGGCTCGGGAGAAGGAGATCACGTTCGTGCCGACCGGCAGATCATCGATGCGGATGTTCTCCCAACCAGCCGGCAGGTGGGGATCGAGCACGACTCTCTTCTTTACCGCGTCAGCCTGAACACCGAAGACGTGCTCAATCAGCGGAATCACGATCCCATAGTTGGTCCACGAGATGGTGAAGCAACCCCAGTCCGGCATCATCTCTGAGATGGAGCCGGGAAGCTTGCGGTTGAACGTCTCCACAATCCTATCGACATACCACATCGCCTCGTCGGTCCGGCCATACTTGGCTTCGGCAACAGCTTGAACGCCGGTAGCGATGGTCATCATTCTCTGCTCTTCGACCGCCGACAGGTAGGGGCCGTACTCGCCGACATTCTCCCTCCGGATACGGTCCAGGAGTCGAATCGCCTTATCGGGAGCTGCAATCCCCATCTCCATTGGAGTCGAGATGACCCAGTTCTCGTTCGTGATCCAGGCGCGGGTGGTATCCCGCATTTCTGCCCACCTCGCCTTCAGCCGCTCGTAGTGCGCGATTGCCTCCTTGTCCTTCGGGGTTACTTCCTCCGGCTTTTTGAGGTTTATCTGTTTGATGGCCCCATCTGCAACGGCGAGTGCCTGTGCTCGGGTTCCGTAAAAATCTCCATACGAAGTCTGGTCGTCGATCCAGAAACGGTCGTTGATTCTCAGCGCGAGCTCATCGGCCTGTGCCCGGTATCTGCGGGCGGTTTCCGGGTCACCGAGAAGAGCAGAGACCTTCGACGTGGCCAGCAGGGCTTGCTGGGTATACACCGCAACGTCGATCACTTCGGCATTGAGTCCCAGCACCTCCATGATCCCGTAGCCTTCCGGGAACAGATTCCTGTTCGTATCCACCTCGGCCAGAAGCCAGTTGAGACCTTGTTTCATGGTGGGGTACATCTCTTTGGCTAAAACCAGGTCGCCCGTGGCTTGAATCAGCTTTCCGATAGTCAGAACGAACTGAGCCGTTTCCTGGGTATTGCCGCGGTTGACGATCGCGCCATTGGTCGTGATCTCATGGACGATTCGGCCGTTGCCATTGGCCTTGAGCGATTGATCTCGCACCAGCCTGATTGACTGCTTGGCCAGCTCGAAATTGCCCATGGCAATGAGAGCTTCATACGAGTACGAATCCGAGAACCACCATGGGTATTCCATGAGGCCGCCACCCTGGCCGCGTCCGATTCCAGGAACATCTCTGACCAGCCACTGGGTGTTGATCTTGACCCAGTTGTAGACCTCCTGGAGACGCTGGTCGGGAATGGTGATCCGGGCTCTCTGGATGATCGATGCGTAATCAGCCTTCTTCTTTGCCAGCAACCCGAGATGGTTTTTGGCGAGGTATGCATAGACGTTCTCTGCCGCTGCTCTCGAGGTTGCCGAACCCGCTATGACGAACGTGAGAGTAGAGGTGCCGTGGGGGCCGACCGCGACCCGGTGCCGTGAACCCGCACTAACTCCCCTGCTTCCTGTGGTGATAGGCTTCGGATCCAGGAGCGGCTCTGTGCCCCGAGACGGGGCGGCTCCCCAGATGGCGAACCATGGATTCTTGGTATCGCGCGCAGAGAAAAAATTCCTGGCCCGGATCCATCCCACCGTATCCCGAGCGTCCTCGATGCCCAGCCGCTCGGAAAACCAGACCGGGCTGAGATCAGTGTGAACCGTGAACTCGAAGCTGAACTCTCTCTTCTCCGCGGCCGCGTTCCTGAAGGTGTACTGGACAACCACTCCCTCATAGCCATCGGGCGCGAACTGAAAGCGCTCGACCTCCAAATGGTCTAATACCTTTCCGTAGACGAAGCGTCCGGCGTACGGATGATTGACGAACTCCTTGCTTTCGGTCAGGGCAACGTCCTGATCGGTCGCCGTATCCATCACCCTCGCCGAAAAACCATCGATCAACTTGATCGGGTGTACCCAGAGCCCGCCCATTTCTCCCGTCACATGGGTACCGAGATCCGGGAAGTTTCCATCCTGGGTTCCTATCAGGTAACTCCGGTCACCGGCTGTGGCGTAAGGGTCACGCAGATTCTCTCCGCGATTGCTTATGCCGTCCATGAGCGAGGCGGCATAATCGCTCTGAGACAGCAACGGATGAGAACATGTCAGCGCGAAACACAAGCACAGCAGAAGGCCACGACTATCGGCTCTCATGGATGCTTCACAATGATGCCCACTTGGCGCCAGCGGCCCATGTCTTAGAATCTGACCCGGTGTGATTGGAATGGGGCATGATCGCTCGTCTCTGTTTGGTGGTCACCTTTATGATAGTGCCGGAGAGCATAGAAGGTTCGACTGTGGGTACTGCGCAGCTCGCTGGGTGCTACCACGTCTTATCGGTGAGAGAACATGACAAGGATCGAGTTGAAGCCCATCGGCAGCGTCGAGTCTCCGCTCCTCGATCTCGGGGCAGCGCCCCGGCAGCCGGACGAAGGAGCGCCCGATGCGTGGTTGGTCTTTCGTCCCGAGGTGCTCGAGGGGTTGCGGAGTCTGAAGCCGGGTACCGAGGTCATGCTCCTGACCTGGCTCCACCGTGCATCGCGGGACGTGCTGAGTGTCCACCCCCGGGGCGATCCGGACCGGCTGGAGGAAGGGGTTTTCAGTACCCGCTCGCCGCACCGTCCGAACCCCATCGGGCTGCACCGGGTCGAAATTGTGGCGATAGAAGGGCTCCGGGTCAGGGTCCGGAGCCT
>Ga0307410_10001138_pt1 | contig 11668 bp, 9 predicted proteins | sample 322Ometagenome_3_FD_203707 | JGI IMG/M metagenome (GOLD analysis project Ga0307410, IMG submission 203707) | Maize rhizosphere microbial communities from greenhouse at UC Davis, California, United States - 322HYB-O-3 | ecosystem: Host-associated > Plants > Roots > Rhizosphere > Soil | place...
CATACGGCGAAGGCTTCGAGACGCCGACGTTCGCGGAGCTCGCGTATCGGCCGCAGGGGACGGGGCTCAACTTCGATCTCGCGCCGGCCACGAGCCGGGCGGTCGAGGTCGGCGCCAAGGCGATCGTCGCGAAGCGGCACCGCATCAACTTCGCCTGGTTCGCGATCGACACCGACGACGAGATCGTCGCCAATGCCGCCACCGGCGGCCGCACCACGTTCCGGAACGCCGGCAAGACGCGTCGCCGCGGCGTCGAGCTCGCCTGGGACGGCGATCTCGGCTACGGCCTGACCTCGCACGTCGCGCTCACCTGGCTTCGCGCCGAGTTCGCGAGCGACTTCACCACCGGCTCGCCGCCGGTCACCGTGCCGTCCGGCAACAAGCTGCCCGGCGTGCCGTCGCGCACGGCGTACGGTGAGCTCGCGTGGACGCCGGCAGCGCTTCCATGGTTCACCGCCGCCGTCGAGGTGCTCCATGTCGACCGTCTCTACGTCAACGACCGCAACAGCGACTTCGCGCCGGCGTACACGACGGTGAACCTGCGCGCCGGCGTCGAGCACCGCAGCGGGAACCTGCGCGGCCGCGCGTTCGTGCGCGTGAACAACGTCGCCGATCGCGATTATGTCGGCTCGGTCATCGTCGGCGACACCAACGGGCGGTTCTTCGAGCCGGCGCCGGGGCGCAACTATTTCATCGGCGCGACGCTGGATGTCGCCCTCTGAGCCGCGCTACACGCGCACGGCGATCGCGCTCCACTGGATCGTCGCCGCGCTCGTGCTCGCGCAAGTGGCGTGGGGCTGGCTGATGCAGGAGATCCCGAAGCAGCCGCCCGGACTGCGGGCCGACGCGTTCAACGTGCACAAGTCGATCGGCGCGACGATCTTCGCGCTGATGCTCGTGCGACTCGGCTGGCGGCTCGTTCACCGGCCGCCGCCGTTGCCGGAAACGCTGCCGCGCTGGCAGCGCCGCGCGGCGCGCATCAACCACCTGCTGCTCTACGCCGCGCTGTTCACGATGCCGATCGCCGGTTACCTCGGCTCGGTGTTCAGCGGTTATCCGGTGAAGCTCTATGGCTTCGTGATGCCGGCGTGGGGCTGGCGCGACGAGGCGATCAAGAACGCGATGAGCCTTGTGCACCTCGTGACGAGCTTCGTGCTCGTCACAGCGATCGGCGTGCACGTCGCCGCCGTCGTGAGGCACACGCTCGGCGATCGCGGTGCGCTCCTCGCCCGCATGCTCGCGCGTCGCGGCGAACGCGACGCGCACGACCGGCTCAGCCGCCGCCCGACTCGAGCAGCTTGACGGTGTCCGGAAAGCGATTCTCGCGCGCGATGTCGAGGGCGGACTTGCCGCGATCGTCGCGGTGCGACCGCTTCGCGCCCGCGGCGAGAAGCGCGCGCACCGTCTCGTCGCGGCCATAGCCCGCTGCCCACATCAGCGCGGTGAGTCCGTGCTCGCCGGGCGCATCGGGATCCGCGCCGCGCGCGATCAGCAGCCGCACGATCGACGTGTGGCCTTCTCCGGCCGCGTAAATCATCGCCGTCTTCTTGATCCGGTCGACCGGGCGCCAGTCGGCGCCGCGCTGCAGCAACGCCTCGGTGCTCTCCACGTCGCCCGCATAGGCCGCGGCCATCAGCGGCGTCACGCCGTTCAACGCCGCGAGGTTCACGTCCGCGCCTGCGTCGATGAGCTTTCTCGCCATCGCCGACTGGTTGCGCTTGAGCGCGATCACCAGCGCCGTCTCGCCGAGGCGATTGCGCGAGTCGATCGCGGCCCCTTCGGCGAGCGCGCGCGCCAGGCCGGCATCGTCGCCGGTGCGCGCGGCGACGAGGAAGCGCGCATTCAGCGCTTCGTTGGTGACGGCCTGCGCGTGCAATTCGGCCGCGGGCGACACGAGCAGCAGGCACGCCGCCAGGACGGCCGATAGCGTGGCGCGTTGCATCGGGGGACCTCGATTGTCGTGCACGACTTGAGCGGTCGCTCGAAATGGACTATAACAAACGCCACGCTGCCGGTGCAGTCTTCGCCGGCAGCCCTGGAAGCGTCGTCGTAGGCGACCCAAAGAACACAACGGAGGAGCGACATGGGACGCAGGCTCGCGTGTGCAGTGCTCGCGCTCGGCTCGATCGGCTGGATCGGCGCGGCGGTCGCCCAGGAGGTGAAGGGCGGCGCGACGAAGAAATCGCTGGACATCAAGGCGCCGGTGGCCGTCACGCAGGACATGCTGAACCGCTCCGGCGCCGGCGCGGACAACTGGCTGCACAGCAACGGCAGTTACGAGCAGACCCGCTACTACCCGGGCAAGCAGATCAACGCCGGCAACGTCAAGAACCTGAAGCCGGCCTTCGTCTTCCAGACCGAAGTGCTGGAATCGATGGAGACCGCGCCGATCGTCGTCAACGGCATCATGTACCTGACGACCTCGTACAACCACGTCTACGCGATCAACGCGACGACCGGCGAGGAGTACTGGCACTACAAGCACAAGATGGGGCCGATCACGACGTTCTGCTGCGGGCCGAACAACCGCGGCGTCGCGATCAGCAACGACCGGCTGTTCATGGGCACGCTGGATGCGAAGCTCATCGCGCTCGACGCCAAGACCGGCAATCTGCTGTGGGAAACGCAGATCGCCGATCCCGACAAGGGCTATTCGGAGACGATGGCGCCCGTGGTCGTCGACGGCAAGGTGCTGATCGGGACCAACGGCGGCGAGTACGGCGTGCGCGGCTTCGTGAAGGCCTTCGACGCGAATAGCGGCAAGGAGCTGTGGACGTTCTACTCGATCCCCGACAAGGGGCACGAGGGCGTGTGGGCGGAGAACGACGCGACCGGCCGCAACATGAAGCGCGACATCGCGGCCGAGAAGAAGATGCTGGCCGACAAGGGCGGCAACTTCTACCAGACGCTCGGCGGCGGCGTGTGGATGGCGCCGGCGGTGGACACGAAGACGCGGACGGTGTTCTTCCTCGCCGGCAACCCGTCACCCGACCTGTACGGCGCCGAGCGGCCCGGCGACAACCTCTACACGAACTCGATGGTCGCGATCGACCTCGACAAGGGCACGTACAAGTGGCACTTCCAGTACATCGCCCATGACGTGTGGGACCTCGACGCCGTGTCGCCTGCGATCCTCACGCAGGTGCGCGACGGCAGCGGCAAGATGGTCGACGCGGTATTGCACGGCGGCAAGACGGGCCATGTGTACGTGCACGAGCGCACGACCGGCAAGCTGATCCGCTATTCGGAAGCGATGATCCCGCAGGAGAACATGTGGGTGCTGCCGACGGCGCAGGGGGCGCGCATGCTGCCGGGCGCGAACGGCGGCGTCGAGTGGTCGCCGATGGCGATCGACCCGACGCTTCGCCTCGTGTTCGCCGCGAACCTGCACCAGCCGATGACGTATCACGTCGAGGCGGCGCCCTATCCTGGCGGCAAGCTCTGGCTCGGCGGCGCGTTCAAGGTCATCCCGGGCGAAGAGCAGTGGGGGCGCCTGGTCGCCGTCAACATGGACACGGGCAAGATCGCGTGGGGCGTCAAGACGCCGCAGCCGCTGATCGGCGGCGTGCTGGCCACGGCGGGCGGCCTCGTGTTCAACGGCGAGGGCAACGGCTGGTTCCGCGCGTTCGACTCGCGCTCGGGCAAGGAGCTGTGGAAATACCAGTGCGGCGCCGGCGTCAACGCGCCCGCGGTGTCGTACATGGTCAACGGCAAGCAGTACATCGCGGTCGCCGCCGGCGGCAACACGCAGCTCGACTTCAAGCGCGGGAACAGCGTCTTCGTCTTCGCCCTCTAACCGCTTCCGAAATCAACTTTCGGGGGGCGCGTGCAGCGCCCCCCTTTTTATCGCCATGAATCGACTCATCGTTGCCCTTGCGCTCGCCGCGCTCCCGTTCGCCATCGCCCGCGCCGATCCGGTCGCGGGCGAGAAGAAAGCCGAGAGCTGCGCGGCGTGCCACGGCCCGGCGGGCAATTCGCCTTCGGGACAGTTCCCGATCCTCGCCGGCCAGACGTTCCGGTACGTGTTCCTGCAGTTGCGCGACTTCAAGGAAGGGCGCCGCAAGGACCCGGTGATGTCGCCGATGGCCGAGCCGCTGTCGCGCGACGACATGGTCGACCTGGCCGAGTACTTCGCGCAGCAGAAACCGAAGCCGATCGCGTTCAAGGCCGACGCGGCGCGCGTCGAGCGCGGGCGCAGGAAGGCCGACGAGACGCTGTGCACGATGTGTCACCTCGGCGGTTTCAAGGGTCAGAACGAGATTCCCAGGGTCGCCGGCCAGTGGCCCGACTACGTCGTCAAGCAGCTCCGGGATTTCAAGGCGCGTACGCGGACCAACGACGCGGGCAACATGACGAGCGTCGCGCAGACGCTGTCCGACGAGGACATGATCGACCTCGCGCACTACACGGGCAGCCTGTGACCGCGACGCCAGCGATGGCGGGGCGGGTGTAGCGCAGGAAACGCCGCCGCGCCGCGTCCATGCAATCGCCACGCCATGCGTGGTCGAGCGGCCATCCACCGAGCGGGGCAGGGCGGGAAACCCGCGGCAAAAGGCGGCGGTTTCCACCGCATCGCGAGCCAATGGCGCGCGGTCGCCGTCGCATTGCAGCGGCTTGCTCGCGGAAGTATGCTGTCCGTTCGCCGCTGACAAGATCGAGAAACGACGGCGGCCCGAACACCGAGGAGGATCACCGTGTCCGTAGAGCTCTCCCTGACCGTCAACGGCAAGGCGGTCGCGGCGTCGGTCGACGCGCGCATGCTGCTCGTCGATCTCGTGCGCACGCGGCTCGGGCTGACCGGCACGCACGTCGGCTGCGACACCGGCCAGTGCGGCGCCTGCACGGTTCTGGTCGACGGCCGCGCGGTCAAGGCGTGCATGATGCTGGCGGCGCAGGCCGAGGGTGCCCAGGTGACCACGATCGAAGGCGTCGCGCCGGACGGCGAGTTGCACCCGATGCAGGCGGCGTTCAAGGAATGCCATGCGCTGCAGTGCGGCTTCTGCACGCCGGGCATGGTGATGAGCGCGCTCGACCTCGTGAAGCGCCACCCGGATCCCGACGAGAGGACCGTGCGCGAAGCGCTCGAGGGCAACCTCTGCCGCTGCACCGGCTACCACAACATCGTCAAGGCGGTGCAGCTCGGCGCCGCCGGCATGAAATAGGAGGCGGCGATGGGCGCGAACGAAACGGGCCTCATCGGTCGGTCGGTCCGCCGCAAGGAGGATCTTCGCTTCCTGACCGGCACCGGGCAGTTCACCGACGACGTCGTGCCGGCCAACGCCGTGCACGGGGTGTTCCTCCGCTCGCCGCATGCGCACGCGCGCATCGCCGCGATCGACACGACGCGGGCGAAGGCAGCGCCAGGCGTGATCGCCGTCTATACGGGCGACGATCTCGCGGGCGTCAACGGCCTGCCGTGCGGCTGGCTCATCACCGGCACCGACGGCAAGCCGATGAACGAGCCGCCGCATCCGGTGCTCGCCAAGGGCAAGGTGCGCCACGTCGGCGATCCCGTCGCGCTCGTCGTCGCCGAAACGCGCGACCAGGCGAAGGATGCGGCCGAGCTGATCGACGTCGATTACGACGTCCTTCCCGCCGTGGTCAACGGCGTCGACGCGCTGCAACCGGGCGCGCCGCAGGTGCACGACGAGGCGCCCGGCAATCGCTGCTACACCTGGGCGCTCGGCGACAAGGCCGCCGTCGATGCGGCCTTCGCCAAGGCCGCGCATGTCGCCAAGCTCGACATCGTCAACAACCGGCTGATCCCGAACGCCATCGAGCCGCGCGCCGCCGTCGCGTCGTACAACCGCGCCGAGGACGCCTACACGCTCTACGTGGCGAGCCAGAACCCGCACGTCGAGCGCCTCCTGATGACCGCGTTCGTGCTCGGATTGCCCGAGCACAAGGTGCGCGTGATCGCGCCCGACGTCGGCGGCGGCTTCGGCTCCAAGATCTACCTGTACGCCGAAGAGACCGCGCTCGTCTGGGCCTCGAAGCGGACGAACCGCGCGATCAAGTGGGCGTGCGAGCGCAGCGAGGCGTTCGTGTCCGACGCGCACGGGCGCGATCACGTCACGCACGTCGAGCTCGCGCTCGACGGCAACGGTAAGTTCCTCGCGCTGCGCGTGAACACCGTCGCCAATCTCGGCGCGTACCTGTCGACGTTCGCGTCGTGCATCCCGACGATCCTGTACGCGACGCTGCTCGCCGGCCAGTACACGACGCCGGCCATCCACTGCGAAGTGACGGCGGTGTTCACCAACACCGTCCCGGTCGACGCCTATCGCGGCGCCGGCCGTCCCGAAGCGACGTTCGTCGTCGAGCGCATCGTGCACCAGGCGGCGGTCGAGATGGGCATTCCGCAGGACGAGATCCGCCGCCGCAACTTCATCCGCACGTTCCCTTACCAGACGCCCGTCGCGCTGAGCTACGACACCGGCGACTACGACGCGAGCCTCGACAAGGCGATGGAGATCGCCGACGTTCGCGGCTTTCCCGCCCGCAAGGCGGAATCGGCGCGGCGCGGCAGGCTGCGCGGCCTCGGCTATGCGTCGTACATCGAGGCCTGCGGTCTCGCGCCGTCGAACATCGCCGGAGCGCTCGGCGCGCGGGCGGGCCTGTTCGAAGCCGGCGAGGTGCGCGTGCACCCGACCGGCAGCGTGACCGTGTTCACCGGCTCGCACAGCCATGGCCAGGGACACGAGACGACGTTCGCGCAGGTCGTCGCCGCGCGGCTCGGCCTGCCGGTGGAGAGCGTGGACGTCGTCCACGGCGACACCGGCCGCGTGCCTTTCGGCATGGGGACCTACGGCTCGCGCTCGCTGGCCGTCGGCGGAACCGCGATCGTGAAAGCGCTCGACAAGATCGTCGCCAAGGGTCGGAAGATCGCCGCGCACCTCCTCGAGGCCGCCGAAGCGGACATCGAGTTCGCGGACGGCAAGTTCACCGTGGCCGGCACCGACCGGAGCAAGACGTTCGGCGAAGTCGCGCTGACGGCGTACGTGCCGCACAACTATCCGCTCGACAAGCTCGAGCCGGGTCTCAACGAAACGGCGTTCTACGACCCGACGAACTTCACCTATCCGGCCGGCACGCACATCTGCGAGGTCGAGATCGATCCCGAGACCGGCAAGGTCGACGTCGTCGGCTTCACGGCGTGCGACGACTTCGGCAACATCATCAACCCGATGATCGTCGAAGGGCAGGTGCACGGCGGCGTCACGCAGGGGCTCGGGCAGGCGCTGCTCGAGCAGTGCGTCTACGACCAGGAGACCGGCCAGCTCCTCACCGGCAGCTTCATGGACTATGCGATGCCGCGCGCCGACGACGTGCCCGCGTTTCGCGTCGCGACGACCGTCACGCCGTGCACGCACAATCCGCTGGGCGCGAAAGGCTGCGGCGAGGCGGGCGCGATCGGCGCGCCGGCGGCGATGATGAACGCGGTTCACGACGCGCTCGCCGAGGTAGGGGTCAAGCGTATCGACATGCCGGCCACGCCGCACCGCGTGTGGCAGGCGATCCGGCAGGCGCGCGCCGCGTAAAGGAGATTCCATGTACGCCATCGAGTTCCATCGCGCGAAAAGCGTCGCCGAGGCCGCCGCGCTGCTCGCCCAGAGCGGCGGACGTCCGCTGGCCGGCGGACAGAGCCTGGTGGGTGCGATGCGCCTGCGGCTTGCGCAACCCGGCACGCTCGTCGACCTCTCCGGCATTGCCGAGCTTCGCGGCGTGCGCAAAGAGGGCGGGGCGCTCGTCATCGGGGCGCTGACACGCCATGCCGACGTCGCCGATTCCGCCGACGTCAAGGCGACGATTCCCGCGCTCGCGACGCTCGCCGAAGGCATCGGCGACCGCCAGGTGCGCAACATGGGGACGGTCGGCGGCTCGATCGCTCACGCCGACCCGGCCGCCGACTGGCCAGCGGCCGTGCTCGCGCTCGGCGCGACGGTCAGGACGAACAAGCGCGCGATTCCCGGCGACGCGTTCTTCACCAGTCTGTACGAAACGGCGCTGGGCACCGACGAGATCGTCACGTCGGTGAGCTTTCCCGTGCCGCGCAAGGCCGCCTACGCGAAATTCCCGCAGCCGGCGTCGCGCTTCGCGCTCGTCGGCGTGTTCGTCGCGCAACTCGCCGACGGTTCCGTGCGCGTCGCCGTCACCGGCGCCGCGTCGACCGTGTTCCGCTGCAAGCCGCTGGAAGCGGCGCTTTCATCGTCGTTCACCGCCGACGCGGCGCGCGCGGTCGGCGTGCCGGCGAGCGGGCTCAACGCCGACCTTCACGGGTCGCCCGAGTACCGCGCCCACCTGATCGCGGTGCTCGCTTCGCGCGCCGTGGCGGCATGCGGATGACGTAGCGGCCAGGCGTTCAGGCAACGCGCGGCGGAAAGCGGCGCCCGGTTCGTCGCTTCGTCCCGAAACGCACTTCGTTCGCGCGAGCGCGCCGAGCAGCCGCGTGTTGCGGGCTGCCGCCCGGCGCTTCGCCCGCGCTGTAGACTGGCTCGCGGCGATGCCCTCCGCTGTCGCGACGTGCGCGCCGCCCGCGCGGTTCCACTCGCCTCCTCGCTTTGCCTCCCCTTCGATGACCGGCCAGCTGCTCGCGCTCGCGGCGATGGTGATGTTCGCGTCGAACATCCTCGTCACCAAGGCCGCGTCGGCGCGCCTCGACGTGGGCGTCGGGTTCGTGATCTCGATCGTCGTGAACGTCGCGTTCGCGGCGCTCGTGTTCGGCGTGGAGCTCGCGTTGCGCACCGGGGCGTTGCGCTGGGACGCGCTCGGCGTGGCGATGTTCATGCTGGCGGGCGCGTGCGCCACCTACCTCGGTCGCTGGTTCTTCTTCGAGGCGATCGCGCGCCTCGGTCCCGCGCGCGCCAGCCTGTTCCACGTGTCGAGTCCCGCCTTCACCGCGGTGATCGCCTGGGTGGCGCTCGGGGAAGCGCTCGTGCCGCGAACGGCGATCGCGATCGCCGCGACGATCGCCGGCCTGTTGCTCATCACCGTCCCGCCGGGCGTGCTGCGCGCCGCGATCGCCGGCCGCCACGCGACGTCGGGTCCCGCCTCGGCGGGGCAGCGCTGGAAGGCGATCGTCGCGTCGGGCTTCGCGATCGGTGCCGGGGCGACGCTCGCCTATTCGATCGGCAACGTGCTGCGCGGCGCCTCGGTGCGGCAATGGAACGAGCCGGTAGCCGGGGCGATGCTCGGCGCGCTGGCCGCGCTCGGGCTGCAGCTCGTATTCGGCGCGCGCGGCGCCGCACTGGTCTCTCGCATACGGAGCGCTCACGGTGCGGGCGTGGGGCTCTACGCGCTCGGCGGCGTGCTCACGATCTCCGCGCAGATGTGCATGATCGCCTCGATGCGCTACATCCCGGTCGCGATCACGACGGTCATCACGCTGTGCACGCCGCTGGTCGTCATGCCGGTCAGCTATTTCGCGCTGCGCAACCAGGAGCGGATCGGGGCGCGCACGCTGGTCGGCGCGGCGTTGACGATGGCCGGCATGGCGATCGTCGTGCTGCGCTGACGCGCCGCGCGGTAGCATTGGCCTCCGTCGTCGATGGACTTCCCAACGTGACCCCTCCCATGCCCTTGCCGGCCACGGTGGACGAGACGCTCGCGCTGTTCGAGGCGCAGGGCTATGTGGCCGAGCGGCGCCTGGCCACCGCCGCGTTTCTCGCGCTCAGGCTCGCGCGGCCGCTGTTCCTCGAGGGGGAGGCGGGCGTGGGCAAGACCGAAACGGCGAAGGCGCTCGCGTCGGGCCTTCGCCGGAATCTCGTGCGCCTGCAGTGCTACGAGGGCCTCGACACCGCCTCCGCCGTCTACGAGTGGAACTATCCGCGCCAGATGATCGAGATCCGGCTCGCCGAGGCGGCCGGCGGCATCGAGCGCGAAACGCTCGCCCACGACATCTTCACCACGCGCTTCCTGCTGAAGCGCCCGCTGCTCGAGGCGCTCGCTCCGCACGACGGGCGCGCACCCGTGCTGCTGATCGACGAGCTCGATCGCGCCGACGAGCCGTTCGAGGCGTATCTGCTCGAGATCCTCGCCGAGTACCAGGTGACGATTCCCGAGCTCGGCGCGATCCGCGCGAGCGAGCCGCCGATCGTCGTCATCACCAGCAACCGCACGCGCGAGATCCACGACGCGATCAAGCGCCGCTGCCTCTATCACTGGGTCGACTTTCCCGATGCGCGCCGCGAGCTCGAGATCGTGCGGCGGCGCTGCCCGTCGGCCCCCGAGGCGCTCGCGCGCGAGATCGTCGCCTTCACGCAGGCGCTGCGCGAGCGCGACCTGTACAAGTCGCCGGGCATCGCCGAGACGCTCGACTGGGCGGAGGCGCTGGTCGCCCTCGACCGCGTCGCGCTCGACCCGCAGACGGTCGCCGATACGATCGGCGTGCTGCTCAAGTACCAGGACGACGTCGGCGCGATCACACCCGACGTGGCCGCCGCGCTCGTCGCGCGCGTGCAGGCGGAGGGCATCCGCCTGTGATCGGCGACGCCGGGTTCTCGACCCGCCTGCCGAAGGGGCGCCTGCCCGAGAACGTCGTGCACTTCGTGCGCGCGCTTCGCGCCTGCGGCCTTCCGCTCGGCCCGGCGAAAGCGATCGACGCGATCGCCGCGGTCGAGGCGGTCGGCGTCACGAACAAGGCCGACTTCAGGGATGCGCTCGCCGCGACCCTCGTGTCGAAGCACGAGCATCTGGCGGTGTTCGAGCAGGCGTTCGAGCTCTTCTGGCGCAATCCGCGGCTGCTCGAGAAGCTCGTCGCATCGCTGCTGCCGCGTGTGCACGGCCGGACCGGACACGAGGAGCGTGGGCCGGAGCTCGCCGCGCGCGTCGCGCAGGCGCTGCTGCCGCCGCGCGCGATGCGCGACACCGGCGATACCGACGAGGTCGAGCTCGATGCCGCCTTCACGTTCTCGTCGCGCGAGATCCTGCAGCAAAAGGATTTCGCGACGATGACGGCCGCGGAGCTCGCCGAGGCGCGCGACGCGATCGCCCGCCTGCGGCTGCCGCTGCCTGCCTGGCCCGTGCGGCGCTCGCGCGCGGCGAGGCGCGGCGAGGCGGTCGACCTCCGTGCGACGCTGCGCGGCATGATGGGCGCCGCCGGGGCGGCGGCGCCGCTTGCCTGGCGGCGACGCGAGCGCCGCCCGCCGCCGCTGGTCGTGCTCTGCGACATCTCGGGCTCGATGGATCGCTATGCGCGCATGCTGCTGCACTTCCTGCACGCCATCACCAACGACCGGCATCGCGTGCACGTGCTGCTGTTCGGCACGCGGCTGACGCCGATCACGCGCCACCTGCGCCATCGCGACGTCGACGTGGCGCTCGCGCGCGTCGCGGGCGCCGTCTCCGACTGGGCGGGCGGAACGCGCATCGGCGCGTGCCTCGCGGAGTTCAACCGCCGCTGGTCGCGCCGGCTGCTCGCGCAGAACGCCGTCGTGCTGCTGATCAGCGACGGACTCGACGCGGACGCGGGTGAAGGCCTCGCGTTCGAGGCCGAGCGCCTCGCGAAGTCGTGCCGGCGCCTCGTCTGGCTGAATCCGCTGCTGCGCTATGAGGGCTTCGAGGCGAAGCCTGCCGGCATCCGCGCGCTGCTGCCGTGGGTGGACGACTTTCGCGCCGTGCACAACCTCGATTCGTTGCGCGCCCTCGCCGTCGCGCTCGCGGCCGAACC
>Ga0307410_10001140_pt1 | contig 11665 bp, 6 predicted proteins | sample 322Ometagenome_3_FD_203707 | JGI IMG/M metagenome (GOLD analysis project Ga0307410, IMG submission 203707) | Maize rhizosphere microbial communities from greenhouse at UC Davis, California, United States - 322HYB-O-3 | ecosystem: Host-associated > Plants > Roots > Rhizosphere > Soil | place...
GGTCGACGAAGGAGTACGCGTGGGAGTGGACTACAGCCCCGGCACGCGTCCCGGGCTGGTTGTCCTCCCAGGCTCCGGCGTCGACTCGGCACGCGCGATGATCCGACGCGACCTCGATTACAGCGATCGCTTCGAGATGATCACGGTAGGTGACCAGGTCGCCACGACCGGGGGAGGGACCAGTCCGCAATCGGGTCCAGTGAATTACGAGCTCTACAAGGGAATGGGAGCCGAGTTTGCCGTCGAGCTGAGCCAGGCCGCCGGGGGCGTGACCGTGCGACTCCACGATCTGAACGCTGCGCGCCTCCGAAATCAGCAGACGGTATCGCTGCCCCCCGGCGCTGACTTCCGATTGGAGGTCCACCGCCTGGCCGACGAGATCACCCGCTGGGCAAGCGGCACCGCCGGTGCGGCTGCCAGCCGGATGCTGTTCATCTCCGGTGGCAGGGTGTACCGTGCCGACAGCGACGGGCATGATATCACCGCACTGACGCCTGCCGGCCAGACGGCGCTGTCTCCCGCGTGGTCTCCCGATGCACAGCGTATCGCCTTCACGCAGCTTGGAGAAGGCCGTGGCGGTATCGTCGTGCAGACGCTCTCGAACTCCGCCAGCTTTGTAGCTCCTGGTTCACAGACGGCGCTCAACATCACGCCGGCCTTCTCACCCGACGGTCGGACGCTCGGGTTTGCCCACTCCGACGAGCGCGGGACCGACATCTACACCGCCAACGTGACGGAACGTTGTTGCGCGCAACGCTTGACCGTGGGACGCTACGCGGACAACTTATCCCCAACGTTTTCGCCAGATGGGCGGCGCATCGCGTTCATTTCCACGCGTGCCGGGCCGCCTCAGTTGTACGTGATGGCTGCGGACGGAACCGACCAGGAGCTGCTGGCGCCATTCGATTTCGGCGCCACCGGAAGTTCGAATGCTCCCGAGTGGTCTCCGGACGGGGCCAATGTCGTATTTCATCGGGAGGTTTCGGGGAGCCCGCAAATTTTCCTGGTGGATGTCTCCGGCCGTCGCGTACGACAGCTCACGTCGTCAGGTCGAAACGAAGATCCGACCTGGGCTCCGGACGGCCGGCACGTAGCATTCATCTCCGACCGAAGTGGCCGGCGTCAAATCTGGATTCTCGATGTCGAAACCGGCCGGGTCCGGCAGTTGGCGACTCCAGGTGCCGCTCGGCTTCCCTCGTGGTCCCGCCGCATCGGACGGGCCACACCCATTCCCAACCCATGATTACGGAGTGATGATGCGTGCACCTTCTCTGCTGATGCTCTTTGCCGCTGGCGCGTTCACTGTTGCTTGTGGCGGTCGACCGGCTCCCGAAGAGCCTGCCCCCGAGCCGACCCCTGTTGCCGAGCCGGCGCCGGCGCCGGCACCAGTGGACGACAGCGCCGAGCGGGAGCGCATGGAGCGGGAGCGGATGGCTCGCGAGGCGAGCGAGCGCTCACGTGCCGTAGCCGCGGATCTGGCCGCCATGATCAACTTCGATTACGACCAGGCCACTGTTCGTCAGGCGGATCAGGCCACGCTGGATCGGAAGGCCGCCGTGCTTCAGGCCAATTCGAACGTGAAGCTCCGCATCAGCGGCCACGCCGATGAACGGGGCTCGGACGAGTACAACCTTGCACTCGGCAATCGCCGCGCCGCCGCTGCCAAGCGTTACCTGGAGAACAAGGGAATCGACGGCTCGCGCATCGAGGTGATTTCCTACGGCGAGGAGCGCCCGCTCAATCCCGGCACCGATGAAACCGCGTTCGCGCAGAACCGCCGCGATGAATTCGAAGTCACGGCCGGCGGCGACGCTCTGGTCGCGCCGCAGTGAGAAGGGTCCCGGTGGTACCCCGATCCCTGCTGCTCGGAGTCGGGGTCCTGGCTGCTGTGAGTGGCTGTGTCACCAAGGGCGACGTGCAGCAGGTGCAGGATGACATTGCCCTGTTCAAGGCGGAGACGGCACGCCGCGATTCCGCACGCGCAACGCAGCTCACACAGGTCATCCAGATGCAGCAACGGGTCATGGATTCGCTCACCAATAGCCGTCGGGCAGTGGGGCAGCTTCGGGGCGATCTCGCCGGCGACCTGTACAACATCCAGCAGCAGCTGGTGCAGCTTCAGGAGCTAACCGGTCAAAGCCAGCAGCGGCTCCGCGAGCTGCGCACCCAGCTCGAGGCCCGGGGCGAGCAGATGTCGTCGACCACACCGGCTGATACCGCTGCACCGCCGGCGCAGTCAACTGCGTCCGCCGATCAGATGTACGAGGCATCGCTGGCGCAGCTGCGGCGCGGGAGCAACTCGACCGCACGCCAGGGTCTGCGTGAGATGCTCAGGACCTACCCCACCAGCGAACGTGCTGGAGACGCATTGTACTTTATCGGGCAAAGTTTCGCCGCTGAGAATCCCGACTCAGCCGCTGTCTACTACGAGCAGGTGGTTCAGAAACACCCCTCGTCCAGCCGCGCCGCCTCTGCGCTCTACAACCTGGGCCTGGTGGCCGAGCGACGGAAGGAAACCCGGAAAGCCCGTGAGACGTACCAGCGCGTGGTCCAGAAGTATCCCCAGTCCGACGAAGCAGCCCTGGCTCGTGATCGACTGAAGGCGCTCGGGCGGTAATTCCCGCGCGCCTTTCGTCTTATGACCGGCTCACCTGGGGAAATGCCTTTCCTCGATCATCTCGAGGAACTGCGCTCCCGGATACTCCGGTCACTGGCCGCCGTAATTCTGGGCTCCGCCGCAGGCCTGTGGGCGGTGCAGCATTTCCAGCTCGTCAATCTCCTCAAGCGTCCGATCGCGCCCTACCTCACCGATGGCAAGCTCGTGGTGCTGAGCCCCACCGAGCCGGTCATGATCGTTCTCAAGCTCGGAGTTCTTGTCGGGCTCGTGCTGGCCTCTCCCATCCTGTTGTGGCAATTATGGGCCTTTCTGGCTCCGGCGCTCTATGCGCGGGAGAAGAAGGCGCTGGTGCCCTCCCTGTTCATCGGGTTGCTGCTGTTCATGACCGGCGTGGCGCTGGCGTACTTCTTCGTTGTGCCCCAGGCGCTGCGGGTTCTGTTCAGCTTTCAGACCGAAGCGATCGCGCCGTTCATCACCTATGACAAGTACTTCAGCTTTGTCATGCAGGTGACGCTGGCTCTGGGCATATCCTTTGAGCTGCCCCTCGTCATCATCATTCTCTCCTGGCTGGGCGTCATCGGACCCGCCGAGCTCAGCCGGTTCCGGCGGTTTGCCGTGGTATGTGCGTTCATCGCCGGCGCGGTGCTTTCGCCGGGCGCCGACCTGCTGTCGATGCTGATGATGACGGTACCGCTGCTCCTGCTCTACGAGGTGGGGTACGCCGGATCGGTGGTCATCCACAAGCGACGCTCGCGCCAGCCGGTGGTGGGTGGAATCGCTGGATTGTTCCTGCTCCTGGCGCTGTTCGGAACTTCGGCGGAGGCCCAGCAGAGACCGGTGCAGCGCAGACAGCAAACCGTCCCCGATTCTCTCCGGGACTCGCTTTCTCGTGGACCGGACTCCTTGAGGCGGGCCGGCCAGTCGCTCGACACGGCAACCGCGGCCCGAATGGGCCTGCCCACCGGTCCTTCCCGCAGCTTCGCTCCCGCGGATTCCGTCGTAACAGACCTGCTCGGCCGCTCCGGCTACCAAGCCACGCGTTACCGGTCAGACTCCGCAACGGTATTCATGGAAGACCAGCGCGTTCGGCTCGAGGGCCAGGCCCTCACCGAGCGACAGGGGTCCACGCTGGAGGCAGACACAATCACCTACCGTGGCTCCAGCTGTCTGCTCGATGCGTCGGGTGAGCCCAAGCTGTTCGACCGGGGGCAGGTGCTGATCGGTGAGAAGATTCGCTACGACACGTGCGTTAGGCGCGGAGTCATCAGCGATGCACTCACCAACTTCACGGAGGGCTCTACCGTCTGGTTTCTACGGGGTGACGTCTCCCAGGATTCCAGCTCGAACCGGATTTACGCCGCATCCAGTGAGATCACCAGCTGTGATCTTCCCGTGCCGCACTACCACTTTTCGGCCCGACAGGTGAAATGGGTTTCCCGCAACATGCTGGTAGCCCGGCCGGTGGTTCTCTATGTGCGCGATGTTCCTATTCTCTGGCTGCCTTTCATGTTCCAGGACATGAGGCCTGGCAGGCACTCCGGCATTCTTATCCCGCAATTCGGATTCAACGATCTGGTGCGTCCCACCCGATCGTACAACCGGCAGATCAGCAACATTGGCTACTACTGGGCGCCCAACGATTATCTGGATTTCACCGGCCGGCTCGATTGGTACTCCAACCGCTACGTCCAGTACGGCATCGGGGGACAGTATAACTGGCTGAACCGCTTCGTGAACGGCTCGATTGCCTTCAGTAAACAGCAGCAAACGGGCGGCTCGGCCGCGACCTCGGTCAACTGGGATCACCAACAGACGTTCGATCTGTCCACCAGCCTGAGCCTCGATCTCAACTACGCAAGCAATACCTCTGTGATCCGGCGTAATGCGATCGATCCGCTGCTGAACACGCAGCAGATCACCAGCTCACTCAACTTCTCCAAGCGTTACGGGTGGGGCACGGTAACGCTGGGAGGAAATCGGCGGCAGAGCCTCTCCGACGGCAGCGTGCAGCAGCTGCTGCCCGCGCTCACGATATCACCGGCCTCGATTGCGCTCGGATCCAACATTACCTGGTCACCCGGGCTGAGCCTCACTAACAACACGAGCTCGAGAACACCCCTCGACCCGCTGGTAAGGCTGCTCGCGAGCGGTGGAGTTGATACCGTCGAGCAGACCGGAAGCGGCCGCATTACGGCCTTCAACTTCGAGACCCCGCTCAGGTTCGGTGCGTTCAACTGGCAGAACTCGGTTCAGGTGACCGATGAGCAGAGCACTGAAAGAAATTTGGATAGCATCCGGGTCGATGATCCGAGCACCCCGGACCCCACCGACTCGATCACGGTCACCAGCACCTTCCTGGGCGACTTCGAGAGTGGGATAGACTGGGATACCGGGATCAACCTTCCCATCCTGTTTCGAGGATCGTGGAAGCTCCAGCCGATCGTCGGTGTTGCCAACACAACTTCAGGGCCGTTCGCCCTCCGGAATCGCAACACCGGTGGCGCATTCGTCAGGCAGGGAAAGCGATTCCGCTTTGCGGCGAGTGCGTCTCCCACTCTGTTCGCGTTCTTCCCCGGCTTCGGACTGGCCAGCAGGGTGCGACACAGTTTCTCTCCTACCATCAGCTGGAACTTCTCGCCTGCTGCAAACGTGCCCGAGGAGTACGCCCAGGCAGTCGCACGCCCCGGCCAGACGCTCCAGCTCAGGAGCGACGCCACCCAGACGTTGAGTGTCGGGCTGTCGCAAACCTTCGAGGCAAAGGCCAAGACCGCGCCGGGTGACACCAACGCCGCTGCTGATGCCCGGAAGTTCCGCGTGCTCAGTATCAACACGAGCTCGATTACCTACGACCTCGAGCAGGCGAAGAAACCGGGCCGGACCGGGTGGGTTACACCGAGTATCACCAATTCTTTTCTCAGCGATCTGCTTCCGCAGTTCACTTTGAGTCTGACGCACGATCTGTGGGCTGGTCCTGTTGGGGTAGACACCTCCAAGTTCGACCCGTTTCTCAGCAGTGTCAGCGCCAGCTTCGCCATTTCGGGCAATACGCTCCGGAGTGTGGGCTCGATATTCGGCCTCGGCGGGAATGGCCGTCGGCGTGACACGGACGAGGTCCCCAGCTCGTACGTGGCAGACGCGGGCAGAAGGAATCCATCCTTCTATAACAGCGGGCAGGTGCCATTCTCCAGCGGCGGCCGGACCTTTTCCGCCAACTTCAACTACACGCTCTCGCGCGACCGGCCGATACCGGGACGAGAAACTCGAAACCAGCAGAATCTGGGATTCAGCACCGGATTCTCGCCCACGCCGTTCTGGTCGCTGTCCTGGTCTTCACAGTTCAATATCACGGATAGCAAGTTCGAGTCGCAGGTCGTCAGGCTCGAGCGCCAGCTTCACGAGTGGCGTGCCGGCTTCAACTTCGTGCGGAATGCGAACGGCAATTTTGCCTTTTACTTCTCGATCTATCTGACGGATCTGCCCGACCTGAAGTTCGATTACAACCAGACGACCTTTGAGCAGTAGCGTGTCCTCGTGGGGTGACAACCAAAGGCGGGGCAGCGGGGCAGCGGGGCAGGGGTAAGCACACAGCTCACGTCCTTGGCCCGGAGTTACAGCTGCAACGCACCGCCTCGCCGCCCCGCTGCCCCGCTACTATCTTGGCACGCGATCTGCCGGGCGTTCTGCTATCCCTCTCTGGAGAAGGCGTATGCGGGGCTGGTTCGCGCCGGTCTTCCTCGGTCTCGTCGTCGGGTGCTCATCGGACCGGACCTCACCAGGCATTCCTCCGGACGTTCCGGCGAATCTCGAGAGCACCACGCTGGACGGTGCCGTGGCCCTGTTCTGGGACGATAACTCATTCATAGCCGACCCCGCGAACTTCGAAGCCTACGGGATTTACAGCACGAGCTACGACCTCGACAACGATGTGTGCGGCAACACCTGGGCTCTGGAGGGAACCACGGTCGCGCCTGAGTTCGTGGTCGGTGCGCTGACAAACGGAGTGCCCCGCTGCTTTGCCGTGACCGCTCGGTCGGTGGAAGGCGCGGAGAGCGCCCGTTCCACGATCGTGTCCGACACGCCTAGACCGGACAGCCGCAACCTGGTTCTCAACGTCATGCAGACCGAGGATGCGGGCAGTGGCTTTCGGTTCTGGGATGACTTCAACGCAGATCACGTGGCTCAGGACGGCGAGCTTGCGCTGCTTCGTCCGGGGAGTGCGGCAGACATCGACTTTGCCGTGGAGCGTGATGGGGCCGGCTCTGTGTTTCTGACGCCGGTCCGGCCCGGCACAGGAGTAGAGTTCTATTCGGATGTACCGGTGGAGGACCTCACCAGCGTTTCCTTCGCACCATGTTTACAGGATGCGAGTCCTGACGGCTGTGCCTCCTATTCTGCGACACCCATCGAGGCATCTCCCGGGTTCGGCTATGTGTTCGAGACTGACGGCGGCGACGGCTTCCTGAGATATGGCGCCATCCGGGTCACTCACGTGGGTCCGACCTTCGTGATTCTGGACTGGGCTTTCCAGACTGACCGCGGAAATCCCATGCTGCTGGTGGGCAAGACAGCCCAGCAGTGAACGGCTAAACTTCGGGCCATGCCCGAATCAGAATGTGTGCTCGATGGCGAGTCCCTCACTATTGAGGACGTCGTGAGGGTTGCCCGAGACCCGGGGGTGCGTGTCAGTCTCCAGCCGGCTGCTCGCCGAGCTTTGCTTCAGAGCAGAGGCAGGGTAGAGCGGGCCATCCAATCAAACCAGACCATCTACGGAATCAACACCGGGTTCGGCAAGCTCGCGAACGTTCGAATTCCCCCCCATCAGCTCGATCAGCTTCAAACCAATCTCATACGCAGCCACGCCTCAGGGGTAGGAAACCCCCTTCCAACACCCGTGGTGCGTGCCGTCATGCTTCTTCGGACCAACGTGCTGCTTCGTGCTACCAGCGGAGTAAGACCGGAGCTGGCCGAGGCTCTCATTGCCATGCTCAACGCCGGTGTGTTGCCGCTGGTGCCGGAGCAGGGGAGTGTGGGTGCAAGTGGGGATCTCGCACCGCTGAGTCACATCGGGCTGGCGCTCATGGGTGAGGGTCAGGTATTGACCTCGAGTGGTGCGCTGGGTCCTGCCGCCGCGGCTCTTTCGGCGGCGAATCTGGAGCCATACCGCTTTGCGCCCAAAGAGGGCATTGCCTTTATCAATGGCACGCAGGCGCAGACCGCGCTGCTCGCGCTGATGGTCTATGACGCGAAGGTCCTGTGGCGGACTGCTGTCGGTGCTGCGGCAATGAGCCTGGAGGCGCTGAGGGGAACGCCAACCCCGCTGGACCCGAGGATCCACGAGGCACGTCCCCATCGCGGACAGATACGGACCGCCGCGCTGATGCGGACCTTGCTGGAAAACAGCGAGATTCGTGAGTCACACCGGGAGAACGATCCCCGGGTCCAGGATGCCTACAGCTTGCGCTGTGCGCCCCAGGTGCTCGGCGCCGTGGCGGACGCCATTCGTTTCGCGGAAGAAACAGTGAAGGTCGAGCTGAACGCGTCCACCGACAATCCACTCGTGTTCGAGAACGGGGATGTCATCTCGGGAGGAAACTTTCACGGTCAGCCCGTGGCGCAGGCCCTCGATATTCTCGCGCTGACGTTGACCACGCTTCAGGCGATCGCCGAGCGGCGGGTCGAGCGTCTGGTGAACCCGGATCTCTCCCAGGGACTCCCTGCGTTTCTCACTCAGGATCCCGGGTTGTGCTCAGGACTCATGATGGTTCAGATCGCGGCGGCCTCGCTCGTGGCTGAATCCCGGTCCTTGGCCATGCCAGCCAGCATCGGATCGATTCCGACCGATGCCAACCAGGAAGACTTCGTCCCGATGGGGATGGCCGCTGCATTCAAGGCGGGACGAATCCTCACGAACGCGCAGCGCGTCGTGGCGGCGGAGCTGTTGTGTGCCGCTCAGGGGTTGGAGTTTCTCAAGCCTCTGGCTCCGGGCCGGGGAGTTGCGGCTCTGTACCATCGGATCCGGCACCTGTCCCCACCGGTGCCGCCGCTGACCGCCGACCGGCCGCCAGCTCCCGATCTGGAGCGAGTGGCGCTGTCCGTTGCCCTGGGAGAGCTGGACCCGGGTGAACCCGACTAAGGTTGCTGCCCCTCTAGAGGCCCGGTATCTTTTAGTCACTCCGACTCTTATCTCCAGTACTTCCTTCTCAGCCCGAGCCGCATGAATCTTGAAAAGCTGAAAGACACGGCGCGCAAGCTGGAGCAGAAGGAGGACTGGCGGAAAGCCATCGAGGTCTACCTCAAAGCCATCCAACAGGCCGAATCGGGGGCAGACACAGCTCCCGATCTTTCACTGTACAACCGGGTTGGCGACCTCTACCTCAAGATCAACGATACCGCGGAAGCCGTGCGCTCGTACGAACGGGCCGTCGATCTGTACGCGGATCAGGGGTTCTTCAACAACGCAATCGCTCTGTGCGGCAAGATCCTGCGGGTCAATCCCGGCCGTACCCAGACCTATCTCAAGCTGTCACAGCTGCATGCCCGGAAAAACGTCGTCATTGAGGCGAAGCGCAACCTGATCGAGTTTCTCGAGCGGATGAATGCGCTGGGTCAGCTCGACCAGGCTTTCCAGGCAGTCAAGCTGTTTGCGGACCAATTCTCGGGGAGTCAGGAGATCAGGAGTATGTTGGTCGAGCTGCTCCGCGCCACCTCGCGGGAGGATGAGGCGCGCGAACAGCTCGAAAAAATGGCCGAAGATCTGGAGTCCATCGGCGACAAGGCGGGAGCGCGGAAGGCTCGTGAGCGGCTCAGCAGCGCTGCTACCGATCCTGCTGAAACAGCACCTTCAGCCGCCGCACCACCACCCGCGACCAAAGCCGGCCCCTCTCGGAGTGATCTGATTTTTCTCGATACCGGCTTCGACGTCGCTCCACCTCCACCGCCCGTCTCCCGTGCGGCTCCATCACCTGTTCGTGCCTTGGAGCCCCCGGCGCCTGCGGCAGAACCGGACCTTGAACTGGATCAGCTCGATAGTCCGAGCTTACTCGAGCCCGAGCTGGAGCCTGCTGCGGAGCAGATGGAAGACCTGATCATCGATCCGCTGATGGTGGAAGACCACAGCGCCGACGGGTTGAGCTCGCTGGATCTGGATTCGCCGCTGGAGATTCAGCGGCAGGAGCCCCCCGATCTGACGTACGAGGGCACGCCGCTGGAGGGTATCCAGGGAACCTCGTTCGGCGAGTTCTCGCCCGAGGTCGGCGCGAGCTCGCTGGACGTGCCCGGCGATATCATCGTCTCGTTCCCGGACAACGAGATCGTGCTGAATGTCCCGGCGGAACCGGAGATGAGTCCGGATCCCGATCGGAGCACGGCGGAGGTGACCGAAACGGACGCGCTCCCTGTCAGCGAAGCTGAGGAGCCTGGCGCGCCGCTGACACTCGCGGATCTGGAAGACCGGGTTCTCGATGATCCGGAGAATCCGGACGTGCATCTGGCGATGGCCAACGGCCTCGTGGCCGCTGGTGACATGGGCCGGGTCGAGGAAGAGCTAGCGCTGGCACTGGCAGGCTACGAGGATCGTGAGGACTGGGTTCGTGCAGCCGAGATGGCTGATCGACTGGTCGAGCTGACGCCAGATAGCGTTAGTCACCATCAGAAGCGGGTCGAGTTGGCGTACCGCGCCGGAGATCGCGGTCCACTGCTGGAGGCCTATCTTGGCCTCGGGGACGCGCTGGCAAAATCCGGGGCTCTGGAGAAGGCGATAGCGGTGTACGGGCGAGTCATCGAGCATGACCCGCACCACGCGCGTGCAGCTGCGGCGCTCGCGAGGCTGGGCGTCGCGGCTCCCGGAGGCGAACCTGCGGCCGCCACTGTGCCGAAGGCTCCGGCTGCGGCTCAGCCACCGCCACAGCCGCCACAGCCACCCAGGCCGGCTCCCGAGCCTGCGCCGGCCAGCCCTCCCTCGAAGCCGCCGGCAGCTCCGCCTCGCCGTCCGGCAGCAGCGGCGGCATCTGGTGATTTCGTCGACCTGGGGTCGATGGTTTTCGAGGAGGAAAGCCACCGTGACACCCGGATGCGGGTGAACCGGCGGGACCCGCAGGGACAGGACGAGCAGCGCGAGTTCCAGGAAATCCTGGAGCAATTCAAGCGCGGCATCGACCAAAACCTCGATTCAGACGATTACGAAGCTCATTACGATCTCGGTGTTGCCTTCAAGGAGATGGGCCTTCTGGACGAGGCCATCGGAGAGTTTCAGAAGGCACTTCGCTCTCCGGAGGGACGGCTCCGGACATCCGAAGCCTTGGGCATGGCGTTTTTCGAGAAGGGCCAGTTCGCCGTCTGTGAATCGATTCTCCGCCGCGCCATCGACGGCACCCCTGGGCCGGATGACTCCAAGATCGGATTGCTGTATTGGATGGGCCGTGCCGCGGAGGCGCTGGGTAAGGAATCCGAGGCGATCACCAGCTACGAGCGCGCTCTCGTCGTCGACATCAGCTTCATGGATCTGAGTAAGCGAGTTCAGCGCCTGAGCGCCGCGCGGCGTCAATGAGCTTCCAGACAGCTCCCATCACCCTGGACGATCTTCAGCGCGGCGTGCGACCGCGCCTCGAGCGAGTGCAGCAGGAGCTTCGCCGCATTGTCGAGGCCGATTTCGGTTTGATCACCGAGGTCAATTCACACTTGTTCCAGATGCAGGGAAAGATGTTCCGCCCAACCCTCCTGCTGCTGGCTGAGGAAGCCACGGGTGGCCGGGACTCTCGAGCCACGAGCTTGGCAGCAGTCGTCGAGCTGATCCACCTGGCGACCCTGGTGCACGACGACTCGGTGGACCATTCGGTGCTGCGCCGGGGCATGCCTACCATCAATTCCCTGTTCAGCCACCAGGTCTCCGTCATCATGGGCGACTATCTGTACTCGCGCGCGGTGATCGAGCTGGTGGGATTGGGCGACCTCGAGCCACTGCGGGTGTTGAGCCGAGTCACCAACGACATGACCGTCGGGGAGATGCGGCAGCTTCTGGCGCATGACCCGCTGGAGTTCTCGGAGGAGCAG
>Ga0307410_10001141_pt1 | contig 11661 bp, 11 predicted proteins | sample 322Ometagenome_3_FD_203707 | JGI IMG/M metagenome (GOLD analysis project Ga0307410, IMG submission 203707) | Maize rhizosphere microbial communities from greenhouse at UC Davis, California, United States - 322HYB-O-3 | ecosystem: Host-associated > Plants > Roots > Rhizosphere > Soil | place...
CGGGGTCGATTCCAACACGCTGCCGGTGCCGATGATGAACATCCTCAACGGCGGTGCGCATGCCGACAATGCGATCGACTTCCAGGAATTCATGGTCATGCCGATCGGCGCGGCCAGCTTCGCAGAGGGGCTGCGCTGCGGGTCTGAGATCTTCCATGCTCTGAAGAGCGCGCTCCACCAGGCGGGCCTTTCGACCGCGGTTGGTGACGAGGGCGGGTTCGCTCCGGCGATCAACTCCACGCGTGAAGCGCTTGATTTCATTGGGCGCGCCGTAGAGGCCGCCGGTTACAAGCTCGGCGACGACGTGCTGCTCGCGCTGGATTGCGCATCGACGGAATTCTTCAAGGACGGCGCCTATCGCATGGAAGGCGAGGGCAAGACGCTCTCGCCGATCGAGATGGCCGACTATCTGACGTCGCTCGCGTCGGATTACCCCATCGCCTCGATCGAAGACGGGATGGGCGAGGACGACATGGAGGGCTGGAAGGCGCTTACCGACCGCATCGGCAATCGTGTCCAGCTAGTCGGCGACGATCTGTTCGTCACCAACGCGAAGCGCCTCCGGCAGGGCATCGCTGACGGCATCGCCAATTCGATCCTAGTGAAGGTCAACCAGATCGGCAGCCTCACCGAGACGATCCAGGCCGTGCGGCTTGCGCAGACGTCGGGTTACACCGCCGTGATGTCGCACCGTTCGGGCGAGACCGAGGATTCGACCATCGCCGACCTCGCGGTTGCGCTCAGCTGCGGGCAGATCAAGACGGGCAGCCTTGCGCGTTCCGACCGGACCGCGAAATACAACCAGCTGCTGCGCATCGAGGAAGAGCTGGGCGATGCGGCGATCTACCCGGGCCGGGCCGCGCTCAAGGCCTACAAGCCGAGCTGATCCACAACTTTATCCCAGAGATATTCACCAAAGCATTCTTTTTGCTTGCCTTGATGAGTCCTTCGTGATTCTCATGACGTCATGAGGGGTGGGAAGCCGATTTTTCAGCTAATTCGACGCGCGGCAATGCCTGCGCTCGCGCTGATCATCGTCGGTACGTTCGCCGGCCATGCCGTTGCAGGCCCGAACGGCATTCTTGCCTGGGGCGGTTACCATCGCGCGCTACAGGAGCGGCAAGCGGAGCTGGCGCAGCTCGAGGCGCAGCGGGCGCAGATGCGGCACCGGTCCGCTCTCCTGGACCCGCGCAAGGCCGATCCCGACATTGCCGACGAGCTTGTGCGCAAGGACCTGGGCCTCGTGCGTCCCGACGAGGTGATCATTCCGCTCGATTGAGCCGTGAGGGATCTCGCCTTCCGTCTCCTCCCATTTGCCCTGATCGCTACGGCTGCACAGGCATATCCGCTAAAGTTGCCGCCGGTTGAGGAGTGCGGCTCCGAACCCGGCTTTATGGCATTCCGCGACCGCCTGCGCGACGTCGCAGCGAGGAAAGACCGGCAGGCATTGCTCGCGATGCTTGCGCCCGATGTGACCGTGAACTTCGGCGGAGGTCAGGGTCCCGAGGCTTTTGCCGAGGCGTGGGGCCTCGGCGGCACCGGCGAAAGCGACATCTGGCCTCTATTGCGCAAGATACTCGCGCTCGGTTGCGCGGTATCGGACGAGGGCTTCGTCATGCCGTCGCTCACGATTCAGTTCGAACCCGAAGAGGACGACGATTTCTTCGACACGTTCGTGGTCGCTTCGCCGGCGGCCACGCTGCGCAGCGCGCCCGAAGCGAACAGCAAGGCCATCGCTACGCTTGCGTGGGACGTCGTAAAGGCGGTCGACCAGAGCAGGGGCGCCCAGACCAAGGTTCGGCTGCAGGACGGCCGTGAAGGCTGGGTCTACTCCGAAGAACTCTACAATCCGGCTTATTACCGCATGTTTTTGCAGAACCGCGGCGGCAAATGGGTCATCGTGGCCTTCGTGGCGGGCGACTGACCATTGCTTCGCGGCGCGGGTCGCTCCTATAGCTCCGCCCGCTTACCAGAAGAGAGGTCGTCGTGGCGCGTTCCGCGAAAAAAGCCCCCGTTTCACTTGCAGCCGAGCAGCCCGACGTGGCGCGTCCGCCACAACCTCAGCGCTACAAGGCATCCAAGGAAGAGCTGCTCCAGCTCTATCGCGACATGCTGCTCATCCGCCGCTTCGAGGAGCGGGCGGGGCAACTCTACGGCCTGGGCCTGATCGGCGGCTTCTGCCACCTCTACATCGGCCAGGAAGCCGTAGGTGTCGGCCTCCAATCGGCGATGACCGTCGGCAAGGACAGCGTCATCACAGGATATCGCGACCACGGGCACATGCTGGCCTATGGCATCGACCCGAAGGTGATCATGGCCGAGCTGACGGGCCGCGCCGCCGGCATTTCGAAGGGTAAGGGCGGTTCGATGCACATGTTCAGCGTCGAGCATGGCTTCTACGGCGGCCACGGCATCGTCGGGGCGCAGGTCGCGCTCGGGACCGGGCTCGCCTTCAAGCACAAGTATAGCGAGGACGGCGGCGTCTGCCTGACCTACCTCGGCGACGGCGCCGTCAACCAGGGCCAGGTTTACGAAAGCTTCAACATGGCGAAGCTTTGGAACCTGCCGGTCATCTACGCCATCGAGAACAACAAATATGCGATGGGTACGGCCATCAACCGGTCGTCGGCCGAGCCTTTGCTCTACAGGCGCGGAGAGAGCTTCCGGATCCCCGGCATCCAGGTCGACGGCATGGACGTGCTCGCGGTGCGCGGCGCCGCCGAGGTAGCGCTCGAATGGACGCGCAGCGGCAAGGGGCCGATCATCATCGAGTTCATGACCTACCGCTATCGCGGCCATTCCATGTCGGACCCGGCCAAGTACCGGACCCGGGAAGAGGTGCAGGACATGCGCGAGCATCGCGATCCGATCGCCCATGCCGAGCGCGACCTTGAGGCGCTGGGCGTCAAGGAAGAGGAGCTCAAGGCGATCGACAAGGAAATCAAGGATATCGTGGTCGCCGCTGCGAAGTTTGCTGAAGAAGCGCCGGAGCCGGACGCGTCCGAGCTCACCACCGACGTGCTGGTGGAGAGCTACTGATGCCGGTCGAGCTGAAGATGCCTGCGCTGTCCCCCACGATGGAAGAGGGGACGCTCGCCAAATGGCTGGTCAAGGAAGGCGATGACGTCAAATCGGGCGACATCCTCGCCGAAATCGAAACCGACAAGGCGACGATGGAGTTCGAGGCGGTCGACGAAGGCAAGATCGCGAAGATCCTGGTGCCCGAAGGCACGGACGGCGTGAAGGTTGGAGCGCCGATCGCGCTTCTGGCCGGCGATGGCGAGCAGGTGAGCGATGCGGCCGCTGCACCGGCTGCAGCTGAGCCGAAGGAAATCGTGGAGGATATTCCCCTCCCTGCCTCGCAGCAGACGGAAGCGACGCCGACGCCGCATGTTTTCGATACGGCCGCCCGCGACCTCGTTTCCGATGTGGAAGCCACGCGCGACGAGCCCGACGTGCCGGAAGGCACGCCGCTGGTGTCCGTCACGGTGCGTGAGGCGCTTCGCGACGCGATGGCCGAGGAGATGCGCCGCGACGAGCGCGTCTTCGTGATGGGCGAAGAGGTCGCCGAGTACCAAGGCGCCTACAAGGTCACGCAGGGCCTGCTGCAGGAGTTCGGCGCCAAGCGCGTCGTCGATACGCCGATCACCGAATATGGCTTCGCGGGTCTTGGGTCAGGGGCCGCGATGGGCGGGATCCGGCCGATCGTCGAGTTCATGACCTTCAACTTCGCGATGCAGGCCATCGACCACATCATCAACTCGGCCGCGAAGACGAACTACATGTCTGGCGGGCAGATGCGCTGCCCGATCGTGTTCCGTGGACCTAATGGCGCTGCCGCGCGCGTCGCGGCCCAGCACAGCCAGAACTATGGGCCCTGGTACGCCAGCGTGCCCGGCCTGGTCGTCATCGCGCCGTACAGCGCCGCCGACGCCAAGGGCCTGCTGAAGGCAGCGATCCGGAGCGAGGACCCGGTGGTCTTCCTCGAAAACGAACTACTCTACGGCCAGCACTTCGATGTTCCCCAGATGGACGACTACGTGCTGCCGATCGGCAAGGCGCGCATTGTCCGCCCGGGCAAGGACGTGACCATCGTCAGTTACTCGATCGGCGTGGGCGTTGCGCTCGAAGCCGCTCAGGAGCTGATGGGGCAGGGCATCAATGCCGAGGTCATCGACCTTCGCACGCTGCGCCCGCTCGACAAGGCGACGGTGCTCGAAAGCCTGAAGCGGACGAACCGCATGGTGGTGGTGGAGGAAGGCTGGCCGACCTGTTCGATCAGCTCAGAGATCATCGCGATTGCGATGACCGAAGGCTTCGACGATCTCGACGCGCCGGTCATGCGCGTGACGGACGCCGATGTGCCACTGCCCTACGCTGCCAACCTCGAAAAGATGGCGCTGATTAAGGCGTCCGACGTGGTCGAGGCGGTGAAGGCCGTCTGCTATCGCTGAGCTTACGGACCGCGACCTGGTCCGTAGCCACTGGCCGGCTGAGCTGAGGCCAGCATTCGATGCACTGTTCGCGATCGACGACGCCATGGGCGACGTCGTCGTTCGTTCGACGCAGCCTGCGCTGGCCGCGATCAAGCTGGCCTGGTGGCGGGAGCGCCTTGAGGAGCTGGATCAGGGGAAGGTGCCCGCCGAGCCGCGGTTGCAGGACGCGGCCCGCGAATTGCTTCCACGTGGAATCACGGGAGCGTCGCTGGCGCAGCTGGAAGACGGCTGGGTGGCCTTGCTGGAGGAGGTGCCTAATACAAGCCGCGCCCTGAACCGCGGGGCGGTGCTGTTCAGACTTGGAACGCGCCTGCTTGGCGCTGACATCGACGGCCGAACGATTAGCCTGTTGGGAACGCTCTATGCGGTTGCTGATCTTCGCCGCCGCGGCTTGGGTGTGTTCCAGCTGCCCGAGACCGGTAATCTGAAGGTGCCGCGGTCTGTGCGACCGCTCACGTCACTCGCCGCCCTGGCGCGGCGAGACTTGAGGCGCGGGCAATCGCTTGAACCCGAAGCGACACCGGGTCGAGCCTGGACCCTGCTGCGCCACCGGCTGACGGGCCGCCTCTGACCCGTTGACAGAATTCGTTCCGGAATGGACATGAGCACTGCCGAATCTCCGTTGTAATGGAGGTGCCTCTTGGCGCGTTTCCTCGCCGGGGCTGCGGCTGCATTTCTACTTCTGACTGGTGCATTCCTATTCTGGCAGTCGCATGCAGCGACGAGCCCGCTTCCGCCTGCGCCACCGGCACGACAGGCCAGTGAGTCCGTGTTCACTCAAGCGCAGCCGCTGGAAGCACCTGAAGCCAGCCCGAAAAGCCGGGAGGAGAAGCGGTTCAACCGAGCGGACAAGAACAAGAATGGCAGGATCGAAAGCGAGGAGGTGCTTGCCCCGCGCCGCAAGGCGTTCGCCAAGCTCGACAAGAACGGAAACGGCGCGCTGAGCTTCGACGAATGGGCGGTGAAGTCGATCGACAAGTTCAAAGGGGCCGATTCGGACCGCAGCGGCTGGCTCACGCCGGCCGAGTACGCGACCACTGCCCCCCCCTCCGCCGAAAAAGAAACGCTGCAGTTGTTAGCAACGCGGATCAAGGAATTGCAGGAAATATGCGTTCCGCCGTTAAATCTGTCTTGAATCCGACATTACCGGCTTGAGCCGCCGCGCTTTGCAATTATCGCGGGTGCGGTATGGATATCACGTCGCTCACATACACGAGCCTGGCCCGCCTCGACCTCAGCGCTTCGGACCTCGAAGACATTCACCGTGCCGCCCGCGAGCTGAACGCGCTCGACGGGATCACCGGATTGCTGGTCTTCAATGGAACGCACTTCCTGCAGATCGTCGAAGGCTCGCGCGAAGCAATCGAAGAGCTGATGGAGCGGCTCCGGCGCGATCCGCGACACACGGGCCTCGAGGTCAGGGACCAGCACCGGGTTGCCCAGCGCAGCTTCCCCGACTGGTCGATGGAACTGGTTCGCGTGAAAGCCGGCTATTTCGAAGCAAAGGATACCATCGCCGAGCGGTTGCCCGACACGGTGCCGGAAGAAATTCGCGCACGGCTCTTCCGCATGACCGAGCTGATCTCGACGATGGAGTTCGACTAAGCCGGTTCGGTGATCGCGGTCCGCTCGAGCCATTCGGCAAGTGCGGCGCGGGCGCGGTCGGTATAGGCTTTCTTCCGGTCCGCTTTCTTGGAGCGGCCCGCAATAGGCGGCATCAATCCGAAGTTGACGTTCATCGGCTGGAACGTCTCGGCGTCGGCGCCACCGGTGATGTGAACAAGCAGCGCACCGAGCGCCGTTTCCGGAGGCGGCGAGGTCAGGCTCTCGCCACCGAGCTCGGCAGCAGCGAACCGCGCGGCCATCAGGCCAACGGCAGCGCTTTCGACATAGCCCTCGCATCCCGTAATCTGCCCGGCGAAGCGGATGTTCGGCTTCGACTTTAGGCGCAGTTCGCGGTCTAGCAGCCGGGGCGAGTTGATGAAGCTGTTGCGGTGGATGCCGCCGAGGCGTGCGAACTCTGCGTTCTCCAGGCCCGGGATGGTGCGGAAGATGCGGACCTGCTCGCCGTGCTTCAGCTTGGTCTGGAAGCCGACCATGTTCCACAAGGTGCCGAGCGCATTGTCCTGGCGAAGCTGGACGACGGCGTACGGCCAACGCCCGGTGCGCGGATTGTCGAGGCCTGTCGGCTTCATCGGGCCGAAGCGCAGGGTTTGCGGTCCGCGCTCCGCCATCACCTCGATTGGCATGCAACCCTCGAAATAGGGCGTGTCCTGCTCCCAATCCTTGAACGCCATCTTCTCGCCGTCGATCAGGGCAGCGACGAAGTCCTCGTACTGCGCCTTGTCCATCGGGCAGTTCACATAGTCCTTGCCGCCCTTGTCCCAGCGCGCCGCCATCCAGGCGACGTCCATGTCGATGCTGTCGCGGTGTACGATGGGCGCAATGGCATCGAAGAAGGCGAGAGCGCCTTCGCCTGTCTCGCTCGCGATCGCCTCGGCTAGCGCGGAGCCGGTCAGCGGGCCGGTGGCGATGATGGTCGGGTGGTTGGGAAGGCTGTCGACACGCTCTCGCACGATGGTCACGTTCGGATGATTCTCGACTGCGCGGGTAACCTCCGCCGCGAATTCGTCGCGATCCACGGCGAGCGCCGAGCCTGCCGGCACACGGTGCTTGTCCGCCGCGCGCATCACCAGCGATCCGAGCGCGCGCATCTCCTGATGGATGAGGCCGACTGCGTTGTGCTCGGCATCGTCGCTGCGGAAGCTATTGGAGCAGACCATCTCGGCAAGGCGGTCGGTCTGGTGAGCGGGAGTCATGTCTCCGCCACCGCGCATTTCGCTAAGGCGCACGCGAAAACCGGCTTCGGCTAGCTGCCAGGCGGCTTCCGAACCGGCGAGACCGCCGCCTATGATCTGGATGTCGAAGGACATGCGGGGCTGTTAGTCGCGAGCGTCCGCGCTATCCAGCGCAGATGCGCATCTTCACGATCGGCTATGAAGGCACGACGATGCCGGAGTTCATCGCTGCGTTACAGGCGGCGGGTGTCCAGCGCGTGATCGACGTCCGTGCTTTGCCGCTCTCGCGGCGACCCGGCTTTTCCAAGACGCCGCTGCGGGGCGCGCTTGAGGAAGCCGGCATCGAATATGTGCACCTCAAGGCCCTCGGTACTCCGGCGGAGGGCCGGAATGCCGCGAGGGCAGGGCGCCACGCCGACCTCGAACGAATCTACGCCAGCCAGCTGGAGCTTCCCGAAGCGATTGCCCAGTCCGCACAGATGCTGGAGCTTGCGGCGGAGAAGCCGAGCGCGCTTCTCTGCTTCGAGCGCGAGCCCAGGCATTGTCACCGAACGCTGCTCCTGGGCGCGGTGGCGACGGACGTCGAGGTCGTAGACCTGTTCGCCTGAACTTGCGGTAGGTTAGAGTCGGGAACTTCCGAGTTCCTGGCCGATTCCTCTGACGATCACCTGCAGCGCTCAACGCAACGAGCTGATTTTACGAATAGGAGGAGAGGCCCGGCCAATGGCATCGGCCGGGCCTGTCTTGTCAGGCGATCGGCAGCTCTTCAGGTTTGGTATGCCCGTTGAGCAGCGCCTCGATGTCCGGGATCGGACGGCCGCTCATTTCCTTGTTGACCGTGCAGATGATCCGCTTCTCGACTTCCTTGTGGAGCGACTTCTTGAGGATGCCGAGCGCCTTGGGCGGAGCGACGATCGCCAACGCGTCGAAGTCGTTGCGCAGGGCGCGCGCCTTCAGGTCGTCCGCCGCGTCCTTAATCCAGCGATCTTCTTCCTGCTGCTGGAAATCGGGCTCTTCGTAGGTCGAGCGGCCGTAGCCGGCGCTTTGCTTGGTCGTGCCCGGAGCGTCCGTCTTGATCTCGCGGTCCTTCCTGTCCTCACGCTGGTCATGAGCCTCCGTTCGGAGGTCGATCTGATTCTCGTCGCCGTGGTTTCTGAGGAACAGAACCTTCGTTCCGTCAGCAACCAGGACCAGCGCATTGTTGGGAAGGGGCATAGAAGCTTACTCCTTGAACGGTGTTCCTAGGAGAACGCGACCCGGCCCGATGCGGTTTCCACTGTTCGTCGCAGCTTTGTCCGAACCGGGCCAATCATCGGTCGAGCGATGCCCCCGGCATCGCCCGCGTGCGATGATTACTCCTGCTCCGGATCGGCGGGCTTCTCAAGCTCGCTTTCACCGACGACGGCGCCTTCCTCCGGCGCAACCTCGTCGCCGCCCTCCAGCTCGATCTCTTCCTCTTCGCTCTCTTCGATCTTCGCGACGCCGACGACATGCTCGTTCTGAGCGACCTTGAAGATCGTCACTCCCATGGTGTTGCGGCCCGCGATGCGGATGTCGCCGACGGTCGTGCGGATCATCTTGCCCTGGTCGGTAATCAGCATCAGCTGCTCACCCTGGCGGGCCGGGAAGCTCGCGACGACGCAGCCGTTGCGCTCCGACGTATCGATATTGGTGATGCCCTGGCCCCCACGGTTGGTCCGACGATACTCATAGGCCGAGGAGCGCTTGCCGTAGCCGTTCTCGGTGACGCTGAGGATGAACTGTTCCTTCTCCTCGAGCTCCGCGATGCGATCCGCGGAGAGTGCGCACTCGCCATCCTTTTCGCCCTTCCACGGAGCGAAGCGGAGGTAGGCCTCGCGTTCCTCCTGCGTGGTGCCGACGCGGTGGAGGATCGACATGGAGATGACCTCATCACCCGCAGCGAGGCGGATGCCGCGAACGCCCATCGACGTGCGTGACTGAAATTCCCGGACGTCGGTCGCCTGGAAGCGGATGGCCTTGCCGAAGCGCGTGGCGAGCAGGACGTCGTCCTCCTCGGTCAGGAGCGACACGCCCATCAGGCGATCGGTCGGATCCGATTGCTGGTCATCGCTATCTTCGGTCTCCGCGCCCTCAACCGCACCGGTGCCGAAGCGCATCGCAATCTTGCCGGCCGTCGGGATGTTGGTGAACGCAGCCATGCTGTTCCGGCGCACCGTCCCGTGTGCGGTGGCGAACATGATGTGCAGGCCGCCCCATTCCGCCTCGTCCTCGGGAAGCGGAAGCACGGTCGAGATGGTCTCGCCCTCGCGCAGCGGCAGGAGGTTCACCATCGGCCGGCCCTTGGTGTTGGGCCCGCCTTCGGGCAGCTTCCAAACCTTCATCCGGTAGACGCGGCCAAGGTTCGAGAAGAACAGCACCGGATTGTGGGTCGAGGTCACAAACAGGTTGGTGACCGCGTCCTCTTCCTTGGTCGCCATGCCGGCGCGGCCCTTGCCGCCGCGCTTCTGTTCGCGGAACACGGATAGCGGCGTGCGCTTGATGTAGCCGCCCATGGTAACGGTGATCACCATGTCCTCGCGCTCGATCAGGTCCTCGTCCTCGATGCCGTCGGCGGCAGGCGCGAGTTCGCTGACACGCGGCGTCGCGAACTCGGCTTCGACCTCGTCGAACTCCTCGCGCATGACCTCGTAGAGGCGGGCGCGGTTGGCGAGGATCTCGAGCAGCTCGCCGATGCTCTTGGCGAGACCTTCGAGCTCGTTGCCGATCTCGTCGCGGCCGAGCGCGGTCAGGCGATGCAGGCGCAGCTCGAGGATCGCGCGGACCTGGGTTTCGGACAGCTTGTAGCTCTTGTCGGCCTTCTGCGGTTCGACGGCTTCGACGAGTGCGATGTAGGCGCGGATCTCGTCCATCGGCCATTCGCGCTCGAGCAGCTTCTCGCGGGCGGCGGCGGGGCTCGCCGAGCTGCGGATCAGCTTCACCACCTCGTCGAGGTTGGTGACGGCCACTACGAGGCCAAGCAGGATGTGGGCGCGCTCGCGGGCCTTGAGCAGCTCAAACTTCGCGCGCCGCGTGATCACCTCCTCGCGGAAGCGGACGAAGCTCTCGATGATGTCGCGGAGCGTCAGCGTTTCCGGGCGGCCGCCGCGGATCGCGAGCATGTTGGCCGGGAAGCTCGACTGCGCGGGCGTGTGCCGCCAGAGCTGGTTGAGCACGACGTCTGGCGTTGCGTCGCGCTTCAGGTCGATGACGATGCGGACGCCCTCGCGGTTGGACTCGTCGCGAATGTCCGAGACGCCTTCGATGCGCTTGTCCTTGGCGGCCTCGGCGATCTTCTCGACGAGTCCGTTCTTGCCGACCTGGTAGGGGATTTCGGTGAGAACGATCGAGCGGCGGTCGCCGCGGCCTTCCTCCACATGGGCGCGGCTGCGCAGCAGGATCGAGCCGCGGCCCGTCGTGTAGGCACTGCGGATGCCGGACTGACCGAGAATCAGGCCTCCGGTCGGGAAGTCCGGGCCTTTCACATGCTCCATTAGAGCTTCGGTGCTGACCGCAGGATCTTCGATGTACGCACGACAGGCCGCGAGTACTTCGCCGAGGTTATGCGGCGGGATGTTGGTGGCCATGCCGACCGCGATGCCGCCGGCGCCGTTGACGAGCAGGTTCGGGAAGCGGGCAGGGAGAACCTGCGGCTCACGCTCCGAAGCGTCGTAGTTGGGCGTGAAGTCGACCGTATCGCGGTCGATGTCGCCGAGCAGGAAGTTCGCCACCTTCGCAAGCCGCGCTTCCGTGTAACGCATGGCGGCGGGCGGATCGGGGTCCATCGAACCGAAATTTCCCTGACCGTCGACCAGCGGAACGCGCATGGACCAGTCCTGCGTCATGCGGGCAAGGGCGTCGTAGATCGCGCTGTCGCCGTGCGGGTGATACTTACCCATGACGTCACCGACGATGCGGCTCGACTTACGATAGGGCCGGCCGGCGACGTAGCCTGCTTCCTGGCAGGCGTAGAGAATACGGCGGTGAACCGGCTTCAGGCCGTCGCGCACATCGGGCAGCGCGCGGCTCACGATCACGCTCATCGCGTAATCGAGATAGCTGGTCTTCATCTCATCGACGATGGAGATCGGCGCGATGTCATGGTCTCCGCCGGAGGGCGGGTTCGGTGTGTCGTTGCGGTCGTCGACCGGCGGCTGAGTGGCCAAGAATTAATCCTGTCGTTAAGGGTACACGCGGGGAATGCGCGCTGGATGCCGCCCCCAATTCCTACCTAGGGCATCGTTCCGCCGAAAACCACCCCGCGCGCGTATACGCGTACGCGCGCGAGGGAAGCCCAGGCACCGGTCGTCAGACTTGGCCTCGGCGGCACGGAAGATTATTGGCGGCCC
>Ga0307410_10001142_pt1 | contig 11655 bp, 8 predicted proteins | sample 322Ometagenome_3_FD_203707 | JGI IMG/M metagenome (GOLD analysis project Ga0307410, IMG submission 203707) | Maize rhizosphere microbial communities from greenhouse at UC Davis, California, United States - 322HYB-O-3 | ecosystem: Host-associated > Plants > Roots > Rhizosphere > Soil | place...
CGCGTCCGGCGCCCGGGGACACGATGCGCAACGCGATGCGCGGCCAGGCGGGCGCGATGGGCGATGCGGGGGGCGCGGTCGGCGCCGGCTCGTGCCGATCGAGCATCTCAGCGCGGCGGCAGCGCGAGCTGCGCGGACAGGGCGACAACGAGGATGGCGATCGTGGCCACCGCCCGGCGTACGCGGGAGCGCAACGCAAGCATCCGCGCGAACGCCGCCTCGTTTCTCGTCGTGACCAGCGCGAGGAACGGTGGCAGCCGGGCGAGCGCGCTCTGCAACCGATGTGACCAGCGCCCGAGCCGACCGTCGCGCGAGATGACGTCGTTGCCCCACAGCAGGTACCACTCGTCCGCGCCGCGCTGATAATAGGCGAGGAGCTTCGATGGTTGTGCCCATGCGAGCCGCCCGGGACCGGCGGCAACGAAGCGCAGCGCCGACGGCCGGGCGGACAGCAGCGCGCGCACGGCGATCGCGCCGAGCGGCACCTCGCTGCCCTCCTCGAGCGCCACGACGTTGTTGTGGACGTCGATGAACGACCACTGCGACCGGTCGCGGTCGAACACCTCGACGAAAGTGTGCCCGTGCCCTCCGAAGCCGTCGAACGAGAAGCCCCACTGGCGGCAGAACAGCCCGACGTCGTGAGCGGCGGCGAGGTAAACGCGCACGTAGTCGGCGCAGGACCCTCCCCCTGCGACGATCTCGCGGTAGGTGGTCACGAGATCGGCGCGCGCGTGGCCTTCCTGCTTCGCGTGGCGCACGAGCATCGTCACCAGCGCAAGCGCACGCGGCCAGTCGCCCTCGATGTCGCGCACGCCCTCGCGCTCGACCGCCGCAGCGATGTCCCGGGGTGCGGGCAGATGCTCGACGCGGAAGTCGCGTGGCACCGCGTCCGGCGTCCAGTCGACATCGCTTTCCGAGCCGCGCCGCAGCAGGAACGCATTGCGGACGCGGACGGCGCGATCGTAGGGAACGACGAGCGACGCGAGCCACGCCGCGGCGAGCGCAAGGGCGGCCCCGTTGGCGAGGATGAGACCCTTCGCGGTTACCAGCACAGGCCCTGATAGCGCGCGCGCGGCACGCTGCGATCCGGCAGACCGACGAGATCGACGACCAGCTGCCCTTCGCGCAAATGCTCGCGCAGCGTCGCCGCGGTTCCTGCGTCGTTGAGCCCGACGACCAGGACGTCGGACTCAGCCACCACGGCCGCGAGATCGTCGCGTATCAGTGCACCGATGTGCGGCACGTGCTGCTCGATGAAACGGCGGTTCGCGCCGAGGAGATTCGACAGGTGGACGTGCGGATCGTAGACCGACAGTGACAGACCCTTGCCGATGAAGTGCTCGGCGAGCAGCACGAGCGGGCTTTCACGCAGATCGTCCGTGCCAACTTTGAAGGACAGGCCAACCATGCCCACGCGGCGCTTGCCGGTCGCGAGAACGATCTCGATCGCACGTTCGATGTGCACGCGGTTCGAGGGAAGCAGCGAGGCGTGCAACGGCAGGTCGACGTCGTGGGTCTTCGCGATGTGCATCGTCGCGCGCAGGTCCTTCGGCAGGCACGATCCGCCGAAGGCGAAGCCCGGCTTCAGGTAGGCGGGCGAGATGTTGAGCTGCCGGTCGGCGCACACGAGCGACATGACCTCGAACGGGTCGACGCCGAGCGTCGCGCACAGGCGCGCGGTCTCGTTGGCGAACGTGATCTTGAGCGCGTGGAAGTTGTTGCAGCAGTACTTGACCATTTCCGCCGCGCGCACGGTCGTGCGGTGGAACTCGCATGGCAGGTGGCCGAACAGCTCGCGAAGCGTCGTCACCGCCTGTTCGCTGCTCGCACCCACGATCGTGAAGGGTGGGCGATCGTAATCCCGGATCGACGAACCTTCGCGCAGGAACTCGGGCTGGAACGCGACGTGGAAGTCCTTCCCTGCTTGCCGGCCCGACGTTTCCTCGAGGATGGGTACCAGCACCTCGTCGACGGTCCCCGGGACGAGCGTCGAACGGAACACGATGACATGCGGGCTGCGTTTCGCCGCGAGCGACGGCCCGATCTGGCGCGCGAGGCGAACGATCGCCGACAGGTCCTGGCTTCCGTTCGCCGCGGATGGCGTTCCCACGCACACGAGCGACACGTCGGTACCGGCGAGCGCTTGCGCGGCGTCGGGACTGACGCTGATGCGACCGCTGGCCACCATCGCGGACATCAGCTCCACCATGCCCTCCTCGACGACCGGCGTCTTGCCCGAGCGGACGAGGTCGAGCTTCGCGGGGTCGATGTCGACGCCGACGACCTCGTGGCCGTCACGCGCCAGGCAGGCGAGGGAGACCGCCCCAACGTAGCCCAATCCGAAGATGCTGATCTTCACAGCGCGTCCTAGGTCGTGAGCGCCGCTTCACGTAGCGGCGTTGCGTGGGTGCAGCAACGCTCGACGATCGCGTCCAGCCGTCGCATCGATTGTGGCCACGCGTGGTGGGACAGCATGCGGGCGCGGCCCGCCGCCGCGAGCCTCGCGCGCTCCGCCGGATCGTCCAGCACGCGAACGATGGCCGCGACGTAGTCCTCGGGCGTCGTGGCAACCAGCAGGTGCTCCGGCGCGCTGGCGTCGACGCCCCCGGCCGCGACCCGGCTGCACACGACCGGGACACCTGCCGCCATGCCTTCGAGAATCTTGTTCTGCGTGCCGCGTGCGATGGCAAGCGGAGCCACCATCAACGCGGCCTCGTGCAGGTAGGGTCGCACATCGGGCACCGAGCCGGTGACGGTGACGCCGGGCAGCTCGCCCAGCTTGCGCATCGCAGGCGACGGATCGGCGCCGACGATCGCGAGCCGCAGCGACGGCCGAACTTCACGCAGCCGCGGCATCACCTCCGCGCAGAACCATTGCATGCACTGCTGGTTGGGGTAGTAGTCCATGCGCCCGACGAACACGATCCGGTCGGGATCGTACGGCCGCCCGGCAGGCGCGAAGTAGTCGGCATCGACACCGTTCGGAAACCAGTCGGTCGCAACGCCCGTGCGCATGCCCTCGAGCGTCTCCCATTCGGCGCGGGTCGTCGCCGTGCAAAGGTCGAATCGGCGCGCGAGGCGCGCCTCCTCGCGCTCGAGCTTCGCCGCCTCGAGCGCGTAACCCCACGCCAGCGGAATCGCCTTCGCCTGCGCATACTCGCGCCACTTCTGCGAATCCATGTCGCCGAAGTCGAGGATCTTCGGCACGCCCCGCACGTTCTCGACGTAGCGTGCGACCGACGAGCAATGCACGAAGACGAGGTCGAAGCGTTCACGCGCGAGCGCCGCGTCGATGCGCCGCTGCAGCTCGGGCGAGTAGAAGAAACCGAACGACGACGGCACCGCCGTCGGGAGCCGCGCGACCATGCGCGCCGCCTGCATCGGATCGGATACCCGTACCATCTCGTATCGTGCGCAATGCGAAGCGAGTCCCTCGCCTTCCTTGGCCTCGTCGTCCGACCGCACCAGCGAGCACACGGTCACCCGGTGATTGCGCGAGAGGTGCCGGATCATGTTGAACGGACGGATCTTGCCGCCCCGCTTGGGCGGGAACGGGAAGCGGTGGCAGACGTAGAGGATGTTCATGCGGCGACCGCGAGGTCGGCGGCGATGTCCTCGTGCGCGCGGCCGTCGAGGTAGAGGCGCGCCCACAGCTCGAGGTTCAGCAGCGCGAGCAGCCGATCGGTCCCGTCGACGCGCGACGCGTCGTGGTCGGCAATGAGCTTCGCGACCTCGGGATAGCGGAACCAGCCGCGCCGCTCGATCGATTCACGCGACAGCGCGTCGCGCAGCATCGGCGCGAGCTCGCGTCGCAGCCACGCTCCCATCGGGGCGCCGAACCCGCGCTTGCGTCGCTCGAGGATGTCGTCGGGCAGCACGCCGCGAAGCGCCTCCTTCATCACGTGCTTCAGGCGCCCGCCGCGCACCTTGATCGACGCCGGGATGCGCGCAGCCAGCTCGCACAGCTCGTGGTCGAGCAGCGGAACGCGGCATTCGAGCGACACGGCCATGCTCATCCGGTCGGTGAGCGCGAGCAGATCGTCGGGCAGCTGCGTCGCCGCATCGACCGACAGCATGCGGAGCAGCTCGTCTTCGGACGGCGCGGCAGCGAACGCCGCGCCCAGCGCATCGCCGTCGATCGGGGCCGCGACGCGCATCAGCGCGCTCGCCGCCGAGGGCGGAAACACTTCCAGGTACGACCGGTAGCGCTCATCGAACGGCAGGTCGGCGGTGGCAAGGAAGCCGCGAGCGAGTCGCAGCTTGTCGAGCGACGGCGAGTGTCGATCGGCCGGCAGGCGATCGGCGAGCGCGATGACCGCGCGCCGCAGCGCCGCGGGCACGCGATCGAGACGTGCGCGGTAGTGTCCGCCGAGGTAGCGCCGGTAGCCGCCGAAGAGCTCATCGCCGCCGACGCCGGAAAGAATCACCGTGACGTCGCGCCGCGCGAATTCGGACACGAGATACGTCGTCACGAATGCCGTGTCGGCGATCGGCTCGTCGAGATGCCACAGCAGGCGCGGCAGCAGCGACACGACGTCGGGCTTGACGACGATCTCGTGATGATCGGTGCCAAACGCTCTCGCCACGCGACGCGCATGCGGAAGCTCGTCGTAATAGGCTTCGGCGGCGCCGCCTTCGAAGCCGATCGCATAGGTCTTCACCGGTCCGGACGCGTGCCGCGCCATGAACGCGACGACCGCGGACGAATCGACGCCGCCCGACAGGAACGCGCCGATCGGCACGTCGCTGACCATCTGCATCGCCACCGAGGCTTCCAGGCGGCGGCGCACCGCTTCGATCCATTCCGCTTCGGTCGGCAGCGGGTCGACGCCGCGCGGAAGTGACCAGTAGACGCGCTCGTCGACGCGACCGTGCTCGGCGATGAGGAGCGTGGCGGGCGGAAGCTTGCGGATGCCGCGGAAGATCGAGCGTGGCGCGGGCACGTAGCCGAGCGTCAGATAGGCGCGCAACGCAGCCGGATCGACCTCCGGCGCGTGCGAGTCCGATGCGAGCAGCGCCTTGGCTTCGCTCGCGAACTCGAGGCGCCCTTCCGCCTCGCGAACGTACAGCGGCTTGATGCCGAGGCGGTCGCGACCGATCAGCAGGCGTCGCCGCTTCGCGTCCCAGAGCGCGAACGCGAACATGCCGTTGACCTTCGCGAGGAAGCCGTCGCCGTCGCGCTCGTAGAGGTGCAGCAGCGTTTCGCAGTCAGAACCGGTACGGAAGCGGTGCCCGTCGGCTACGAGACCGTCCCGAAGCTCGCGAAAATTGTAGATCTCGCCATTGGCGACCAGCCACAGCGTGCCGTCCTCGTTGGTGAGCGGCTGGTGGCCCCCGTCGAGGTCGATGATCGACAGGCGCCGCATGCCGATCGCCAGCGGGCCGTCGACATGCCGACCTTCGTCGTCGGGTCCGCGGTGCACGGTCCGGCCCGCCAGCGCGCTCAGCCGGGACGCGTCGGCCGCTGCGCCGTGGAGCTCGAGGATGCCGTAGATGCCGCACATGGCGCGTCCCGTTCGGCGTCAGGCGGCGCGCCGGCGATCACCGGCACACAGCGATTCGTACAGCGACTGGTAGGTGCCCACCATGCGATCGAGACTGAAACGCGCGACGGCCGCCGCCCGACCCGCTGTGCCGTGCGAACGGCGCAGCGACGCATCGCGTGCATAGTCGCCGAGCAGTGCCGAGAGCGCCGCGACGTCGCCGGGCGCGAATAGACGGCCGGTATGTCGGTCCTCGACAAGCTCGACGGTCCCGCCGACGGCGCTCGCCACCACCGGCAGCCCGGTCGCCATCGCCTCGAGGACCGTATTCGAGATGCCCTCGTTCAGCGACGGCAGCACGAAGACATCGAACGATTGCAGCACCTGCGGCACGTCGGCCAGCGCTCCGGGCAGCCAGGCGATGTCGCCGATGCCGCTTGCTTCCACGAGCTCGCGCGTCGCGCCGAGCAACGGGCCGTCGCCAACGATGGCGAGCCGTACGCGGGCGCGCAGGTCGGGCGCTTCGCCGACGAGCCGCGCAACCGCCCTGACCAGCGTCGCATGATCCTTCACCGGCTGCATGCGCGCCACGGTACCGAACACGACGACGTCGTCTCCGCGCAGCGCTTCGGGAAGAGGCGAGGCAGCCCGCCGCACGTACGACGGGGTGAATAGCGACGTGTCGACTCCATTGCAGATGTGCACGATGCGGCCGGCGTCGATGCCCACACGCTCGACGAGATAGCGCTCGAGATGACGCGACACGGTCACGTAACGGTCGACCATCGGCGCATGCAGCCGGCGGAGGAGGATCGGCCGGCGCCGGTCGCCGTGCAGGTCGCCGACGTCCCAGCCGTGCTCGCCGTGGACCCGATGCGGCACGCCGGCGAGGCGCGCCGGCAGCAGCGCGTCGAGCCCCGACATGTTGCGCGTATGCAGGATCGCAGGCCGGCGCTCGCGGCACAGCCGATAGACAGCCTGCCGCAGTCGCCATTGTCCGATCCTGGACCGATGCAGGGCGATGACGTCGACATCGGTGCGCCCGATGCGGTTGCGGAAATCGGAATAGTCCTCGATGCACACGATCGCATGCCGGAAGCGATCGGCAGCCATGCTGTTCACCAGGTTGACGAGGCCGTTCTCCATTCCTCCCGTCACGAGGTGATGGATGACGTGCAGCACGAGGGGGCGGGCGTCTTCCATGCCGTCCGTTCTAGACCAGCCCCAGGCAGCGCGCCAGGAACGCACGGTCGGAGAAACCCCAGTGGATGCCGCCGCGGCGAATGTCGTAGCGGTCGACGCTGCGCAGGTTCGTCCCGCCGTACGCCGACAGGCATGCCGTGTAGCCAGCCTGCTTGACGAGCTCCAGCCGGGCCGGTGTCATGTTCTGCCTTCCCCCGTACGGATACGCGAACATCGCTTCACGCAGGCCCAGCTCGCGCCTGAGATCGTCGAGCGACTCGCGGAGCTCGCGCTCCACCACGTCTTCCGGTTCGCTCGCGCAGTCGATGTGGGTAGCGGAGTGCGATCCGATCGTGAAGCCCGCGCGCACCATCTCGCGCAACTGTTGCCACGACATGACCGGCACGACGTCGTTGCCGCGGCGCACGTCGTGCGGGAACGGCCGCGTGCTGCCGACGATGCGCGTCGCGACGAAGAATGCGGCGGGCACGCGATGGCGCTGCAGGATCGGCGCCGCGTGCACGTAGTTGTCGAGATAGCCGTCGTCGAAGGTCACGCACACCAGCGGCCGACGCGTGCGCGGCACGTCGCGCATCGCCGCGACTTCGTCGATCGAAAGCACGTCGCAGCGCGCGCGGAGCAGCGCCATCTGACGCTCGAACTGCTCGACGCCGACGGTCAGGTTGTCGCGCACGTCGTCGCTGACCCGGTGATACAGCAGCACCACGATGCGAGGCGAAGCGACGAAGCGCAGCACCGTCCATGCGGCGCAGAGGCCGGCAAGCGCGACATCCTTGGCGAACGCCCGTGCGCGTCCGGACGTCTGCGCACCGGCCCGGCACAAGCGCCGCTCCAGCTCCGCCTGCTGCGCGAGCGTCGGCTTCCGATACGTGCGACCGCCGGCGGGCTGCGACCGAGGTGGCAGCGTCCCGTGCAGCGTTCCGGCAACGGCGTCACGCATCAACTCGATGCCGGCACGATCGAGCGTGAGCTGAAGGCCTTTCAGCGTCGAATGCCGCTCGCGACGCACGGCGGACTGCGCGACGATGTCGCCCGAGTCGAGCCCCGCGTCGACGCGATGCACGGTACAGCCGATTTCCTGCTCGCCGTTCCACAGCTCCCAGAACGCCGGCGGCATGCCGCGGTAGTCAGGCACACGCCCCTTGTGGAGATTGAGCGTTCCGAGGCGCGGCAGCGAGAAGAGCGGCGGCCGCAGGATCGGTGCCGCGAGCGACAGGCCGAGGTCGGGGACGAAGCTTGCGACCAGCTGGACCGACGAAGCTGCATGAATGTCGTCGCAGCGCACGACGCGTAGGCGGCCTTCCCGTTCGATCGATGACAGCGTCGCCTCGAGTCCGGGCGCATCATCGGGAATTCGCCCCGCCCGGGGCGGAAACATCCGTCGGCACAGCTCGCTGGCGAATGCGGGCAGCCAGCGCCACCGCTCACGCTTGAGCTGCCGCCACTGACTGCGGAGCAGCGTGACCGCCGACTTCCGCGGTGCGTGGACCAGCACGAGCCACGACGCTCCGGGCAGCGCGGCGTCGATGGCCGCGATGCCCGCGCGCACTGCGTATCCGAGATCGCCGGTGAACACGACCAGGCGCGGCCCCATCCCCGTCACACGGCGACCGCGCCGCGCTCGGCGACACGGCGCAATGCGGCGGCATAGACGTCTGCGTACCGGCGCACGCTGCGCTGCCACGTGCGCTCGCTCTCGATGAAGGCGCGCGCGGTGCGCGCGATGCGCGGCCACTCGGCGCGCTCGGCGAGGACGCGCTCGAGGATCTGCACGAGCGCGCCGACGTCGCCAGCCGCGAACAGGTAGCCGGTCTCGCCGTCGCGGACCAGTTCGCGATGGCCACCGACGTCGGAAGCGACGAACATGCGGCCTTGCGCCATCGCCTCGAGCGGCTTCAGCGGCGTGACGAGCTCGGTGAGCCGCATGCGGTGACGCGGATAGGCGAGCACGTCGATCAGGTCGTAATAGCGCTGGACCTCGCCATGCGGCACGCGGCCGGTGAAGATGACGCGATCCTCGAGACCGTGCGCCGCGACCTGCGCGCGAAGGATCGCCTCCTGCGGCCCGCCCCCGACCAGCAACAGGCGCAGCGACGGCCGCGCGGCCGCCAGCCGCGCGAACGCGTCGACGAGCAGGTCGAGCCCTTCGTACGCATAGAACGACCCGGCGAACCCGATGACCGTGCAACCGCCCAGCGCGAGCTTCCGGCGCAGCGCCTCGTCGGGCAGCGCGCCGAAACGGAACGACGTCGCGTCGACGCCGTTCGGGATCACCGTGATCCTGGCTTCATCGATGCCGCGCGCGACGATGTCGCGGCGCAGCCCCTCGCAGATCGTCGTGATGCGGTCGACGCGCCTCAGCGCGAACGTTTCCGCCGCGCGCGACGCGACGTAGCGAGCACCTCCCTCCGCCGTCGTGCCGTGGTCCACGGCGGCGTCCTCCCACAGCGCGCGCAGCTCGTACACGACCGGGATGCCGCGGCGGCGCCCGACGCGAAGCGCTGGCAGCGCGTCGAGCACCGGGGAATGCGCGTGCAGCACGTCGGGCCGAAACGTTGCGCACAGCGCGTCGATGCGGCGCGCGGTGGCAGCCATCTCGCGCACGTAGCTTAATCCAGGGACGCGGTCGACACCCGATCGCGGCAACGGCGTGCGGTGGAACTTGATCCCCGAGCATTCCTCGACCCCGTCGCCCGCCTGCTGGCGCGGTGTCGTGAGCTGAAGCGTCTCCCAACCCAGCGCACGCTGCTCGCGCACGATCGCCGCGGTGCGGAACGTGTAGCCGCTCTGCAGCGGCAACGAGTGATCCAGGACGTGCAGGATGCGCACGACCGCTCCGCTACGCCGCGCGCCCGAGCGCCGGCCGCGCCGTTGCGCCGTCGACGACGTTTCGCAGGAACGCGTCGAACATGAGGAGCGTCCACAACGGCGAGCTGTAATCGCGCACGCCCGACTCGTGGTCGTCGAGCAGCCGCTTCACGTAAGAGGCTTCGAAGACACCAGTGTCCATCAGCCGCTCGCCCGTCAGCGCATCGCGCAGTCGCTGACGCAGCGGTCCGCGGAACCACCTTGCGAGCGGCACCGCGAAGCCCATCTTCGGCCGGTACAGCACGTCACGCGGCAGCCGCCGCTCCATCGCCTTCTTCAACAGCCACTTGCCTTCGCCGTCACGCACCTTGAGCGACGACGGCAGCGTGCCCAGCCAATCGACGAGCGTGTGATCCATGAGCGGCTCGCGTACTTCGAGCGAGTGGGCCATGCTCGCGCGATCGACCTTGGTGTTGATGTCGCCTACGAGATAGGTCTTGAGATCCAGATACTGGATGAGCGCGAGCGGATCGTCGGTGCCGGCGAGCGCCGCATGCCGCCTGAACACCTCGATGGCGGAGTAGCCGCCAAGGCGCGCGCGAAACGCGGCGCTGAACAGCCGCTTGCGCATGTCGTCGCGAAGCGTCGACACGCCGTTGAAGTAAGCGGCGACCGAGTCGCGTCCCAGCGCCTCGAACGTCGTCTTGGCGCGAAGGAAGCGCGGAGCCCAGTCCGCCTTCGGATAGGCGCGTCCCAGCGCTCCGAACAGCGGCGCGCGAAGCCGCTCGGGCAGCGCTCGGCGCAGCCTTTCCTCGTTCAGGTGCAGTCGATAGCGCCGATACCCGGCGAACGTCTCGTCGCCGCCGTCGCCCGACAGCGCGACGGTCACGTGGCGGCGGGCCAGCTGACACACACGATAGGTCGGAATGGCCGAGCTGTCGGCATACGGCTCGTCGTACGCGCGCGCCAGCGTATCGATGAGGTCGAAGTCGTCGCTTTCGACACGGTCGATGAAATGCCGCGTTCCGTGGCGCTGCGCGACGATCGACGCGTACTTCGATTCGTCGAACGCCGGATCGGAGAACGCTATCGAGCAGGTGTTGACGGGTTCGCCGGATGCCTGCGCCATCGATGCCACGACGGCGCTCGAATCGACGCCGCCCGAAAGGAATGCGCCGAGCGGCACTTCGGAGATGAGCCGCAGGCGCACCGATTCGTCGAGGCGCGTGACGAGCTCTTCCTGCGCCTCCTCGGCGGAGATCGTCGCGTCGAGCGTGAAGCGCGGATCCCAGTAGCAGACCGGCTCGGCGAGCGGGACGCCGCGCCGCACTGCCAGCGTATGGGCGGGTGGGAGCTTGCGCGCGCCGGCAAACACCGTCCGTGGCTCGGCGACGTACCCCATCGCGAAATATTCCTCGATCGCGCGCGGATCGATGTCGCGCGCGAGCCCGCCGTGCGCCAGCAACGATTTGAGCTCGGAGCCGAACAGCAGCGTGCCATCGGGCAGCAGCGCATAGTGAAGCGGCTTCACGCCGAGTCGATCGCGGGCGAGGAAGAGCGTGTCGCGATTGCGATCGAACAGCGCGAACGCGAACATGCCGCGGAAGCGGTCGACGCAGCGCTCGCCCCAGCTTTCCCACGCATGGACGATCACCTCGGTGTCGCTCTTCGTGCGGAAGCGGTGCCCGAGCGCGCTGAGCTCGCGGATCAATGCCTGATAGTTGTAGATCTCCCCGTTGTACACGACGACGACGGTCTCATCTTCGTTGTACAGCGGCTGCTGGCCCGTCGCCACGTCGATGATCGACAGCCGCCGATGGCCAAGCCCGACGCCGGGCTCGACGTGCAGGCCGCTGCCGTCGGGGCCGCGATGATGCTGCGACTCGTTCATGCGCGCGAGCACCGCGCGGTCGATGGAGCGCGTCGCGCGGGTGTCGAAAATGCCGGTGATGCCGCACATCGCTGTCAGCCTTCCGCCTCGTGATTGCCGCGGGCGCGGTGCGAAGGCGCGCGCTTCATGCTAGCGCACCTCCGTCGCATCGAGCGCCTGCTTGATGCCGCGCGACATCGCCTCGAGCGCCTCGCGCGCGACGTCCCGCCCCTCCTCCCGTGCGAACGTCACGATCAGCGCCGCGTCGCCCGGCCGGCCGCGTAACCGCGA
>Ga0307410_10001145_pt1 | contig 11640 bp, 6 predicted proteins | sample 322Ometagenome_3_FD_203707 | JGI IMG/M metagenome (GOLD analysis project Ga0307410, IMG submission 203707) | Maize rhizosphere microbial communities from greenhouse at UC Davis, California, United States - 322HYB-O-3 | ecosystem: Host-associated > Plants > Roots > Rhizosphere > Soil | place...
GCGCTCGAGACCGTTCGTACCTCCTCTGTCACTGTGCATTCGAACCGGGGAGAAGAGATGCCAGGAAAGAATCGAGTTATCATGCGGTGGTCGGCGCTGCTTGGCGCCGCAATGGTGTGGGGCTGCACCGACGCACCCACAGAGCCACGCGCGAATACGCCCGCCGCCAGCGCCGCCGTCGAGCATTTCTGGGACGCGAATGCAACCACGCGGTGGAACGCGCGCGCCACACACCTGCTTCAATTCACGACCGTGACTCCGCCGAATGGTCAAGCGTGGGCCAGTCGCACGCTCACGTATCTATCAATTGCGCAGTATCGCGCCATCCTCCTTGCGACAGCTCCATCTAATCGTTCAAAACGTCCATCGGTGTCGGCGGCCGTCGCACGTGCATCGGTGGATATCCTTACGCGCTTCTATCTGCAAACCCCGGGGTACTCGCCAGCCGCAACGATCCCCGCAACGCTTGAGCAGATGCTTGTCTCGGATCAGAGCGCACCAGGATTGCCCGGCGAAGCTAACACAGATGTCGCCCTCGGCGACGCGCTGGGGCATCAGGTCGCGCTGGCCGTTTGGAGCCAGGCGCAGAACGATGGCTACACTGCAGCGGCAACTACGACTGCATTCAATGCTCTGCAGGCGACCCGCCCGCTCGGATCTGGCTATTGGGTTCCCAATGCCACTGGTCCGGGGATCGTACGATCGCTCTGGGGAGTCCGGCCGTTCTTCCTCGATCCGGCCACCGACTTCCTTCTTTCCCCGCCCCCGCCCGTCTACGCGGATCTTCAGACGGCAGCCGCCGGTGTTCTGTCGCTCCAGACAGACGCATCGCCCGCGGAGCGGCAGGCGCATGACAGCATCGCGAACCTCTGGAACAAAACACCCGCGAATGGCCCATTCACAGCCGGCGAGTGGAATCAGAGAGCCGTTGCGCTGATAACCTCACACCATCGCACCGAACTCGAAGCGGCGCGCATCCTGGCGTATGCGAACGTAGCTGCCTTCGATTCACAGATCGACTGCTTCGTGACGAAATACGCATATTGGGTTCCTCGCCCCAAGCAGGTCAATAACGCCATCACGCAGCTGTTTGCGGTACCCAATCACCCTTCCTATCCGTCAGGCCACTCGTGCATCTCGAGCGCATTCGCGGCAATGCTGTCGAACGCATTCCCCGATCGAGAATCGCGCGAGTGGCTAGCGGCACTGCGCGAGGAAGCGGGCTGGTCGCGAATCTATGCAGGAATTCATTATCCAGCTGACATCGACGCCGGTGCGGGAGTCGGTGCGCGATGCGCAGCGAAGACAATCGCGGGTTCGCTCGAGTAAGGCGAAAGCAGGCCGGCAATAGGACAACAAAAAGCGAGAAGTGATGAGAAGGCGGTCACTCACAACTACTCCTTCTCATCACCTCTGTCTTTTTGCTAGTGCCACTGTGCAAACAAATTCGCCGCGCCCCGTTTCCCTTCACCCCGTATCGGGCAACATCAGCCGACACCGACTGTTGCAGGCGGAAAGTCGGCACGCTTCGCGCGAGAATCAGGAACGTCTTTAGATGGAGGTTTCAACGGTGTTTGCAGCTTCACAAATAGCCGCCGGAATCATGTACGTTGCGTCCACGTCACTGATCGGGTCGGCTCGTAATATCCATCCCGAATCGCCATCCGATTCGTTGACACAGGCGTCGCTGCGCCGCTCGCCGACCCACATTCCGACCGCGATTGCGAGCGGTGGTTACCCTTGCTCCAGCAGTTGCTCAAACGATCACCGCCCAGTCGCTCGCCGAGCTGCGCATTCCGGTGGTGATCATTGTTGGTGATTCCGACCGGGTCGCTCCCCCGTCTACTAACGCAGAATACGTTGCCGCGAACTTTCGCAATGCGAATATCAGGGGAATCGAGCGAGGCGGCCATTACTTGTTCTTGAATGAATGCGCAGAGCGTGGGAAAGCGTTGATCCCCACGCTTTGCCTCGATTCGACGAGTGCCACGCGAGCCGACGTACAGTCCAGTGTGATCAGAATGTCTGTCCACTTATTCCAGAACGTGTCCAGTTCGCTCTAACAGGGTCACTATTCCTATTTTATCGGCGAATCAAACGCGACTACTACGTTTTCGATGGCATCTCGTGTCGGAGGACGACATGCTCGACATCTCGGTTTCTCGTGGGTTAGACCACTATGCCGGTCAAAACCTTTTCCGGCCGCATCGAGGTGTCGCCGATACATGCGAGGTAATCGCTACAAGCGAAGTGATCGAGTAGCAAAGCGAGCGGCGCCTTGGATTTTTCATGATACTATTGCTGCTTGCGCGAGACCAAGAGTCCTGCCGCTTTCACCGCTGCTTCCGCGCACGCGACATCATCCTGAGGCGCTTCACCCGAAACGCCGACGGCCCCAAGGAAGGTGGCGCCGTCGGCAGAATACACGGCTACGCCGCCAGCCACGGTTACAACTCGCGGAGCATTCCCAAACCCCGGAGTTGCCCTGGCTGACGCTTCCATCTGTGCAGTCGAAAACCTCCAGTGCGCAACTGCCGCCGCTTTCTGCATCGCGAAGTCGGTCACGCCAGGAGAATTTCCGTCCATTCTCAGAAGTGCAACTGGCTGCCCGCCTGCATCGTATATCGCGATTGCGTGACTCTGCTTCTTTTCAGTGGAGTGGGCTACGCAACCATCGATCATCTTCGATGCGGTCCTGGCATCAATCGTTGCCTGCCCCTCCGCCAACGCGGGGGCGATGATAAGCATTGCCGCCAGAGATGCGATTCTCACGATCAGATAATCCGTCACTTTGGTGGTACCTCTCTTCGGAGATGGGTTTAAAATCCGCGCGATGGTCTGCGCGATCAGGTCATGATACGAATTCACTTCGCCACACAAAGCAAGACCGTTAAAACCATACTTACCTTTTTTTAGCTTAGGTGACGGACAATCGGCAAATGAGGATGCATTCACCTCGACACAAGAACCAACCTCGATTTACACGGTCTTGATCCCCAATGGGCCTCGAATCGATCTCAAGATCCGAACAAATGGGACATTGGTCGGTTGCATGGATGTCCGGTTCTTATTCCTGACATTGCGGCGCATTGCACAGAGACTTTCACTATTCTGAGAAATGATATGAACCGATTTTCCCTTTCATAGCTCTTTCAGCCCCAGTTTGGAGTTCGGCTTTCGGACACTCCATAAGAGGGCAGCCGAAACGGTGGGCAGCGAACGTTTTTTTGGAGGTTGAACTCTAGCAGCAACGAAGAACTCTCCTCTGAACGAGCTTCATTGTCACCCTGTTGATGGGGTTGGTTGAACCAGCTAAAGCGCGCAGAGTTTCGTTGGCCACGTTTCACTAATCCTACAACTTGATTAGCCAGCCAAAACGCGAATTGTGGGTGAGTTCGTCGCTATTGAACGCACTTCGTCGGGACTGAGATCACCGTTGAAGAAACGCCGGGCGGCATCCGCAGTCGCTGCGCTGTAACCGCGCTTTCTGAGAATTTGCGTCGCACTTTCCTGGTACCACTTCGCGTCACCGCAGCTATCGAAAAGAAGAAGCTGCGACACTTTCTCCGGATATCGCAACACGTACTCGAGCGCAACCTGCCCGCCGAACGAATGACCGAACACCGTCCATTCATCGTAGCCAAGGGCTTGCCGCAACGCATCCGCGTCGGCAGTGAGATTGTCCCAGGTCATCGATGAAGCTGCCCCGGTCGAGCGACCGTTCGCGCGATGATCGTAGAAGATCAGTGTGAACTGATCGGCGAGAGGCTCGAGTGTCGAGAGTGTCGTGTAATCGAGGCCGGGTCCGCCGTGCATGAGCACGAGCGGCTCGCCATTTCCCATGACTTTTACGAAAAGCGATACGTCTCGAATCGGAAGCATTGTCCTTCGCGCAATGTTCGACGGCTGCGCCAGATGCCGGGCGCTGGCGTCGTGACGCACTCCCGTTAAAGTCATCTTCGTCTCCGCGAAGACCCGGTGCGTTCCCGGCTGTCGCGGAAGATGGGTGACCAACTACGGTTTGTCTGTCGGCGTTAGCTCCCGCCCGATGCAAGCGATTCGCCTCCTTCATGTAAGGCAAACGATGCCGGAGTTACGGAATTTTGGACGCACATCGCCGAGCGATAAGCTCATAACGCTTCGGCACAACCAGTGGATCGCGTTCGATGTGGACGAAGTTAGATCACCGCTCGATTGGCAAAGTGTTGTTGTGCGCGGGACGTTCTGCCCACTTTGAAACGAAGGCTCGGTACACGATGTCCGGCCTTACAAAAAAGCAGTCAAGGCCATTCGGAGAGTACGGCATGCATGTCCGGACACTCCGCCACCGACGCTCTGTTTCCCTTCAAGGTCCGGCAGAATGTTGTAGGTGGTAAGTGTAATTGACCTGCTTGGGGAACAGGAGGTCGCTGGTTCCAATACAGTCGCCCCGACTCGTCACGAGTGCAGCAATGACGCGCTGAAAAACGTCTTGTCACTTCCACCGAGACGCCAGCGCTGCCGGCACTCCCGCGACTCGCGACAGCTCGACGCCCGCGATTCGCTCTTCGAGGAATGCCGACAACAGCTCCATTCGAGAGGCCACCTCGGTCGCCTCGGCGTCAGCCCGATGAGCGGCGAGCACGATACCCTGTTTCTCCTTGTCCGACGCGATGCGTAATGCGCTTCTGCTCGCGTCCAGAGCAGCCTGCGCGGCAGCCGCGGCGACACTCGCGCGATTCGCTCTGCGGTATGCCTTTTCAACGGCCGTCGTTACCTGATCTTCCGCACGTTCGAGGGAAAGCTTGGCGATAGCAAGCGACGCTCGTCGCTCTCTCATCGAGGCGGAGCGCTTGCCGAAATCCCAGATTGTCCACGAGCCTTGAATCGTGAGCGCCGTGCTGTGCTGTGGGAGAAATGCCACACCCTTCTGATATGTATGGGTGACTCCTACTCCAGTTTCCGGGATGTAGTCTGCGCGTGCGAGCGACAACGCACGCTTCGCTTCCTCTACAGCGATTCTTGCCCTCGCGACCTCCGGGCTCATAGCGCGCGCGACGTTTACGTATTCGGCGATTGGCCGCAGCGGCGTCGGCCGTGCATCCGGCGCAACAAGCTCGAGCGGCGCACCATTCTCGATATCGAGCGCGTCACTGAGCTCCGACTCGAGGTCATCGACCTCATTTCCTGCCACCACCATCGAGTATTCGGCCGAGCGCACATTGGCACGGACGCGCGCGGCATCGGCGAGAAGCATGACACCCTGGGCAGCAGCGCGCTCCGCATCGGCCAGCTGGGTCTTGCGTGCTGCGAGCGTGACGGTCGCCGCGTGCAATTTCTGTTGCGCGATCAGCGCCCTGAAAAAGAGCTGCTGCACATGCGCAGCGATATCGAGCTGCGCACGCACGTGCTCGATTTCTGCAGCGCGCTCGCGCGCCGCCGCCAATGTTTCTGCCTGGCGCACGCGATAAAGCGTAGTAAGCGGCTGGTTGAGCGACAGCTGAGCGTATGTAATAGTCGTCGCTCCCTGTTCGAATGAGCGGTCTGTCGACGGCACTGGCGCACCCGTACCGTCTTTCCCGAGTACGCCCGAAGGAATTACCACCTGGGTCCGCCCGCTACTGTGCAGTCGGCTGCCACTCACCGAAAGTCGCGGCAGGTAATCCGCCGATGCGCCACGATGGTGAGCTGCAGCTTTGCGCACTTCCTGTTGCGCAATCCTCGCCGCTTTGCCCTTCGTCAGAGCAAGCTGAACCGCGGAGTCGACTGTCAGACGAACTGGTGCAACAGTCTGGGCGGACATAGGTGTACCGATCACGGCGAGCGCGATGGCGACTGCAACTCCGTGCGCAAGAGCACCAACGCGGGCGGACGCAATGGCCGGAATCAATGGATCAGATTGCGCACGCTCTGCTGTCGAAGTCCGGCGTGCCGCGCGGCGTTCCACTCGACGCTCGACTAAAACGTAGAGCACCGGAACCACGACGAGTGTGAAAATCATGGACACCACGAGCCCTACGGCAATAACGCTCGCCATGGGCGACCACAGTGGCGAACGCGATAGTATCATCGGAGTGACTCCAAGCGCAGCCGCCATGGTTGTCAGAAAAATCGGGCGGAGACGACGTCGGCCTGCCAGAAGTGCTGCAGCCTCAGGTTTCAATCCGCCACGACGAAGCTCGTTCGCATAATGGACAAGGATGATGGCGTTGCGCACCACCATTCCCGTGAGCGCATTCAAGCCGAGGTTCGCTGTGTATGTGAAGGGGTTCATTGTAAGAAGGAGTCCGAGCGCCGCTCCGACGACGGCAAGCGGGATAGATACCATCACCACGAGGGGCTGGCGCATGTTTCGAAATTGAACGACAAGGATGACGAAGACGGCAACGAGCGAACCGAGCAGCGCGAGATTCACCGATCCCTGAACCTCTCCTGCTCGCTCCAGCTCACCGCCGTATTCCAGACGGATACCATCAGGAAGACGGAGAGCGGCAAGCCGCGGTCGCGCCGCATCCAGAACGGTTGATGGCAACACCTCGAGATCCGAGAAGCTTCGGACCGTCAGCGTGCGAACACCGTTGCGATGCACGATCCGGCTCGGTCTCCACTCTGTCGAAAGATCAGCTAGCTGACGCACGGGTACACGCGCTCCCGTCACGGGCGAGATGACATACGACGCTGTAACATCGTCGGTGCTGGTGCGCTCTCCTTCCTCGAGTCGCAGCGTGATATCGAGATCACGCTTCCCTTCCCAGAAAGTCGAGACGCGCGCGCCGTCGAATTCTGCAGCAAGGTGTGCGGAGACTTCGGCCGATGAAATGCCAAGGCGCCCAGCGACTTCGTCCTTCAGATGTACGACGAGCGCGCGCTCCGCGTCGCGCCAATCAGTGTGAACGTAGGCACTCCCCGGCGTTTCCTCGAAAATGCGCGCAACGGAATCGCCCCATGCGCGAAGTGCGGCCTTGTTCTCGCCGACCAGACGTACCTCGTTCGGCGCAATTATGACCGGTCCCTGCTGAAGCGGCTTCAGGAACACCCATGCTTCCGGGGCAACGCGATGGAGTGAGCGGTCCAGCCGCCGTAGTACTTCCTTCGTGGCTTTCGGCGATTTCGTTCGCACGAGGAACTGTCCATAGCTCGGCGTCGGCGGCTCGGGGTTCAGATTGTAGTAGAACCGCGGCGCGCCCTGACCGACAAAGGTCGCCACCTGGCGCACACCATCCGTTCTCATCAATTCCGTCTCGAGTCGCCGCATCACCGCATCAGTGCCGTCGAGCCGTGCATCGGCAGGCATCCACACGTCGATCACGAATTGATCGCGCTCGTTCATCGGGAAGAATCGATACGGAACGGTTGTCATCAACAGCACTCCCATCACGAAGGCGATGATGGCGCCGAGAATTGTCGCTCGCTTCCGGGCCATCGCAACACCCATCGCGCGCTCGTAGATGGACTGCATCAATTCAAGCGGCCGCAAACTTCGCAACAGCGTCGCGAGGCGATGGACTCTCTTCTTTCCATCCGCCTTTACTTCGTGTTGCGGATCAAGTCGCAATCCTCGCTTCGCGAACAACTGCGCAAGCAGTGGGGTGAGAAACATCGCGATGGCGAATGAAATGATCAGCGCAATGGCAACCGTATATGCCATGGCGCCCATGAACTCGCCCTCGGAGCCCGGAAGAAACGCGAGCGGGAGGAATGACGCGACGATGGTAAGCGTCGCCGCAAGGACCGGCGCGGCCAGCTCTGTGGGCGCACGCCATGCCGCCTCGAAAGGCGAGAGTCCATGGTCGAGTTTCTCGACATAGTTGTCGGCCACAACTATGGCGTCATCAACCACAATGCCAAGCGCCACCACGAGACCAGCGAACGTGACCTGATGCAGCTCGATGCCGAGCGCGGCAAGGATCGCCAATGTGATGGCCACCGTGACAGGGATCGCAACAGCTGCGATTGCCGCAATTCTGAGAGGCAACATCAGCAGAGTCACGAGGATCACTGCGGCGAGAGTCATAAGGAATTCCCGCGCGAAGTCTCCCATGCGATGCTCAACCGCAGCCGGCTGATCCGACACGACATCGATGACAAGATCCGCTGGAAGACTTCGCCGGACTTCCGCTAGTTTCCGGCGAACTTCTTCACCGAATTTCACGATGTTGTTTCCCTCCTGCATCTCGACTGACAACAGGATCGCGCCTCTGCCATCGACTCGCACAACCGACGAAGGATCGGCAAAACGCCGCTCGACTGTCGCGAACGACGCGAGATAGGCAGGCTGCCCCTCACGCGAGGCACCGATGAGCAGATGCTCGAGATCCCGCTCGCGCGAAAACAGTCCCTTGGCTCGAATCGGTACCCGATTCGAGGCACCTTCGTCGACTTCGCCTGCGTTTTCCACCGTGTTCCAGCCACGAACTGCGCGAACTACATCGGCCGGCGTCAAACCAAATGCAGCGAGCCGCGCATTGGAGGTCGAAACTCTGAGCTCTTCACGCTGCTCACCATGACGCTTGACGCTCGATACCGCACGAATAGTCCGGATCGCATCCTCGATGCGGTCGAGAAAGCCGTCAAGCTCGCGCGGCGTGTACGCGTCGCCGCTCACAGCGAGCAGCACAGCGACTACATCGCCGAAGTCGGAGTTGACCACCGGACCGCGAACCGTCGCGGGCAGCTCGCTGACGCGTAGCTCGTTCATGTCGTGACGCAGCATCGCCCAGAAGCGATCGGGATCGCTGACGGATTCCTCGAGCTCGACGTTTATCACGACAATTCCGTCCCGCGATGTTGAGAACGTTTTCGACTTGCGCACTTCTTCGTGGCGGAAGAGGCGCTCCTCGATCTTCCGCGTTACCTGATCCTCAACCTGCTCCGCCGACGCTCCCGGATACTGAGCGACCACAAGGCCGGTTCGAATAGTGATCCTGGGGTCTTCGCGGCGGGGCATGGTGAAGAGTGCATGCACGCCGAGAAGTACCGCGAGCGCGCACAGGACGAACACGACCGTTCGATTTCGGAGCGCCGCATGAATCGGATTCATCGCACGCCCTCCGATATTCCGGCTGCATCAGCCTGTATCACACGGGCGCCCTCACGGAGGCGATGCTGGCCGGCAACGACAACGAGGTCCCCGTTCGACAAACCCTCAGTGATCTCGATACCGGCGTCACGTGTTGCCCCTGTCGCAACGCGTCTTCGATGCACGCGACCGGTCAAAGTGTCGACGACATACACGACACTCATACCTTCCGCATCCGACACAATCGCCGAAGATGGGACCGTGATGACTGCAACCTGCGATTTCCCTTCTATCGTCGCCTCAGCCACCATTCCAGCCTTGAGACGATGGCCGGGATTTCTTACAGAGATCTCGACGGCGTAGGTTCGCGTTACCGGATCAGCGGCGACTCCAACAGACGTCACCCGACCGGCGAATTTTGCTGCGCCCAGGCTGGGGAGGTGTACCACTGCGGGGAGGCCGAGACGAACTCGATCAACATCAGATTCTGCCACCCCGATTCGAACCTTGACGACATCGAGATCGACAAGAGTGAAAACGCTTTGTCCCGCCAACACTGAACTTCCCGGTTCGACGATCCGGCGCGCCACTACCCCGGAAATCGGCGATCTAAGTCGAGAGTCGGACAGTCGCTTCCGTGCAAGCCGTGCTGCCGCGGCGTTCTGGCGCGCGACACTTTCGATGCGCTCGAATTCGTTCGGCGCTACGCTTCCCGTCGACAGAAGCGGGCGATATCTATTGCGTTCGGATGCCGAACGCTCTGCGAGTGCCGCAGCTTGTTCAAGCGCCAGACTGTAATCGGTCGGGTCGAGCTGCGCGAGTAGCTGGTTCTCGTGCACAACATCTCCCTCGTCCGGCCCGACGACGGCGACTTTTCCGGGCACCTGAAACGCCAGCTCTACGGTGGTGCGGGCGTCGACCACGCCACTTGCTATCACGTTGAGTGGTCGCGCGACTCTTGTCACGCGTTGAGTGCGTACGACCTCCGCCTCGGATTCGAGATCTTGTCCCCTGTCGGCTGACTGCGCGGTCGAACAGGCGGCGAGTGCAAGGAGGGACACGGCTGCGACGGGCCGTGGAACGACTGAAATCATTTCGTCCTCCGTTAGAAGGTTTGCATCGCTCCCGCGAAATAGGTGTAGCTACACGTATAATCCAAAAAAAATATTCTTGTCATTCTAAGACGTGAGACGCTGCATGAACCGCAGCCGAAAGCTCAGCAAGCAACCGCTCGAGTCCGCGCTGGCCAATCCTGCTGGTTATCAATGACTGCGCTTTCTCCCACAAAGGAAATGCCGCGCTGGCCGCATGATTGCCCGCCGGCGTGAGCTCGACAACGCGTGTGCGAGAGTCTGACCCTCGACTTGTGTGCACAAGTTTTCGCTGCTGAAGAACAGCGAGGTTTCGCGTGAGCGTCGTGCGATCGGTCATCGATGCGCTCGCCAGCTCACTGATGGTCAGGGGCCCCCGACCTCGAAGCAGCATGAGCAGCGTGAGCTGTGTGGTCCGCAATCCAGACGGCCGGAGTACGGAATCGTAGAGTTGCGTTACTGCTCGGGCTGCCTTGCGAAGGTTGAAGCAGGCGCAGCTCGATCCCATCATCGCCGCCTGGGCGCGTTGCTGTGGTCGAACAGTAACAGTCATGAAGATGAGTGTATATGCACCTTTTTTTCGTGTCAAGGTCTCGCTTCCCGCCGAACACCGACGCGAACGCAAGCCGGGCGATCCGGATCATGAGCCTGCAGAAATAGTGGATCGCAGCTTCCGCAGCGCACGTCCGGCAAGCCGCCCCGCGTCTGCCTCTCCGCCCCCTGCGCTTCTCAGTACAATGACACCGAACTTTCGCGCAGTATCGTACAGTACCATGCTCGTGTACCCTGCAAGATTTCCCGAGTGTCCCACGGCGACAGTATCTCCCCACCTCATCGCCTGGTATCCGAGGCCGTAGCCCCAGCTAAGCGACGGGTGCGCAGCAATGGGAACAGCGGCTCGCAGCTTCAGTGTCTCCGAACTCAGAACGCTGTGTGGACCGTAGCCGAGCTCGAGCGAGACGAGCTTTGCCAGATCACCGACCGTGGAATAAGCGCCGCCCGCTGGAACGCTGAACCCGAGGCCTGCTCGATTATCGTTAGCGGCATCCTTGTAGTTGAGTCGGCCAGGAATAAGCTCATCCCAGTCGACACCTGTCGCGAGCCGCGCGCGCAGCGATGGTGTGAGCTCGAAGTCGGTGGAGGACATCCCAAGCGGCATGAGAATATGACGTCGTTGATAGGCGATGTAGCTCTCATTCGCTGCGCGCGAAAGCGCAGCACCGAGTATCGAGTAGCCGACGTTCGAATACCCATAACCTGACCCTGGCTCACGCGCATAGCTGGTAGACGGAAGCGCTGCGATCAAGGTCGATAGCCACTGGTCAGGTGAACCAGTTTGAGATTTGCGCTTGTCATCAGGATCACGCGCAATCCCCGAGCTCATCGTGGCGAGCTGGACGAGCGTCGGAGACGCGACCGGGTCATGCGCACGAATTCGCTTCACTTCGGGAAAGTAGCGATCGACCGGGTCAGACAATCGCACGCGATGCTGCTCAACCAGCTGCAACAACATCAGCGCGGTGAGCTGTTTCGTAACTGACGCGATTCGAT
>Ga0307410_10001146_pt1 | contig 11635 bp, 10 predicted proteins | sample 322Ometagenome_3_FD_203707 | JGI IMG/M metagenome (GOLD analysis project Ga0307410, IMG submission 203707) | Maize rhizosphere microbial communities from greenhouse at UC Davis, California, United States - 322HYB-O-3 | ecosystem: Host-associated > Plants > Roots > Rhizosphere > Soil | place...
ATCTGCGCATCTCCGGTGCAGCCGACCATACGTGTGTCGCGGCGTTGGAACGAAACGGATTTCACGCGTTCGTCCATCTCCGCCATGTCGCGGCGCATTTTATCTTCGCGCCAATCGGCAAGGCCGTAGAGTCGGTCGGCGAGGCGGCGGTGCGCGTCGGGGTTGCCGATATTGTCGAAACGCTTGAAATTGGCGGTCGTCTGGATGAGCGTCGAGATGCGGCGGGCGAGGCGGTAAGACTCCGGATAACGCTTGCGGAGTTCGGCGGTAAGCATATTGGTCAGCTCGATCTGGCTGATCTCCGCTTCCACCTCGGCGTCGGTCATGCCGGTGTCGAGATAATGCTGAAACCGTTCCTTACTGAGCAGGGCCACGAAAAGCTCCTGCGTCATGTCCGTGTATGCGTTGTATTTACCCTCTTCAACAAGAAAACCGGCCCTTTTCGAAGCCCTAACCAGCGGGTGGGAAGAAACTATCCGGTGAAGCTCCGTCCATATCTGATTTACGTCGGAGGCGCGTAGGCTTTCGTTCCATTTTCCTACCTTGATCTGGCGGTTCGGCATGGATCGTGGGGGACGTTCCTGCTTGTTGCTTGGCTTCATATGGAGGGGGGAATATTTGAGGATAGAGAAGAATCGCCGGACAAACTTGGGGCGTCTGCAAAGCGTGTTTCACCGATGTCGTCCATGACTAGGCGGGAAACCTTTATGTAAATTGTTTTTTGGGTGTTGAGTGATTTTCCGAGGACCTCAACACCAAAATAAGGCGTTTCGATCTTCTCGGCGGTGTGGGTTTCGACCCTGTCTCACCGCCTACATTGAGATAGTAGCAACATTTCCGATTTTCATCAAGATTTTTTTCCGGGAGGTCAATGTGACCGAGGTCGAGCTTAAATGATTGAGAACAGGAAGTTTACGCACCGGCGTCAGGTGGCGATCCACGGCCCAGCCGCCTACCAAAGGTTTTCCGCGTCCTATTTTGGAACAAACGAAGCATTGCCGATTTATATGATTTAAGCGATTCGGAGATCAGTCTGCGGCTTTTTGGCCCAGGCTTTATCAATTCTAAGGCGCTATAATAAGCGCGACCAAACTTTTTTGTAATGGCTACCTTTCGAAAGCAGGAAGACTGTCCGGCGTCTCAGTTATTGCTGGCCTATCAACTGGGCGACCTTAAGCCCGCGGAAAGCCGGGCGATCGGCCGGCATTTGACCACTTGCGAATTTTGCACCTCGGAAGTGGCCTTCTACGAACATTATCCGGTTTCGAGAGAGATGGATGTTTCGGCGGACGAATCTAAAATGCCGGAACCGCTATTTGAATTAGCCGAAGCCTTGCTCAACCGAAAACGGGGTAATCAATCCATGGACGAGATGATGAAAGAAATAGACAAGCCGCTGCGCGAACGCCGTTAGCTTCCGCAAATTTCATCGATTGCTTCTTCGTATTTTTCATCAATGACCCCGCGTTTTATTTTAAGCGTCGGGGTCATTTCACCTTTGTCGATCGAAAACTCACGGGGCAGCAGGTAAACGCGTTTCACCCGCTCGTAATCGTTTAGCTCCCGCGTTAGGTCGACGGCATCTTTTTGCACTCGTTTGATGATGTGCGGGTTTTCGCAGAGTTCTTCCCTGCTACCCTCCGCCGCGATGCCTTCGTCTTTGAGTATTTCCTTCAGCGCCTCCCAGTCCGGCACGATCAGCGCACCGACCTGTTTACGCCCCGAACCGACGACTACCGGCTGCGATATCAGAGGGCTTTGCTTCAACAGGCTTTCCACTTGAAGCGGCGCGACGTATTTTCCGTTGGAAAGTTTGAACAGGTCCTTGATGCGATCGGTGACGTAAAAATGGCCGTCTTTATCCACGTATCCCACATCCCCGGTGTGATAAAAACCATCCGCGTCGATCGCCCGTGAGGTCTCTTCGGGCTTATTCAAATAGCCCTGCATCACATTCCTGCCGCGGATCAGGATCTCGCCGTCCTTTTCCGCGATCTTCATCTCGACCCCTTCGAAAGGCGTCCCGATCGAGCCAACCTTGTTGTCGTCCGGCCGGTTAGCGCAGGTGACGCACGCCTCGGTCATCCCGTACCCCTGCAGGATCGGGATCCCCGCCGCCCAAAACGCATACGACAATTTTTTCGAAAGCGGCGCCCCGCCCGAGACGAAAAACCGCAGCTTCCCTCCCACCCCTTCGCGCCATTTTGAAAACACAAGCCGCGACGCCACAGCGTGCTTTGCCGCCAGCACGGGCGAGACGCTCTGGTGCATATCCTTCGCCGTCCAGTAATCCTGCCCCACCTGCAGCGCCCAATCGAAAAGCCTGGTCTTGTATCCGCCGGCCGCTTTCCCCTTCTTGACGATCTTGTGATAGACCTGCTCGAATAATCGCGGGACTGCGGTCATGATAGTAGGGTTCACCTCGTGCAGGTGCGACGCAAGTTGGTCGAACGAAGCGCAATAATGTATCGATACACCGTTCGCGCAAAGCACGTAAAACACGGTCCGTTCGAATATGTGCGAGAGTGGCAAAACGGCAAGAGATCTGTCCGAAGATTTGATCGGCAACCCCCTCGAAATGGCGGTGACGTTCGAAGTAAAATTCTCGTGCGTCAGCATCACGCCTTTCGGTTCGCCGGTCGTACCGGATGTATAAATGATCGTCGCCAGGTCGTCCGCCTTGATCTCGGCCAAAAGCTTTTCAAAATCGACACTGTCACCGACCGAGAGACCCTGTCTTTCCACCTCGGAAAGTGAGATCCCGCGGTTGTCGCCCCCGGGATTTGCGTCCTCGTCGAAGAAAACAAGCTTCTCGATCCGCTCGACGCTCTGGATCGCCTGCTCCGCGTGCTTCAGAAGCTTCTTGCCGGAAACGAAAAGCATCTTCGCACCGGAATCTTCGAGAATGTACCGGATCTGTTCGACGGCCTGGGTGGTGTAAATGGGGACGTTAACGGCACGCAAGGATAGAATGGCAAGATCGGTAAGGGACCATTCCGGGCGATTTTCCGAGATTATGGCGATCCTGTCGCCCGCCTTTACGCCGAGCTGCGCCAAGCCCAGGGCGATGCGCCGGACCCTCTCGATCACCTCGGGGCCGGCCAGGTAATTCCAAACATCATCGATCTTGAACGCCAGCGCGTCCGGCTTGTTGTTGCGGCGGAAAGACTCGATGCAGAAATGCGGGATCGTCTGCGGGATCTTGTCAAAGCCGATGAGGTTTTCAGCGATCATCAGGTTAACTTATCTAAATATAAGCCAGCCCGTTATTTTCGCAAACGCAAACCTTCAAGTCCAACAGCTTGGCAGCCTTGAGCGGTCCTCAAAGATAAGTTTTAAGTGGTCTTATTGCAGATCAAAACGTCTAAGCGTCTCCAGAATGTTGTAGGTAAGAACTATATCAAGCCGCGTTCGCGGCGAGTTCGCCGCGGGCAAGGGGCCCACCGCCTGGAGCCAGATGCCGCCGAACGTCAATTCGCGTGTCATCTTCAGCCGCCAACCCGCGAAAAGGCGATCTCCTTTCGGGTACGCATCCCCGTTGAACATCACCGTTTCAATATGTGCGAATCCCGCGCTCAAGTTCAGTTTCTTTCGTAATGTTTTTTCGCCCGAGAACGCGAACCCGTAATCCTTTTCCGGGTCCACACGCTGATAGTTTTCGAACCGCATCGAGTCGAGCGCGCGAAAGCCGGGTATCGAAAATTTGACCGCCTGTCGAAACGTGTCGCGGCCCGACTCGAAAGTGTAGTCCGCCGAGAAAGCCACATTCTTGTTGATCCGTTTTCGCACCATGAACTGATGATAATTCGATTCGTCCAGCCGCTTGAACCTACGGAAGACGTTCGGCCTGGTCGCGTCGCCCAGATGCCCGTTAACGAGGTTTATTTCATCGAAGTATAAATTTTTTGGCGCCCGGATCGTAACCCTCTCGCCCATAAAATAAGTGTCGTTATCGTATCCCGTGATCTCGGTGTTTTCGCCGTAGTACGTTCCGAGGCCGCCGACGTGGAACTCGATCTGCTTGGTCGGCCTGGCTGTGAAAAACAGTTGCTTCACGTAAAGATTCGTCTGCCGCCCACCGGTGCCAACTCCTGTGTTCGCCCAGCCGCTTGTAAGGCCGTTGCCGGTGTAAACTCCAGCGGTGACGGTGTACTTGCCTTCTCGGTCGAACTTGAACCGCCCCCTCGCCTGCACCTGGTACTGCATAGCGTCCGACGACTGAAGATCCACATTGTTTGTAATGCGCCGGTATCTCGCGGAAACAGTGAATGTGTCCATCTCAAACCATCGTTTTATCTTCTCGCTCGTCGGCACCGGTGTGCCCGACGCAGCGAGCCCGTTATTGCTCGCGGCGGGAGTCTGACCCATCACCGTTAACTCGAAAAATAAAACGATCACGATTGCGAATATTCCGTGACCGATAAAAGTTTTTGGATACCTTTCCATTTTTTTCAATCCACGACATCCACCCGCGTCGCTTGGCTCCATTTCAACGATCTGTGTAAACCGTATCGCTCCGATGTTATATCAATGTTACGTACCTGTCGGATCCCGTTTAAAACAGCGGCGTCCATTATACATCCCGCACAGGCAGGACATAATTGGGTTCAGCGGCCAATAAAATTAATTGCCGGAAGCTCCAGTGTGGCGAATCGGTTGCCCGGGACGCTCCTGGCCTCAGCCCGATACGGCCCTTTGCCTTCCGCCCTCTGATTACTGCGTTTTTACGTCCAATAGTTACGGTCGAGCGAGCGGTAATTGATCGCCTCGGAAATGTGGCCGGGGCCGATATTTGGGGAGCCTGCAAGATCGGCAATGGTTCGGGCCACTTTAAGGATGCGGTCGTGGGCTCGGGCGGAAAGCCCCTGGCGTTGCATTGCCTTTTCCAACAAAGATTCGCTTTCGGTATCCAAAGCACAATGCTTTCGGATCTGCGCGGGGGTCATAGAGGAGTTGGAATATACACCGCCGCTGCCCCCATTATTGTTAAAGCGTGAAAGCTGAGTTTCGCGGGCCCGCATCACACGGCCGCGGATCTGGGCGCTGGGTTCGCCCGGTTCGACGCCGCGGCCCCGAAGCTCGTTAAACGCGACCGCCGGCACATCTATGTGAATGTCGATCCGGTCCATCAGCGGCCCTGAGATCTTCCCCACATAACGCTGGATCACTTGTGGCGAGCATTTGCACTCCCTTTGGCTGCCGAAATAGCCGCACGGGCACGGGTTCATCGATGCGACAAGTGTAAAACTCGCCGGAAACGTCAGCGATGATGCGGCCCGCGAGATCGTGACCTGTTTATCCTCCATAGGTTGGCGGAGGACTTCCAAAACGCTCCGGTCGAATTCGGGCAGTTCGTCCAGAAACAAAACGCCAAGATGCGCGAGGCTCACCTCGCCCGGCCGCGGAACCGATCCGCCGCCGATCAACCCCGCCTGCGAGACCGTATGGTGCGGCGATTTGAACGGCCGCTCCGCGATGAGGCCCGATTTCCCGGTCAGCCCCGCCACGGAATGGATCTTCGTTATCTCGAGCGCTTCTTCGAATTCCAGGGGCGGCAGGATCGTCGGCAGCCGCTTCGCAAGCATCGTCTTCCCGGACCCCGGCGGGCCTATAAATAGAATATTATGTCCCCCGGCGGAAGCGACCTCGAGTGCTCTTTTCGCCGTCGCCTGCCCCCTCACCTCTGAAAAATCCAACTGATACTTGTTCGGAGCCTCTCGCAATTCAGCAGGATCAAGCCGCATCGGCGGGACACGCGTATTACCGCCAGCGGCAAGGTCCTGTACGAGCAGCGACGCTTCCCTAAGGTCCCGGACCGGATAAACATCGATCCCCTGCACGACCGCCGCCTCTTTGGCGTTCTCTTCCGGCACCAGCAGGCTCCGGACCCCATTTTCACGTGCCGTCAACGCAATAGAAAGCGCTCCTCGAACCGGTCGGACACGCCCGTCGAGCGATAACTCACCTACACTCATCATCTGCGGAAGGCTTTCGATATTGCCCAGATCGCCGTTCGCGCCGAGAATTCCAAGAGCGATCGGCAGATCGAAACTGGCACCCTCTTTCTTTACATCCGCCGGCGCGAGGTTGATCGTGACTTTGTGGATCGGAAAAAAGTAACCGCTATTGGTGATCGCCGCCCGGATGCGCTCGCGCGATTCTCGGACAGCCGTGTCGGGAAGCCCGACTATGATCACGTTCGACCGGTCTTCGTCCCCGCTGGTTGGGGTGATGTTCACCTCCGCGTCCAAAACGAGAGCATCGATGCCGTAAACGGCCGCGGACTGAGTCAGAAAAAGCATATGGGATTGTCAGGCACAGGAAAATCTCTGGCAGTTTAGCGTAAAGGCGGATTTCGGGCAAAGTTGGCCGCGCAGATCTAAATAGTTGATGAACAACGAAAAACGGACTTTACCTTTAATGATAAATGGGGCTAAAATTCATTTGCGAACTATACAACCCTATTTTGGAGGAAAGGCATCATAGCGGCGGATAAGTTTCTAAATTCCGGTACAGATCTTCTTGGGGTGACTATGGACTCGACCGCAGCGGCCGTTGACAGGGACATCGCTTTTGGTTTTGAGGGGGCCGCTGAACTGCCGTTGGTGCAGGCTCGGGCGGCCGTTTCTACTGAAGACGACAGGATCCAACTCGATTCTTCGGATGTGGAATTGTGCCGAATGGCGTCGAACGGCAGCCTCGCGGCCTTTGAGGTGATATACCAGCGATATCACCGCCGCACTTTCAGCCTCACCTTGAGGATGACGAGCAGCCAGACCGAGGCCGAAGACCTGACCCAGGAAGTTTTCATCCAGCTTTTCCGCAAGATCGGCAGTTTTCGCGGCGATTCGGCGTTTTCGACCTGGCTGCACCGGCTTACCGTCAATCAGGTTCTGATGCACTTCCGCAAACGTTCTTTCAAGAATGAAAAGACGAGCGAAGATGGCGAAATGCCGGAACAGACCGTGACCGGTTCGGCGAACCCGAACAAAATGGCCGTGGTGGACCGCATCGCTTTGAAGAACGCGATAGCCGAGCTCCCGAAGGGTTATAAGAACGTTTTTGTCCTGCACGACATCGAGGGTTTCGAACACGAGGAAGTGGCGCGTATGCTGGGTATATCTGTGGGCACTTCGAAATCTCAGCTCCATAAGGCCCGGCTTAAGCTTCGTGGCCTGATAATAAAGCAAAAAGAAGAAACAAGTTAGGCCTCGGAGAGGGCAACCCTTTGTCTGCTGAATCATCTATTTAGATTGATAACGGGCAAGGCGGTTGAAAGAATGACTGTTCAGGGGAACGGTTTTGCAGGATTGCGGGTTTTGTTGAGACTGTTGTATCGCCCTTATTGACGTACGGGCGTCTGCGCTTAAGATGGATTGCGAAGGTTGTCAGGAGAATTTGAGCCTGTTTCTGGACGGCGAATTGGGCGAGGCCCAGGCCGCAAATATCCGGACACACCTTTCGCTGTGTGCGGATTGTGCAAAACTTTGCGAAGATTTCGCCGCGATCCTCGACACCTGCAAGATCGAAGAACTCGATGAGGCTCCCGCCCCCATAAACGCAAACGCCCTTTGGTGTCGAATTAGCAACACGATCGAGGCGGAGATCAAACCTGAACCTGCGGCTGAACAGCCCGTTCAGCGGGGATTTTTCTCACGCGTTTGGAATCTCTCTCTGCCGCAGGCCGCGGCCGGGGTACTTGCGATCGCGTTGATCAGCTCGCTTCTGACGGTCGTCGGCATCAGGAATTATTTTCAGCCTTCGGGCGAAGATTTCACGTCGCGGTCGGGCGAGTCGCAGACGACCTTCGAAAAAATATTGAGCAAGGTGGGACTCACCGACACCCCGCAGGCCGCACGCCAGAAACGCATGCAGGAACAGCAGGCCGCGATCGATTATTGGAACAAGCGCGTGCAGGTGCGACGTGCGATGTGGGATGATAATCTGCGACGCGGTTTCGACAGGAACCTGCAGGCGATCGACCAGGCAGTTTTCGAATACACACAAACGCTCGAGGAGAACCCGGACGACGATCTTTCCGGCGAAATGCTCGATTCCGTGATGAATGAGAAAATGAACCTGCTTCGCGAGTTCTCCGAGTTGTAGTCGCTCTTGCGTTAGGAAAAATGATCCGCAGTTTGGATATTGAGGTGGGCTTCAGGGGAAGCTGGAAAAGTGTATTTTTGCTCACGTTGTTCGTGGGCTTTATTTGCGCTCTGCTGCCTGACCGCGTTTCCGCTCAAAGGCGTTTCAGCCGAACCTACCCGGCTAACCAGAATGTCCGCCTTCAACTTTTGAACCGTACGGGCACGATCACGGTCGAGGGGTGGAACCGGAACGAGGTTAGTATTTCCGCCTATCTCGAGGCCCCGGCCGCCAACATCGAGCCGCAGTCGCTGAGCGGCACCATTTACGTCAATCTTGTTAAGGATAATCAAGGGCGAAACGAGGTCGGGAACGTCAATTTCACTATCCGGGTGCCGTTCACATCGTCAGTGGATATCGAAACCAAGATGGGTAACCTGAGCGTCTTGAATGTTCGAGGGGGACTTGTGCGCGCGCATATCACGACCGAAGGCGATATTACGCTCACGAACATCGGCGCGAACGCCGTATCGGCCCAAAACGGTATCGGCGACATCTTCTTCGACGGCGTTATGCAGCCGGGCGGGGGATACCGCTTTTTTTCGATCAACGGCACGATCAGCCTCCGCATCCCTCCGGGGTCATCGTTCAAACTCATCGCCACGGCCCCCTCCACGCGGAACATCTCGCTTGGGTCCTTTAACAATGAGAATATGCGTTTCGTGAGCGACGGCCGCCGCGTTGCCGGCACCGCCGGTGACGGAGCGGCGACATTGAGCGTTACCAACCAACGCGGGAACATAGCCTTTATCAGGCGATAATTTTGTTGACGCACGCAATTCGCGGCAGTTACACTTCAATTGGCCCGCGCCCGCCCCAAACCAACCATATGAAAAGACCCGCCTGCCTTTTTACGCTCGTTTTCTCTTTCGTTTTTCTCTTCACATCCGTCCACGCCCAGCCGCTTAGCCGGACAACTATCAAAACAGACAAGCTCGATTTCGGTGCGGGCGGGACGTTGACGGTTCAGGGCGCTCCGGTCGGGTCGATATCGGTCGAGGGTTGGGCAAAAAACGAGGTTGAGATCTCGGCGGAAATTGTGGTCGAGGCCGCGAACGAGGCGGACCTGGAAAGGCTATCGAAGGTGACAGGTTTCCAGCTAGACGAATCCACCGGGCGAATCGGAATTATCAGCCTTGGCACCCATGATAAAAGGTATCTCAAGGCGATCGACAAGAAATTCCCCAAAACACTGCTGGGTAACGCATACCGCATCGATTACGTTTTGAAGGTCCCGCGCTACTGCGACCTGCAGATCGACGGCGGCAAAGGTGACTTAAAACTTTCAGGCGTGGAAGGATCGATAAAGATCAATTTTCTCGAGACTAACGCTTCGCTCGACCTTGTGGGCGGGGGTGTGATGGCCATTTTCGGCAAGGGTGACGTGAACGTTTCGATCCCCAGCAGAAGTTGGCGGGGACGTTTTGCCGATGTGCAGCTTGCCGCCGGAACGATGTCGCTGAACCTCCCGTCAGGCCTGAACTCGGAATTTGACGCGACGATTTTGCGAACCGGTTCGATCGAGAACGGTTTCGCCGATTTCAAACCTCGCGTGAGGAAAGCGGAGTTCACAGAAAAATCGATCGTCGCGAAGTCGGGAAACGGTGGAATCCCGCTCAAATTCTCGGTCGGCGACGGAACGATGAAGATTTTCACCTTTAGCAAAAGCATCTAACCGACGGCCCCGTTCATCTTTCGGTTCATGAGGACCTGGCTCGTCGCACTCGCGCTCCTTTTCTTTTCTACAAGCATTTCGGCTCAGTCAGATGAAGGAGAGATCCAACTGCCGAAAGAGATCATGCAGGAGGTCGTCGCCCGCATCCTCAGCGACAAGTTCAAGTCCGCAGAGTCGCCAAAGACGGTCGAACTCTACGACGAAGGACTGCGCTGGGAATGGTTGCCTTCGATAAAGAACGTTTTCTTTGTGCTTGTGTCAAAAGATGAGATCGAAAGCAGGGAGATCGAAGTTCATTTCTTCAAATCGAAAGCCCGCCGAGATAAGAAAGGCGAGGTCTTTATAGATTTCGGATTTGGGAATCCATTTTGTTTCGCCTCGGGGTCAACCTGGAGTTACCCGGAAAAAAAGGGTCCGGCGTCGCTCCGAGCGTTCAACGGCGGATGGGGAACGGGCTGCGGCCACGGGTCGGGTAGTTAAGCTCCGGTTACAAATAGATTTTGCATTGAGGTGGTGGTAAGTTATTCGCTTGCCACCCATTTTCATTTTGGCAGCTGTGGTCGATCACCTGCTGCCTCGGGTGGAACCAAAACAATCATGACAATCAAATCTGATATTTGGCTGCGGCGGATGGCGGATGAGCAGCAGATGATCGAGCCGTTTCTGCCGGAGTTGCTGCGGGAGATGAACGGGAACAGGATCATCTCGGCAGGTGCGTCGAGCTACGGTTACGACATGCGGTTGGCGGATGACGGATTTCGTATATTCTCGTCGGTGCACGGGAAGGAGATCGACCCCAAGAAGTTTGATGATCAGTATTCGCTGATCGAGCCCGAGATGCAGACGGCCGAGGATGGGTCTAAGTATTACATCCTTCCGGGGCACCATTACGGTTTGGGCGTCACAGTCGAAACGTTTCGAATGCCTCGAAATGTGACGGGAATCGCGCTCGGGAAATCAACCTACGCGCGGGCCGGGCTGCTGGTGAATACGACCCCGTTAGAAGCCGGTTGGACCGGCCGTCTCGTCGTCGAGATCGCGAATCTCGCAAACCTTCCGCTGCGGGTTTACGTAAACGAAGGCATCGGGCAGATCCTGTTTTTCGAATCCGACGAGGACTGCGCGGTTTCGTATAAGGACCGCGGCGGAAAGTATCAGGGTCAAACCGGGTTAACGTTCGCGAAAGTTTAGCTCAACTTTATGAGAAGATCGGCAACATTATTTCTTTTATTCGTACTTCCCTTCTCCAGCCTCGCCTTCGGTTTCGAGCGGATCGACGACCGTATTCTGGCTCAGATCAAGGCTGAAGGGTTTCAGAATTCGAAGGCGATGGAGACGGTCGGATATCTGACGGATGTCTTCGGACCCAGGTTGACGAATTCGCAAAATCTGAAAAACGCGAAGAACTGGATGCGCGACAAGATGATCGCCTTCGGCCTGCAGAACGTGCAGATCGAACCGTGGGGATCATGGGGCCAGGGTTGGGACCTCGAGCGATTTTCGGTGGAGATGACCGCGCCGACTTATGAACGACTGAACGCGTTCCCGCTGGCCTGGACGCCCTCGACTAACGGCGTCGTGAGCGGCGAGCCGATGGTCGTTTCGATCAGGGCGAACACAGATTTTGCCAATTACCGCGGAAAACTCAAGGGTGCGATCGTGATGAACGGGCGAGTCAATTTCAACACGCCGGAATCGCGAAAGGGTGACCCGATCAAGCGGTTGTCCGAAGAGGAACTGGCGAAACAGGAAGCTGCCATCGACCCCACCAAAGATCCGGCCGGCGGCGGCACGACCACTTATCAGGACGAAGAA
>Ga0307410_10001147_pt1 | contig 11633 bp, 7 predicted proteins | sample 322Ometagenome_3_FD_203707 | JGI IMG/M metagenome (GOLD analysis project Ga0307410, IMG submission 203707) | Maize rhizosphere microbial communities from greenhouse at UC Davis, California, United States - 322HYB-O-3 | ecosystem: Host-associated > Plants > Roots > Rhizosphere > Soil | place...
CGCACGGGTCGCGACTCGACCGCCCGGCCGTTCACTTCGAGCGTCGCCGTGACGTCTCGCTCGGCGCCTCCGGCGGTGCTCGCCAGCCGTGCGACGGCGGTCACCCGCTCGCGTCCGCTTGCGACGTCCCGCCGTAGCTCGATGCCGGTCACCGACACGTTGGTCGGCGGCGTCCCACCGATGTCCACCGGCACGAGACGCGCGCCGCTCGGCAGACGTGCCTCCTCGTCCGGCGCCCATCCGACGCGCTGGAAGTCGGTGATCAGCACCGCCTCGCGAGTGCGCCGCGACGAGCGGGCGAGGATCTGCGCGGCGTAGGCGAGCGCCGGCGTGTAGCGGGTCGCGCCGGCGCTCGGGCGCGCCGAGTCCAGCGCGACGAGCAGCTCGGGCCGGTCGGCGCCCTCGGCCGTCGCCAAGCTCGGCACGGCGTCGAACAGTACGAGCGTCGCGCGGTCACCCTCGCCCAGCCCGCTCACGATTCGGCGCGCCGCGCCGCGCGCGCGCTCCCAACGGCCGGCGGCACTCATCGAATACGACCGGTCGAGCAGCAGCACGACCTCGCGGCCGCCACTGCCCGGCGGAGCGAGCCGGGCCTCCGCGCCGTCGGCGAACGGCCGCGCGAACGCCAGCACGACGAGGGCCAGCGCGAGACAGCGCACGAAGAGCAGCGGCCAGTGCCGGATGCGGCGGCGGCGGACCGAGGCGTGCGGTACCTCGCGCAGGAACATCAGCGACGGGAAGGCCAGGGGCGGCGTGCGGTCGCGGCGCGTCAGGTGGACGACGATCGGAATCGCGAGAAGGGCGAGGCCGGCGAGGAACCCGGGGACGAGGAACGAGAGCGGCATCGCGTCCCTAACGACCGGATCGGCCGAGCCGCCGGCGGCCGGCGAGGTAGTGGAAGAGCGCGTGGTCGAGCGGCTTCGCCGTGTCGAACAAGGCGTAGTCCACTCGAGCGCGCCGTGCCAGTCGCTCGAGCTCGGCGACGTGCGCGGCGACGCGCGCGCGGAAGTCCTCACGCATGGCGTCCGGCACGATGGTCCTCCGCTCGCCGGTCTCGACGTCCTCGATCGTGCCCGGCGCGGTGAAGGGCAGCGCGAGCTCGGCCGGGTCGAGCACGTGAATCAGCAGCAGCTCGTTGCCGGCGTTGCGCAGGCGGAGCACCGCGTCGATCGCGGCGCGCGGCTCGCTGTAGAGGTCGGAAACGACGACGAGCACGCCGCGCCGCCGGAAGTGCTCCGCGACGCGCGCCAGCGGCGCCGCGAGCTCGCCGGCCTCGCCGGCCGTGGCGCGCTCGAGCGCGAGTAGGGTGTGCGGCAGGTGCTTGCCGGACGGCGGCACGAAGTCGCGGACGACCGAGTCGAACGTGACGAGCCCCACGCGGTCGCCCTGGCGCTGGGCGAGCCAGAGGAGCGACGCGGCCAGGAAGCGGGCGTAGTCGAGCTTCGTCGGGCGTCCGTCGCTCGCGTAGGCCATGGAGCGCGAGACGTCGAGCAGCACGGCGACGCCGGCGTTGGTGTCGGCTTCGAACTCCTTCACGTGGAGGCGGTCGGTTCGCGCGTAGAGGCGCCAGTCCACGCGGCGCGTGTCGTCGCCCGGCATGTAGCCCCTGTGCTCGGCGAAGTCGGTCGTCGCGCCCAGCGCCGGCGAGCGGTGCAGGCCGCTCACGAAGCCGTCCACGACCGTGCGCGCGATCAGCTCCAGGTTGCCGACACGCGCGAGCACCGCGGGGTCGATGAACGACCGCGGCACGCCGGCGGCGGGTACGGCCGGCTTTCCCGCGACGCCGCGCGCGGCCGGCGAGCGCGGCCCGTTGCGCCCGCGGAGAAGGCTCGCGAAGCGGTCCGCGAGGGGCGGCGTCGGCATCGCCTACATCCCCGACCGCGGCAACGGCACCGCGGCGAGCAGGCGCTCCACGATCTGGTCGGCGCTCACGCGCTCGGCCTGCGCGTGGAAGTTCGGCAGTACCCTGTGGCGGAGCACCGGCCGCGCGAGGGCGCGGACGTCCTCGAAGCCCACGTGATACCGCCCGTGCATCAGGGCGCGCGCCTTGCCGGCCAGGACGAGCTGCTGCGGAGCGCGGACGCTCGCCCCGTAGGAGACGTACTCGCGCACGAAGTCCGGCGCCGTGCTCGACGTCGGCCGGCTGGCGCGGGCGAGGCCCACGGCGTAGCGGGCCACGGCGTCGGCGACCGGCACGCGGCGCACGAGCTGCTGGAAGGCGATCAGATCCGGCCCCGTCACGGCGTGGGCGAAGCGGTGCGCCTGCGTCGCCGTCGTCGTCCGCACCACCTGCACCTCGTCGTCCTCGCTCAGGTAGTCCACCACGATCTGGAACATGAAGCGGTCGAGCTGCGCCTCGGGGAGCGGGTACGTCCCTTCGAGCTCGATCGGGTTCTGGGTCGCGAAGACGAAGAACGGCTCGGCGAGGTCGTAGCTCCGCCCCTGCACCGTGACGCGGTGCTCCTGCATCGCCTCGAGCAGCGCCGCCTGCGTCTTCGGCGGCGTGCGGTTGATCTCGTCGGCCAGGACGACGTTCGCGAAGACGGGGCCCGGTGCGAAGGTCATGCGCCGCTGCCCGCCGGCCGGGTCCTCCTGGATGATGTCGGTGCCGGTGATGTCCGACGGCATCAGGTCGGGCGTGAACTGGATGCGCGAAAATCGGAGGTCGAGGACGCGGGCGAGGGTGTGGACGAGGAGCGTCTTCGCCAGACCCGGCACGCCGACGATGAGACAGTTCCCCCCCGCGAAGAGCGAGACGAGCGCCTGCTCGATGACCTCCTCCTGCCCGACGATCAGCTTGCGCAGCTCGCCGACGATCGCGTCGCGCCCCGCGCGCAGCCGATCGGCGAGCGCCAGATCGTCCGTGGAGTCGAGGCTCTGGGGGGGCGCGGTGGCTGTCTCCATTCGGAGGCTCCTCATGTGTGGTGACGAAGAAGTAGTGCAGTCGGGGCGCGGTGTGCGGGGCGCGAGAACGACCTCGGGAGCCCTCGCCCCGCGTCCCGCGCCCCGCTAATGCGTCATCGCGTACACGACGTAGTTCACGCCGATCTTGTAGGCCTGGTTCGAGACGTCCACGGGTACGAGGCCGGCGTCGGACCACTCCCAGTCCTCGCCGACGTCGTTGTTATAGTTGATGACGGCGAGCAGGCGCTTGGACGGGTCGTTGTCCTCGAAGATCCCCCAGAACTCCGCGGGCATCCGGCCGTAGCTCGGCATGTCGAGCGACTCGATGCGGTAGAACGAGTCGAAGATCGGATGCGTCCGGTCGAGGCGCACGAGGCGCGCCTGCGGCAGCACCTTCCGCATCTGCGCCTCGAAGTTGTACCAGTGTCCCTCGAAGAAGTCGTCGAAAATGATGAAGCCCCCCTTCGTGAGGTAGGCGCGAAGTGCGGCGGCCTCCTCGTCGCTGGGCGCCCAGAAGCCGGGCTCGCACAGGTACACGACCGGGTACTTGAAGAGATCCGGCTCGTCGAGCGTCAGCACGACGTTACCGTCGATCGCCGGCCGCACGGCGGTGACTTCCGTCAGGATGCGCGCGAAGTTGCGCTCGGCGCGCGGGAAGTCGTGGTCCCACTTGCGGTCCTCGCGCCCGAAGAACGACTGGCTCCCGCCCATCGGCGTGAAGCGGATCCGGGCGAACGCGAAGCGGCCGTCGTAGGGCGGGTTGCCCGGGTCGGCGGCCGACGCCCGCTCCGCGGCCCCGCGCGCGCCGTCGAGGCGCGGCACCCCGACCTCCGGTACGGTGCCGAGCTGTAGTCGGCCGGCGTGCGTCGCGGCCGTCGCCGCGCCGGCGGCGACGACCCCGCCGGCCGCGAGCAGTACCCAGGCGCCCCTCACCGTGCTCCTCCCGCCGGCGACCGCGCGGCGCCCGACTGGAGCTGGAGCAGAAGCTCCTGTGCCGGCGCGAAACTCGGGGCCAGCTCGAGCGCACGGAGCACCTCGCGCCGCGCGGCCGGAAGCTCGCCGGCCTCGGAGAGCGCGACGGCGAGCCGGTACAGCGCGTCGGGCATGTCCACCGGCGCCAGGGCGACGACCGCGCGGCGCTCGCGCACGGCGTGGGCGCGGTCGCCCAGGCGCGCGAACAGCGTCGCCAGCCGCTCGTGCACCCCGACGTCGTAGGGCGAGACGAAGATCGCCTGCTCGAGCGCCGCCGCGGCGCCGGCGGTGTCGCCCGCCTGCTCGAGGAGCGTCGCGAGCTCGAGTTGCGCCTCGTAGTGCCCGCCGTTGCGCGACGTCAGCGCCGAGAGTTCGGTGGCGGCGCGGCGCGAGTCGCCGCGCCGCTTGTGAATCGCCGCCAGCTGGGCGTACGGGCTCCCCTGCTCCGCGTAATCCGGGAAGAGCGCCTTCGCGCGCTCGAACGCCGCCACCGCATCGTCTAGACGTCCGGAGGCCGCCGCCGCCTGGCCAGCCGCCATCTCGCGCGCGAACGCGCCCCCTCCCCTGCTCCCGCCCACGGCCGCCAGCGGGCCCGCGAAGCGCTGCCGCACGTATGCGTCGAAGCGTCGGTCGAGCGCCGGGAGGTCAAGGCGCAGCACGCGCTGCACGGTGGCGTGGGTCGAGAGGCCGTCGCGGTAGGCGACGAGCAGCGCGGCGATCGCCGGCGCGCCCCACTCCTGCTCGATCATCTCGCAGACGAGCGACGCCGCGTAATACGAGTGCAGCACCTGCTCGGGCGACGTCGGCCGCATGAAGCCGTCGTTCAGTCGGCTCGGCGGCGGCACGCGTCCCGCCTGGTACGCCGCGAGGAAGCCCACCGTCACGCCGTCACCCCACCCCGGGCGCGCGCGCCGCTCCTCGACGACGGAGATTCCCTCGGAGAGCCAGCGCGGGATCCGGTTCGCGGTCCCGCCGAGCGTGAAGGTGTGAGCCAGCTCGTGCCACGCCGTCGAGCCCCAGTTGAAGTGCCCGACCTCTCGCGCCGCCGGCGAGTCCATCGCCAGTACCGACCCAAAGCTCACGCCGAGTGCGCCCAGCCCCGCCAGCCCCACGGTGCGCACCGAGAAGTCGGCGTGGCGCCGATACAGCTCCAGCCGGATTGGCGGCGCTGGGCGGTAGCCGTAACGCTGGGCCATCTGGTCGTAACCGCGCTCGAGCAATTCTCCCAGGTAGAGCGGGAGGAGGGCGGCGTCCACGCTGTCGGCGACGAACTCGAAGCGCCGGGAGCCGACCCGCTCGTAGCCGCGCACGGCGTCGAGCAGGTCGAGCGTGTTCTTGACCCAGACGTCGTACGGATCGCCCTCGAAGGCGAGCTCGAGGCTCGCCCGGGCGGAGTCGGCGCTTCCCACGCGCAGCTGGTTGATGCCGCGCAGGGCATGGCTGCGCCACGAGCGCGGATCCAGCGCGACGCCCCGCGCCGCGAACTCCACCGCGTCGCGGTACAGGCGGTGGCGCGCACTCAGCTCGGCCATCGTCACGTAGACGTCCGCGTTCCGCGGGTTGCGGGCGAGGGCGCGACGCACGGCGTCCGCGGACCCGCGCGCGTCGCCCGCGAGGTGTCGCGCCGCGGCGAGAACGCCCAGCGCGCCCGGCGCGCCCGAGTCCACCGCAAACGCACGCTCGAGCGAGAGTTGCGCCGCGGCGTAGTCCTCTGCGTCCAGCTGGGTGGTCGCGAGCAGGACGTGCGCGGTGGCGAGCCTCGGGTTAGTCGCGAGGGCCCGGCGGACGAGCGAGTCGGTGCCCGGAGCGCCGTCGAACTGGCGGACGCGAGCCGCGCCGAGGAGGGCGCGCGGGTGGCGCGGGTTGCGTCGCAGCAGTGCGTCGAACGTCGCGCGGGCGTCCGCGCCATTGTACTTCTCGAGGAACAGCTCGCCGACGCGGACGCGCGGCTCCGGATCGAGCGAGTCGGCGGCGGCCGCCGCGTCGAAAGCGCGGAGAGCGCTCCGGAACCGCTGCGGATCGCTCCGCCCGAGGTACCGCTCCGCCGTCCCGACGGCCACGAGCTCCTCCGCCGTGCGCGCGCCCCTCGCGTCGGCGACGCGGGCGAACAGCTCGCCGGCGCCGCGCTCGTCGCCGCGCTCGGCGCGCAGCATCGCGAGGCCGAGCCGAGCCGTCAGCGAGTCGGACGACCCGCCGGCCAGCGCGCGCTCGAACGACCGCTCGGCGTCGTCCAGCCGGCCCCGGGCGGCGAGCAGTTCGCCGAGCACGGTGGCGAGGGCCGCGCCGCCGTCGGGGTGTCGTGCGGCGGCCTCGGCTTCCTCGTAGCGTCCGACCTCGGCCAGCGCGCGCACGTACATCCGACGCACTTCGGGCGCGGCAGCGGTCCGCGAAGCCGCCGCCAGTCGGGGGATCGCCTCCTCGTAACGGCCCGCGCGCAGCTCCGCGAGACCCGGCACGCCGGCCGCGTCCTGGGCGTGCGACGCGCGCGGCTCGGCGCAGCCGAGCGCGGCCAGCGCCGCCGTGGCGCACAGCCGCCGCCCGAGCGCTCGCGGTGCCGCCGGCCGCGCGGCGCTCACGGCGACTCTCCCCCCGCGGCGCGAACCGCCTGGCTCGTCCGAGCGAGCTCCACGAGCAGTCGCTCGAGCTCTCGCTCGTACGCGGCCGTCTCCATCGAGCCCTTGCGCTGCCGAAGTGCGGCGACCCGCGCCTCCAGCTCGTCACGCTCGGCGACGAGTCGCGCCAGACGCGGATCCGACGCCGCGGCGACCGTGGTGGCCGGCGGGCCGCCGGCGAGAGCGATCGTCGCCGCCAGTGCGCCGTCGCGCGCGCGGGGGCCGGGATCGGCGCTCGGCGCGCCGTCGCCGTCGTCCTCCAGCTGAGCGTGCTCGGTGAGGAGCCGGTTGTCACGCTCGTAGTCCCGCGCCACCTCTCGTCGCGTGTACGAGAACGCCTCGAGCAGCGTCACGCGACCGTTCTTGTCCACGTCCGCGCCGGACGCCGAGAGCGCCGCCGCGAAGTGGCGCGCGAACAGCGTCTCGTTCCGCTCGAGAGCGGACTTGGTCGCCGTCACCACGGCGCGGTTCGGCGCGGCGAGCACCCGCGCGAAGTCGCCGCTCGCGCTCGCCGCGTTGACGAACGCCACACGCCTCCGGCCGAGCGGCGCGAGCGCGCGCCGGAAGTCGGCGGCGGTCATGTCCGGGCCCGGGAGGTTGAAGCGCGAGCGCTCCCCCTCCCCACTCCCGTGGCCGACGAGTACGACCCACACCTCGTCCGCCGCGCCGGCGCGCGCGGCCACGTCGGCCAGCGCGCGTTCGACGTTCGCCTTCGTCGAGCGCGCCGCCATCCGCCCCGGCGCGCGCTCCGGCGCCTCGCCGAGGTAGACGACGTTCGACGCCGGCAGCGCGAAGCGCGTCCGTGCGGCGTCCACGATCGCCAGCGCGGCCGCGTGGAATTCCTCGGAGTACCGCGGCTCGCCCCCCGCTCCGACGATCACGACGAGATGGCTCGCACCCCGCGCGCCCTGCGCGGGCACCGCGGAAGGGGGCACGGTCTGCGCCACGGCCATGACGCCCGCGACGAGCGCGGCCCGGCCCCTCACGCGAGCCCCCGAGCCCGCCGGTAGCCCCACTCGCCGGCCAGGAGGAGCGCGAGCAGGACGAACAGGACCGGCATGTCCCACAACTCCTTGCGCTCGATGACGGTGATGCCGCTCCGCGTGTAGCGAAGGTCCTCCGGCAGTCCGCCTACGGTCGCCGGCGTATAGAACCGCCCTCCCGATTCGGCGGCGAGCCGGCGCAGCAGCGCGCCGTGCATCGCCGAGCCGAAGTACTCGTCGCGCGGCTCGACGACGTCCACGTACGCCATCTCGGCGCTCCCGAGCGCGCGCGTTCCCTCCTGCGCCTCGACCTCCACCTCGTGCACGCCGCGCTCGGAGGGGGTGAACGAGCCGCGGTACTCGCCGTCCCGCTCCACGCTCCAGTCGAGCGGCACCTCGACGCGCGCCCCCGACGGCGTCGTGACGCGGGCCACGACGCGGGCCCCGTTCACCGGAGCGAAGGCGGAGTCGCGCACCTCGGCGCGCAGCGTCACCGCCTCGCCGGGGGCCGGGCGCTCGCTCGACGACTCGAGCGTTACCGGACCGGGCGCCGAGCTGGCGAGCCAGCGCAGGAGCTGACGCCAGAACAGCTCGTGCGCCATGTCGTCCACCGCCACGCCGGCGTGCATCTGCCAGAGCCACGAGTCCTGCACGGCGAACGCCACCGAGCGCCCGCGGCCGAAGCGCTGGTGGGCGAGGACGATCCGCGTGCCGCCTCCCGGCGCCTCGCCGGCGAGCAGCACGGCGGCGCCCGGCTTCGCGCGCCGCACGAGGTTCACCGTCGTCAGCGGCGGGAGCGTCCGCCAGCGCTCGGCCGACGCCCGCTCGTCGGCGGCGATCTGCAGCGGGGCGTGCGCGAGCCCGGCGGCCGTCGGGCGGACCGTCAGCTCCACCGGCGGTGCGTCGTCGCGATTCGCGTCCCCCGTCTGCGGCTCGAGCACGACCGGCAGGACGTCCGCCAGCGCGGTGCCGGCGTAGCCGCCTTCGGCGAGTGATCGCCGCCCGCCCAGCACGAGCAGTCCGCCGCCGCGCTCGCTCACGAAGTCGGCGAGCATGCGCAGCTGCGCCGGCGTGAACGCGCTCGCCTCGACGCTGCCCAGCACCACGGCGTGGTACGAGAACAACTCCTCGCGCGTCGACGGGAACCCGCTCACCAGATCGAGACTGTCGGCGACGCCGAGGCGGAGGTACTTGTTCTCCGCCGTGCGCTGCAGCGCGACGAGCCGGAGGTTCTCGTCGCCGGCGACGGCCCGCCGCACGAACTTGAGCTCGAAGCGCGGCTCGCCCTCGAAGTAAAGAATCTTCTCGCGCCCGTCGGCTACGCGTACGACCGTCTCGCGCTCGTTGTTCTGGGCCAGCGACTCCCCGTCGCGTGGCACGACGCGCACCTTGAGCCGCTGCGCGCCCTCCTCGCTCGCCGGGACGTCCAGGCGCACCGGCACAGACTCGCCGCCGGCCGGAAGCTTCACCTCGCGACGGGCGACGATTCGGCCGTCGCGCTCGACGACCACCGGCACGGTCGCGCCAGCGAAGCCGGCGTGCGACACGACCGCGTCCACCGCGATCGTCGAGCCCCTGAGCACCGAGCGCGGCGCCTCCGCACGGGCGAGCTCGAGGTCGCGCTCCGCCGCCTCGCGGCCCACGCCCACCGTGAACAGCGGCGCGCCCCGAGCACGCAGGGCGAGCGCCGCCTCGCCGAGCGCCGCGGGATCGCCGTCCGCCCCGTCGGTGACGAGGACGATGCCCGCCAGCGGGAGCGCCGAGAGGTCGGTCCGGACGCGCTCGAGTGCGGCGCCGATCCTCGTGCGGTCGCCGGCGAACGCGAGCGCGGACGCGTCCGGCACGCGCTGGGCGACGTCCGAGAAGCGGTAGACGCGCACGGCGAACTCGTCGGAGAGAGTGGAGAGCAGCGGAGCGCCGCGCGCGAAGGTGCTCGCCACGAAGTCGGCGCGCGGGCGCCCCTCGACGTCCGCCACGCGCATGCTCCGTGAGTCGTCCACGAGCACGGCGATCGTATTCCGACCGGGCGCCGACGCCGACACGACGAGCACTGGCCGCAGCAGGCAGGCGACGAGCACCGCGAGCGCCCCGAGGCGCAGTGCGGTGAGCAGCGCCCGGGCGCGCGGCTCCCGCGCCCGCTCGGCGACCCCGCTCGCGACCGGCGCGGTGCGCAACCGTCGGTAGCTGACGACGATCCCCGCCGCCGCAACGAGCGCCGCGGCGATCAGCGCCGCCGCCACCGGCCGCGGGACCTCGAGCGCCAGCTGGCCGCGCTCGAACACCGCCGGCCGGTACTTGAACAGCAGCTCGAACGCCCGATCGAGGGCAGGAGGCATGGCGAGGAGGTCCGAGCCCCGGCGAAGGACGCCCGCGGGTCGTGGGTCCGGAGCGCGCCCCTCCTCCCCTGGCGGGGAGACAGGCCGGCGCGCGGCGCGCGCCCCGGCCATGAGGGGCCGAATACACGACGCCGGTCCGATGGTTCCCGCGCGCCGCTGCCTCTACATGATTTCCGCCGCGGCAAAGCGCAAGCGGGTCGCGCGCCGCCGTGCGGGCGGGCCCCACGTCCTTACACGAGGCGAACAAACGGTGACGCCGGCGCGGCGCCGCCACGTGGTCGGGCGGGACGCGTACGGCTCGGGCCGCGACCGACGCGCACCCGTGAAGTGCGGCATCGGCGGGCGAAGGCGCTCCGCGCTGGCACTCGAGCGCGCGCCGCGACATCTTCCCGCGCTCTTCCACCGCGATGCGACGTCGCCGCCCCGACTCCGAACGCCATGGACCCGCAGGAAGACTGCCCGCTCGCCCACACGCTGGCTCAGCGCGTCCGCGACGCACGCGACGAGCTGACGACGCGCTGGCTCGACCGCATAGTGGCGCGCGTCACGCTCGAGCCGAACCGCATCTTCCCGACCGACGAGCTGCTCGACCACGTCCCGCTCCTGCTCACGGGGATCGCGGACTACATCGAGAGCACGTCGAACGAGATCAGCGCCGACGTGCCGGTGCTCCACAAGGCGATGGAGCTGGGCGCCCTGCGCCACGGCCAGGGCTTCGACATCTACGAGATCCAAAAGGAGTACGAGATCCTGGGCGGCATCCTGTTCTCCTACCTTGCCCGCATCGTGGACGAGGTCGAGCAGCCGTGCACGCGCTCCGAGCTCCTCTTCTGCGCCCACCGCCTCTTTCGCGCCATCGCAATCATCCAGCAGGCGACGACGAGCCAGTACCTGCAGCGCATGAACGAGCGGATCCACGAGCGCGAGGATCGGCTGCGGGCGTTCAACCGGGTGATCACCCACGAGTTCCGCAACCAGATCGGCGCCGCGCTCGGCGCCGGCCAGCTCCTCAACCTGGAGGGGCTCGGAGCCGAGGACCGGCACCGGCTGACCGGCGTCGTCGTCCGCAACGTTGACGCGATGCGCTCGCGGCTCGACGCGCTGCTCGATCTCACCCGGCTCGACGCCGTGGACGTTCGACGGCAGCGCCACGTCAAGCTCCCGCAAGCGGCGTTCGAGGTCGCGCGCTCGCTGCGCGACGCGTCCGACTCGCGCGGAGTCGAGGTACGGCTGGGCACCCTGCCCCCCGTCGAGGTGCACGCCGCCGCCGTCGAGCTGTGCCTCTCGAACTACGTCTCGAACGCCATCAAGTACGCCGACGTGGCCAAGCCGCAGCGCTGGGTTGAGATCTCCGGGCACGTGCGGCCCACCAGCACCGGCGAGTCCGGCGACGCCTCGGAAGTGGTGGTCGAGGTTCGCGACAACGGCATCGGCGTGCCGGAGGCGGCCCAGCCCCGGATCTTCGACCGGTTCGTGCGCGGGCACGACGACCGAGAGACGAGCGTCGAGGGCACGGGGCTGGGTCTCAGCATCGTGCGCGAGACCGTCCAGTCGCTCGGCGGCACGGCGTGGGCCGACTTTCCCGCCGAGGGCGGGTCGGTGTTCGCCTTCTCGATCCCCTGTCGGCGACAGCGCGACAGCGCGGTGCTCGCCGCCCAGAGCGAGCCGACGCCGGACGAGGCCTCGGTCTAGGCGATACTAGGCCAGGCCGGGTTCCAGGGCGCCGATCGCCCCGTCGCGCCCGTCGCGGCCCCCGCCGAGCGTCGCGACGCACAGGCCCACGCCGAGCGCAACGAGCGCGGCGCGAAGCGGGTGTGCCCCCACCT
>Ga0307410_10001148_pt1 | contig 11629 bp, 13 predicted proteins | sample 322Ometagenome_3_FD_203707 | JGI IMG/M metagenome (GOLD analysis project Ga0307410, IMG submission 203707) | Maize rhizosphere microbial communities from greenhouse at UC Davis, California, United States - 322HYB-O-3 | ecosystem: Host-associated > Plants > Roots > Rhizosphere > Soil | place...
GCAGGGGCTCGCCGAGGCCGCGTTTCTCGGTACACCGAACGCCGCCGATTCCACCGGCGGCAATTCGACCCGGTCGCGAGCACGCAGGGAACCCGGTCCTGGCGAACCGGTCCGGTAAAGCCCGTTTCGACGGTCTCGTGGAGTCCGGCTCCAGCCGGATTTCTACAACAACGCCGCCGCCGGGCGATCCAGAAAGAGTTCGACGGCACGATGCGTCTGCAGGAAAGACGCCGGCAGGCGCGTCGTCAGCGGCCCGTGGATCATGCGCTCGACGCACCTCGCCTTCCGCTCTCCTGTTGCAATCAGCACGATCGCGGCGGCTTTCAGAATCGTCGCCATGCCCATCGACAGCGCAGCGCGCGGCACCTGCCCGGCATCGCCGCCAAACAACGGGGCGTTGTCGCGCCGCGTCACGTCATGCAGCTCGACCCGATGCGTCCTGGCGGACAGCTGGTCGCCGGGTTCGTTGAAGCCGATGTGTCCATTCGAGCCGATGCCGAGCAGTTGCAGGTCGATGCCGCCCGCTGACTCGATTTCCGTTTCGTAACGCTCGCACTCTGCCGCCAGATCGCCGGCGACTCCGTTCAGGAAGTGAATGCGGGACGGCTGGAGGTTCACATGCTCGAACAGATGGTGCTCCATGAACCGGCGAAAGCTTCCCGGGTGGACCGCACTGACGCCAGTGAACTCATCGAGGTTGAATGTCCGGGCGCGGCTGAAGTCGATTGTTCCGGCAGCGTACATCCGCCTCAGTTCCGCGTAGGTCGGAATGGGACTCTTTCCGGTCGGCAGGCCGAGCACAAGGTCCGGCTTGTCTCTCAATCCGGCGGCGATGCGGTCCGCGATGGCCCTGGCGCTCTCGTCCGGAGTCGGAAACACGCGAACGATCATCGGCCCTAGATGTATGCGGGAACGGTCAGCCGTCCGCGCGCCGCCGCCAGTGCGAGCGTCACGGCGCCGGCGGCAGGTTCCGCGTCGAGCGTGCGCACGTCGCTGCGCGGCGCCACTTCGGCCAGACGTGCCGCAACCTGCGGGACAAGCGACGGCACGCCGCGAAATACTCCGCCGGACAGCAGCGTGGGAAATCGCTCGCCGCGCATCTCCAGACGCGTGATGACCGAGGACGCCGCGACGGCCAGCTCCATCGAGGCGCGCGCAATGATGTCGGCGGCAACCGCGTCGCCCTCGTTCGCGGCGCGCTGCACGACCGGAACGATGCCGGCAATGGCATAACGGTGCGGGCCAGGGGCGTAAATGGCATGCACCAGATCGGTTGGATCCGTCAGGCGCATCGCCTCGATCACCATCTCCGTCATCATGGTGGCAGGCCCACGGCCGTCGAACTGTCGCACGACGGCGTTGAGGGCGGCACGGCCGATCCAGAACCCGCCGCCTTCGTCGCCAAGGACGGAGCCCCATCCGCCCGCCCGCGCGGCGTGCCCCGCTGCGTCGCGGCCATAGGCAATGGAACCGGTGCCGGCAACGATCACGACACCTGGCTGTTCGCCGGCTCCAGCAACTAACGCGATCAGCGCGTCGTTGACGACCAGCGTCCTGGCCTTGAAGCCGATGCGCCGCATGATCCCTCGCACAGCGGTGGCGTCCGCCTCGCGATCGACGCCGGCAATGCCGAGACAAATCGCCGCCGGCTGAGCATCGCGGTCGCCCATCGCCTCGTCCATCACCGCATGGAGCACCTTCTCGACTTCGAGCTCGCCCGACGCCTGCAGGTTTGCTCCACCGCCGCGGGACTGCGACAGCACCAGGCCCTGTTCGTCGGCCAGAAGACAGACCGTCTTGGTTCCCCCAGCGTCGATACCCAGCACGTACATCTCAGCCTAAATGGTACATTCGGTCGAGTGACGCCTCCCTTTACTGGCGCCCACGGCATCCTCAAGGAAGCCGTTGCCAGCCGCACCTTTCCCGCCGGGGTGATAGAGGTGGGACGCTCGGCCCGTGCCGAGTGGCGCCAGGCAGTGGGCACGCTCACCTACGATCGCGCCTCCCCGCCGGCGCGCGACGACACGATCTTCGACCTGGCGTCGCTGACAAAAGTGCTGTCGACAACGCCGCTCGTGATGCGGCTGGTGGAGCGCGGCGGCCTCGGGCTCGACGACCGGGTCGCGCAGTATCTGCGAACGTGGCGCGGCAGCGACCGCGACGCCGTCACGATTCGTGATCTGCTCTCGCACAGCAGCGGCCTGCCGGCGTATCAGCCGTTCTACCGCACGCTTCGTGGACGCGAGCCGATCGAGCAGGCGATCGCCGCGACGCCGCTCGAATATTCGCCGAACACCCGGTCGATCTACAGCGACCTCGGCTTCATGCTGCTCGGATTCATCCTCGCCGATGTGGCGCCGATCGACGCGCAATTCGATGCGCTGCGAAGTCAGATGCAGAACCCGGAGGATCTGCAATTCTTCCCGCCCGCGATCTGGAAGAAGCGGACCGCCCCGACGCGCCGGACCGCCGAGCGCGGGCTCCTCGTTGGCGACGTCGACGACGACAACGCCTGGGCACTGGGTGGCGCCGCCGGCCAGGCAGGACTGTTTGGAACCGCCGCCGCCGTCGGTGCGTGCGCGCGCCACTTCCTGCAGGTGCTGTCGGGCCGGGTCGGTGCGTTTCAGCCCGAGACGACGCGCACGTTCGTCACGCGGCGGGCCGATGTCCCTGGCAGTTCGCGCGCGCTCGGCTGGGACACGATGCTGACAACATCATCGTGCGGCACGCTGATGTCAGCGTCAGCATTCGGCCACACGGGATTCACCGGCACGTCGCTGTGGGTCGATCCCGAGAACGACATCTACGTTGTGCTGTTGACGAACCGCGTGCACCCGGATGCCTCGAACGAGGCGATTCAGGAGGTCAGGCGCGCGGTGCACGACGCGGTGATGCGGGAATTCGCGAAGGTCTAGAACCGTCCTCGCGGCGCAGGCACGGATCCGCCGCCGCCGCGCGGGCCGGCTCCCTGCGGCACGCCGCGGCCGCCCGCACCCTGGGTTCCGCGACCATCCGCACCGCGTCCGCCACGGCCCTCGGGACCAGGTGTACCGCCGCGGGCCCCACCGCCCGCACGGCCGCGCGCCACCGGCATGAAGACCCACTGGTTGTAGGTGTCGCGGCCGTTATAGAGCCGCAGCGACTTCTCCTCGCTCTTGCTGGTCACGCCGACGATGCCCCCGGCAACGGTGTTGCCGCGGCCGCCGCTGATCGCTGCCAGCCGCTCCTGGGCCTGCTGCATCGCCGTCTTCGCAGCTTGAGCCGCAGCCTGCTGCGCGCCGCCGCGACCCTGGGGGGTCGTGCCCTGCTGCGCCTGACCGGGCGCCGGTGCCCCGGCGCCGAGCAATTGGAACTCGTCGTTGGTGATCGGATCCTTGTACTTCTTGCGCAGGAAGCGCTGTTCGACGAGAACGTCAACCGACGGTGCCGGCTGATTCGCGAATTTCTGCTGCCACATCCCGATGGCGCGCGCGTACTGCTCACCGCGGAAGATCAGCTCGGCTTCCTTTTCGCGCCGCGCCATCGTGTGGTACGCCGGCAGTGCGGCGCCCATCAGAATCGCCATCACCGACATGGCGACCAGCAGCGCCACCATCAGGTAGCCCCGCTCCCCCGCCGCCCGTCGAACCAGCGGTCTGCCGTTCATCGCCCTAATTGCCGATGGTGATGTCGATGACGTTGGCCGCCTCAGGACCTGTCAGCGCCCCGCCCGACGTCGCGGCAATCTGTGCGGTTCCGGTCGTGCTGCCGGCCGTGAACGTCGTCACCGCCACACCTTCGCGGGTTTCGGCCTCCGCAGGGTCGACCGTGCCGAGCGTCGCGTTGAAGTAAACAACCGTTCCATCGTGAACCGGCGTGCCCGCCTCCTCGATCACGATCGCGCTGATTTCCGCGGTGCCGCCCGGGGCCAGGGACATCGCGGTCGAGAACACGGAGATGGTTGACGCGATCGGCGCGACCAGCGGTGCGCTGTCGCAGGCCGTCACAATCACGGCCGTCAGAAGAATCAGTCGCAGGCGCACGGTTGCTCTCCTCGTCACCATTCCGAATAGGGAGTCTGCGTATGTGGCGACACAGTAGACGACGCGCTGTGGACGTCGCTGATCCCCGGCTCGTCCAGCGGATTGGTCGGGTCCGGCTCGCTTGGGGTGGTCTGCCAGTCCGCGGCGTTCGTCATCTGATCGATTGGCACCTGGCGAATGTATTTCTCCGCGGCGAGTGCGTCGAGCGACGGCGGCCACTTGTTCTTGTCGGCGTGATACGCGTCGATCGCCTCGCGCATCGCGTGCAGGTTCTCCTTGAGAACGGCCTCTTTCGCCCGCACCGTGCTGCCGCCGTACAGCGCGACACTGATCCCGGCCAGAATCGTGATGATCACCATCACGATCATGATCTCGATGAGCGTGAAACCGCGCTGCGAACGTCTCACTTACCAGTCCTTGTATTTGGTGCCGTCGAGCGCCGTGCCGCCGCTCTTCGAATACACGTCGAACACATTGCCCCGTCCCCACGACGTCGAGTCGGGCTTGTCCTGATAGGCCCGCAGGCCCCAGTCGGTGCTGTTCGTCATCGGGTCGGTCGGGATCTTGCGCAGAAACTTCAGCTTCGTGCCCGACTGATCGTTCAGCAGCGGTACGCCGTCCACCAGCGTCTCCAGGTCGGGTGGGTATCCCTCGCTGCCCGCCGATACCTCCGTCGACGGGATTCGCCCCGCGTCGGCGGCGTCCTTGAACTTGTCGATCGCGGTCCGCATCTGGCGCAGTACCGTACGGAGCTCGCTTTCGCGCTGCCGCTGCGACGTCACCTGCGCCAGCGGCATCACCGCCGACGCAAGGATGAACAGGATCGCCGTGACGATCATCAGCTCGACGAAGCTGTAGCCGCCCTGGTTTCTCATTACCTCACTGTAACCGGTGGAACGGGCGCAAACTGCAGAGGCACCGGCGCTCCGCCGGGCGCCGTCGCCGTGGCCGTCACCGTGAGATTGGCCTGTCCGGCCGCCACCGGCTCGAACAGCAGCGCCGCGAGCAGGCCCGTCCCGGCCACGCCGGTCATGTCGCCGGCGCGGACGATGGCGATGTCAACGCGGCCGTTCGCCGGGTCAGGCGACTGCGTAAACGTGGCGTTCACGCCTCCGGCGCGCATGAAGCTGCCCTCGGCAACCGCGCGCATGCGCAGCACCGCCGGGTTGTAGGTCACCGTGACCGCGACGTTCGAAATCTGCGACGCACCGGTGATGGTGATCGGCACGTTGTACGGGCCGGATCCGACGCGGAAGTCCGACGACGGCGGCGAAACCACGATCTGACCCGACGCGGCGCGCTGCCCAGGAACCGCCGCGGCCGCTACGCTGGTCGTACCCGGAACCGCGGAGCTACCCGGCGGGATGACTGCAATCCCCTGCGGCACCCCGCCAACCGCGGCTGGAGGAACTGCTGCCGCAGCAGGCGCAGGAACCGCGGGAGGCTGGGGGACGCCAGCCGGCGGCGGCACCGCTCCTCCCGCTGCCGCGGGGGCTGCGCCGGCCGGTTCGTTGACGGCGATGAGCGGTGGGGGTCCCGTCAGCCCGAGATTGTTCTGCGTGCCGATGAACAACGGACCAATGTCATCGGCGGTCAGCTCGTGCGTCCGGACGATGCGCGGCGTCAGCAGCATCACGATGTCGGTCTGCGCCACGGTGCGGTTGTTGGCGGCGAACAGCGACCGGATGACCGGAATGCTGACGATGCCGGGAATGCCCTGCAGGATTTTTCGCTCGTCGTCCTGGAGGAGACCGGCGAGCAGCGTCGATTCGCCTTCACGCAGCCGCAGGCGCGTTTTCACGTTCCGTGTCGTGAAGCTCGGGATCACCTGTCCCGCCACGGCCGAGTCACGGCCGCGGGCGCTGTTCTCCACGTAGAGGTCGAGGATGATCTCTTCCTGATACGTCACCCGCGGCGTCATGTCGATCTTCACGCCAACGGTCCGGTAGGTGTACGAGGTCAGCGGGTTGACGTTCGATCCGCCGCCGGCGATCGGCGTAAACGCGGTCGAAAGAATCGGAATGTCTTCGCCGATGTTGAGCTGCTGCTGCGCGCCTTCGGCGCCACGCAACTGGGTCTTCGCGACCACTTTCGTCTGGGAGTCGGTTTCCAGGAACCGCACCGCCGCCGTCGGCACCGCGAGATAGAAGTCAGAGGCGCTGATCCCACGCGAGAGGGTGTTGGCGTTGAACGCCGGTGACGTCAGCCCCTCGGCCGTGCGCGGATCGACTTCCGGCGAGAACGCGCCGCTGATCTGGTAGTCGCTCAGATTGAGGCCGAAGTCCTTCGTGCGGCTCTTGCTCACCTCGAGAATCTGCACGTCGACGAGGATCTCGGCGCGCGGTGTGTCCTGGGACCGCACGAGCCGCTCGATCAGCGGCATCATCGACGCGCTGGCGCGCGCGGTGACGCTGTTCGCGGTCTTGTTCGGAATGATGCCGGGACGATTCGCCTGCTGGCCGGGGATATTCAGGATGTTGTTGAGAAAGGCCGACACCTCCGCGGAATCGGAGTGCGACAGGTGGAACGTCTGCACGACCAGGTCGTCGTACTGCGCGCGCTTGGTCGGAAGGTCCGGAATGATCAGAATCGTTCGCTGGTTGACGACCTTGTAGAAGTTGCCTGTCGCCGTGAGGACCTGCTGCAGCGCGTCACCCAGCGTGATCATGTCGAGCTGCACCGAGAACGTCCGATCCTGAAAGTCGCGCTCGTAGGTGATATTGACGCCCGCCACTTCGCCCATCGTGTTCAGGATGTCACGAAGGGCGGCCTGGTTGAACTTGAGCCCGGGGACCGTGGCATTCAGGTTGGCTAGTGGTGGCGGCGCCGCTCCCGGACGCGGCGGTTGTGGAACGGCAGGACGCGGCCGCGATGCTTCGATCGTGTCGCGAATCTTCCGCTCGATCTCCGTCACCTTCGCGGCGAGCAGCCGGTTCGGCGGATCGAACTCGCTCGCCCGCCGGTACTCGCGAAGCGCATCGTCGAGCTGTCCAGCCTCTTCGAACCGGCGTGCCTGCTCGAGATGGGCGACCGACGCGCTCAGCATCGCCCGCGTCAGCGCGACGCGGTAGGCCGCGTTGTCCGGGTCGTCCTGAACGGCGCGGCGGTACTGGTCGACAGCCGTATCCCAGTCACCGATGCGCGCGGCACTCTGACCACGACCGAACGAACGGCTCGCGCCGCAGCCCGCGAGCAGCGCGACAACCGTCAAGAGCGCGGTAATCCTCAATATGTGTGTCATTGTCCTGTCATGCGGATCGTCTGGCGGCCCCGGCCATCGAGATAGGCCACTTCAACCCAATCCACTCCTATACGAAGCAAACGGTACCGACCTTCCAGGATGTCGCCCTCTTTCGCGTTGAACGTGTTGCCCCGGCCATCAGCGAACGCCGCGACGCGCTGGCCACCGACCCTGATCTCGCCGAAGTACTTCAGCGGAATCGGCGCTGGAGGCGGCGGCCCTGTGTCCGAGGGTGGCGCAAACACCACCGGCGGCGGTGCCTGCACGCGCGGTGCAGGCGGTGGCGTCTTCGGGCGGAACCGGAACGGATCGCGCGAGGATGCCTGCAGCTCGCCACCGGCAACACGCAGGCGATCGAGATTCAGATCGACCACCGGCACGACTGGCACTGGCCCCGACGCACTCACTGAGGGATTGGACGTCTCCTCCGGCGCGATGGTCGACGGATTCCACACCGGCCGTGCAATCACGAGCAACGCCACCAGCGCCGCCCCGCCGGTGACGTAGACGATCGGACGGCGGAACATCCCCTTCATTCGGCGGCCTGGAAGTACGTGGACAGCTGCAGGGTCAACTGCAGGAGTCCGCCTTCGACGTCTTCCTCCGACAGCGTGATGTCGTCGATGACCACGAATTCGGGTGCGGTCTCGAGTGCGTGCAGAAAGCGGCGCACGTCGCCGTAGCGCCCGGCGAGTTCCACTTCGGAGGTGTAGCGAGTCAGCGAGCTGTCGCGCGGTCGTGTCACCGGCGAGACGCTCGCGCTGTAGAACTCGACGTCGAACTCTTCCCCCATCTCCGGGACGCGCGTATGTGTCAGGCTTCGCGCCGCGGCGAGGTTCGCCGGCAGCACGTCCGTGTAAAACCGCGCCAACTCCTGCCGCGCGCGATCCTTTCCGGTCGATGTACCGACCGCGATCTGGTGTTCCTTGCGCGCCGCAGCGAGTGTCCGCTCGGCGGCAGCGTCGCGCTCGGCGATATTGGCGACCCGATCCTCCAGCGGCCGCACCACCATCACGTACGCCGCAACGTTGACGGCCAGCGCGATCGCCAGCGGCACAAGCAGGCGGCGATGTTCGTGCAACACCCGGCGGCCGAGAGCAGCGTCGCTCATCGCGCGTTCTCCGCCGGCGGCGGCGCCGGGACGTAGGTCGCCTCCAGCGTGGCCTGGAAGAGGTCGTTCTCCATCAGCGTTTCATTCCGAGGAATCACGTTCCGGAAGGCGCCCGTCTTCTCGAGCGCCTCGATGAATTGATTGATGTCCTCGACGCTGCGCGCCTCGGCGCCGAGCACGATCTGACGGCCGGCACGCTGCTGTACCGAGGTAATGCGCACGTCGGATGGAAGCGTGCGCTCGAAATTGCCCAGCACATCCGTCCAGGAGAACGTGCGCTGATCGATGATCGCATTCGCCTCGCGCGCCGCTTTGTCGACGATGGCCAACTCCTTCTTGTCGACGCGTGCCAGCGCCTGCACCGCCTCGGCGCGCAGGCGCGTCGTCTCGCGTTCTGCAGCAGCGGCCTTGGCGCCCAGCGTGCTCTGGCTGTTTCCGAGCCGCACCAGCTGCACGGCGTTGTAAACCGTCAGCGCCACGACAACCAAGGCGATCAGTCCCAGCAGCGCCTGGACTGCCCGTGCGTTGTAGAACGGCCGCGTCGAAAGGTTCGTCCGGATCACGCCGCCACCGCCTCTTTCCGGCTGCGCAGGAGCATGCCGACGAGCGGCGCCAGCGCGGCGCCCTGCCGCGGCGTGACCGTGATGCGATCGACGATCGGCGCCATCGCTGTGGGATCGAGCGGCTCGACGATTGTGCCCAGCCGCGCCTCGAGCTCCAGGATGGCCGTTTCCAGCCCGCCGGCGACGGGGCTGCGCCCGCCGGCGAAGATCCGGGTAAACCCCTTACCCGACAGACGGTCCTGGTAGTACATGGCCGTCTGGTGGACGACGTCGCTGAGCGGCTCGGCATCGTCTTCGCCGCGGCTGCGGAAGAAGATCAAGTCACTGCCGCGCATGATGGCGATCGACGTGCTCTCGGGGCGGATGTGGACGATCAGCCAGTCGCCGCCCGGCGGGCTTCCAGAGAGGTAAAGGTTGGCCACACACAGCGTCGCCACATCGACCAGCCCGGCATGAATGCCGACGGCGTCGCAGACACCCTCGTACTCGGCGACGACATCGCGGCGCGCCGCCACGACGACGAATTCCCCACCTGCCTCGCTCCGCGCCCCCGCGGCGTGGCTGATCGACGCCTCTTCCACCGGGAACGGCAGCGACTTCTTGACCTGCCATCGAATGAGTTGATCGAGGTCGTCGCGCCGATCCGGAATCTGATCGAAGCGGACGAGCGACACGCGCGCGGCGACGTCGGGAATGACCAGAGCGGCTCGACGGGGACGGTGCCCGGCCCGCTCGCAGGCGGAGCGCAGCGCTTCGATGACCCGCGCGCGATCGACGATGTTCGGTCCGACGAGCGCCGGCACGACGGCACCGGGCGGCAGATCGGCGGCGCCATAGGCCTGCACCGTCGGCGCCGGTCCGCGCGTGCCGAGGACGGCGATCGACACCATGTCGGGGGCGATCTCGATCGCCGCGTCGGGCGGCGAGCTGGCCAGCCAGGAAAGCGCGCTCATTCGACGAACGTCACCTTATTGATCTCCCGGAGCGTGGTCAGCCCGGTGAGAACCTTTTCGACCGCGGACTCGCGAAGGAACCGCATTCCCTCTTCGTGCGCGGTCTTTTTGATTTCGGATGTCGGCCGTCTGTCGAGGATCATCTCACGGATCGGATCCGAGAGATTGAGCAGCTCGCAGATCGCCGTGCGCCCTTTGAACCCTGTGCCGCCGCACTCGATGCACCCCGCGCCCTCGAAGAAGCGATGCGTGCGCGCGAGCTCCGCCGAGAGCGCTGATTCCTCCAGCGCACGCGGCTCGACGCGCGCCGGCCGCTTGCAGTGGCTGCAGATGAGACGCACCAGCCGCTGGGCCATCACGCAGTTCAGGGCCGACACGAACTGATACGGCTCGACGCCCATGTTGAGGAAACGGCCGAGGACGTCGACCACGTTGTTGGCGTGGACGGTGGTGAACACCAGGTGGCCGGTGAGCGCCGACTGAATCGCGATCTGCGCCGTCTCCGGATCGCGAATCTCACCGACCATGATCTTGTCCGGGTCGTGGCGCAGAATCGACCGCAGGCCGCGGGCGAACGTCAGCCCCTTCTTCTCGTTGATCGGAATCTGCGTGATGCCGCGCAGCTGATACTCGACCGGATCTTCAATCGTGATGATCTTGTCTTCGACCGATTTAATCTCCGACAGCGCCGCGTACAGCGTGGTCGTCTTGCCCGAGCCGGTCGGTCCGGTGACGAGCACCATCCCATACGGCTCGCGGATGTACTTGCGGAACCGCTGCAGTTCGGGCGCCGGGAAGCCAAGGATGTCGAGCGTCAGCTCGGTGAACTGCTCGCTGATCGACTCTTTGTCGAGGATGCGGATGACGGCGTCCTCGCCGTGAACGCTCGGCATGATCGACACGCGGAAGTCGATCGTCTTGCCCGGCATGCGGACCTTGAACCGGCCGTCCTGCGGAATGCGCTTCTCTGCGATGTCGAGCTCGGCCATGACCTTGATGCGCGAGACGACCGAACTGTGAAACTGCCGGGCGATCGGCCGCATCGCCGGCTGCAGCACACCGTCGATCCGGTACTTGACGTGCACCGCGTCGTCGCCAGTCTCGATGTGGATGTCGCTGGCCCGCCGCTGGATGGCCGTGTAAATCGTCGAATCGACCAGGCGGATGATCGGGTTCATGTCGCCGGTCGTCAGCCGCTCGACGGTGAGGCTGTCCTCCCCCATCTCCTCGTCCTTGAGGACCTGGAGCTGGAACCCGTCCACCGCATCCTCGAGCACGCGCTGCGAGCTCTCGCTCTTCTTCAGAATCGACTGAATCGCGGACGCCGCACCGACCGTGACCTTGATCGGCGTTCTCAGCACGGCCGATAGCTCGTCGATGAGTGGCAGATCGGCGGGGTCCGAAACGACGATGACCAGCGCCGCGCCCTCGCGGCGCAGCGGAACGAACCCGTAGCGCAGCATCAGATCGGCAGGAATCGACCGGAACAGCTCCTGGTCGATGCGGAATTCGTCCATGTCGACGAACTCGCGCCGGTAGCGCGTCGCCAGCTGGCGGGCACGCGCCACCTCCGCCTGATGGTCATCAGGAGGCTGCACCAGGCCGAGCGCGTCTTCGTTCGAATCAGCTATCGCCATATCCCGTGACCTATCACGTCGCACCGACCACCGAGCTCAGCTCGAACACCGGCATGTAGAGCGCGAGCACCACGACCGCAATGATCACGCCCATGATGACAA
>Ga0307410_10001149_pt1 | contig 11627 bp, 9 predicted proteins | sample 322Ometagenome_3_FD_203707 | JGI IMG/M metagenome (GOLD analysis project Ga0307410, IMG submission 203707) | Maize rhizosphere microbial communities from greenhouse at UC Davis, California, United States - 322HYB-O-3 | ecosystem: Host-associated > Plants > Roots > Rhizosphere > Soil | place...
CCGCTGCGGGCGGAGCGAGCAGGACGTCGACGAGCTGCGTCAGGCCATCCGCCATGTCCACGCTCTTGTCGTAGAGCCACTGCAGCTGCAGGCCGTCGAAGGCCGCCACCACCAGCCGGGCCAACATCGTGGCGGATACGTCCGTGCGCACCTCCCCGGCATCCTGGCGGCGGGCAATATCCTCAGCCAGATCCTCCACGAGCATGGCGTAGCGCTCCTGGAAGTACGGATGCGAATCGTGCCCCGGATCATTGGCGGTGGCTGAAGCCACCGCATAGAGCGTAGTGAGCCCCGGCTCCTTCCGGTTGCGTTCAGCCACGGGCGCCAGCAGCCGCAGGCCCGCTTCCCCCTGGTCACTGTCGGCCAGGCCGCGCCGGTCCCGCTCGGCCAGGACCGCCGTCAGCAGCTCCTGCTTGCCCCGGAAGTAGTGGAACAGGGTGGCTTCCTTGACCCCCACCAGCTCGGCGACGCGCTTAAGCGCCGTCCCTTCGAAGCCTTCCGTGGCAAAAACATCAGTGGCCGTCTGGATGATCTGCTCGCGGCGCTCCGCTCCCTTTGCATACTGACCGCGTGGCTTCGACGTTGACATTGAGCCAGTGTATTTCACTCTTTTCTTCAAAAATCTAGTCAGACTTGGTTTTTGCCGCTACCATCGTTATCAGGACCCAACGGAGGGTCACTTTTCGTCAGGAGGCAATGTGGCCGTCAAGACCATTCCCCAGGATTCCGCTGCTTCTCCGGCCAGCGGAGCGCCAATCAGCACATCAACCGGCACCACCCCTTCAGCTGCGGCGCCCGCCAAGGCTTCCCGCGCCTACGTCATCGGCATGCCGATCGCCAGCGCCGGCCTCTGGATGGCCGTCCTCGCACCCGCCCTGGTCGTACTGGCCATCAAAGTTTCCGAAATCACTACGCCGGACACGCGGGCCGGTGCACTGAGCCTCGTCGCGGGCGTCGGCGCCCTGGTGGCCCTGCTCGCGAACCCGCTCTTCGGACGGCTGAGCGACCGCACCACGTCACGGTTCGGGATGCGCAAGCCCTGGATCGTGGGCGGTTCCCTCGTGGGGCTCGCGTCCTTGTTCCTGCTAGGCTCCGCCGCGGATGTAGCCACCGTGCTGGTTGCCTGGGTCATTGCCCAGCTCGGATTCAACGCCGCCCTTGCAGCGCTCGTAGCAACGCTCCCGGACCAGGCCGCCCCGGCCGAGCGCGGGCGCCTGTCCGGCTTGATCGGCATGACCCTTCCGATCGGCCTGGTCGCTGCCGCCTTCTTCGCGCAGCTCTTCGATAATGCACTGCAGATGGCCGTCGTGCCCGGCGTCGTGGGTACCGCTGTGGCCATCGCCTTTGCCTTCACCTTCAAGGACCGCGTGCTGACGGAAAAGCCCGCCCCGCTGAACCTGAAGGAAATCCTGGGTTCGTTCTACTTCAACCCCCGGATCCACCCGGGGCTGGGCTGGGCCTGGCTCACCAAGTTCATGGTCTACATCGGTTACTGCGCCGGGCTGCTCTACCTGCCGTACTTCTTCACGGACCACCTGCATGTGGCCGAAACCGAGGTCACCAGCCTGGTGTTCCAGGCAACGCTCGTCAGCGCCGCGGGCACCGTTGCGACCAGCCTTCTCGGCGGCTGGATCAGCGACCGGATCGGCAAGCGCAAGGGCATGGTGATCCTCTCCGCCCTGATCATGATGGCGGGCCTGATCGTCATCGCCACCAGCTCCGCCACCGACCAGGTGCTGGTGGGCCAGGCAATCGCCGGCCTGGGGCTGGGCTGCTTCAGCGCCGTGGACGTCGCCCTCATCGCCGACCTCCTGCCCGGCACCCAGAGCGAGAACGCCAAGACATTCGGCGTCTTCAACATTGCCCAGGCCCTCCCGCAGTCGCTGGTCCCCGCCGTCGCCTTCCCCGTGATCACCTTCGGCGGCTACCCCGCACTCTTCCTCGGCGGCGCCGCCATCGGCATCGTCGGCGCCATCCTCGTCACCCGCATCAAAGGAGTCAAATAAATGAATCCCGCCCTCTCCCCCGCCGTCCTGGCATTGGCTCCCGACTCCCCGGATGCCGAGGCACGGATCCGCGAACTCGCCGAAAGCCTCACCCTCGAGCAGCAGGTCCAGCTCCTGACCGGCGCGGATGTCTGGGCAACTCACGCCATCCCGGAAATCGGGCTGAGCCGCGTAGTGATGTCGGACGGGCCGTCCGGCGTCCGCGGCGAAGACTTCGATGAGCGCCACGACTCCATCTCCCTGCCGTCGTCGTCCGCGCTGTCCGCCACCTGGAGCGTCGAAACGGCGCGCCGCTACGGCCAGGTCCTCGGCCAGGAGGCGCGCCGCAAGGGCGTCCACGCCGTCCTCGGCCCCACCATCAACCTGCACCGTTCCCCGCTGGGCGGCCGCCACTTCGAATGCATGAGCGAGGACCCGCGCCTCACGGCAACCATGGCCGCCGGGTATGTTGCCGGTGTGCAGTCCATGGGCGTTGGCGCCACACCCAAGCACTACCTGGCCAACGAGGCCGAGACCGAGCGTTTCACCTCGGACTCCGTGGTGGACGAGCGCCCGCTGCGCGAGCTCTACCTGGCGGCCTTCGAGGACGCCATCACGGAGGCCCGCGCATGGCTGGTGATGAGCTCCTACAACTCCATCAACGGCACCACCGCGAGCGAAAACAAGCTGCTCGAAACCCCGCTGTCCACGGAATGGGGCTTCGACGGCGTGGTGGTTTCGGACTGGACCGGCGTCCGGTCCGTCGATGCGGCCAACGCCCACCAGGACCTGGAGATGCCGGGACCGGTGGGCCACTGGGGGCCCAAACTGCTGGCCGCCGTCGAGGACGGCCGCGTCAGCCGGGCCGCCATCCTGGAAAAGGTAACCCGCATCCTACGGCTGGCCGCCCGCGTGGGTTCCCTTGAGGGGTTCGCCCCTGCGGTGACGGAACTTCCCGCCCCGGTGAACGGTGCCGCCGTCGCCCGTGAAGTGGCTGTCCGCGGCGCAGTGCTGGTCCGCAACGAAGGCGGCATCCTGCCGCTGGACGCCGCGAAGCTCGGCAACGTGGCGGTGATCGGCCACAACGCCGAGGAGGCACGCACCCAGGGCGGCGGCAGCGCCACGGTGATGCCCAAGTACACCGTCTCACCGCTGCAGGGACTGCGGAGGGCACTGCCCGACGACGTCAAGGTCACCTATGTCCGGGGCGCCAAGGTGGCCGAGGGCCTGCAGGCGTTCCCCCGCACGTCCCTGCGCAACCCCGTGTCCGGCGTCCCCGGAATCCGCGTCACGTTCCTTGCCGCGGACGGCTCGGAAATCTCCGGCGAAGACCGCCTTGCCTCGCACCTGATCTGGTTCGGCATCGGAATTCCCGACGGCGCTGCCTCCATCCGCATGGAAGCGGACTGGACCGCCGAAACGGCAGGCGTCCACCACCTCGGCGTCGGGACGGTGGGACAGATCAGGCTCACCCTCGACGGCGACGAGGTGTTCAACAGCGAGATCAAGGACGATACTGACGTCCTTGGCGCGGCCCTGTTCGATCCGCCCAAGACCGTGCACGCCATCGACACCACGGCCGGCCAGAGCGTGCGGATCGAGGCCGAGTACCAGCTGCCGAAGGAGCAGGTAATCCCGTTCACCGCAATCCTGCTCGGTGAGGAAACCGTGGTGGCCGATCCGCAGGCGGAGATCGACGCCGCCGTGGAAGCAGCCCGGGCAGCCGACGTGGCAGTCGTGGTGGTGGGCACCAATGCGGCCATCGAGTCCGAGGGTTTCGACCGCAAGGACCTGAACCTTCCCGGCCGGCAGAACCAGCTGGTGGAGGCCGTGGCCGCGGTGAACCCGCGCACGGTGGTGGTGGTGAACTCCGGCTCCCCGGTGCTCATGCCATGGCTGGACAAGGTGGGCGCCGTCCTGCTCGGGTGGTTCGGCGGCCAGGAGTTCGGCACCGCCATCGCCGACATCCTGCTGGGCGCCGAGGAGCCGGGCGGACGCCTGCCCACGACCTGGCCGGCGGCGCTGGAGGATGTCCCGGTCCTCAACACCACCCCGGTGGACGGCAAGGTGGTCTACTCCGAGGGAATCCACGTGGGCTACCGGGCATGGCTCAAGCAGGAAGCCGCGGGCGGAGCCGCCCCGGCGCTGCCCTTCGGCTTCGGGCTGGGCTACACCGCGTTCGAACTGGGCAGGGCCCACGCACCCCAGTCGGTTCCGGCCGGGCAGGATGTTGTGGTGCACGTTCCGGTCCGGAACACCGGCACGCGCACGGGCCGCGAAGTGGTCCAGGTGTACCTCGACCGTGCCGACAGCGCCGTGGAGCGTCCGGTCCGCTGGCTCGCCGGCTACGCCGGAACGCATCTGGCGCCGGGCGGAACGGACAGCGTCGAGGTGCGCATTCCGGCGAAGGCGTTCGGGCATTACGACGGCGGCTGGCAGTTTGAGCAGGGCACGTTCCGCCTGCTGGTGGGCCGGCACGCGGCCGACGCATTCCAGGTGCTGGAGATCGAACTGCGCTGATTGCCCCCTCCCTGCCGAGTTTTTGTCCAGATAACGTGAGATAGATAGGCCTTTGGGCCGTTATCTGGACAAAAACTCCAGGGCTAAGGCCGGGCTGGATCCGAATTGTTCGGGTCCAGCCCGGCCTCTTTGTAGTACCCCTCGATGTGGGCCGCAACGAGCCCGGCTGCCCGGCCGCCGTCGTGCTTGTTGATGGCCGCGAGGATGTCGCGGTGTTCGGCGCGGAGCCGGGCGGCGGTGGCGTCCCAGTCCGGAAGGTTCGCCGTGAGCTTGCCGGCGTAGCTTTGGATCGCTTCGCGCAGGGAGCCCATCATGGCGCTGACCACTGCGTTTCCGGCGGCTTCGGCGAGGGCCAGATGGAAGCGGACGTCGAGTGCCAGGAATTCATCGGCATCCGGGCACGCCTCCATCTTTTCCAAAAGCGCGGCCGCCTCGGCCAGGGCCGGTGAGCCGGTGCGGGCACGGGCCACCGCCCACGATTCCAGCAGGACGCGGGTCTGCACGATGTCAGCGACGGGCAGGTGCGAGGTGGCCACATGGAGCCTCAGCGCGGAGCCGAGCGCCGCCGTCGGGTCCGCGATAACCACGGTGCCTGCCTCGGGACCGGAACCCACCCCCGCACGGACAACGCCCATGGCCTCCAGGACCCGGATGGCTTCACGGACCGAGGTGCGGGAGACCTGCAACTGTTCGGCCAGCATTCGCTCGGCGGGCAACCGGCCGCCCAAGGCCAGCTCGCCGCTGGAGAGCTGGTCCTCGATCCACCGCAGGACCAATTGATGGGTACGCATGGGCCAATGGTACTTGATGTGGTCGGACCACATCCTCTAGAGTGTGGTTAGACCACAGAAGGACCTGTCCAGCCACCCCTGTCTAGAACCACCCCAGCCCGATGCCCCGGAGGCAGCAATGACGCACACCATCCAGCCCAGCAACCCCGAGGCCACCCCGGCCCCCGGAACAACGGACGTCGCGGCGACTGCCGGCAACACTGCCGGCACTTCCCTGACCGGCGCCGTGAACCGTGCCGCATCCTCGGTCCCGGCCGCACTCAAGCGCCGTGTGCCGAAATACTCGGACCTCGCTCCGCTGATGCAGTTCAAGAAGCCGGAGTTCAGCCGCGCCGCGAAGCTGCAGCGCGCCAGCACTATCTGGGAACTGCGGGACATGGCCAAGCGGCGCACCCCGCAGGCGCCGTTCGACTACACCGACGGAGCCGCCGAAGCCGAAATCACCCTGCGCCGGGCCCGCGAGGCCTTCCTCGACATCGAATTCCGGCCGGGCATCCTCCGCAACGTCTCCAGCATCGACCTGAGCACCGACATCCTGGGCAAGCCGTCCCGCCTGCCCGTCGGCATCGCACCCACCGGCTTCACCCGGATGATGCAGTCCGAAGGCGAGTACGCCGGGTCCCAGGCCGCCGAGGCCGCCGGCATTCCCTACACGCTCTCCACCATGGGCACCGCGTCCATCGAGGACGTTGCCGAGGCCGCACCCAACGGCCGGAACTGGTTCCAGCTGTACCTGTGGACGGACCGCGACCGCTCCCTGGAACTCATCGAGCGCGCCGCCAAGGCAGGAAACGACACCCTGATGGTCACGGTGGACACCGCCGTCGCCGGGGCCCGCCTCCGCGACGTCCGCAACGGCATGACCATCCCGCCGGCACTCACTCTTAAGACGGTGCTGGACGCGTCCTACCGCCCGGCCTGGTGGTTCAACTTCCTCACCCACGAGCCGCTGACGTTCGCGTCGCTCTCGCGCTACACCGGAACCGTGGCGGACCTGATCAACTCCATGTTCGACCCCACGCTGACCTTTGAGGACCTGGACTGGCTGCGCGAAACCTGGAAGGGCAAGCTGGTGGTCAAGGGAATCCAGACCGTCGACGACGCCCGCAAGGTGGTAGACCACGGCGCCGACGGCGTGGTGCTCTCCAACCACGGCGGACGCCAGCTGGACCGTGCCCCCATCCCGTTCCACCTGCTGCCCGGCGTCAAGGAAGCCTTCACCAAGGACAACTCCGACGCGGCCATCATGCTGGACACCGGCATCATGAGCGGCGCGGACATCATTGCCGCGCTGGCACTGGGCGCCGACTTCACCTTGATCGGCCGCGCGTACCTGTACGGCCTGATGGCCGGCGGCCGCGCCGGGGTGGACCGTGCCATCCAGATCCTGGAAAAGGACATGACCCGCACCATGGCGCTGCTGGGCGTCAGCAAGCTCTCCGAGCTGACCCCGGACCACGTGCGGATCCTCGGCAAGTAGGCCCGCCCCCGAGCGTGGGTGTCGGGGCTACTTCTTACGGCCGAACTTCGGCAGGTTCGCGATGAGGTCGGCGGCTTTCGTGGCGGCGCGGCCGACTGTGCGGCCGATCTGCTGCGGGACGGAGTCATCCCCGGCCGTGGCCACGGGAATCGCAACGGCGGGGCTCAGCTGGCCGCCCTCGGACAGCCCCGGCACCCCGGCGGCAGCCGGACGGGACGTGCCCGCAGCGGCGGGCACTGGCGACGGTGCGGTGCCCGCGGTTTCCGCGGCCGGCTCAGTTTTTTCCTCCAGGATCTGGGCGGAAGGTGAGCTGACGACGGCGGCCCGCGGCCCGACGTCGAACGTCTCCAGCCAGCTGGCGACGCCGGCAAGCGGTTTGGGGTTCAGCGCGTAGTAGCGCTTCTGGCCCTGGGCGCGCATGCTGACAAGGTCGGCCTCGCGCAGCACCTTCAAATGTTTGGAAATGGTGGGCTGGCTGGCGTCCAGTTCCTCAACCAGCTCCCCCACTGCTTTGTCCCCCGAGCGGAGGGATACCAGAATGTCACGCCGGGTTGCCTCAGCAATGACGGCAAATACGTCGTCTGTCACCATGTGATCCACCCTAGCGACATATACGCCGGATGGCATCCACTATTTCGCCCCGCTCCCGCAGGCCATTGCCCCGTGAAGGCCCCGGTGCTACAACGGACTCACGGTTGCCCCGGGATGTCCGGCTGCGGCCGCTCAGACATGAGGGGTGGGTGGCCATGGATTTCCTGCGCCAGCAGCTGTTCAACATCATCGCTTTTGTGTTTTTGGGCTTGTTCGTTGCGGTCTGGGGCTCCGTGCTGCTGCGCGTCGGGTTCTGGGTGCCGGACGGCCGGACGGTCGCACCTCCGCTGAACGGAGCGCTGGTCACCGCGGCAGGAGTGCTGGCCACGTCATTGAGCTCGCTGACGGCATCGGCCCTCGGATTCACCATTGCCGAGGTCCGCCGCGACGAGGAAGCCCGCCGCGACCTCGCACCGGGCGACGCCACCGCCGGTTTCAACCCGGCCGAGGTCACTGCACGCCTGTCCGGCCGGATCGTGGCCGCAGTTGTGGTGTACATGGCGGTGGGGCTGCTGGTCCTGCTGCTCTGGCTGGTGAAAGGAACAGCGTCCACGGACCTGATCGGCGCTTTCGCGCTGTCCCTGCTGGGCTGGCTGATCGGCGCCGCCGGGGTGGTGTTCCAGACGGAAAAGCCGCTCACCTAGACGAACCAGGCGCCGGTCGAACCAGGCGCTAGTCGAACCAGGGATCCAGGCCGTACAGCGGAAAGACTTCCTTGCGCGTGGCCATGACGGTGCGGTCCACCTCGTCGTTGGGGTCGAAGCCGACCTCCCACGAGCGCCACCAGAGATCCACGTCGTCGCCCATGAGTTCGGGTGCGGACACACCGTACTTGGCACCGTATTTCTCCTCGACGTACTGCCGCCAGTCCGCGGGGACAGGGGTGCGGAGCGGCACGGGCCGGCCGGCGGCGACGGCAATCAGGTGGCTCCAGGACCGTGGCACCACGGTGATCACGTTGTACCCCCCGCCGCCGGTGGAAATCCACCGGTTGCCACAGTAGCGCGCAGCAAGATTTCCGACGGCGGTGGCCGCTTCGCGCTGGCCGTCCACGCTGATGTTGAGGTGCGTCAGGGGATCCAGGCGGTGGGAGTCGCAGCCGTGCTGGCTCACAATCACCTCGGGCTCGAAGGCGCCGATCAGTTGCGGCACCACGGCGTGGAATGCCCGGAGCCAGCCGGCGTCGCCCGTCCCGGCCGGAAGGGCTACGTTGACGGCGCTGCCTTGGGCGTTGGGACCGCCGATCTCGTTGGCGAAGCCGGTCCCGGGGAACAGTGTCAGCCCGGTCTCGTGCAGGGAAATGGTGAGGACCCGGGGATCGTCCCAGAAAATACTTTGCGTCCCGTCGCCATGGTGGGCGTCAACGTCGATATATGCCACCCGCTGCACGCCGCCGTCGAGCAGTTTCTGGATGGCCAGGGCGGCATCGTTGTAGATGCAAAAGCCGCTGGCGCGCTCCCTGGCAGCGTGGTGCATGCCGCCCCCGAAATTGACGGCCCGGACGGCGCTGCCGTCCAGGATCGCGCTGGCAGCCATCAGTGAACCGCCGGCAAGCCGCGCGCTGGCCTCATGCATGCCGGCGAAAGCGGGGTCGTCCTCCGTGCCCAGGCCGCGCTCAAGGTCGGGGACGTCCGGGTTTAGGCTGACGCGCCGGACCGCCGCCACGAATTCGGGGCTGTGGACACTGGACAGTTCCTTATCGCTGGCCACATCCGGGGCGGCCACAGTGACGTGCCCCAGGTCCAGCAGGCCAAGGCTGCGGGCCAGGCGGGCGGTGAGTTCCATGCGTTCCGGTGCCATCGGATGCCCGTGGCCGAAGTTGTATGCGGTCATGGCCATGTCCCACACCACCATCGTTGGCAGTGCGGGCTGAGCGAGTCCGGGCAGGAATGTCATCAAGGACAGGCTACCTGAGCCGGGCAGCCCCATTTCCAGGTCACCGCGCGGAATATAGTGGTTTACTACTGAAGGAAGCAGTTTCAACCGAGGATAAGCCGCACATGACGCAAAGCCAGCCGAGGTCCAAGAGCCCGGCTAACTGGCACCCCGGCATGCCGGAGCGTGAGGGCCTGTGGATTTTCACGGGCATCCGCGACTTCATCGACAACATTGCCAACACGTCGCCGGCCCGGCTGGCACTGACGGCGTTCGGCGTCGTCATCATTGTGTTCACGCTGCTCCTTTCCCTGCCGGCCTCCTCTGCCACCGGCGATTTCACGCCCCTGCACCAGGCCCTGTTCACTGCGGTGTCCGCCGTCTGCGTGACCGGACTGACCGTGGTGTCCACCGCCGTGCATTGGTCCTTCTTTGGCCAGCTGGTCATCCTGGTCGGCATTTTCGTCGGCGGCCTGGGCACGCTGACCCTCGCCTCGCTGCTGGCGCTGATGGTCAGCAAGAAGCTCGGCGTGCGCGGCAAGCTCATTGCCCAGGAAGCCATGAACAACGCCGGTCGCCTCGGCGAAGTGGGCACCCTGCTGCGGATCGTCATCACCACCTCCGTGGTCATCGAGGCTGCCCTCGCCGTCGCACTGATCCCCCGCTTCCTGACGCTCGGCGAGAGTTTCGGCCAGTCGGTGTGGCACGGCGTCTTTTATGCCATCTCGTCCTTCAACAACGCGGGATTCACACCGCACTCGGACGGCATCGTCCCCTACGAGACCGATTTGTGGATCCTGATCCCGCTGATGCTCGGCGTCTTCCTGGGCAGCCTGGGGTTTCCGGTGGTGATGGTGCTGCAGCAGAACGGGCTGAACTGGAAGAAATGGAACCTGCACACCAAGCTGACCATCCAGGTGTCCTTCATCCTCCTGGCGGCCGGAACCGTGCTGTGGGGCCTGATGGAGTGGGAAAACATGCGGACCATCGGTTCCATGGACATCGGCGACAAAATCACGCACTCCCTCTTCGCCTCCGTGATGACCCGGTCCGGCGGCTTTAACCTCGTGGACCAGAACCACATGGAATCCACCACCATGCTGCTCACTGACGCCCTGATGTTCGCCGGCGGCGGCTCGGCCTCCACAGCCGGCGGCATCAAAGTGACCACCATCGCCGTCATGTTCCTGGCCATCGCGGCGGAGGCCCGCGGTGACGCCGATGTGAAGGTCTACGGACGCACCATTCCGCAGGGAACCATGCGGGTGGCCATCTCGGTGATCGTCGCCGGCGCAACCTTGGTCTCCGTTTCGGCCTTCATGCTCCTGCACATCAGCGGCGCCTCCCTGGACCGTGTGCTGTTCGAGACCATTTCAGCCTTCGCCACCGTTGGCCTCAGCACCAATCTCAGTGCCGAGCTGCCGCCGTCCGGCGTTTATGTCCTGTCCGCGCTCATGTTCGCCGGCCGCGTGGGCACCGTGACCCTCGCCGCTGCGCTGGCGTTGCGCCAGCGCAGCCAGTTGTACCACTACCCGGAAGAGAGGCCCATCATTGGCTGATTCCTCAGGCGCCGTAAATCGCCCCGCCCACAACGCCCCCGTGCTGGTGATCGGGCTGGGCCGCTTTGGCTCATCCACCGCCGAACAGCTGGTCAAGCAGGGGCGCGAGGTTCTGGCGATCGAACGTGACCGCAACCTGGTGCAGAAATGGGCCCCGGTGCTCACGCACGTCGTCGAGGCCGACGCCACGAACATCGACGCCCTGCGGCAGCTCGGCGCGCAGGAGTTCAGCTCCGCCGTGGTGGGGGTGGGCACGTCCATCGAGTCCTCCGTGCTGATCACTGTGAACCTTGTGGACCTCGGGATCCAGCACCTCTGGGTCAAGGCGATCACGCCGTCACACGGCAAGATCCTGACCCGGATCGGTGCCAACCACGTGATCTACCCGGAGGCCGACGCGGGTGTCCGTGCCGCGCACCTGGTATCCGGACGGATGCTGGACTTCATCGAGTTCGACGACGACTACGCGATCGTGAAGATGTATCCGCCCCGCGAAACGGTGGGCTTCACCCTGGACGAGTCCAAGGTCCGCTCCAAGTACGGCGTAACCATCGTCGGCGTGAAGTCACCCGGCGAAGACTTCACCTACGCCCGGCCGGAAACCAAGGTGTCCTCCCGGGACATGCTGATCGTGTCCGGCCACGTTGACCTGCTGGAACGGTTCGCCGCCCGGCCGTAGACCCTGCGGCGTTTTTATCCAGATAATGGCACCAAAGAGGCCACTAAAGGCCATTATCTGGACGAAAACTCTTGCTGCGGTTGCGGCGCGAAAACTAGGCGAGTTGTTTGGTGATTTCGGCGGCGCGGGCTGCCGCGGCTCGGGCAC
>Ga0307410_10001150_pt1 | contig 11627 bp, 9 predicted proteins | sample 322Ometagenome_3_FD_203707 | JGI IMG/M metagenome (GOLD analysis project Ga0307410, IMG submission 203707) | Maize rhizosphere microbial communities from greenhouse at UC Davis, California, United States - 322HYB-O-3 | ecosystem: Host-associated > Plants > Roots > Rhizosphere > Soil | place...
CCGGCGCGCCGATGCTGGTGTCCGCCTTGCTGCTCGCCCTCGCGCTGCCGTTCGCGTTCGCAGCCGCCCGCGCGCCGGCCGCCGCGGCGCGGGGCTAGGCCCGCGCCATGCGCCGCTCCCCGCACCTCGAGCTCTGGATCACCGCCGCGGCGGTGGCGGTTTCGCTCGGCGCGCTCGGCGCGTTCGCGCTCGCCGGCTGGCCGGGCGCGCCGAACCGCTGCCTCGAGACCTTCGGCTGCTTCTGCGAGGCGCCGCGGCCGGGGCTGGTGCGGCAGCCGGCCAACACGTTCTCGAACGTCGGCTTCATCGCGGTCGGGCTCGGCATCGCCGCCGCGCACGGGCGGCTGCGCGCGGGGCGCGCGAGCGCCCCCGACAATCCCCTCACCGCCGGCCGCCTGCTGGCAACGCTCGCCAGCGTCGCGATCGCGCTGCTCGGGCCGGGCAGCATGTTCCTGCACGCCTCGCTCACGGGCTGGGGCGGCGCGGTGGACGTGCTCTCGATGTACCTGTGGGTGACGTTCGCGATCGCCTACGCGGCGCTGCGCGCGCTCTCGCTCTCCGTGCGGGCCTGCGTGGCGCTCTACGCGGCGCTCTTCGCTCTGGCGGCATGGAGCAAGCTCGGGACGAGCGCGTCGAGCGACGTGGCGTTCGGGCTGCTGATCGCCGGCTTCCTCGTCGGCGAGGCGGCGGTGTGGCGCCGGCGGCGCGAGCTGCGGCAGGAGCGGCGCTGGCTCGGGGCTGCGCTGCTGTGCTTCGGCGTGGCGTTCGCGCTCTGGCTGCCGTCGCGTCGCCCCGACGGCGCGCTCTGCGACCCGCACTCGTGGCTCCAGGGCCACGCTGCATGGCACCTGCTCTCGGCGGCCGCGGCGGGAGCGATCTGGCTCTACTGGCGCTCGGAGCGTGTCGAGCCGGCCCGCGCGCGGCCGCCCGCTCGCCAGCTCTGAGTCCCCGGCGATCCTCGACGCAGAATCCACGTCGATTCCACGCGCGCTCCACGCTCCGTGACTGTCGCGAGCGGACGGCGCCTCGTAGGGTGCCTCCGCCGGAGCCCGGGCTCACGGCGAGGAGGACCGGCGATGCGTCGAGGGCAGTGCGATCGGGGACGCGTTTCGAAGGCGTTGCGTGCGCGGGCGGCCGTACTCCTGCTCGCGGTGCTCGGCGTGGGCGCCGTGCCCGCCAGCGCGGAAGCCGACGCGGGCACGCGCGCCCGCCGGGTGGCCGGCGTCGGCCTGCCCAGCGAGGTGCGCCAGCGGCCGCTCGCATTCGAGGCCAACCGCGGTCAGGCCGACCCGCAGGTGAGATACCTGGCCCGCGGCGCCGGCTACACCGTCTTCCTGACGCCGACGGAGGCGGTCGTTGCCCTCGGCGGCCGCGGAAACGAGCGCGCCGTCGTCCGCGTGAAGCCGCTCGGCATCAGCCCGAACAGCCAGCTCGTCCCGGACGCCCCGCTCCCCGGCGTTGCGAACTACTCGGACGCTTCCGGCACCGCACCCATCAGCGCTCCCACGTACGCGAAGGTGCGATACGCCGAGGTCTACCCCGGCGTGGACCTCGTGTACTACGGCCGTCCCCACGAGCTCGAGTACGACTTCGTCGTGGCGAAGGGCGCCGATCCCGCTCGCATCGCCTTGAAGCTCGAGGGCGCCGAGCGGCTCGAGCTCGGTGCCGAGGGCGATCTGCTCGTGCACACCGCGGCCGGCCTGCTGCGCCAGCCGCGCCCCGTCGTCTACCAGGAGATCGACGGGGCGCGCCGCACGGTGAGCGCCGACTACGTCGTCGGCGGCGACGGGCGGATCGGCTTCCGCCTCGGCGCCTACGACCGCGCGCGCCCGCTCGTGATCGACCCGATCCTCGCCTGGTCGACCTATCTGGGCGGCAGCAACGAGGAGAGCGACTGGCTGTGGGGAGCCGTCTACGGCATCGCCATCGACGCGAACGGGAACACCTACGTGACGGGCTCGACGACGTCCGTGAACTTCCCGACCACGGCGGGCGCGGACACGACGCTGGGCGGAAGCGAGGACGCCTTCGTGACGAAGCTCTCCCCCACCGGCGTCGTCCTCTACTCGACCTACCTCGGCGGCTCGTGCGAAGACCTCGCGAACGACGTCGCTGTCGACGGCGGGGGCAACGCCTACGTCACCGGGCGGGCGCACGGCAGCACCTGCTTCGCGGGCTTCCGGCCCGGCGTGCTCGTGGCGAAGCTCGGTCCGACGGGCTCCCCGCTCTACTCGCTCGTCTTCGGCGGCATGTACGCCGACACGTCGGCCGGGAAGGCGATCACGGTGGACGCACAGGGCCGCGCCTACGTGACCGGAATCGCCACGGCGTCGGACTTCCCGACGACGCCCGGAGCCTTCCGCACGGTGGGCTGCCCGGACCTCGGGCTCCCCGGCTACGGCGACGGATTCGTCGCGAGGGTGGGAGTCGGCGGCGCGCTCGAGTACTCGACGTTCCTGTGCGGCTACGGCTACGACTCGCCGAACGACATCGCCCGCGACGCGGCCGGCAACATGATCGTCGCGGGCACGACCACGGCGGGCGACTTCCCGACCGTCAATGCGCTCCAGCCCACGTCCGGCGTCTTTCCCACGGGCACGACCGGCTTCGTATCGAAGCTGAACGCGGCCGGCACGCAGCTGCTCTTCTCCACGTACCTCGGCGGCACGATCAACGACACGTTGAACGGCCTGGCCGTCGACGGGCAGGGCAACGTCTACGTGACGGGCGAGACCGAATCGGACGACTTCCCGACGACGCCCGGCGTCCTCCAGCCGCAGCGGGGCAACCTCTTCTGCCTCGACACGCTCTGCACCGACGCGTTCGTCGCGAAGATCAGCGCGACCGGCAATGCGCTCGTCTACTCGACCTACCTGTACGGGGAGAACGACGACGGCGGCGCGAAGATCTCGGTCGATACCGCAGGCAACGCCTACGTCGTGGGGAGGACGTCGTCGCTGTACTTCCCGATCCGAGACGCGTTCCAGGCGACCCAACACGTTCGCGGCCCCTGGGATGCGTTCGTCACCAAGCTGAGCCCGGACGGCGCGCGCGTCGTCTACTCGTCGTACCTCGGGGGCAGCGGAGGAGCGAGCCCGCTCCAGGGCGCAGACGAAGGCGTCGCCATCGCGATCGACGGCGCCGGCGTTGCGTACGTCGCGGGCTCCACCAAGTCGTTCGACTTCCCGACGACGCCCGGCGCGTTCCAGCCGGCCATCGGCGGCGGCGTCTGCGACTACTTCGGCGGCCCGTGCGGCGACGCGTTCGTCGCGAAGATCACCGCCGGCGGCGCCGGAGCGACGGCGCCGACGTGGGTCAGCGTGAACCGGACCGACACCATCCCGGGCAACACGGTGACCGCGAGCTGGGCCGGCGTGCCGATCCCGAGCCCCGACGACTACCTGGTTCTCTACCCGCTCGGCGCGACGTACGAGGCGTACGTGGCCTGGTGGCTGACCGGCGGCGCGGGCGCGGGGAACCTCGCGCTCCCGCTGCCCGCGAACCTCGCGTACGGAACGTACGAGATCCGCCTGCTGAGTCCGGATCCGAATTATGGCGGCTTGCTGGAGGCGGTGGCGCGCAGCCAGCCGATCCGGGTCGGGGCGCCGGCGCCGGCGCCGCCTGCGTGCGGCGTCGGACCCGAGCTGGCCGCAGCGCTGCCGCTGCTGGCGGCGCTCCGGAAGCGTCTGCGCCGGCGCGCCTAGCGGCCCGCCACGCAGGGGCGCCCGCTTGCGCTAGCGGGACGGCGCGGCCGGGGCGGGCTGGCTCGTCACCCAGGCGGCGATGTCCCGGCCGAGGGTCACGGCGCAGCGGCGCAGCACGTTGCACGAGCTCTTGTAGCCGCCGAAGGCGCCGCCCATCGAGTCGCGCGACTTGGTGGTCTGCGCGACCTCCTTGCCGTTCTCGAACAGGTGCGCCGAGGTCGTCACCTGCTTCGAGTGCCCGGTGAAGGCGTTGCCCGCGGCCATCGCCGACTCGATGCGCAGCTGGAGGTAGCGGCCCTTCGGCGGCACGGCATCCGAAGGCGCCGCCTGCGCGGAGACGCCGGCCGCGGCGAGCTGCTTGAGCACCGCTTCCGCCTGCGTCTCGGGCAGGCCGCACTGCTTCAGGTTGTCGGCGATGCCGGACCCATAGCTGGCCGCGGGCGACACCAGCAGCGGATCGGCCGAGGCGGCGAGCGGAACGAGCGAAACCAGAAGACCGAGGCAGATGCCCTTCATGACGTCCCCCATTCAAGGGAGATCGGTCGGCGGACCCGAGCCTCGCCTTGAGCGCCCATTTCGCGCCGGTATGCTGGCCGAAGCTATGGCGCCCCACCGCGAACGACACCGCACGGCGCGCGTCGGCTGGCTGCGCGCGGCGGTGCTCGGCGCGAACGACGGCATCGTCTCGACCGCGAGCCTGGTGCTCGGGGTCGCCGCGGCCGACGGCGGGCACGGGCAGGTGCTGGTGGCCGGGGTGGCGGGCCTCGTGGCGGGCGCGATGTCGATGGCCGCCGGCGAGTACGTCTCGGTGAGCTCGCAGGCCGACACCGAGGCGGCCGACCTCGCGCGGGAGCGCCGCGAGCTCGCCACCGACACGGAGCGCGAGCACGAGGAGCTCGCCGGGATCTACGAGGGCCGCGGGCTCGATCCCGGGCTCGCCCAGCAGGTCGCCACGCAGCTCATGGCCGCCGACGCGATCGGCGCGCACGCCCGCGACGAGCTCGGCATCTCGGAGGTGACGAGCGCCCGGCCGATCCAGGCGGCGGTGGCATCGGCCGCCACCTTCGCGGTCGGCGCGGCGCTGCCGCTCGCCGTCGTCGCGATCGGGCCCGAGGCGCGCATGATCCCCTTCGTGGCTGGCAGCTCGCTGGCCTTCCTCGCGCTGCTCGGCGGGCTCGCCGCCCGCGCGGGCGGCGCCAGCCTGGCGACCGGCGCGCTGCGCGTCGGCTTCTGGGGCGCGCTCGCCATGGCGCTCACCGCGGGCGTGGGGGCGCTGTTCGGCACGGTCGTGTGAGGGCTTCGGGTCGTTATCCTGCCCCGTCGCATGCGCCTCCTCCCCGCCCTGCTCGCTGCCGCAGCCCTCGCCTCGTTCTCGCCGCCGGCGCTGGCCGCGCCGCCGCAGGAGCGCACGGTGGTGGTGCTGCTCTTCGACGGCGTCGCGCCGAGCCTGCTCCAGCTCGCGCCCGTGCCGGCGTTCGAGCGCATGCGCGCGCAAGGCTCGTTCTCGCACGGCTTCGAGCCGCCCTTCCCCACCATCTCGCTGATCAGCGGCTTCACGATCTCGACGGGCTGCTGGCCCGAACACCACGGCATCGTCACCAACAAGTTCCTCGGCGAGGACGGCGTGGTCTACGACCACAGCCGCGACGCCGACTGGATGACGGGCTGCGAGAACCTGCACCAGGCTGCCGAGCGGCAGGGCGTGCGCACGGCCGCGCTCGACTGGTACGGCGCGCGCTCGGGCTCGCGCGGGCCGCTCGCCAGCATCGTGGACGGCACGTCCGGGCACGACAGCTTTCCCGACGACGACACGCGCGCGGAGGAGGTCGCCGCGCTGCTCGCGCTGCCGCCCGAGCAGCGCCCGCGCCTGATCCTCGCCTACTTCCGCGGGCCCGACGGGGCGGCCCACTTCGAGGGCATGCGCTCGAAGGCGGCGCGCGCGGCGGTGGTGCGCATGGACCGCGCCGTCGCCCGCGTGATGAAGGCGATGGAGGCGGGCCCGGGCCGCGACGCCGCGACGCTCGTCGTCACCACCGACCACGGCATGGCGCCCGTCACCGAGATCGTGAACATCCAACGGATCCTGCGCGTGAACGAGATCCCGGCGCGCCCGCTCTCGACCGGCACCACCTCGTTCCTGTACTTCGACGACCCGGCCGCGGTCGAGCGCGCCGCGCGCAAGCTCGCGGCGTACCCGCAGCTCGAGGTGCTGCGGCGCGAGGCGCTGCCCGAGTATGCGCGCCTCGGCCAGGGCCCGCGTGTGCCGCCGCTCATCGTCTCGGCGAAGCCGCCCTACTTCATCGAAGACGCGTCGAGCTGGCCCGTCACGCTGCGCTGGCTGGGCCTCTGGGGGCCGCAGTTCCCGTCGGCGCGCTTCTTCGTGAAGGCCACGCACGGCTATCCGCCCGCGACGCCGGGCATGGCGGGCGTGCTCTATCTCTGGGGCGACGGCGTCGCCGCAGGCATCTACAAGAGCCACGTGCGCGCGGTGGACCTGCACCCGACGGTCACCGCGCTGCTCGGCATCGAGCCCGGCGTGCCGGTCGACGGCGAGCTGGTGCGGCCGTTCCTGGTGCCCGAAGGGTTTTGAGGCCGCGAGCGGACGGACGTCGACGCACGCCCGCTGGGCTGCTCCGCCTACGGTGGTGGCGTGCCTACCGTCGCCCGCGTCGGCGTTCTTTCCTCGGCTGCTGCGAGCCACGCCGGCTCAGCGCACCCGCTTCGAGATCATCGGCGAAGCCGGTCGCGCTAGCATTCGCCAGCCGGTTCGGCCGCGCGCTCGCTTCCGACGAGGTGCCATGGCGGTCTACGTCATCAACAACATGACCATCCACGACCGCGCCGAGTACGAGAAGTACGTGCGCGCCTTCCTGGGCGTCTTCAGCCGGTACGCCGGCGAGATCCTCGCGGTCGGCGATGCGCCGGAGCCCGTCGAGGGCGCGTGGCCGTGGGATCGCACGGTGCTGCTGCGCTTCCCGAGCCGCGCCGAGGCGGAGCGCTGGGCCGGCTCGGCGGAGTACCGGGAGATCGCAGCGCACCGCTGGAAGGGCACGAAGAGCAATGTCGTCATCCTCGAGGAATTCGTGCCGCCGAAGTAGCCCGGCGCTCGCGCTGCTGCTGCTCCTCGGGCTCGGCTGCGCGCGCGGCGAGCGCGGCAGCGTCGTCGAGTTCTGGGCGCTCGGGCGCGAGGGCGAGCACGTGCGCGCGCTGGTGCCGGCGTTCGAGGCGCGGCATCCCGGCGTCACGGTGCGCGTGCAGCAGATCCCGTGGAGCGCGGCGCACGAGAAGCTGCTCACCGCCTTCGTGGGCGATGCGCTGCCCGACGTGATCCAGCTCGGCAACACCTGGATCCCGGAGTTCGCGGCGCTCGGCGCGCTCGAGCCGCTCGAGCCGTGGCTCGCGAAGACGCCGGGCCTCGACATGCGGGACTTCTTCGCCGGCGTGCTCGACGCCGCGGTGATCGACGGCGCGACGCTGGCGCTGCCCTGGTACGCCGACACGCGCCTGCTCTTCTACCGGAGCGACTGGTTCGCGCCCGGCCTGCCGGGCACGTGGGCGGCGTGGCTCGCGGAGGCCGAGCGCGTGCAGGCGCGTCTCGGGCCGGGGCAGCACGCGCTGCTGCTGCCGCTCGGCGAGTGGGAGGTGCCCGTCATCCTGGCGCTCCAGCACGGCGCCGAGCTGCTGCGCGACGGCGGGAGCCGCGGAAATTTCGCGAGCCCTGCGTTCCGCGCGTCTTTCGCGTTCTATCTCTCGCTGTTCGAGCGCGGCCTCGCGCCGCAGACGGGCGTGGCGCAGCTCGCGAACCTGCACCAGGACTTCGCGGGCGGCGCATTCGGCGCGCTCGTCACGGGGCCGTGGAACTTGCGCGAGTTCGCGGCGCGGCTGCCGGCCGCGATGCAGGCGAAGTGGTCCACGGCGCCGCTGCCGGCGGCGCTCGGGGTGGGGCCGGGCGTCTCGCTCGCGGGCGGCGCGAGCCTCGCGCTCGTCGCGCGCTCGGAGCGGAAGGAGGCGGCGTGGGCTTGGATGGCATTCCTCGCCGGGCCGGCGCAGCAGGCGGAGTTCCATCGGCTGTCGGGCGACCTGCCCGCGCGGCGCTCCGCGTGGGACGACGCGGCGCTCGCGGCACCGCGCGTCGCCGCTTTCCGCACGCAGCTCGCCCACGCGGTCGCCACGCCGAAGCTGCCCGAGTGGGAGCGCATCGCGAGCCGCATCGCCTGGCACGCCGAGGCCGCCGTGCGCGAGGGGCGCGATCTCGACGCCGTGCTCGCAGCCCTCGACCGCGACGCCGACCAGGTGCTAGAGAAGCGGCGGTGGCTGCTCTCGAAGCGCGCGGGTCCCCCCTAGACGAGCGCACGCAGCGCGCGGGGCTGTGCTTCGCCGCTCCGGCGCTCGCCGCGATCGCGGTGTTCTTCGTGCTGCCGGTCGCCGCGGCGCTGCTGCTCTCGCTCACGGACTTCGACATCTACGCGGTGGCGGACCCGGCGAGCCTCCGCTTCGTCGGCCTCGCGAACTACGCGCGGCTGCTCGCCGACCCCAGCTTCTGGAACGCGCTCGGCAACACGCTCTACTTCGCGGCGGTGGGCGGCACGCTCTCGGTGGCGGCGTCGCTCGGCGGCGCGCTCCTGCTCGAAGCGCCGCTGGCGCGCGCGCGCGGCTTCTTCCGCACGGTCTACTTCCTGCCCGTGGTGACCACGCTCGTCGCCGTCGCGATCGTGTGGCGCTTCCTCTACCACCCGCGCATCGGACTCTTGAACCGCGCGCTCGACGCGCTCGGCCTGCCCGCGGTGGACTGGCTCGGCGACCCGGCCTGGGCGATGCCGGCGATCATCGGCCTCGCGGTGTGGAAGAACTTCGGCTGGAACCTGGTGATCTTCGCGGCCGGCCTGCAGGCCATTCCTGCGCAGCTCTACGAGGCAGCCCGGCTCGACGGCGCGTCGGGCTGGCAGCAGCTCCGCCACGTCACGCTGCCGATGCTGCTGCCGACCACGAGCTTCGTGGTGCTGATGACCGCGATCGGCTCGCTCCAGCTCTTCGCCGAGCCCTACGTGATGACGCAGGGCGGCCCCGGCGACGCCACGCGCAGCCTGGTGCTGCTGATGTACGAGCAGGGCTTCCGCTGGTGGAACCTCGGCTTCGCGGCCGCGATCGCCTTCGTGCTGTTCGCGATCGTGGCGGCGGCCACCTGGGTGGGGCGGCGCGTCTTCGCCGTCGAGCGGACGGTATGAAGAGGCGCTGGCTGTCCGCGCTCACACTCGGCGCGCTCGTCGCGCTCGCCGTCTTCTCGCTCGCCCCGCTGCTCTGGATGGTGTCCGTCTCGCTGATGCCGGCGGGCGAGGCGACGGCCGCCCCGCCGCGCCTGCTGCCGAGCGCGCCCACCCTCGCGCACTACGAGGCGCTGTTCTCGCGCCTTCCGCTCGCGCGCGCCTTCGCGAACAGCCTGCTGCTCGCGAGCGCGGCCACCGCGCTCGGCCTGCTCACGAACTCGGCGGCCGGCTACGCCTTCGCGAAGCTGCGCTTCCGCGGGCGCGACGCGCTCTCGCGCGCGCTGCTCGCGGCGCTCGTGATCCCCGGCCAGGTGGCGATGCTCCCGCTCTTCCTGCTGGTGAAGGAGCTCGGCCTGGTGAACACGTACGCCGGCGTGCTGGTGCCGAGCCTCGCCAGCATCTTCGGGATCTTCCTGGTGCGGCAGTACGTGCTCGCCATCCCCGACGCCCTGCTCGACGCCGCGCGCCTCGACGGCGCGGGCGAGCTGCGCGTGTTCACCGCGGTCGTGCTGCCGCTCTGCCGGCCGGTGCTCGTGACGCTCGGCACCTTCACCTTCCTCGGCGCGTGGAACGACTTCCTCTGGCCGCTGGTCGTGCTCAGCGACGAAGCGCTCCAGCCGCTGCCGGTGGCGCTCGCCTCGCTGCTCGGCGAGCACGCGCCCGACGTCGAGATCCTGATGGCGGGCTCGGTGCTCACCGTGCTGCCCGTGGTGGTGCTGTTCGTCGCGCTGCAGCGCCACTACCTGCGCGGCATCCTGGCCGGGAGCCTGCGCGGGTGAAGCGTGCGCTCGCCCTGCTGCTCGCACCCGCCCTCGGGCTCGCGCTCGCCGCCGCGGGGGCGGCGGCGGCCGAGGACACGAACAACCGCATCGCCCGCGCCGCGCGCAAGGCCTCCCCGGGCACCTATGCGAAGAGCTGGACCGGCGAGCCTCTCTACTGGACGGTGGTGGGCGCCCCCGACGGCGCGCGCGAGGCGCTCCTCTCCGAGGAGGGCGCGTTCGAGCCCGTGAAGGGCGGCTACTCGATCGAGCCCTACCTGTGGGTGGACGGCGCGCGCATCGCGGCGCGCGACGCCGCGCGCAGGCAGACGCTCGAGGACGGCGACCTCCCGATTCCGTCGGTGGCGTGGGAGCACCCGCGCGCGCGCCTCACCGTCCGCGCCGTCGCGCCGGACGACGAGGCCGCGTTCGTGAGCTATCGCGTCGAGAACCCGGGCGAGCGCGAAGAGCAGATCGAGCTCTGGCTCGCGCTGCGGCCGCTCCAGGTGCTGCCGAGCTGGCAGTTCCTGAACCTCGCGGGCGGCTTCGCGCCGATCCGCGAGCTCGGCATCGACGCGAAGGAGGCGCGCGTGAACGGAGCGCCCGCGCTCTGGCCGCTGGCAAAGCCGGACGCGTTCGGCGTCGCCGCCGAAGACGGCAGCCGGGCGCTCGAGAGCGGCGTGCGGCCGGAGGCCCTCGAAGCGCGCAACGAGGACGGCTTCGCCGCCGGCGTGCTGGCCTGGCGCATGACGCTCGCCCCGAAGGCGGCGCGCGAGCTGCACGTGCGCGTGGCGCTCCACGCCCATGCCGCGCCCTTCGAGGCGCCCGCGCAGCGCGCCGCCGCCGACGCGCTCGTTGCGAGCGCGCTCGCCGAGACGGCCGCACGCTGGCGCGCGCTGCTGGGCCGCGTGGAGGTGGAGCTGCCGGGCGCGGGCCGGGACGTCGCGCGCACGCTCCGCACCGCGCTCGCGCACGTGCTCGTGAACCGCGACGGCCCGCGCCTCCAGCCCGGCTCGCGCAACTACGAGCGCAGCTGGATCCGCGACGGCGCGCTCAGCTCGAGCGCGCTCGTCCAGCTCGGGCATGCGAGCGCCGCGCGCGACTTCCTGGTCTGGTACGCCGGCTTCCAGCTCCCGAACGGCGCCATGCCCTGCTGCGTGGACGGGGGCGGCGCCGACCCGACCCCCGAGCACGACTCGACGGGCGCGTACCTCTACGCGCTCGGCGAGTACGCGCGTCACACGGGAGATGCCGGGCTCGTGCGCTCGCTCTGGCCGCGCGTGGTGCGCGCGGTGGCCCGGCTCGAGACGCTGCGCGCCGAGCGGCTCGCGGAGCGCTTCCGCCACGAGCAGGGCGGCGCGATCTTCGGGATCCTGCCCGAGTCGATCTCGCACGAGGGCTATGCGAAGCGCGCAGTCCACTCGTACTGGGACGATCTCTTCGCGCGCCAGGGGCTGCGCGACGCGGTGTTCCTCGCCGAGCTCGTGAGCGACGCCGAGCGCGGGGCGGCGTGGCGCGCGCTCTCGGCCGACTTCGAGCGCGACCTGCTCGCCTCGTACGCCGCCGCCATGAAGCTGCGCGGGATCCCGCACCTGCCGGGTGCGGTCGAGCTCGGCGACTTCGACCCGACCGCGACGGCCCTCGCCTTCGAGCTCGGCGGCGAGCCGCGCGACTTCCCCGCGGACGCGCTGGGCGCGACCTTCGCCCGCTATCTCGACGAGGTCACGGAGCGCAAGCGAGGCGTGATGCGCCGCGACGCCTTCGCGCCTTACGAAATCCGCATCGCCACCGCGCTCGTCCGGCTCGGCCAGCGCGACGCAGCCTGGGACGTGCTCGCGCTCAACCTCGCGGGCCGGAGACCGCCGGGCTGGCGGCAGTGGCCCGAGATCGTGTGGACCGAC
>Ga0307410_10001152_pt1 | contig 11618 bp, 9 predicted proteins | sample 322Ometagenome_3_FD_203707 | JGI IMG/M metagenome (GOLD analysis project Ga0307410, IMG submission 203707) | Maize rhizosphere microbial communities from greenhouse at UC Davis, California, United States - 322HYB-O-3 | ecosystem: Host-associated > Plants > Roots > Rhizosphere > Soil | place...
GAGGTCGATCTCGTAAGTCGTACCCTCAAGACTGAACGACACGGTCTCCTTTGCTTCGGAGCCGTCAGTGTCGTCAACTAGTGACGTGACCGTGCGGGTTGCCATTGGTTCCTTCTCTCCCCGAATTGTTGCTGATATTGGCCATGCTACTCAAAATGCTTCTTCTGTCTACTGATCGGTAACTTCCCGTCTGCGCTTTACGGCTGTCGGCGCGTGCTGATCGAGCGGTTCGTCCACGTCTTTAAGCACCTCACCGGTTGATATGCTGACAACCCGCTTCTTGTAGCGATTCTCGCGGCGATTGACGATTTGGGTGACGTCATGCCAGTCCGCATCCTTCTCGAAGTAGTTGTCACCCGTCTTAGCGTCAAGGAACTCTTTGCCGTGTTCGTCGTAACCCTTTGTTCTTAGCGCGTCGTGCGCCTCGACGGTATCGGCAAGCGTTACATCGATATTCAATCCCTCACTGGCGCCGCACGCTGGGCACACGTACGTCTCGGCCGGGGCAACATCGACCTTGTGACCGCAGGTCTTGCATTCGATGTGAAGGTTCACTGAGGCAGGATACGGGCCTGCACGCGTGAACGCTTTCACACATCGCCCAGGCTGGCGGGTGAACACAGGTAAGATTCCGGAGGTTCGGACAGTCTCGGGGGAGGAGAACCATGTCCTACATCGGCACGGTTCGCCGCTGCCTGATTTCCGGTCCCAGCGACATACCAGACTCTGACCTTGCCGTTGTGCACAAGACCATCAACCACTGGAACGGGATCTACGGCGAGCGGTACGAAAGCGTCATTGTTCCGATCTCATGGGGCAGTCACGCGGCGGCGGAGTTCGGACGGGGTCCTCAGGCCATCCTGAACGAGCAGCTAGTTGATAGTTGCGACATGTGCATCGCCATGTTCTGGACCCGCCTCGGAACACCTACACTGCTGCACGAGTCCGGATCATCCGAGGAGATCCAGCGGCTCAGCGAGCAAGGCAAGTATGTTGCGATCTTGCGGTGTACGCGCGACTTTCGCCCCAGCATCGACATCGGACAGCTGGACGGCCTCAAGAAGTATATGGAGAAGCTAGAGAAGAACTCACTTATCTTGAATTATGGCGACCATGCCGAGTTAGCGGAGCGGGTCGACAATATTCTCGTTCGGGGAGTCAACCTCGACCTAACGGGGCCCACTGGAGCCAGATATGCCAATGTTTGGCCTCGACTTGATAAGACGGAAAGGAATAACCGCTCCCGTATATATCTGAGGCTCGAAAATGTAGGCTTCGGCACTGCGCGCGACGTAAGAGTGGAATTCGAATCAAACGTTGCTGGTTCTCCTTGGCAGATTGATGATGTTCTCGAGAATATCGATGGCGAGGACAAAATAATCCTGCCACTCCGGTTCGACGATGATCCCCCGCCGTGGACGCATGTCAAGTGCTCGGTCTCTTGGTCGGACGAGCGGGGGAGGGAGAGGAACGTCGTAGATTTGGCGCTTGCTTTGCCCTCCCTGTCGAGTAGCTCACCGGCGCGGGTGTAGGACGGCGGGCGGGCGAGGGCGGGCGCTGGGCCGGTAGGTGCGCTTGGAACCCTGCGTAATGGTCGGCACTGCTGCGGCCCCAAGCACGCGCAGCCTGTTGGGGTTTGTGGGACAATATGTAAGTAATAAGCGGGAACTTCTTTGCAGCTACCCAAGCGACTCAAATCTGACCGAGCCCTACGCTTCCGGGTAGAAAAGTGGTTTTGGGGTCGCTCACCTGCCGGCTGTGGTGTTGATGTACTTCTTTTGGCCTGAGCTGTGGGACAAAGTAAGCATTCTATATTTGGCTCTGGTAAGCATCTATGCGTTGGTAATCACTGCCGCCGGCGGAGAGCAAGCCGCCGAAGCCGCAGCGGAGGCAAAAGAAAAGTAGCGCTACTAGCCGACAACCGTTGAAATGGTTACAATTAGGTCAGTAACAGAGGCCCAGCGCGGACATCACCGCCCGAGCATCGATTAATGCTTAGCGGAGAATGCGTTGGAACTGGCCGGCAAATACGACATCACGATCGAGCAGGGCGCCGGCTTCGAGTTGCCTATCACATTCAGGGCAGATGGTGATCGGGTCGACCTGACCGGCTGCGCTGCCAGGATGCAGGCTCGGGCCAAGATTGGCGCCGCTGAGGCGCTCATTGAGCTCACTACAGAAAACGGTGGCATCGAGCTCGGCGGCACTGACGGCACCGTGACGCTGAGCGTGAGCGCCGCGGGTACGGCCGCACTCGATTTCACCAAGGCTGTTTACGACCTCGAAATCATCCCGGCCGCCGGCGAGTCATATCGCTTACTCGAGGGTTATGTGTTCCTCAGCCGTGAGGTGACGCGATGAGTCGAATGACAGTCACCGTCGAGGAAAGCAGAGTCCGGGTCGCCACTGTAGGCATCCAAGGACCGCCCGGGGGAGGCGGCGCGGGCATCGCCTATGTTGACGCCGGTGATGCGGCCTCTCGCCAGCGCTCCAATCACACCGGAACTCAGCCCTCCTCAACTATTTCCGACTTCAACACCGCCGCAGATGCTCGCATCGAGGTCCAAAAAGGTATCGCCAACGGAGTAGCCACGCTGGGCTCTGACGCCAAGATTCCGACTTCGCAACTACCGGCACTGGCCATTACTGACACGTTTCCCGTTGCTTCTCAGGCCGCCATGCTGGCACTCACCGCCGAAGTCGGCGATGTTGCGGTCCGCACGGATCTGAACAAAAGCTTCATTCTCAAGACCGCTGGCGCCTCCACACTCAGCAACTGGCAGGAGCTGCTGACACCGACCGACGCCGTGCTGAGCGTCAATGGACAAACCGGAGCCGTAAGCCTGACGGCATCTGGCCTCGGCGCGCTGGCGGTGTCGGCCAACTTGTCTGATCTTGCTAGCGCATCAGCAGCGCGGACAAATCTTGGCCTTGGCAACGTCGACAACACCTCCGACCTCAACAAACCGATCAGTACTGCCACACAAGCGGCCCTCGATCTGAAGGCTTCGCTGGCATCTCCGGCCCTCACGGGGACGCCTACCGCCCCGACAGCGGCTCCAGGCACGAACACAACGCAGATAGCTACGACTGCCTTCATCAAGACCGCCATTGACATCCTGGTGGCCGCCGCGCCTGGCGTCCTCGACACCCTGGACGAGCTGGCGGCGGCGCTGGGCGACGACCCGAATTTCGCCACGACCATCACCACATCACTGGCGGGTAAGCAACCGCTCGATGCCGAGCTGACCGCAATAGCTGGACTGACTAGTGCGGCCGACAAGTTGCCGTACTTCACAGGTTCTGGCGCCGCCGCGCTGGCAGACTTCACGTCTTTTGGTCGTTCGCTGATTGACGATGCTGATGCTGCTGCTGCCAGGACGACGCTGGGGCTAGGAACGGCCGCAACAGTCGCTGATTCAAGCCTGATGCACTTAGCCGGTACAGAAACAGTAACCGGGCCAAAAACGTTCAACCTCGGCGCGTTCCTTGATAAGGGCAACCAGGTGTTCAATGTCAAGGCGTATGGGGCCGTGGGAGATGGGGTAACGGATGACTACGCCGCGATAGCGACTGCCGTAACAGCAATGGGCAGTACAGGCGGCACGCTATTTTTCCCGACGAGTACGGGTGCATATGTTGTCACGGACGATATAGCGCTACCGAATAACTGCCATGTGGTTTTCGCTAAGGGCGCTTCTATCCAGACGGCTATGTCGGCTACTGGTTCACGGGGCATCTTCACGGTGTCGGATAAGTCTAATGTTATTATCGAGAATGCCTCTCTTATAGTAAATGGCGCTTCGGCGGCTATTACGTCATACGGACACAATAATCTTAAGATTCTCAACTGCAAATTCACCGGAACCAGCACATCAACAATTGGTGTAATTCATTTCGAGCCTCTAGTAGGTGCGGCTGACTTCGTAGATACGTTAATCAAAGATTGTATTTTTTCGGGTATGACGGGCATCACGCGAACGATCAACTTGTATAGTCGCGCCGGTAACACCATTACCAACACGCGCATTATCAATAACAACTTTGAGGGGCAGTTCGGCAATGCAATTTGGCTCGATGCTTACGACACCATCACCGATACGCTTGTCCAGGGCAACCGCTTCATAAATCTTGTTGGCGACGCAACACACTACGCATTGGCCTTATTCGGCGGGATTGTCGGCCCCAACCAGATTAACGGCACTAAGTTTATCGATAACACGTACCGAAATTCTTTGACCGGCCAACGTCAAGGCGTGTTCTTCCTATACGCCGCCTACGACACCGTGATCGACGGTAACACCATGATTGGTAGCTGGACCTTGGCTACACCAACTGAGGGTCCAGCCATAGCTCCCGGCCGTACGTCAAACTTCAATCAAGGCCTGATGATTACCAACAACTGGATTCAGGGCTTTGATGCTCCCTGGGACGCTGACAGCATGAAGTACGTTGAAGTTGCCCACAACGTCGTCTGGAAGTGCGCCGGGCCATTTGCGCTGGGCTACGGAACTCAAGAATACGTTGACATACATGACAACATTATGTACAACAGCCCCGGTATCTCGCCGTATTTATCCGGTACGGCGTTTGGTAACTCGAATCCTAAAAAGTGCGCTTGGCGCGATAATATCGTGATTGATGATCGCAAAATCACGGCCCCCACGAGTCCTGCCGCAGCCGCAGTTGTTGGCGGATCACTTACCGCAGCTACAACGTACTACTATAAGATCACCGCCCTAGATGGCGTGGGCGAGACAGTCGGTTCAACAGAAGTTTCCGCACTCACCACCGGCTCAAATAAGAAAATATTGCTTACATGGACGCTGGTGTCTGGTGCAATTACCTATAAGATTTATCGCACTACAGTATCAGGAACATACACAACTCCATCATTTCTGATAGAAGTCCCGACACCTAGCTCTGGCGCTGGGAGCAGTTACTTTGATGATGGCTCTATTGCGTTGACGGCAGGAACCGTTCCCGCTGTATCGACCGCCGACCCTGGTGTTATGGTTACGGGCATCGTCCTCACGGGCAACTACGACTTTTCGGATGTGCGCGTAACCAATAACCGATTCTATCTGCCCAACGGCACGATGACTGGTGGCCTGTTCCGCAAGGAACTAGGCTCTGAAATTCTGCCGACTTGGGTAGATGGGAATGAGATTCACGACTCAACCGGAAAAACCTTCGATCCCAGCGGCATATTCGCACTACTTGCCGGACGGTCAACCGGGCAGACACTAGCGGGGGCAACAACCTCGGCTGGCACATTAACTCTAAAGTCAACCAGCCACGCCACTAGGGGGAAGATTCTATTCGGAACATCAGCCTATGATGAAGCGAATAACTACCTCGGTATTGGCAACACTTCTCCGAGCAAGCCGCTTGACGTCACGGGCGACATACGAACGTCAACCAACTTACTTCTGAGTGGTAGTGGAATGCTCCAACTGGCGGGAGACGCTTATCACGGCATGCTATACAGCAGCACCGTAGATGGAGCCGAATATCGCGGGTTTGGTGGGCATATCTGGAAGACGGGCGTAGCCGGCGCTACTGAGCGCATGAGGTTGACAACTACTGGACTGGGTATCGGTAAAACAGCGTCAACGGCACTAGATGTCAACGGAACCGCTACGGCTACCCTTTTCGCTGGCTCAGGGGCGAGCCTTACCTCTATCCCACTGGCCAGTGCCGTCACCGGCCAGCTACCCATCCCTAACGGTGGCACTGGCCAGCCAACAGCCTCAGCAGGCTTTAACGCCCTGTCGCCAATGACGACGGCGGGAGACATCATATACGGCGGGGCTTCTGGAACAGGTACGAGACTGGCCCCTGGGACGGCTACCCAATTGCTACATGGCGGCAGCACTCCTAGTTGGAGCGCCGTCTCATTGACAGCGGATGTTACGGGTACTCTCCCGGTAGGTAATGGCGGTACGGGTGTTACGTCTTCAACTGGTACAGGAAACGTTGTTCTTAGTGCCTCGCCAACTCTGACGGGAACAGCCATCCTATCAAGCGCAACAATTGGTGGCCAGCTCAATGTTGGAGCTGACTCAGCTTCAGCCAATGGTGCCCGCCTCATATATTCCGGTGGCACAAACATTATTGCTACTCGGGCAGGAGCGTCAACTAGCGGCGTGCAATTCTGGATAGATACAACCGCAGGTACAACCGAGAAAGTAAGGTTTACCTCCGATGGGTGGAACTACTTTAGGGGCAACGGCGGGGTGGCTCCGGCGAACGTCACGGGCATTGCACTTAGCTGGAATAAATCCGCTGGAGATGGTGAGTCGAATATAGTCTACAACACTTCGGCTGGCTCAAATCCGCGTCTGTCCATCGCCTCATATGACGGTACGACTTACACAGAGCAGTTCAGTATTAAAGCTACTGCCGTGACGCTAGCCGAGGCCATGAATATTGTTCTAGGCACCTCCACCGGAACTAAAATTGGTACAGCCACCAACCAGAAGCTTGGACATTACGGGGTCACTCCAATAGTCCAGCCCTCCGCCTACACCCAAACCTACTCCACGGCCGACAAAACCCACGCCAACTTCACCAGCTCCGACCTGACGGGCATCACCAGCAGTACCACAGGTTCAGCCCTAGCAGAACCCTCAGCTGCATACACGCAGTCTGAGATGCAGCAGAACTTCCGACGCATACAGGACCAATTCGTCAACTTACGTGCAGATGTTGCTGACCTGAAGCAGCTAGCAAACAGCATGATAGATGATCTACAAGCGCTCGGTTTGGTCGGATAACCTGAAAGCCGCCCACAGGATCAGCTCTTTGGGCGGCTTACCAATTATGATACGCTGAAATGGCTAAATAGGGATCAGCTCAAATGCGTCTTAACGTCAAACAACATATCCTTGATTACGAGGGCAAGCCCCTCATGGTGAACAAAACTAAATCCGATGGCTCGCCGGTCCTCGATGAGAATCACCGGCCGATTCAGGAGCCAGAAACGCTACGCAGCTATCTCGTGCTTGCGCTCAACAACAAGTCACGGACTGAAACTGAACCGATAGGCGCTGAAGAGGCGGCGAAGCGGTACCAGCTTTCCACGAAGCTCTACGCCAAGAATGAAGTGGAATTGTCCAGCAAGGAAATTGTTCTGCTTCAAGATCGGATCGCAGCGATCTACGACAGCCCGCTGGTCGTGGGACGGATTGGCGACATGCTGGAGGGTCGGGAGATCTTGCTGCCGGAGGAGGTCGAAAACGACGAGGTCGTTGCCAAGAATCTGGACGTGACGAACGCTGTCCCTAAGGATCCGAGCAAGCCGGCGGTCCAGCCAAACAAGCCCGCCAAGAAAGCGGATGGCGGAGAGTAGCGACGACCTCCTGCGGCGGCTCCTGGCTCAGCCGGGAACGCCAGACGAACGTGTGAAGCGCTGTCTAGAGGCGATCCGGCGAGCCCTCGAGGAGCACGACTGCGAGCTGCAGGTGTCGATCCACTTCAATGGCAGTGGTCAGTCGGCGCCGGAGATCAGGGTGATGCCGGTCAGCCGCGAAAATCGTCCTTGATGAACCGTCGCATCCGGTACCCTCCCTCACATGATTTTGGTAGCCCCGCCCGCCGGAGTGTTTGATTGGCAATCCTTAGTCGGGCCTGCCATTGCGCTCATGGCGTTGATATTTACAGTCGCGTCATTCTGGTGGTTACAGGCGCGGCAAGGAAAACTGCGTTCGTACGAGCCGCATACCTTCGGTTTTTATCGCCAGCCCAACAAGGTGCGGCTTCGCTTCCCCCTGGTGTTCTACAATACCGGCCCGAAGCCCATTGTCGTACAGGACATGAGGCTGTCATTTCCAGAGCAATCAGGAGTCACTCCGATAGAATGGCGCACGTCTAGGTCACAACTGATGCCGGATACCGACGACGGAGCGCAGCTCCCTGCTGTGTTCTCGGTGCCCGGACGCCAGGCACAACAGCATTTCATCGAGTTTGGAATCGATTCAGATGATCCTCTGCCTGGTGTCGATTTGAGCGAGCATAAATACCTGGTCCGGGTCGAGGTGCTGCTTGGGCATAAGAAGCGGTGGAGACAACTGGTCACTTTTCCGCTGAGCACCGATCACATCGAGTTGCCTAGCCGCTATATCGCCTACAGCAATTCCGCTCTTCGGCCTGTGAGTTAAGTTAATCCCTACGAAGCGGGGTTTATTCTTCCCAGACAGTGACATCATGGGCAATCTGCGCAGGGTCGCTATCAACATCCTTGATTGTCACGAACGCGAACCGATCCTCAGAGGTTCTAACGCAGAGGCGAGTGCCTGATTCAACGTACTTTTCGTCTAGTGTCACCCTGTATCCTGTTGCATTCTGACAGGTTTCATACTTCACCGGGCCCTTAACCATGGCGAGATCCTCTGCGGCCCCTAACCCACCCCATTCGAATTCGATGTCCCAATCGGAGTTCGCAGCTGCGTTAGCGACTGCCCATCCACCGTCATTAGAGTCGAGATCAGCCGCATATTGATCCGTGAGGGTTATCGGATTCTTTCCTGTGCTTCGGCGCACCGCAACTGTTGAGGTTGGTTCCGGTTCGGGCGTTGCAGTCGTCGGTGTCGGTGCTGGACCCGTGGAACTTGGGGGAGGCGCTGTTGCGGTGGATGGGGGTTGAACCGCGGGCCCAGCAGAAACGCTAATTACACCGCTGCCAATCAGAGCTACGACTATGGCACCCATAGCCCCGATGACTGCTGCGATGACCGCCGCGACAGCCTGAGGCTCACCCCAGAACGACTTCTTGTCTTTGGTTGCTGTTCGCTCATCGGTGGATGGCGGAAGACTCATGTTTGCCCCTCGGCATCAACGTGACAGCCCGCCGAGCGGCGGCGCGAGGAAGCAGTCTAGGGGGCTACGACCGGCGATGCCGGGAAAACTAGCGACGGTGGGCGTGAGCCGCCTTACACTTCTGCTTCGTGTCTTCACAACTGCCGATGCCGGTTGAGCCGGAGGTAGTCATGGGTCTGCCTGTGGACGCGCTGGCGCACCTTCTTCTGAAGAAATTCGACGACGAGTCGATCGTGCTGCACCGGTATAACTTCTTCGTGATAGCCGACTCAGCGTACAAAAATGCGGGTGCCACCGATCCCGGCGGCATTTTACGTGCACTGGCTGAAGCGTTCGACTGGCTCACTTACCACGGATTGATCAGCGTCAACGGTCAGGGAGATTTCATTACCCGCAAGGGTTACAAGGTGCTACAGAGCGAGAACGGCTTGGATCTGGTTCGAGCCCAGGCACGTATAGATGTTGACCTTCATCCGCGCATAGGCGACCGCATGCGTAGCCAGTTCCTTCTCGGCGAGTATGAGCTCGCCGCGTTCGCCGCAATGCGGGAGGTCGAGATACGGGTACGTGAACTAGCAGGCGCATCGGCCAGCGACATCGGGGTGCCACTAATGACTAAGGCATTTAAGGACGGTGGGCCACTGCGTGATCGGACCGCCGATGGCGGCGAGCAGACCGCGATGATGAACCTGTTCCAGGGTGCCATCGGAGTATTCAAGAACCCTACTAGCCATCGCCAGGTGGACTATGCGAACCCGACGATCGCGTCCGAGGTTGTTCTCCTGGCTGACCTACTGCTTAGGATGCTGGACGAACGGCAAAGTAGCAGCGTGAGATGATCCGAAAGCCTTGCAAAGGAGTTGGCTAGGTTGAATGTCCTACCTGTTCAGGATGAGACCACAAACCACGCTGCGGCGTTCCGTGATGTTCTATCGATGGTTGACGTTCTGCGTCCTCGCGGGGAATTGACGACTGATGCCGTCATGAACGATCTGCGACGGCTCGTTGCCCGAGTAACAATAGAGCGTCAGATCGAGGCGCTCCATGCGACCGCCATCTTGCTCGACAATAAGATGGCGCACCTTGCTATTGCCTTCGTCCGTCAATCACTCGATGAGTTGATCTGGATGAACTATCTGGCCAAACTCGAAGCAGATGACGCGCGGAAACTGCTACCTAGCCTAGTAGCTTGGGATGCGCTCAGGAGTGTGGGCGCGGAACGGGGATATTGCGGCGACGAGACTATGATCAGGCATGGGTTCCCGCCCGACTTCATTGCTAAGCTTGATGTCAGGATGCAAGAAGTTAGGGACCGCATTGGTGATAGCGGCCGCAGCCTCGGCTGGCCCAATCCGAAGCGGATTCCTGATGCCCGCTGGTTAGCAGACCAATGCGGAATCGCTGACCTTTATGAGTATCTATACTCCGCCTCAAGTCGCTCAGTGCATTTTTCGGCCGGCGAACTAGCGCGTCGCGGCTGGTTCTACTCTGACCAGCTGTTGGACACAGTGAACTCCAACCATCGCCAGTTTCTCGGTGATTTTGCTGTTTACCATCTGGTCGACCTTCTCGTGAGGACCTTCATGTCTGCCGTAGAGTTCTTTGTTGTGCAGGAATTCGAAGAAGAGCCAATGAACGCTCTTGTCGAAAAACTGAAGCTGTTGAAGAGGTACGGTCGGGTACCGCTGACCGTACCTCAAGAGTTTAACTTGGCCTAGCCTCGCGAGGAATTTCGGATGATATAGTGTCTATTGCCTAATCTATCCTGAAGACCTACTATTGAGGCAATGAAAGCTTCTACATCTCAATCCTTAAAGTTTGTCAGCGCGGCCAGGTTGGTAGAAGCACCGGGTCGCGCTGCTTGGTTTTAAGCGTTGGAGAAGCTCAACGACAAATTGCTAAATTGGGCCTCAATTCTGGAGCCCAACACGCTGGCCCAGGCCGAGCTCACAAGCCAGATGCCATTCATTTGGCCGCATCTGGCCCTAATGCCTGATGCTCATTTAGGCAAGGGGTCAACTGTCGGTTCGGTCATACCGACTGTAGGAGCGATCATGCCGGCCGCGGTCGGTGTCGACATTGGCTGCGGGATGATCGCCGTCAAGACGCAATACACGTCCCAGGACATTGGCGCACTTATCGGTGATACCGGCAAGACACTCGCTGGGCTGCGCCAGTCGATCGAGCGCGCTGTCCCTCTGTCGGCCGGGGCGTACAACCATGACCTGACTGACACCGCCAAGGAGAGCCTGGCGCTCCTTGAAGAGCAGGCGGAGATATACGGCTTCGATCCTGCTCAATATCTGCCCGCTTGGCGACTGCAGCTCGGCACGTTGGGCTCAGGTAACCACTTCATCGAAGTATCGCTGGACGAATGTGACAACGTCTGGCTGTTCTTGCACTCGGGCTCTCGGGGAGTGGGGAATAAGATCGCGGTTCACCACATTGCCGTGGCGCAGGATTACTGCCGGCGGAATTTCATTAAGCTGCCGGATCGCGACCTGGCGTACTTGGTCGAGGGTACGCCTGGGTTCGACGCCTACATCAAGCAGATGCAGTGGGCCCAGGGCTTCGCACTGGCCAACCGCGAAGAGATGATGGACCGGGTCATCCGATGCTTCGGGTACTGGATGAGCACAACCAAGGGTGAGCCGGCTCCGGTCGAGCAGCTGGAGCGCATCAACTGCCATCACAACTTCACCCAGCGAGAGCAGCACTTCGGCAAGCCGGTTTGGCTGAGCCGCAAAGGCGCGATCGACGCTCATCTGGGGGTCAAGGGCCTGATACCGGGCTCGATG
>Ga0307410_10001153_pt1 | contig 11617 bp, 12 predicted proteins | sample 322Ometagenome_3_FD_203707 | JGI IMG/M metagenome (GOLD analysis project Ga0307410, IMG submission 203707) | Maize rhizosphere microbial communities from greenhouse at UC Davis, California, United States - 322HYB-O-3 | ecosystem: Host-associated > Plants > Roots > Rhizosphere > Soil | place...
CTGCTCGATCTCCGGAACACTAATGCACTGATGTTCAAGAATAGGGCATCTGGAGAATTGAACATGATCTACCGCCGCGACGACGGTAATATCGGCTGGGTTGAACCGCCCGCCCCCTGACAAGATTTGCATAACGTGCAATCGGTGGCGGGCGCGGCATCCAGTCCGTGGTCGTGAGTAAAGTATGCAGCTTTCCGAATTCCTCGATTTCGATGCGATCAAGCCGTCCTTGTCGGGCGGTAACAAGCGTGCGCTTCTCCAGCAGATGGCGCAGTTCGCGGCCGGGCGGCTCCAAGTCGACGGCGCCGAGATCCTGTCGAGCATCAGCGAGCGCGAGCGCCTGGGCTCGACCGGCTTTGGTCAGGGCGTGGCCATCCCGCACGGCAAGATCGAGGGGCTGGCGAGGATCTACTGCATGTTCGCGCGCTTATCGGAGCCGGTGGACTACAAGGCGATCGATGGGCAGCCGGTCGATCTGGTCTTCCTGCTGCTTTCGCCGCCGGACGCAGGCGCTGAGCATCTGAAGGCCCTCGCGGCAATCAGCCGCGTGACCCGTCACGCGCCAACGCTGGAAAAGATGCGTGGTGCCCGCAGTCGGGACGCGCTGGCGGCGGTGCTCATGGGGGCGGATGAACGGGACGCTGCCTGAGCAATCGGATCTGACGGCGACCGGCGCGGACGCGCATTTCCGCCGTCTCGAAGAACTTTACCGGTCGGCACCGGTCAATCGGCAGTTCGAATCCGAGATCGAGATCGCCGCTCCGGGCCACGCGCGGATACGCTTCCAGGTCGATGAGTCGAGCTTTCACGCGGCAGGCGCGGCGCATGGCACGCTCTATTTCAAGATGCTCGACGACGCGGCCTTCTATGCCGCCAATAGCCTGATCAGCGACCGATTCCTGCTGACGACCGCCTTCAATCTGCACTTCACCCGGCCGATGAAGCCGGGCCAGGCCATAGCGGAGGGACGCTGGATCAGCGGCCGGCGCCGGGTGCTGATTGCCGATGCCCACATCGTCGGGCCGGATGGTGAGGAAGCTGCGCGGGGAACCGGCACCTTTCTGCGCTCACACATCTTCTTGAGCAGTCTCCCGGGCTATTCCGTCTGATGGCCGGGAGGCTGCCGGCACACCTTGAGGTCGCGGTGATCATGCGCCGCGTCGAGACGGAGGGCGGGTTTGCGATGGTGCTTCGCAAGGGCGACCCGGACCGTGGTACGCTGACCCTAGTGCTGCAGCAAAAGGGAGAAATCCGCGGAATTTTGGAACGCGAACTCGGGCCAAGCTTCACTTACGAGTGGATTTTCAAGCCAGCGGGTTCCGAATCTGTGAGTGAACTCGTCGCTCGCCGCGAGCATTTCGACACGGATTTCTGGTTAATTGAACTGGACGTCGCGGAGCCGGAACGATTCATCGCTGAAACGACCGGTTTGGGTTGACCCTCATCGGCTAGGCCGGAAAAACGAGGACAACAAAGAGCGGGGGGCACCATCTGTCCGGAAAGAGCCGGCGGCAGGTGCCACGCAAGACGGGGAACATCACCAGGCACGAAAGCACGATTTCGAACGTCATTTTGCGCGCCTGTGCTGGGTTAACCGCACTGAATTCGGTTTAGATGGTGATTTCCTTCCGATCAGCGATGCTGATCCTTGCAGCCGCAAGCGGAAGCTCGGTTGCTCCGGCCCAGGTTGGCCCGACTTCCTCCGAAGCAGCGGTCGTAACGACCTCGCTTCCGAAGATCGTAGTGCCCGAGCCGATCGATACTCCGACTTATTCGATGGACGGCGAAGAAGCGTCCGCACCTGTGACCCTAGAAACCGCCACGGATGGCGCGGAGGCTCTGACCCCTGTGCCGGTGAAGCCGACCGGTGACCTCACCTCCCTGGTGGCGCAGCTCCGCGGCTCCGATCCTGGCAGCCGGGACCTCGAGTGCCTCGCGGTGGGCATCTATTTCGAATCGAAGAGTGAGCCGCTCTCGGGCCAGCTGGCGGTCGGCGAAGTTATCGCCAATCGTGCAAATTCCGGCGGGCGATTTCCGTCCACTTACTGCGGCGTGCTGTTCCAGCGCGGCCAGTTCAGCTTCGTTCGCGGCCGTTCCTGGCCCGCGGTGAACAAGTCCGGCCGCCAATGGCAGAACGCCGTTGCGATCGCGAAGATCGTCGACCAGGACCTGAAAGATTCGGCTGTCGGCAAAGCCTTGTTCTTCCACGCGAAGCACGTATCGCCCCGCTGGCGCCTGAAGCGCGTCGCATCGGTCGGCAATCACGTCTTCTACCGCTAGAACGGTTTCGGACATTCTTGTTTCGTTCTAGGGTGGCCAGCGATGGCCACCCTTATCGATTCGTGCTTCACTGACGCTCCGCCCATCGCCGCGGAGGTGGCTCGCGGAGTCACGCGCCTGTTCTGCCGGCAGGACCTGTTCGCAATCTGTGAGGTGCCGCTTCCGAACGGTCGCCGGGCCGACATGATGGCCATCGACGCGAAGGGCGCGCTCACCATCGTCGAGATCAAGGTCGCCAAGGCGGACCTGCTCGGCGACGCTAAATGGACCGATTATCTCGAATATTGCGACCGATTCTTCTGGGCGGTGCCGCCTGGCCTCGCATCCATCTGCGACGGCGAGCGCTTCCTGCCGAATGAGGCAGGGCTGATCGTCGCGGACCGCTATGACGCGGTCTTCGCGCGCGAAGCCCTCAATCGGCCGCTCGCACCAGCGCGGAGGAAGGCAGAGCTCCTGCGATTTGCGCGAAGGGCCGCGCGCAGGTTGTCAGCGCAGATCGACCCCAGCCTGGGCGACGACCGCTAGGCCGCTCTACTTCAGCTTGAAGCTGTCGAGGTCTTCCGCCTTCTTGGCCGGCTTCGTCTGCGCGCCCGCTGCCTCGATCGCGGCCAGAATTTCCCGGTTGCGCGTGTCGCGCTTCGCATATTCGCGCGCCGAATAGCCGGCCGCCGCGTCCTTCTTGTCGGGGTTGGCGCCCTTGGCGAGGAGCAGCTTCACGGCGTCGACCTGGCGCTGCTGCACTGCCACGATCAACGGCGTTTCGCCCATCTTGTTTGCCGCATCGACCTTGGCTCCGAGCTGCAGCAGCAGATCAATGGCATCGGTGTATCCGACTCGGGCCGCAGTGATCAGCGGCGTATCACCGTTCGACGCCGCGAGGTTCACGTTGGCGCCTTTGCCGATCAGGAACTTCGTCCAGAGATCGTCACTGCGCGCGATCGCGATGTTCAGCGCGGTCTCGCCCTTCACGTTGCGGGTGTTGACGATCGTGGGCCGGCTGTTGAGCAGCTCCGTTGCCTTGTCGCCGTCACGCGCGCGCACCGCGGTGAGGAACGGCTCCGCGTCCGAAACATATTGAGCGGCGGCCGGCGCGGCAGCCGAGGCGACCAGTGCGAGCGCAACCAGAGCGAACCGTTTCATCACTTTACCCTTTTATCCCCCGGCTCCTTGAATGCGCTCCGATAGCAAAGCATGTCTGAACCTGTAATGGCCCCCGCGCACAAATCTTCATCCCCATTTTGGGAAAAGCCGCTGACCGAGCTGGACCGCGGTCAGTGGGAAGCCCTGTGCGATGGCTGCGGACGCTGTTGCCTGCACAAGCTGGAAGATGAGGAGACGGGCCTCATTTACCCGACCAACGTCGCTTGCGCACTGCTCGACCGCAAGAACGGGCTCTGCATCGATTATGAGCACCGCAAGAAGAGGGTCGCGGACTGCGTGGTTCTCAGCCGCAAGAGCGTGGGATCGCTGGATTGGCTGCCGGAAAGCTGCGCCTATCGCCTGCGATCGGAGGGGAAGCCGCTGCCGCAATGGCACTATCTGATCTCGGGAAGCCGCGAGACCGTTCATGAGGCGGGCCAGTCGACGCGCGGCTGGACGGTGAGCGAGGCGGACGTCGAAGAACTCGAAGACCATGTCATCGACCGCCCGCTCTGAAGCGCTCTTTCGGCACGAGGATTTGCCGCTGCCGGTAGAGATCAGGGGCGTTCGGGGTGCTAGGCGGATGCGGCTGCGGCTCGACGAGAAGCGCGGGGTCCTGAAGCTGACCGGCCCGCTGCGGATGAATCGCGAGGCTGCACTCGACTGGGCGGCAGAGCACCGCGAGTGGGTCGAGGCGCAGCTGGGGGCGATGCTTGCTCCGGAGCCGTTCCTGCCGGGCGCGATCATTCCGCTGGAAGGCCGAGACATTCGGCTGGAATGGGACGCGTCCGCTCCGCGCAGGCCGAAGCTGGACGGTGATCGGCTTGCCTGCGGAGGACCTCAGGACGGCTTTCCCCGGCGGATTGAAGCCTTCTTCAAGCGCCGTGCGCTCGACACGCTGTCGGGTGAGACAGCGGAGATCGCCCGGCGCGCAGGAGTCACGCTCCGGGCCGTTGCCGTGGGAGACGCGGACACCCGCTGGGGAAGTTGCTCCTCGTCGGGCAGGATCCGGTACAGCTGGCGGCTGATCCTCGCACCGGCAGAGGTCCGCCGCTATGTCGTCGCACATGAGGTCGCGCACCTCGTCCACATGGATCACGGCACGAAGTTCAAGGCGCTCGAGCGCAAGCTCTTCGAAGGTGACGTGGACGCCGCGCGCTTATTGCTGCGGCGGATCGGGAGCCGGCTGAAGCGGATCGGCCGGACGCGGTGAGGTCGGCGGCGGCGGCCTGACGATCTGCGGCCGCTGCGGCGGCTGGCGCTGAGGCTGTGGCTGCTGCCGAGCACCGCCGGGTGGAAGCACCTGGTCGAGCCACTGCTGATCCAATTGTCCGGTCGTAGGCTGCGTCTGCGTCGGCGTCTGCTGCTGCGGGGCGGGCGTCTGCGTCTGCGGCATCGTGTCGGTCGGCTGACCCGGAAGCGGGTTGCCGAATTCATCGACCAGCGGATCGAAGGCGACCTCGTTTCCATAGAGATCCTCCTCCGCGCTGATGTCCCAGTTGGGCATCGGCACTTCGGTCTGGAATTTCTCCACCGGGCGGCGCGCCACGGCGACGGTCATGAAATCGTGGAAGGCGCGAGCCGGAGCGGTGCCGCCTTGAAGTCCGGCGATCGGCCGTGCGTCGTCGCGGCCCATCCAGACGCCGGTGGTAAGGCCGCTCGAGAAGCCAATGAACCAGCCGTCCTTGTTTGAGCTGGTGGTGCCGGTCTTGCCCGCGACTGGGCGACCGATCTGCGCGGCACGCCCGGTGCCGGTCATGACGGCGGCCTGGAGCAGATCCGTCATTTCCGCTGCGACCCAGGGAGCGACCAGCACTCGGCCCTCCTCGCTGTCCTTCTGGTAGAGCAGCTGCCCATCGGCAGTGACTACGCGGCGGATCGCGTAAGGAACGACGGAAACACCCTGGTTCCCGACTGACGCAAAGGCGCGGGTCATTTCGATAAGGCGGACGTCGCTCGTGCCGAGCACCATCGACGGGTAGGTCGAAAGCCGGCTGCTGATCCCGAAGCGCCGCGCCATGTCGGCGATGGTCCCGAAGCCGAGCTGCGCGCCGATCTTGGCGCTGACCGTGTTGATCGACCTCGCGAAGGCTTCACGGAGGCTGACCGGACCGACATGGGTTCGGGTAGAATTGCGCGGAGTCCAGCCGTCGATCGTCACCGGCTCGTCCACGATCGTGTCGGTCGGCTTCATCCCGGATTCGAGTGCGGCGAGGTAGACGAACAACTTGAACGAGGAGCCCGGCTGGCGCTCCGCCTGGGTTGCGCGGTTGTAGATCGAATCGACATAATCGCGGCCGCCGATCATCGCCCTCACCGCACCGTCGCGATCGATCGACACCAGAGCCCCTTGCGCGCTGCCGGGTGTGTTCGCAGCAATCGAACGCTCGGCGGCGCTTTGCATCCTCGGGTCGAGCGTGGTCCACACCTCGATCGGCTCGTTGCTCTCGTCGATCAAAGTGTCGAGCTGCGGAAGCGCCCAGTCCGTGAAGTAGCGGACGCTGTTTTCCTTGGTTGTCGGCTGGATCTTGATTGCGGCTGAATCGACCTGCGCTGCACGCTCCGGCGTGACGAAGCCGTTGGCTACCATCGTCTGCAACACGACTTCGGAACGATCGCGCGCCGCCTCGACGTCGGCCGTAGGCGAATAGTTGGATGGAGCCTTCACCAGCCCGGCAATGATCGCCGCCTCGCCAAGCGAGAGCGTGCGCGCGCTATGACCGAAAAAACGACGCGAAGCCGCGTCGATGCCATAGGCTCCGCCGCCGAAATAGACGCGGTTGAGGTAGAGCTCGAGGATCTGGTTCTTCGAGAACTTGCGCTCGATGGCCAGCGCCAGCACCGCTTCCTTGACCTTGCGGCCGAACGTCCGGCTGTTGGTCAGGAAAATGTTACGCGCGAGCTGCTGAGTGATGGTCGACCCACCTTGCGCCCAGCGGCCGGTGTCGACGCGGACTTTGGCGGCGCGCGCGACGCCGACAGGGTCGACGCCCAAGTGCGAGCGGAAGCGCTTGTCTTCGACGGCGATCATCGCGGCGCGCATCTCGGGCGGAATCTGCTCGTAGGGCAGCCATTGGCCGAAGCTGGGTCCGATATTGACCAACACGGCGCCGTTCGCGGCGCGCACTCGGATCATCTGGCCAAGGTCCGAACGCTTGGACAGGTCGGAATAGCTGGGAAGGTTCGCATAGGCGACGGCTACGGCAACGATCAGTGCAAGCAGCACGACGAGCGCGACGTAGATGCAAGCCTTGAGCGCGGTGGCCAGCGGCCTGCGGGTCGGTTTGGGATCGGCGCGGGCCATCTTGGCTCGACGGATACGAACTCGTGGGTCGGGGGACAAGCGTGCGCCTTTGCCGTGTGGCAGGTTGACGCCGGATTAACCCTGTTTTGAGGTTTGCCCAATAGCAGTTGGCGCATGGTTGCGCGCACCGCGCTCTTGGCGATCGGACTTGCTGCTGCGGCATTGCTGGCAGCGGCCCCTTCTGCGCGCGCGCAATGCCGCCTGTGCGAGACGCCGACGACCGCTCCCGTGCAGGAAGATGCCGAGGGCAAGATCGACCTGCAGATCGACGCCGCACTCGACTTCGACCGCCTGATTGTAAGTGGCGCCGGAGAAGGGAGCGCGACCCTACTTCCGGATGGAACCCGACAGGTCAGCGGATCCGTTGAAGCAATCGGACTGCGCGCCATGGTCGGAGAGGCGTCCGTCCGCGGAGAGCCGGGCCGCACCGTACGGATCGACCTCCCGGGCCGCATAGTGCTCTACTCGCTGAGTGGCGGTCGGATCATCATCGACGAGCTCGTCACCGACCTCCCTGGCGTGCCGAAGCTCGATTCCGCGGGCACCCTGAAGTTTCGCTTCGGTGGCCGAATCCGCCTCAGCGGCAGTAACGACGGAGATTTCCGCGGCGACCTTCCCCTCACCGTAGAATATCTCTGAAGCGCCTCCAAAACGGACCAAATCCTTTCCGCTTCGGTAACCATGCCCCTGAAGCAACCCGTAATCGCATGGGGTTAATGCGGCAGTCACGGGTGAGCGGACCAGCGGTCGGCCAGCCGGCAGATCAATGGTTCGGAACAAGTGGGGATAGTAAAATGACGAAACTCCTTCGTATGACGTGCCTTGCCGCGTCGGTTGCGGCTACGGCCATCATCGCTACGCCGGCCGCTGCTGCGCCGGTCGGCGCCACCGCGCCCGCCACGGCTCGCGCTCGTGTCGTGAAGCCGCTCAGCCTGACGGCGACGGGCGTACTCGACTTCGGTGTGATCGTGATTCCGGCCGCCGGTGTGACGGCTACGCGCACCGTTACCCTGAGCAACGCGAACGTCCGCGACTGCACCACCTTGGGTGGCGGCGAGCTGACCTGCGGCACGGACGTGACTTCGGTTCCGTCGTACAACGTCCGGGGCACGAACGGCCAGGTCGTGCAGGTCATCAAGACCGCCAGCGCGCTGACCGGATCCAACGGCGGTCCCGCCATGGCCTTCCGCCCGACGGGTCCCAACAACGTGACGCTGACGAATTCGGGTGCGCCCGGCTTCGACTTCGCCATTGGCGGCGAAATCGACATCGTCCCGGGCACGGTCGACGGTACCTTCACCGGGGCCATCAACGTCACGGTCGATTATTGATTATACCAGCTGGCCAACGCCGGTTGTCGAAGAGGGGTCGCGGTTTCGCCGCGGCCCCTTTTTGTTATCCAACCGCAGCAAAGCGGGATGGTTAGCCGAATATCAACCAAATTGGGTGAATTCTCCTCCACGAACCCGTGGGGAGTCATCACCGATGTCGTTTTACCGTCTTGCGGCCCGCGCCGCATTGCTCGTTCCGCTCCTGCTTGCCGCCCCTGTCGCTCAGGCAGGCGTCGGCGATCTCCTGGTTGCGCCGACGCGAATCGTGCTCAACGGGAGCCGCGGTACTGAGATCATCCTCAACAATATCGGCGAGGACGTCGCGACCTACCGCGTATCCGTTGAGCTGAGGCGGATGACACCCGACGGAATGCTGCACGATGTGGCCGATCCGAGCGCTGCCGAGCAGCTCGCCCAGTCGCTCATCATGTATGCGCCGCGGCGAGTGACGCTTGCTCCACGCGAGCCGCAGACGATCCGTATCTCTGCCCGGGCCCCGAAGGATCTGCCCGACGGCGAATATCGCGTCCACCTGCTCTTCCGCGCTGTTCCGCCGCCCACGCCGGTTGAGGCAGCACCCAAGGAGCAGAAGGGCATCTCGTTCAAGCTTACGACGATCTACGGCGTCACCATTCCAGTCATTGCCCGCTTCGGAAATCTTGAGGCCAAGGCGGGCATCGCCAACGTCAAGCTGACCCGTCAGGACGGGAAGCCGGCCGTCAGCCTTCAGGTGACCCGCAACGGCGCTCGGTCGACCTATGGCGAAGTCCGCGTAATGAAGGCGGGCATCAAGGACCCGATCGCCGTTCAGCGTGGCGTCGCCGTCTACACCGAGATCGGTGAGCGTGCGGTTACGATACCGGTTGAGGACCAATATGTGTCTGCCGCAAACGGCCGCGTCACGGTCCAGTACGTCGAGCCGAGCGAGAACGGTCCCCTGACCATCGCCGAGACGGACGCGGTCCTCAACTAGGCCGCGGGAGCTTCAGCGGGACAGGCGGATGCTCGGCGCGAGCAAAAAGCTCGGGGCCATTGCCCTGCTCGGCCTCTGTTGGGCCGGCGCAGTAAGCGCGCCTGCAGCTACGCCTGTTGCGGACAACTGGGCCGCCGATCCGGAGGCACAGTTCCTCCTCGACGTGCGCCTGCGCAGCCTACGCCTCGGGGACGGCGTGCGCGCCTACCAGACGCCTGAGGGCACGTGCGTCATCTTCGGCGATTTCCTCAATACCCTCGATGTGCCGCTGAAGATCGACCTGGCCGCGAAAAGCGCAGTCGGCTGGGCCTTCAAGGAAGAGCACAAGATCTCGATCGATGCCGCCTCAGGTGTCGTAACTTACGGAAAAACCACGGAAAGCATTGCCGGGGGAGCCATTCGTGAAACCCCGGAGGGATGGTGCGTCGACAGCGCATCGCTCGCGAAATGGTTCGGTATCGGGGTCAAGCCGAAGACGAATGCGTCGGCCCTGATCCTCGAATCCGAAGCAAAGCTGCCGGTGGAGCTTGCGATCGAGCGGGAGAAGAGGGCGGCGAAGATTAGGCCCGCCCAGTTCGATCTCAGCACTCTGCCGCAGGTCAAATTGCCCTACCGGATGTGGCGGGCGCCGGCGCTAGACTTCGTAGTGAGCGGCGGCCTCACCTATCGCGCTCGCGACGGCGTGAGGGTCGATAGAAGCTCATCCGTCAATGCGGCCGGCGAGATTGCGCGCCTCTCTTACGACGCTCAGATTTCCACCGACAACAAGGGTGTCCCCAATCGGCTGAGAGTGCACGCCTACCGATCGGATCCGGAGGCGGGCCTCCTCGGTCCGCTTCGCGCCACGCATTTCGGCGTCGGGGACGTCGAGGGGCTGGACCTTGGCCTCGGGGGGAGCGGCCTAAGCGGCCGGGGCGCGGTGGTAACCAACCGGCCGCTGTTCAACCCAACCGCCTTCGACAAGACAAGGTTCGAAGGCGACCTGCCCGTCGGCTGGGAGGCCGAGCTCTACCGCAACGGTGAATTGCTGGCCTTCGCGCGCCCGACGTCGGGGCGCTATGCCTTTGAAGACGTGCAACTTCTGTACGGCGAGAACCAGATCAGCATCATTCTCTACGGCCCGCAGGGTCAGATCCGCACGCGCGAGGAGATGATCAACGTCGGCCAGGAAAACGTCCCACCTGGAAAGACCTGGTACTGGGCGGGCGCGAACCAGCCGGAGCGTGCCGTCGTCGCATTCCGTGATTCCGTCGAGGCTATACTATTGCCGAAGGCTCAGGCGGCGGTCTCGCTTGAGCACGGCGTCGACGAGAGGACATCCGTGGGCGCAATTGCCCGTGCGATGCTGGTTGGGGATGAACGGGTCACCTTTGTCGAAGGTTCGGTGCGCCGCTCGATCGGTCCGGCTCTCGTCGAACTGGCCGGAGGATGGGAAAGCGGAGGCGGGCGGGCTGCTCGCGCTCAGTTTGCTGCGAAGTTCGGCAAGGTGAACGTGAATGGAGAAGCTGTCGTCGCCAGCAATTTCCATCTCGATGGGCAGCCGCGGAGGTCGGTGAAGGACTTCAGGCTCTCGGCGGACACCCCGCTCAATGTCGGTCGAACGTTCATCGTCGCACATTCCGATGTGAGGCTTACGAAATATGCCAATTCCTCGAGCCAGCTCGAGGCGGCCGCACGCCTTTCCACGACGCTGCGTCGGTTCAATCTCGCGACAGACCTCCGCTATCGGCGGCGATTCGCGAGCGGCCTCTCGCCTCCAGGACAGCTGCAGGTCTCGCTCATCGGATCCGGTGGGATCGGCCACGTACGCCTGCGCGGTTCCAGCACGATGGAAGTCGTGCCGGAGGCGCGCTTTCGTGCGGCGGAGCTCAGCGCCTATTGGTCCGCAAGCGAACGCGTCGATTGGGAGGGCGCTGTCGCTTACGAAGCGGCCGCGAAGCGTGCACGCGCGCGGATCTCCCACGTCCGGCGAATCGACACGATGGCGTTGTCCGTCACCGGCGAGGCCGCGACTGACGGCTCCGTTGCCGTCGGGTTCAACGTGAACTTCTCGCTCGACCCGGGGCACGGATTCAACCTGTCGCGTCAACCGCTTGCGGCTGCAGGCGCAGTTCGGGCACGCGTCTATCGCGATCGCAACGACAATGGCGTCCGCGATCCGTCCGAACCTTTCGAAAAGGGGGCCCTCGTCACCACCGGCACTCGCGTCGCGGCGAAGCCGACCGATGACCGGGGAATGGCACTGGTGGGCGGGCTTGCGACCTACATGCCTGTGGCGGTTGGCATCGACGCCAGCAGCCTCGACGATCCCAATCTGGTGCCCAAGAAGGCGCTCCAGGTGGTCGTCCCGCGCCCCGGCGTGCCTGTAGAGGTGGAAATCGGCCTCGTCGGCGGCGGCGAGATCGAAGGCGCCGTGGTGAAAAGCGGCGGAATCGGGTTCGAAGGCCTCACGCTGGAGCTCGTCGACGAAAAGGGCCAAGTCGTCGCGACCACCCAGACAGATTATGACGGTTACTTCCTGTTCGAGCGGGCTGCCTACGGCCGCTTTACAATCCGCGTGGCTGAGGCTTCTGCGGTCGCAGCGAAGAT
>Ga0307410_10001155_pt1 | contig 11614 bp, 10 predicted proteins | sample 322Ometagenome_3_FD_203707 | JGI IMG/M metagenome (GOLD analysis project Ga0307410, IMG submission 203707) | Maize rhizosphere microbial communities from greenhouse at UC Davis, California, United States - 322HYB-O-3 | ecosystem: Host-associated > Plants > Roots > Rhizosphere > Soil | place...
ACGCTGCCATCGGGCAGCACGAGCGTTGGAACGAGTCCGAGCGGATTGACGCGAAGCAGCGCCTCGAACCCTGCATCCGGTTCCCACGATGCGGCCTTGACGAGCTTCGAGCGTGCGTCGCACAGCGCGAGCGCCGCTTCGATCGCCGCCGAGCCGGAACCTTGCGCGCCGTAGAGCGTGTACATGGATCAGCCGTCGGAGGTCGGAAGGTCGATGGGATGACGAATGCGATCGCTGCGCTCGCCGACGTCGGTCGGATTTTGGGCCGGCGCATTGCGTGCACGACGCATGGGGCGCGGCGCTTTCGTCAGCGGAGCGACGCGAGCGCCAGCCGCACGAAGGCGTTGCCATTCACGCGTTGCATCGCGGCGCCCTCGGCGCGGGCGAAGGAGGTCGTGCCGGGCGTGCCGTCTGCGAGGTTGGAGGCAGCGACGCGCCGATGGTTCCGCGCGCCCGGCGTGCATCGCGCGGGCGTCGGCGCATGCCGGTCGGGCATGCGGCGGCGCACGCTGCCGTCGTCGGCCATCAGAAGCCCCGGCTGACGCGCAAAAGACCGACGGCAACGCCCTCGATCGCGAACGCGGTGATCGAGGCGTCGACGACGATCGGCTCGAATGCCGGGTTCTCGGCCACCAGCACGATCTCGCGTCCGCGACGCCTGAACCGCTTGATCGTCACCTCGTCGCCGCCGCGCGACGCGATGCGCGCGACGACGATCTGGCCGTTGCGCGCCTCGCTCGTGCGGTGCACGGCGACGAGATCGCCGTCGAGAATGCCCGCGTCGCGCATGCTCGCGCCGCGCACGCGCAGCAGATAGTCGGCATGCGGCGTGAACAGCGCGGGATCGATGCGATAACGGCCTTCGATGTGCTCGGCGGCCAGCACCGGGCTGCCCGCGGCGACGCGACCGACGAGCGGAAGCGTGCCCTGCTGCGGTTCGCCGGGGAGATCCTTGAGCCGGAGGCCGCGCGACGCCCCGGGCACGATCTCGAGCGCACCCTTGCGCGCCAACGCCTGCAGATGGTCTTCGGCCGAGGACGGCGTCGAGAAGCCGAGTCCCTTCGCGATGTCGGCGCGCGTGGGCGGCATGCCGTTCGCCTCGATGTACGCGCGCATCCAGTCGAGGATCTGCCGCTGCCGCGCGGTGAGCGCGCGCTCGGCCGCGGGCGGCGCATCGGGACGGGCGAACGGGCGACGCGAAACGCGGGGCGAGCGGACCGCCATGGCGGATACCGTATGGATATGCAGTACCGGGATTATAGACGGTAACGTCGCCGCCCGGTCAAGCACCGGCCGACGGTATAGTCGAAGCTCCGTTCGCACGCGAGGACCCGCATGGCCGCCTACATCGTCGCCCACATCGAAGTCACCGATCCGGCTCGCTACGAGGAATATCGCAGGCAGGTGGCAGCGACGATCACGCAGTACGGCGGACGCTTCCTCGTCCGCGGTGGCGCGACCGAGGTGCTCGAGGGCTCGCTTCGTCCCGGGCGCGTCGTCATCCTCGAATTCGCCTCGGTCGAGCAGGCGAAGACCTGGTGGGACTCGCCCGAGTACCGGCCGCTGCGCGAGCTGCGACAACGGGCATCGACCGGCGACCTGTTCGTCGTCGCGGGCATCTAGGCAAGCGAAGCGCATCAGCGCGGCGCTGCAGGGCGGACCTCGCCTCGCGCCCCGTCGTGCGGTGCTTCGTTCGCGCGAGCGCTCATCACGCTAACGCCAGCGAAGCTGTCGGCGATTCATGCCGTCGACTTCGCGGCCGGCTTGCGCCTTCGCGACGGCGCGCCGGCGTGGCGCTCGGCCGGCGTGTGATTGATCGCGGTCTCGATGTCGCCGTCCGCCATGCGGCGCCGCCAGATGTCGAGCAACGCGATCGCGACGGCGAGGATCAGCGGACCGAGCACGACGCCGGTCGCGCCGAAAGCGAACAAGCCGCCCAGCACGGAGATGAACACCGGCACCGTGTGCATGCGCAGCCGTCCCTTGACCAGCACCGGGTAGAGCAGGTTGTCGATCAGGCCGACGACCAGCGTCCCCCAGGCGGTCAGCAGCAGCGCCTTGTCCCAGTCGCCCTCGATCGCGAGGAATCCGGCGGCGGGGACCCAGACGAGCGCCGCGCCGAACATCGGCAGGATCGCGAGCACCGCCATCACGACGCCCCAGAAGATCGGCGCCGGCAGGCCGAGCCACCAGAACATGAGGCCGCCGAGCGCGCCTTGCACGACCGCGACGGCGATCGTGCCGAACACGACGGCTGAAATCGTGTCGCGGACGTTCTCGCGCACCTGCTCCGCCTCGTCGGCGGCGAGCGGCAGCAGCCGGCGCATCGACTGCAGGATGCGCCGCTTGTCGCGGAGGAAATAGAACAGCAGGAACAGCGTGACCAGCGCCTGCATCGACACGTCGACGGCACGCTGGAGGAAGCCGCGCACGCCCTTGGCCACCTCGCCGGTCGCTTCCTCGACCTTCGCGTCGAAGTCGACCTCGCGCTCGATCCAGTCGCGCAGCGGCGCGAGTCGCGGAAAGCGCTCGATCGCGAGCTTCCAGCGCTCGGCGTCGACCAGCTGGCGCACCGCGCTGACGCTCGCCACCGCCTGCACGCCCACCTGGCGCACGACGAGCGTCGTCGGCAGCGCGATCGCCACGACGACCGCAACGACGGCAAGCGCCGCGGCGACGGACGGCCAGCGGATGCGTCGAGCCAGCCGCTCGTGCAGCGGATGGGCGAGCACCGCGAGCACCAGCGCCCAGGTGATCGCCGGGACGAACGGCTTCACCAGGCGCCAGCAGAGCCAGGCGACGAGCGCGGTCGCGGCGACCAGGACGAGGACGAGCAGCCGCTCGCGCGTGAGCCAGTTTTCGCCCGTCGATGGCTTCATCGCGTCCGGCGTTCGCGCGTCGGATCGCTGTGCAATGCAGCAGCGCGAACCCTTTGTTGCATCGGTCGCGACCGTCGGTCGCTTGGCCGCGCTGTTCGTCGCGGTCGCATTGCGCGCGTGCACCGACGGGTGCGATAAAGCGTTGAGGAGCGGGCAGGCGTGCTACGCGCGGCAACGGGCTCGCGCGGACGATCGATGGAGCGGAACATGGGCGCGGCGGACGGCAAGACATACGGATACGGGCGGGTGTCGCCGCGGCTCTCGCCGTCGCCGTATTCGCCGCTGCACGCGCCGAGCCAGCTCCCCGGTTCGACGCCGCCGCCGCTGACACAGCCGCAGCCTTCCCGCCGGTCGCGCTGGCTTCGCGTGGTGGTCGTCGGCGTGGTCGTCGCGCTCGTCGGCGTGGCCGTCGGCGCTTTCCACTTGTACGGACGCGTCGCCGCGCCGGGCGCGTCCCGGCCGCAGACGGCCGCGCCGGTCGCGCACCCGGACGACGAGGCGCAGCGCCTGTCGCGTTCGGCCATCGCCGGATCGCGCGCGGCGCGCCCGCGCAGCTGAGCGGGCGCAAAAAAACGGGGCCCCGGCACGGGACCCCGCGACCTCCCGCAGGAGGACGAGGACATCGCGCCGGTGGAGGAGGGACCGGCGCGATGGATCAGCGACACCGCTTTTGCCTCACTGCGGCACGCAGGCGATGGCGCCGAGCGGACCGTAGCCTTCCGGCACCCAGCCCTGGGCGATCATCTGCTGGCGCACCGTGAGGTCGACGGTATAGCGATGGTTGGGGGCGCCGCCGACGCCGTTGTTGTACAGCCGGTACAGCGGCATCGTGCCGGCCGCGCACGAGCCGTTGAACGTCGGGAACTCGACGTAGAACGCGATCGCCTCGAACTGCCAGTCCCGGTTCGCGCGCACCGTCGTGCACTCGTCGGCGAACGGCGTGTAGAAGTGCGAGCTCTTCGGCGCGAAGCTGGTCGAGAAGAAGCGGCAGACGCCGGTCTGGTTGCCCTGGTTCGTCGTCCACACCTTGAACGTGCGCCCGGTGCGCACCCAGCCCTCGAATCGACCGGCGTCGAGCAGCGCGATCTCTTCGGGGAACGTCGTCATGAAGTAGTGCTGGAAGCCGGTGTGGAAGTACTCGACGGCAGTGGAGGTGGCCGGCTCCGGCGGGCCGGCGTCGAAGATCTGCCCGTTGACGACCTGCACCCGATTCTCGAACGACACGAAGTCGTCGAGGCAGTAGCCGGTCGCGTTCGTGCACGAGCCCGGCTCGTATTCGAACGCGCCCATGTGAACGTAGTACGTGCCGTCCGGCGGCGGCGAATACGGCACCGTGTGCGACAGCGGCCCGAACGACGCGCCGGGCGCGAGCACGCCGAGATCGGTGTACCCGACGACGTAATAGGTCCCGGTCGGCGTGACATCCGGGGTCAGGAACACGGCCGCGCGCACGCTGCCCGACGTCGTCGTCGTGCTCTCGTTGACGATGCGCCCGATGTCGAGCCGCACCGGCCCCTGGGTGGTCAGGAACTGGTAGCCGACGTCGTCGCTGAGAGCGAGCGCCCCGCCGACGTTGTAAGCCTTGCCGAGGCTGATGCGTTGCGGATGCGCGGTAATGTTGCGCTGGCCGGACGCGAGCCCCGCACTGTGCACGGGCGTGGCGGCGGCGAGTGCGACCAGCGATGCGACGATCAGCGTGACGATCCCGGCGCGCCCGATGCGGGACCGGTTGACGGCGACTTCTTGCATGGGATGCTCCACGAAACGGCGCGCGGGTTCGCGCGACAAGGCATCGTTGGTGAAGCGCGCGACGAGCGCTATCGGACCGCGCTCGGTGGGGTTGTAGGAAGGTTCAGCGCGTCCTGTCGGCAGCGCTGACTGGCGAGCGACCTGTCGTCTTTCGGCGACGGCCGGCGCGAAGCGCTGTTGCGTACAGTAGAGGCGACGGCGGTGTGCTTCGCGCCGGCATCGCGCCGCGAAGGCCCCCGTGCTCCGCCCGTTGACACCTCGCGCCGCCGAAGGGTCTAATCGGCCTGACCACCTGACCACGCCGCCGCTCGCGCGCCGCGAGCGGCCAAGACGCCTGGCACGGTGACCACCCACCCCGGAGGAGGATCACCCGATGAAGCTCCCGTTCCGCGCCGCATTGTGCGGCGTCCTCGCGACCGTGTTCGCAGCGGTCATGCCGGTCGCGGCACAGCCGATCACGCTGCACGGCGCCGTGCAGTTCAACGACGATCACGCGTTCAACCGCGCGCTCGTCCGCTTCCAGGAGCTGACGGCCAAGTACTACGGCAAGCCGATCAACTTCGTCCTGCACAAGAACAGCGAGCTCGGCCTGGAGAAGGACTATTTCGCCTTCATGAACCAGGGCATCTCCGTCGACTACGCGATCGTGTCGCCGGCGCACATGTCCACGTTCTCGCGCGCGGCGCCGTTCATCGACGCGCCGTTCCTGTTCCGCGACCTCGACCACTGGAACAAGGTGCTCGACGCCGACACGCTGAAGCCCATCGCCGACGAGGTGAATGCCAAGGGCGACGTGATGCTGATCGGCTTCGCCGGCGGCGGCACGCGCAACATCTTCGCCAACAAGCCGGTGCGAAACCTCGCCGAAATGAAGGGGCTCAAGGTCCGCGTGCAGGGCGCGCCGATCTGGAGCAAGACGTTCAGCGCCGTCGGCATGTCGCCCACGGTCATCGCCTACGACGAGATCTACAACGCCATCCAGAACGGCGTCATCCAGGCGGGCGAGAACGAGGCGGCCGGCGTGGAGGCGATGAAGTTCTACGAAGTCGGCCCGAACCTCAACATGACGCAGCACGCGATCACGATCCGGCCGATCTGCTTCTCCGGCAAGACGTTCAAGAAGCTGCCGGCCGACCTGCAGGCGGCGATCATCCGCGCCGGCAAGGAGGCGGGCGTGTACGGACGCCAGATCGAATCGTCCGAGGATTCGAAGAAGCTCGAGGCCATGGAGGCGGCCGGCCGGCTGAAGCGCATCCCGTTCGCCGACCGCGCGCAGATGAAGAAGCTCGCCGACCCGGTGATGGCCGAGTACGCGAAGGAGATCGGCGCGAGCGAGATCTACAACAAGATCAACTCGATGTAGCGTCCGACCGACCCCGAGCGGCGCAAGAGGACGTCTTGCGCCGCTTTTTTTGCGCTCGCCACGACCGAAAAGCCTCCGCATGACCAAGCTGATCAATGCCTACCACAGCCTGCTCGGCGTCCTCCTCGTGCTGTCGGTGGCGGCGCTGATCGTTCCGGTCACGCTGCAGATGGTGTCCCGCCTCACCGGTCTCATCCCGGCGTGGATCTGGACCGAGGAGATGGCGCGCTTCCTGTTCATCTGGATGGTGATGCTGGGCGCGATGATCGGCGTGCGCGAGGGAACGCATTTCGACGTCGACGTGTGGCCCGAGCTGCCGCCGCGGCCGAACGCCGCGCTGCGCATCCTGTCGATGCTGTTCGTGCTCGTCGTCGCACTGGTGTTCGTCTGGTACGGCGTCAAGTTCGTGCAGTTCGGCTGGAACCAGACCTCCGAGCTCGCCGACCTGCCGATGGCCTACATCTTCATCGCCTGGCCGCTGACCGGCTTCACCTGGCTCGTGTTCGGCGTCGAGCGGCTGTTGCGCGACATCAGGATCGCGACCGGACGTGCGCCACCGCCCCCGCCCGTCGATCAGGAGAAGGCGTTGACCGGCGGAAGCCTCGTATGACCAGCGCCGCGCTGTCCCCGGCGGTGGCGGCGCTGTGGCTGTTCGGCACGTTCTTCGCGCTGATGCTGATGCGCGTCCCGGTGGCGTTCGCGCTGGGGCTCGCCTGCCTGCCCGTGCTGATCATCGAGCCGCGGCTGTCGCCGATGGTCATCTTCAACACGACGTTCAAGGCGTACAACTCGTTCATCCTGCTCGCCGTGCCGTTCTTCCTGCTCACGGCGAACCTGATGAACGTCGGCGGCATCACCGATCGGCTGGTCCACCTGTCGCGCACGATGGTGGGGACGTTCCCCGGCGCCCTCGCGCAGATCAACGTCCTGCTCTCGGTGTTCTTCGCCGGCATCTCCGGCTCGTCGACGGCGGACGCGGCGAGCCAGGGCAAGATCTTCATCGAGGCGCAGGTCAAGGAGGGCTACGATCTCTCCTTCTCGATCGCCATCACGGCGGTCTCGGCGGTGCTCGCGGTCATCATCCCGCCCTCGATCCTGATGGTCGTGTGGGGCGGCGTGCTGCAGGTGTCGATCGGCGCGCTGTATCTCGCCGGCGTCATCCCCGGGCTCCTCATCGGGCTCGCGCAGATGGCGACCGTGCACGTCTACGCGAAGGTCCGCCACTACCCGACGTATCCGCGCTCCACGTTCCGCGAATTCGTGCGCGCCGGAGCCGTGGCCGTCCCGGCGCTGATGACGCCGTTCATCATCGTCGGCGGCATCCTGCTCGGCTGGTTCACCGCCACCGAGTCGGCAGCCGCGGCGGTGCTGTACGCGGGCGTCCTGTCGATCTTCTTCTACCGCGAGCTGGATCGCCACCAGCTGTGGCACGCGCTGCTCGAGACGGGCCGGCTGTCGGCGGTGGCGTTGTTCTGTGTCGGCACGGCGTCGGTGTTCGGCTGGCTGCTCGCGTACTTCCAGATCCCCAAGGCGCTGCTCGCCAACGTGACGACCTGGGGTCTCGGGCCGATCGGCGTCGGCTTCTTCATCGTGTTCGTCTTCCTCGTCGTCGGCTGCTTCCTCGACGCGATTCCCGCGATCATCATCGTCGGGACGGTGCTGCAGCCGCTCGCCGAGTCGGCGCACATGCATCCGGTGTCGTTCGCGATCATCAGCATCGTCGCGCTGGCGTTCGGTCTGGTGACGCCCCCCTACGGGATGTGCCTCATGATCTCGTGCGCGATCGCCAAGGTGCGGCTGCGATACGCGCTCAAGGACACGATCATCATGCTGGTGCCGATGCTGCTCGTGCTGTGCGCGATGATCATCTGGCCGCAGATCCCGCTGCTGCTGCCGCAGCTCATCCGGCCCGAGTTCCTGAAGTAGCGGTCAATCCGCGGCGGCCGCGGAGCGATCGCGGTCGTTGGCGGCCGCGCGGCGCGACAGCGCGGCGAGGTGACGCGCGAGGTACGGGGCGGTGCGGCTGGTCGCGTGGCGCGCGAGCTCCTGCGGCGTGCCCGCCGCGACGATGCGCCCACCGGCGTCGCCGGCGCCCGGTCCCATGTCGATGACCCAGTCGCTCGCGGCGACGACGCGCATGTCGTGCTCGACGATGACGACGGTGTTGCCCGCGTCGACGAGGCGCTGCAGCTGCGCCACGAGCCTGTCGACGTCGGCCGGGTGCAGTCCGGTCGTCGGCTCGTCCAACAGGTACAACGTGTCGCCGTGCTCGGGCCGCTGCAATTCGGTCGCGAGCTTGATGCGCTGCGCCTCGCCGCCGGACAGCTCGGTGGCCGGCTGCCCCAGCCGCAGGTAGCCGAGGCCCACTTCGCGCAGCGCATCGAGCGAGCGGCGAACCGCCGCCTCGCCGTCGAAGAACGACCAGGCGTCGTCGACCGTCATCGCGAGCACGTCGGCGATGGTGCGCTCGCGCCAGGTCACCGCCAGCGTCGCGGCGTTGTAGCGTGCGCCGTGGCAGCTCGGGCAGGGCGCGTACACGCTCGGCAGGAACAGGAGCTCCACGCTCACGAAGCCTTCGCCTTCGCAGGTCTCGCAGCGTCCCTTGGCGACGTTGAACGAGAAGCGGCCGGCGTCGTAGCGCCGCGCGCGCGCCATCGGCGTCGCGGCGAAGAGGCGCCGGACGTGGTCGAACAGCCCGGTGTAGGTCGCGAGGTTCGAGCGCGGCGTGCGGCCGATCGGCTTCTGGTCGACGCGCACCAGGCGCGCGATGGCTTCCGCGCCCGATTCGATGCAGCCGTCGAGCGCGAGCGGCGCGTCGACGCCGAGCTCGGGTGGGTCGTCGTCGTCGCCGCTCGCGCCGAGCTCGTCGGCCATGAGCTCGGCCAGCGCCTGCGTCACCAGCGTCGACTTGCCCGATCCGGAGATGCCGGTGACCGTCGTCATCGCGCCGAGGGGCAGCGCGGCGTCGAGCGCGCTCAGGTTGTTGCGCGTGATGCCGGCGAGACGCAGCCAATGCCGTGGCGCGCGCGGCGCGTGGAGCGATCCCTCGTTCGCGCCGAACACGTAGCGCGCCGTCACCGAATCGCGGGCCGCGGCAAGGCCGCGTGGCGGGCCGCTGTAGACGATCCTGCCGCCGTGCTGGCCTGCCGCCGGACCGACGTCGACGATCCATCCCGCGTGGGCGATGACGTCGGTGTCGTGCTCGACGACCAGCAGCGAGTTGCCGGCCTCGCGCAGCGCATCGAGCGCGCGGAGCAGCGCCTCCGTGTCCGCGGGATGCAGGCCAGCCGACGGCTCGTCGAGCACGTAGGCGACGCCGAACAGGTTCGAGCGCACCTGCGTGCCGAGGCGCAGGCGCTGCAGCTCGCCGGGCGACAGCGTCGGCGTGCTGCGGTCGAGCGCGAGATAGCCGAGGCCGAGGTCGACCAGGATCGCGAGCCGGGCGACGATGTCGCTCGCGATGTTGCAGGCGAGCTTCGCCCGCTCCGGATGCTCGTGCTTCCACGTCGCGAGCGTCGGCGACGAGCCGTCGGCATACGGCGCGAGCAGCGCGGCGAGGCGCTGCAGCGTCAGTGCCGACAATTGCGCGATGTCGAGACCCTCGAACCTCACCGCGAGCGCTTCCCGCCGCAGTCGCTTGCCGTGGCAGGCGGGACAGTCGGCGCTGACGAGGTAGCGCGACACGCGGCGTTTCATCAACGCGCTCTGCGTCGTGGCGAACGTCTGCAGCACATAGCGGCGCGCGCCGGTGAACGTGCCGCGGTAGCTCGGCTCCTCGTGTCGCTTGCGGGCCCGGCGTACCTCGGCCAGCGTGTAACCGGCCCACACCGGGACCTGCGGCTGCTCGTCGGTGAACAGGATCCAGTCGCGGTCCTTGCGCGACAGCGTGCGCCACGGCTTGTCGATGTCGTAGCCGAGCGTCGTCAGGATGTCGCGCAGGTTCTGGCCGTGCCACGCCGGCGGCCAGGCGGCGATCGCGCCTTCGCGGATCGTGCGCGTGTCGTCGGGGACCATCGAGCGCTCGGTGGCATCGTAGATGCGGCCGAGGCCGTGGCACCCGGGGCAGGCGCCGGCGGGCGTGTTCGGCGAGAACGACTCCGCCTCGAGGCGCGGCTGCCGTGGCGGATAGTCGCCCGCGCGCGAATAGAGCATGCGCACGAGGTTGGACAGCGTCGTCACGCTGCCCACCGATGAGCGCGTGGTCGGCGCGCCGCGCTGCTGCTGCAGCGCGACCGCGGGCGGAAGCCCGTCGATGTCGTCGACGTCGGGCACCGGCAACTGGTCGAACAGCCGCCGCGCGTACGGGGCCACCGACTCGAGGTAGCGCCGCTGCGCTTCCGCGTACAGCGTGCCGAACGCGAGCGACGACTTGCCCGACCCCGACACGCCGGTGAACACGACCAGCGTGTCGCGCGGCAGCGACAGGTCGACGTTACGGAGGTTGTGCTCGCGCGCGCCGCGCACCTCGATGAACGCGTGCGCGTTGCGCGAACCTCGACGCGTGTGCCGGGACTGGTCGGTCATCGCGATGCTTATCGCACGCGGCCGCGGCTCCGGACAGCGCACGAACGGCGTTCGTGCCCTAGGCGAGACGCCTACGGGCAGGACCCTGAACGACGTCTTCGCGAACGTTGAGCCCGGCGGCGCGCGCGGCCGCGGGCGGTCGCGCCGTTCAATGAACGCGGGCGGTCGCGCGGTTGACAATCGCGCGACGGCGGCTTCAGACTCCGCCGCTTCCAAAGCGCCCCTGTCGATCGCCTTTCCATGCCGATCCGGACGTTCGTTGCGTGCCTCGTCGCGGCCATCGCGGCGCTTCCCGTCGCGGTGGTCGCGCAGCCGGGTGCGTATCCCACCAAGCCGATCCGGCTGATCGTGCCGAGCCCGCCGGGCGATGGCTCCGACCTCATGGCCCGCGCGATCGGCGAGCGACTCACCCAGGCGTGGGGACAGCCGGTCGTCGTCGACAATCGCCAGGGGGCCGGCGGGCGGGTCGGCACGGAGGCGGCCGCGAAGGCCGCGCCGGACGGCTATACGCTGATCATGGGCAATGCGGGCTCGCACGGCATCAACGCCGCGCTGTATCGCGACCTCTCCTACGACCTCGAGCGCGACTTCGTGCCGATCACGCAGGTGATGCGGGCGCCGAACGTGCTCGTCGTCAACCCGGCGCTTCCGGCGCAGAACGTGCGCGAGCTGATCGCGCTGTTCAAGTCGAGTCCCGGCAAGTACAGCTACGGCTCCGGCGGCAACGGCAGCTCGGCGCATTTCTCGGCCGAGCTCTTCAAGGCGATGGCCGGCGTCGACGTCGTGCACGTTCCGTACAAGGGCGCCACGCCGGCGCTGACCGACGTGATCGGCGGACAGGTGGCGATGTTCATGGGCAACCTGCCGCCGGCGATGGCGCATATCAAGAACGGGCGCGTGCGCGCGCTCGCCGTGACGACATCGCAACGCTCGCCCCTCGTTCCGGACATTCCGACGCTCGCCGAGGCGGGGCTCCCGGGATTCGAGACGGTCGCGTGGTTCGGCCTGTTCGCGCCCGCCGGCACGCCGCGCGACATCGTCGAGCGCATCCAGGGCGAAGTCGCGAAGATCGTGCAGGTCCCCGACATCCGCGAGCGCA
>Ga0307410_10001156_pt1 | contig 11613 bp, 11 predicted proteins | sample 322Ometagenome_3_FD_203707 | JGI IMG/M metagenome (GOLD analysis project Ga0307410, IMG submission 203707) | Maize rhizosphere microbial communities from greenhouse at UC Davis, California, United States - 322HYB-O-3 | ecosystem: Host-associated > Plants > Roots > Rhizosphere > Soil | place...
GGTGGTCGCGGCCGATGACGATGGGCGCACGAAGCTCGCCGGAGCGCACCATTTCGTTGAATGCGAGTCCCGCGCGATGACGCTCGCCGAGGCCGATCCAGCAGATGCGCGCCGGCAGTCCCTGGAATGCGATGCGCTCGCCGGCGAGATCGAGCCAGCGCGCGAGGTGCGCGTCGTGCGGGAACAGCTCGCGCATGCGGCGGTCGGTGCGTGCGATGTCTTCGGGATCGCCGGACAACGCGACCCAGCGGAACGGGCCCTTGCCGCGGCAGAACAGCGGGCGGACGTACGCCGGGACGAAGCCGGGGTAGCTGAACGCCTCCTCCACGCCGGCATCCAGCGCCACCTGCCGCAGGTTGTTGCCGTAGTCGACGGCGGGCACGCCCAGTTCCTTGAGCGCAAGGATGCCGCGCACGTGCTCGGCGCAGCTTTGCGCTGCCGCCTCGCGCAGCGCGGGATGTTGCGAAGCGTCCGCCTGCGCGCTGCGCCAGCGCTCGACGCTCCAGCCGCGCGGCAGGTAGCCGTGGACGAGGTCGTGCGCCGACGTCTGGTCGGTGACGAGGTCGGGCCTCACGCCGCCGCGCCTCGCACGCCGTGCGATCTCCGGAACGATGTCCGCGGCGTTGCCGAGCAGGCCCACGGACACGGCGCGGCGCGCAGACGCATGGCGTTCGATGCGCGCGAGCGCGTCGTCGACGTCGCTCGCCTGCTCGTCGAGGTAGCGCGTTCGCAGGCGGAAGTCGATGCGGCTCTGCTGGCATTCGACGATGAGCGACGACGCGCCGGCGAAGCTCGCCGCGAGCGGCTGCGCGCCGCCCATGCCGCCGAGGCCCGCCGTCAGGATCCACCGCCCGGCAAGGTCGCCGCCGTAATGCTGCCGCGCCGCTTCCGCGAACGTCTCGTACGTGCCCTGCACGATGCCCTGGCTGCCGATGTAGATCCACGAGCCGGCGGTCATCTGCCCGTACATCATGAGGCCCTTGCGCTCCAGCTCGCCGAAGTGCTCCCACGTCGCCCACTTCGGCACCAGGTTTGAGTTCGCGATCAGCACGCGGGGCGCCTCGGTGGTCGTACGGAACACGCCGACCGGCTTGCCCGACTGGACGAGCAGCGTCTCGTCCTCGCGCAGGCGCTGCAGCGTCGAAAGGATCGTCTCGAAGCATTCCCAGTCGCGCGCAGCCTTGCCGATGCCGCCGTACACGACCAGCGCGTCGGGATTCTCGGCGACCGCCGGATCGAGGTTGTTCTGGATCATGCGGAACGCCGCCTCGATCTGCCAGTTGCGGCAATGGAGGCGCGATCCGGTCGGCGCGCGGACCGGGCGCGGCGCCCGGACGCGAGGCGAGGAAAGGTCGGTCATGGTCGCTCCCGTGGGAGCGGTCACTCTACTTGTCTAGACAGGTGCGCGCAAGTACGATGCCGGACGATGGTTGCCGATCGACAGCGAGGCAGCGGGCCGCCGTACCTGCGCATCAAGGCGCAGCTCAAGCGCGCGCTCGCGCGCGGCCGCTATCCGCCCGGCGCGCGCATGCCCTCCGAGGCCGAGCTCGTCGCGCGCTTCGACGTCAGCCGCATGACGGTCAACCGCGCGCTGCGCGAGCTCGCCGAGGAAGGGCTCGTCGAGCGTGTGCAGGGGCTCGGAACGTTCGCGGCGCAGCCGCACCGGTTCGCTTCGACGCTTACGATCCGCGACATCCACGAGGAGATCGTCGCGCGCGGCCACGCGCACGACGCGACCGTGCACCTGGCCCGCGCCGAGCGCGCGCGCAACGGCATCGCGAGCCGCCTCGGTGTCGTCGCTGGTGCGCCGCTCTTCCATACGCTGATCGTGCACCGCGAGAACGGCGTGCCGATCCAGTGCGAGGACCGCTGGGTCAACCCGGACGCGGCGCCGCATTACCTGTCGGTCGACTTCACGCGGACCACGCCCACCGCGTACCTGCTCGACGTGGCACCGCTGTGGGAAGCGCAGTATTCGATCGCGGCGAGCCGTCCGACGACGCAGGAAGCGCGCCTGCTCGGCATCGCGAGCGGCGAGCCCTGCCTCGTCGTCGTGCGGCGCACCGAGAGCCAGCGCCGGCCGATCACCATTGCGCGCCTCGCGCATCCCGGCGCACGCTATCTTCTCGAAGGGTCGTTCAAACCATGATCGAGGTCGTCGCCGCCGACGACGTTCCGCCGCAACCGTGGCGCAACGGCGGCGGCGTCACGCGCGCGCTTCTCACCTGGCCGTCGGCGCAGGCGTGGGGTGTTCGCGTCAGCGTGGCCGATGTCGATCGCGACGGACCGTTCTCGCCATTTCCCGGCGTCGAGCGCTGGTTCGCGGTGCTGGAGGGCGACGGGGTCGCGCTTGCGTTCGAAGACAACGGCGAGCGCATCGACGTACGCGCAGGCGACGCACCAATACGTTTCGACGGCGGGCGCGGCGTCGACTGCGCGCTCATCGGCGGCAGGACGCGCGACCTCAACGTGATGGCCGCGCTCCGACGCGGACGCGCGACATGCACGCCGGCACTGCCGCGCACGCGTCGCGATCGCCGCGTGGAGCTCCGCGCGCTGTTCGCCCGCGACGCGCTGCGCCTCGTGCACGGCGACGAGACGCTGTCGCTTCCGGCGCTGTCGCTCGCCTGGACCAGCGACACCGCTGTCGCGTGGGAACTGCCCGACGACGCGCGTGCATTCTGGATCGAGTATCGGGCGACACGGCGATGACGACCACGATCTGGCGCCATGCGCGCATCGCGTCGATGGCGGGCGATGCGCCGTGGGGGTGGATCGACGACGGCGCGCTCGTCGTCGACGGCGAGCGGCTGCTGTTCGTCGGCCGCGACGCCGATCTGCCGACGGCGATCGACGGCATCGAGCACCCTCTCGCGCACGCCGTCGTGACGCCCGGGCTCATCGACGCGCACACGCATCTCGTCTACGCCGGCGACCGCGCGGGCGAGTTCGAGATGCGCCTCGCGGGCGCGAGCTACGAGGACGTCGCGCGGGCCGGGGGCGGCATTCGCTCGACCGTCGCGGCGACGCGCGCAGCGACCGACGACGCCTTGTTCGATGCCGCGCGCGAGCGCGCGCTGGCGCTCATGGCCGGCGGCGTCACGACGATCGAGATCAAGTCGGGGTATGGCCTGTCGGCGCGCGACGAGGCGCGCTGCCTGCGCGTCGCGCGGCGACTCGGACGCGAGTTGCCGCTGACGGTGCGTACGACCTGCCTGGCCGCGCACGCGCTTCCCCCCGAGTTCGAAGGCCGCGCCGATGCCTACATCGACGCGGTGTGCGAGTGGTTGCCGTCGCTCGCCGCCGAAGGCCTCGTCGACGCGGTCGATGCATTCTGCGAGCGCATCGCCTTCACCGTCCCGCAGACGCGTCGCGTGTTCGAATGCGCGCGCGCGCTTCGCATCCCGGTCAAGCTGCATGCGGAGCAGCTGTCCGACAGCGGCGGCGCCGCGCTGGCGGCCGAGTTCGGTGCGCTGTCGTGCGACCACCTCGAGCACCTGTCGGACGCGGGCGTGCAGGCGATGGCGCGCGCCGGCACGGTCGCCGTGCTGCTCCCCGGCGCTTATTATTTCCTGCGCGACACGACGCCGCCACCGGTCGCCGCGCTGCGCGCGGCCGGCGTTCCGATCGCGATCGCCACCGATCACAATCCCGGCACGTCGCCGGTGCGCTCGCCTTCGCTGATGCTGCAGATGGCCTGCACGCTGTTTCGCCTCACACCGGAGGAAGCGCTGCGGGGAATGACGGCCAACGCCGCCCGCGCGCTCGGCCTCGCCAATACGCACGGCGCCTTGCGCCCCGGCATGCGCGCGGACTTCGCCGTGTGGGACGCCGGCCATCCGCGCGAGCTCGCCTACTGGGTGGGCGAGACACGCCCACGCGCCGTCGTGCATGGGGGAATCGTCCGATGAGCGACGCCGTCTTCTCGCTTCATCGCGGGTCGCAGCCGCTCCTGGTCAGCATGCCGCACGTCGGCACCGAGATCCCGCCCGATCTGGTCGAGGATTTCGTCGACGACGCGTTGCGCGTGCCGGACACCGACTGGCATCTCGAGCCGCTCTACCGCTTCGTCCGGACGCGCGGTGCGAGCGTTCTCGTGCCGCGCCTGTCGCGTTACGTAATCGATCTCAACCGGCCCGGCGACGACCGTCCGATGTACGCGGGCGCGAACAACACGGAGCTGTGCCCGACGCGAAGCTTCGCCGGCGAACCGCTGTATCGCCCGGGCCGTGCACCCGACGATGTCGAGATCGCACGCCGGCGCGCGGCGTACTGGCAGCCGTATCACGACGCGCTGGCGCAGGAGCTCGATCGACTGAAGCGGGCGCATGGCCACGTCGTGCTGTTCGACGCGCACAGCATCCGGTCGGAGCTGCCGTGGCTGTTCGAGGGCAAGCTGCCGGACCTCAACCTCGGCACGGCCGGCGGCGCGAGCTGCGCGCCGTCGCTGCGCGACGCGCTGTGCCGGGTGCTCGCGGCGCAACGGCGCTACACCTGCGCGGTCGACGGCCGCTTCAAAGGCGGGCACATCACCCGGCACTACGGCCAGCCGGACCGCGGCGTGCACGCAGTGCAGCTCGAGATGTGCTGGAGCTGCTACATGCACGAGCGCGCGCCGTACGTGGTGGACGACGCGCTCGCCGGCGAGCTTGGTGCCGTCCTCGCGCCGCTGGTCGAAGCGATGCTCGCGTGGCGTCCCGATGCCGGCTGAGTCGCCGGCAAAGCTGTGGTGGGCGCCGCGCGCCTGGCTCGTCCGCGACGACGTTGGCGGCTGGTTCGAGGGCGTCACGCTCGAAGCGGGCAGCGACGGGACGTGGCATCGCATCGTGCCGGACACGCCCGCGCCGCCGGACGCAACCATGCTCGACGGGCCGGTGTTGCCGGGGCTCGTCGACGCGCACAGCCACGCGTTCCAGCGTGCGTTCGCCGGGCGTGCCGAAACGCGCTCGGCGCGCGACGACGACTTCTGGTCGTGGCGCGACCGCATGTACGCGGTCGCGCTGCGGATCGAGCCGCCGGCGCTGGAGGCGATCGCGGCGCAGCTCTACGTGGAGCTGCTGACCGGCGGCTACACGCATGTCTGCGAGTTCCATTATCTGCATCGCGCCCCGGATGGCCGTCGCTACGACGATGCGCTGGCGACCAGCCGCGCGCTCGTCAGGGCGGCGATCGACACCGGCATCGGACTGACGGTGCTGCCCGTCCTCTACGAGCGGGCGGGCTTCGACGCGCCCGCGCTTCGTGACGACCAGCGCCGCTTTGGCATGAGCGCGGACGACGTCATCGCCTGCCGCGACGGTGTGCGGGCGCTTCGCGCGCGCAACGTCGACGCATCGGTCGCCGTGCATTCGCTGCGTGCGGCGAGTCCTGCGTCGATCCGGGCGTTGTCCGAACGCGTCGCCGGCGATCGCGGCGCCATTCACGTCCACGTCGCCGAGCAGCAGCGCGAAGTCGACGATTGCCTGCGCTCGACCGGCGAGCGGCCGATCGCCTGGCTCGCCGCGCACGCGCATCTCGATGCGCGCTGGCAGCTCGTGCATGCCACGCACGCGACGCCGGAAGAAATCGAAGCCGTCGCGCGGAGCGGCGCGGGCGTCGTCGTGTGCCCGACGACCGAGGCGAACCTTGGCGATGGCGTGCCCGACCTCGAGCGCTGGCTGGATGCCGGAGTCCCGCTGTCGCTCGGCTCCGACAGCAACGTCGCGCGCGACTGGCCCGACGAGCTGCGCACGCTGGAATACGCTCAACGGCTCGCAGTGCGACGGCGCAACGTCGCGGCACGGCCCGAGCGCGGCTCGCCGTCGACGGCCGGGACGCTGCTCGCGCGCATGCTCGATGGCGGGCGCCGCGCCGCCGGCCTGTCCGCGTGGGGACTCGTCGAAGGGGCGCGCGCGGACCTCCTGGTGCTCGACGGCGACGATGCGGTGCTCGCCAACGTGCGCGACGACGAGGTGCTCGATGCGCTCGTGTTCGCCGCGCGCGCACACGCGATCCGGCACGTGATGGTCGGCGGACGCTGGGTCGTGCGCGACAGGGTGCACGCCAACGGTGCCGCCATCGCCGCGGCCTTTCGCGAGGCGATGCGCCCCTGGCGTTGACGCGCGCTGTCAGCGGCCGTTCGCGTCGACCGGTCGCACGGCGCGCGTGAGCCGCGACGTGCCGCGCAGGACGTCGATCGCGAGCTCGCGACCGATCGCCTGCGCGTCGAGTGCGCGCTGCAGCTCGTCGACAGTCGCGATCGGCGTTCCATCGATGCCGACGATGATGTCGCCCGTGGCCAGCGCACCGGAGGCCGGCGCGGCGGCTTCGAGGCTCTCGACGCGCACGCCGGATTCGACGCCGAGCGCGTGATGCCGCACCAGGCGCCGCGGCAGCGGGACGGTCTGCGCGCCGATGCCGAGCCACGCACGGCGCACGCGGCCGTCGCGGATCAGCGCGATGGCGACGCGTTCGGCCGTCGACGACGCGATCGCGAGGCACAGGCCCTGCGCCCCCATGACGACCGCGGTATTGACGCCTATCACCGCGCCGCGGCTGTCGACCAGCGGCCCGCCCGAGTTGCCGGGATTGAGCGGTGCATCGGTCTGCACGACGTTGTCCAGCAGGCGACCGGTCTGCGCGCGCATCGAGCGGCCGAGCGCGCTGACGATCCCGGCGGTGACCGATTGCTGAAAGCCGAGCGGACTGCCGATCGCGATGGCGATCTGTCCGACGCGCAAGCGCGACGAGTCGCCGAAGCGGCACCACGCGAGCTCGGAGGCCGCGACCTTCAGCACCGCGATGTCCGAATGCGGATCGTCGCCGCACATCGACGCCGACGCCGTTCGCCCGTCGGCGAGCGTGACCTCGATCGCGGTGGCGCCATGCGCGACGTGGCTGTTGGTGACGAGATACCCGTCGGGCGTGATCAGGAATCCGGAGCCGCTGCCGACCGGCGCCCGCCGCCCGTGTACCGGCGATCGCCGCGCGACCGCGACGTGGGCCACCGCGGGCGCGACGCGTGCGACTGCATCGCCAACGGCCGTGGAATAGGCGTCGAGCAGCGCATCGTCGGGCGGCGGCGTCGCGACCGACGGCGGCCGCGATGCGCCGTCCACGTCGGTCACGAGCGCCACGCCGAGTGGAGGCATGCGGCGAACATGCGGCGCACCGCGGGCCGATTCAAGCGCTGCCTCCACAAAGACAAAGGCCGGCGCGTAGCCGGCCTTCGTGACGCGTAACGCCGGGGTCAGCGCTTGACGACCATCCGGTCGACGACGCTCGTGACACCCTGGATCGAGGCGGCGAGCTCCTTGGCGCGCGCGCGGTGCTCGGGCGTATCGACCTCGCCGGTCAGGGTAACGCGGCCGTTGCTGGTATCGACGTCGATCTGCAGCGAATCGATGCCGGGCTCGGCCATCAGGCGCGACTTCACCTTCGAGGTCGTGACGGCGTCCGCGGCGCTGCTAGCGATCTTGTCGCCCGCCGCGTCCGCCTTCGCGCCGGCGCGATTGGCCGCGGCGCTCGCGTCCGCAGTCATGCGGTCTGCCGGCGCGGACGACGTCGGCCGGTCGGCCGGCCGGTTCGCACCCGGCTCGTTGCGGTGGTCGCCGCAAGCGGCGAGCGACAGGCTTGCCGCGATCGCGCCGGCGACGAGCGACGTGCGGATCCATGGACTTTGCATGGTGACTCCTTGCGAGGGTTGCGGAACAGAAGGATTCGCAAGCGCCGTGCCCGTACCGATCGATCCGTATCTTCAATGAGTTGGACATCCGAAGCGCAGGGCCGCCACCCCCGCGCGAGCAAACACGACCGGCGCCGATGGCGAGCGCTGCGACGCAGTCCGAGCGGCCGCGCACGCGCCGGCGCCACGTTCCTACGGCCACGCGGCGGATGCGCCGATGGCGCGTCAGCGCCGTCGACTGAATACCCGCGACAGCGGCGTGGTCGAGGGTGCGATCGTCGCCTTGCAGACGCGCTGCATGTGCGCGAGCGCCTGGCGCGCGTGCGCGGGATTCGCCGAGGCCACGCAGTCGCCCGGAATCCACAGCGCGTAGTTGCGCAGGTACGCATCGTGCGCGGTGAAGAGCACGCAGGAATCCGCGGTGAGGCCGGTGATCACGAGCCGGCTCGCGCCCATCTCGTCCAGCAGGAATTCGAGCGGGGTGCCGAAGAACGCCGAGTGACGCGGCTTCAGGACCGAGCGGTCGGCTTCCCGCGGCGCCATCAGCTCGGCGAGCGCGCGCGACGCGCCGCCGCGGTCGATGCACGTCTGCACGACGGCATGGATGTCCGATTCCCAATGGCCGAAGTTGTCGTTCGCGTAGATCGCCGGCACGCGGGCGCGCACGAGCCGCGCCTTCAGCGTCTTCGCGGCGCGAGCGGCGCGGATCGCGTGCGGCGCGAGCGCCTTCGCACTGTCGAAATCCATGAAGTTCAGGAAATCGACGAGCAGCAGCGCGGTGGAGGATCGCGCCACGACGCTACCGGCGAAAGTCGAGCGCGTCGATCATCCCCGCTCCGATCGACGCGCCTGCCGCCGGACGTTCGTCATCCCAGTCGGCGCATCGCTCGCGCCGAGCCGGCAACGCCGGCGCGCACCGGCGCAACGAAACGTGGTTGCCAAAGAAGAACCCCGGAACACGTCGACGATGCGACCGTCACGCGGCAGCGCGCGCGCCTTCGCCTGAACGATCGCGTCTCGGCCGCGCCGACGTCCGACGGCGAGCGGCCTGCGACGAGCGCACGAGTTTCGCGACGAGGTGCTCGTCCGGCCGGTCCTTCGCGGCCGCATCGAGCAGCGCCAGCACGCGGCGCTCGTCCGTCGAGAGACCCTGCACGCGGCGCGCGCGCCGCCTGCACACTTCCTCGACGCGTTTGCAGTCGAGCACGCCCGGGTGGATGTAGCTCCTGCGGCAAACGGCAAGGGTGTTGCCGAGCGAATCGGCCGCCTGGCGGATCGCCTGGTTGACGGTGCGCGTCAATTCGCGGTCCGATTTCGGCGCGCCCGCGAGTGCGAGCGCGTTCGCGGCGATGACGGTCGCCCCCCACGTGCGGAAATCCTTCGCGGAATACTCGTCGCCGGCCGCCGCCTTGAGATAGGTGTTGACGTCGTTCGCGTCGATGCTGCGCACTACGCCGTCGTCGACGTACTGGAACAGCTCGTAGCCGGGAAGATCCCGGCAGCGGCGCACGACGTTCGCGATGCGCCGGTCCGACAACGCGATGTCGTGCTCCTTCCCCGACTTGCCGCGGAAGCGGATGCGAATCCGCTCGCCGCTCACCTCGACGTGCTTGTTGCGCAGCGTCGTCAGGCCGTAGCTGCCATTGGCCTTGCGATAACGCTCGTCGCCAACGCGCACGAACGTGCGGTCGAGCAGCGCCACCATCGTGGCGAGCACCTTCTCGCGCGGCAGGCCGGGAAGCGCGAGATCGCTCTCCACGGTCGCGCGAATGGCGGGAAGCGCGCGGCCGAAGCGCGCGAGGCGATCGAACTTGTTGCTGTCGCGCTCGTCGCGCCATTTCGCGTGATAGCGGTATTGCTTGCGGCCGCGGGCGTCGCGTCCCGTCGCCTGCAGGTGACCGCGCGGATCGGTGGAGATCCACACGTCGGTCCACGCGGGAGGCAACACGAGCTTCGCGATGCGCGCGAGCGTCTTGTCGTCGGTCACCGGCTCGCCCTCCGCATCGACGTAGCGGAATCTCGGCGCGCTGCCGATGCGGCGGATGCCGGGCCGGGCGTCGGTCGTGTAGCGAAGCCCGGTGGATTCGAGCACGTCGACGACCGCGGGTGGCGGCGCCTCGGCGATGTTTTCGACGGCGGCTTGCATGGAATGACCCGGTCGCTGCGCCAGCCCGCGCCAGCGTAGCCAAGGCTAGCAATGCGCTTCGAATGCGGGCTGTCGCCGCTCGCCGCGTCGCCCTGTAGGACGCGGGCCGGAACGGAAACTGCTAACGATCGCTCTCCACTTCCGGAGGCGAACATGCAACAGGACGCACGACGCAGCGACAGTCCCGACAACGATGCGCCGAAGCCGCCGTTCCCCGAGCAGCACCAGGAAGGCGTCGGCCTCGAGGCGGATCTCGATCCGCGTCCCCGCTACGGCGCGGAGCGATACAAGGCCGCCGGCAAGCTCGAAGGCAAGGTCGCGCTGATCACCGGCGGCGACTCGGGCATCGGGCGCGCGGTCGCCTATCTGTACGCCCGCGAAGGGGCCGACGTGGCGATCAACTACCTGGCCGAGGAAGACGAGGACGCACAGGAAACGAAGCGCGCGGTCGAGTCGGTCGGGCGCACCTGCCTGCTGCTTCCCGGCGATCTCGGCGACGCCGAGCTCTGCCAGTCGCTGGTGCGCAAGACCATCGAGCGTTTCGGACACCTGGACATCCTGGTGAGCAACGCCGCGCACCAGAACCGCAAGAAGGACCTGTCCGAGCTGACCGACGACGAGCTGGACCGCACGTTCAAGGTGAACATCTACGCCTATATCCGCCTCGCCCGCGCGGCGCTCGAAGTGATGCCGGACGGCAGCGCCATCATCGCCACCAGTTCCGAGACGGGCATCATGGGCTCGCCGCAGCTTCCCGACTATTCGTCGACCAAGGGCGCGATCAACGCGTTCTCGAAGGCGCTCGCCGTCAACCTGATGGAGCGCCGCATCCGGGTGAACGTCGTGGCGCCGGGTCCGGTGTGGACGCCGCTCAACCCCGCCGACGACGGCCTGACGCCCGACAAGGTCGCCGTGTTCGGCCAGAAGAGCCCGATGAAGCGACCGGCGCAACCCGAGGAGCTCGCGCCCGCGTACGTCTTCCTCGCGTCCAACGCCGACTCGTCGTACATCACCGGCTTCGTCCTGCAGGTGATGGGCGGCGAAACCACCGGCGGTTGACGCGCCCGCGTCGTCGGGCGGTTGCCGAGCCGGCAAAACAAACGGCCGCCCGCGGGCGGCCGTCCTGTCCTGCGTTCCTGCGCGACGGTCGCGTCGCTTAGCGGACCCGACCGCGGCGGAACAGGTTGACGATCGCGAGCAGGATCACCGCGCCGAGCAGCGACACGAGGAGCGAGCCGATGCTGAACGTGCCGTCGTTGATCGTGGGCAACCCGACCAGCGGAGAGATCAGGAAACCGGCGATCAGCGCGCCGATGATGCCGACGACGATGTTGAGCCCGACACCCTGCTGCGCGTCGGTCCGCATGATCATGCTGGCGACCCAGCCGATGATCCCGCCTACCACAAGCCAAGCGATCAGATTGATCACGTCCGTTCCTTTCCTCGATGGTTGAACTCGTTGCCGAGGCGCCGATGCACGCGCTCCTCTGCCTTCCTCATAGCAGCGTCCATGCCACAGGGCGGCCCCGCCGCGCGCCGCAACGCGTCGCAGCGGGTTTGCTGCACCCGTGCAACGGGCGGCATGCGCGAAAAGGCCGATTAGCGGTAAGACTTACCATCGTCGAGGCGGCGAATTTCAACGGGGTCGGCCAAGCCACGCCAGCGCGGTTCCGGCGAAGATGCGGTCGCGCTCCGCCCGCGAGACGTCCGCCGCGTCGAGCAGCTTTACGACGTCGTCGATCGCGGCGCGGATGGAACTCGCGGCGACCGGCAGGAAGCGATCGCTGCCGAACTGCAGGAGATC
>Ga0307410_10001157_pt1 | contig 11609 bp, 13 predicted proteins | sample 322Ometagenome_3_FD_203707 | JGI IMG/M metagenome (GOLD analysis project Ga0307410, IMG submission 203707) | Maize rhizosphere microbial communities from greenhouse at UC Davis, California, United States - 322HYB-O-3 | ecosystem: Host-associated > Plants > Roots > Rhizosphere > Soil | place...
AGGGCTGCTTTCGCCGTTCGATCTTGGTCCGCTGTGGATCGAGACGCTGTCGCTGATGCTGCTCGGCATGGCGGGCTACAAGTCCGGGTTCCTGACCGGCGAATGGAGCGAGAGCCGTTATCGCCGCGTCGCCGCCATGGGCATCGGCACCGGGCTGGCCGGCTACTCACTGCTCGCCGCCTGGTCGTGGCTGCACGACTTCGCGCCGCCTTATGCGATGGGCGCCTATGGGGGATATTCCCCGCTCCTCCGCCCGCTGATGGCGTGCGGTTACGCGGCGCTAGCCATCCTGTTGGCCAGACCGGGCGGGCGGCTTGTCCAGCGGTTCGCCGCGGTCGGGCGCACGGCCTTTACCAATTATCTCGGGTGCACGATCGTCGGAGTGCTGGTATTCTACGGCTTCGCGGGCGGGCTTTATTCGGAAGTTTCGCGGAGCCAGGCCTGGTTGCTGGTGCCGGTCGTGTGGGTGCTGATGCTGGCCTGGTCGAAGCCCTGGCTCGACCGGTACAACTACGGACCGTTCGAATGGGCATGGCGCAGCCTGGCGCGGATGAAGCTGCAGCCTATGCGCAAGCGCCGGCCCGTGGCAGACCAGGAGTTCGCCAGCGCCTGACGGGCGAAGGGGGGCACGAATGAACGCGACGGTTTCGAGCCAATCGACCCGTTACCACACGCTGGATGCCATTCGCGGCGTGGCCGTCATGGGCATCTTGTCGGTCAACATCGTTGCCTTCGCGATGATCGAGGCCGCCTATTTCAACCCGACCGCTTATGGCGGCTGGCACGGCGCGGACTTCGCGATCTGGGCGACCAACATGGTCGTCGTCGATGGCAAGCTTCGCACCCTCTTCTCGATGCTGTTCGGAGCGTCGACGCTGCTGGTGATCGAGCGGGCGGAAGCGGCCGGGCTTTCCGGTCCGCAGGTCCATATGCGGCGGATGGCAGTGCTGATGGTCTTCGGCATCCTCCACTACTATCTGATCTGGTTCGGCGACATCCTGACCGCCTATGCCGTCGGCGGCATGATCGCCTTCCTGTTCCGCAAGAAATCCGCCCGGCGGCTTCTGTGGACCGGCGCCGCATTCCTCGCGCTCAGCATGCTGATCTTCACCATGTTCATGGTGAGCCAGCATCAGGCCGACCTCGCCGCCCACGCCCCGGGCGCAAGCCAGGCCGCGATCCGCGAGTGGAACGAGGGGCTCGGCAATTTCTTCCCGTCGGCCACGATGATCGCCGAGGACCGGGCGTTGCATCTCGGCTCATGGTCCCAACTTGTCGCGCACAAGCTGGCCGAATGGCACAGGATCATCCCCGGCGTCGTCATTTTCCTGCCCGACACGGTCGGGCTGATGCTGATCGGCATGGCGGGCTACAAGTCGGGCTTCCTGACCGGCCAGTGGAGCGATGCCGCCTATCGCCGAGCCGCGAGCATCGCCATTCCCGTCGGGCTGGCCGCCGGCGCCGCCATCGTCGCCTATGACGTTTCGGCCAATTTCTACATCATCGGGATGTTCTCGGCCTTCATGGTTGCCGCGACGCCGTTCATCACCATCATGGCGCTGGGCTATGCCGCGCTGATCATCCTATTATCCCGAGGCCAGGGCTGGCTGTCCCGCCGCTTCGCCGCCGTCGGCCGAGCGGCTTTCACCAACTATCTCGGCACCAGCATCCTGATGACCTTTGTGTTCAACGGATGGGGCCTCGGTCTCTACGGGCAGCTCAGCCGCGCACAGGCCTGGCTATTCGCCCCGCTGGTTTGGCTGATCATGCTGGCCTGGTCGAAGCCGTGGCTCGACCGCTTCAATTACGGCCCGTTCGAATGGGCCTGGCGCAGCCTGTCGCGAGGCCAGTTGCAACCGATGCGGAAGGCAAGACCGCAGCCCCTGCCGGCCTAGATCCGGCCGAATCCCTGGTTGGTGACCTTTTTGCCGAAGCCGCCCGGCCCGGCACGCTTTTGAAGCGGGTTGGTCGCTTCTTCGAAAAGCTCCATTGTCTCGCTCCACAGCTTGCGAAGCTTGACGACGTCGGGGACCAGCTCGTCGGGGAAGCGATGGGTTTCGATGCAGATTCGCGCGGTCTGCTCGATCAGTTCCGCAACCGCGGCCAGCGGTTCCGCCCCGAACTGGCGCGATTCGCCCTTCAGCGTGTGGGCCGGGATGACCAGCGCGACCGTGTCCTGGCTGTGCATGGCCTGCTCGATCGCGGAGACGCTCTTGGCGCCGTCTTCGCGGTAATAGCTAAGGATGCGAATGAAGCCCGGGCCAAGCTCCGCCCGGCTCTTCTCGAAATGCACCCAGTCGACGATGTTCGAGCCGTCTTCCACGTTTCCACTACTCCCGGCGCGCAGTCCAACGCACGCAATCCCACGCCCCCGACTAACCGCAAAAGGGTAAAGGACCGGTTATTTCGTCTTTTCGTGGAACGGGTTTTTCGGCGCCCGCATCGACAATCTGAGCGGAACCGGACCTAGTTTGAGGTCCCGCCGCATCGAATTCAGGAGGTAGCGCTCATAGCTTTTCGGAAGCTGGTCGACCCGCGTTCCAAAGATGACGAAGCTCGGCGGCCGCGATTTCACCTGGGTAATGTAGCGAAGCTTGATCCGCTTGCCACCCGGCGCGGGCGGCGGATTGGCCTCGATGGCGCGCTCGAACCAGCGGTTGAGCTCGCCCGTCGAAACGCGCCGCGACCAGTTTTCGCGAACCTCGAACGCCGCGCCCAATAATTGGTCGATGCCCTTGCCGGTCTTGGCCGACACGGTCAGCACCGGCACCCCCTTCAGCTGGCTGAGGCCTTCGTCCAGCGCTGCCTTCACCCCATTGAACAGTGACGACGCATTGTCGGCCACGTCCCATTTGTTGAGCGCGATCACCAGGGCCCGGCCTTCTTCCAGCACCTGGCTGGCGATTTTGAGGTCCTGGACCTCCAGGCCGCGCGTCGCGTCGAGCAGCAGGACGACCACCTCGGCATGGTCGATCGCCCGGCGGGTATCCATCACCGACAGCTTTTCCAGCTTGTCCTCGACCTTGGCCCGCTTCCTGAGGCCCGCGGTATCGACCAGGCGAACCGGCTTGTCGTTCCATGACCAGTCCAGGCTGATGCTGTCCCGCGTGATGCCGGCCTCGGGCCCGGTGATCATCCGTTCCTCGCCCAGCATCTTGTTGACCAGCGTCGACTTGCCCGCGTTGGGGCGCCCGACGATGGCGAGCTTCAGCGGCCCCTCGCCTTCCGCTTCCTCCTCCGCCTCTGTCAGAAAATGCTCATGCTCGACGTGGGGCCGGATCGCCTCGAACAAGTCGACCAGGCCTTCGCCATGCTCGGCCGACAGGGCGAAGGGTTCGCCGAGGCCAAGCGCGAAGGCTTCGAGGCGGCCCGCCTCCCCGCCGCGCCCTTCCGCCTTGTTGGCGGCAACCACCACGGGCGTGGCCGACCCGCGCAGCCAGCGAGCGATTTCCTCGTCCAGGGGAGTCAGTCCCTCGCGCGCGTCGATCAGGAACAGCGCGACGTCCGCCTCCCGAACCGCCGCCTCCGTCTGGGCGCGCATCCGGCCCGGCAGGCTCGACGGATCCTGGTCTTCGAACCCCGCGGTGTCCATCACCCGGAACTCCAGGCCCAGCAGCTGCCCCTCGCCCTCCCGCCGGTCGCGGGTCACGCCCGGCCGGTCATCGACCAGCGCGATACGCTTGCCGACGAGGCGGTTGAACAGCGTCGATTTGCCGACGTTCGGGCGGCCGACGATGGCGACGGTGGGTAGGGGCATGGCGCTGCCCCCTGCCCGCCCGCCATCGATGCGTCAACTCTAGCGGTACGCGATCAACCGGCCGCTGTCGGTCAGCAGGTAGAGCGTCTGGTTCGCCACGACCGGCTGGAAGCTGACGCCGTCCTTGACGTCGACCTGGCTCTGGAAGCTGCCGTCGGTCGGGTTGACGTTGATCAGCGCGCCGTTCGATCCCGCGAGGATCAGGCGGTCACCCGCAAGCACCGGCCCGACATAGGTGATCGGGCCCTTCTTGGACTTCATATGCTCGTAACGGGGAAGCTGGTTGATCCATTTGATCTTGCCCGTTGAGCGCGCGATGGCAACAAGCTGGGCGCGGTCGTTGACGGCGAACACCCAGTCGCCGACGACCCACGGCGTCGCGATTCCGGCGAAGTTCAGCTCCCAGATGCGCTGGCCGGAGAATAGATCGAGCGCGACCATGCGGCCGCCCTGGCCGATGGCGTAGACCGCGCCGCCGTCGATCACCGGATCCGCGTCAATGTCGGACAGCGAGGCGACGCTGGTCGTGATCGACGTCCTCGACAGCGCGTCCTGCCACACCTGCCGCCCGTTCTCGTAACGATAGGCGTTGAGCTCGCCCGACGAGAAACCGGCGACAACCGTACCCTGCCCGATCGACGGAGCCGCCGAACCGAACACGCCGGCGATTTCCAGCGCGGCGGCGTTGGACCAGTTGGTCGATCCGTCGGCGGTCTTGAGCGAGTAGAGCTGGTTGTCCTGGCTCATCACATAGACGGCATCGCCGGACACCGAGGGCTCACCGCGAAGCGGGCCGCCGGGGCGAACCGTCCACACCGCAGCGCCGTTGGTGGCGTCCAGCGCCGCTACATAGCCGAGGCCGTTGGTCGCATAGACCCGGCCACTGTCATAGGCGACGCCGCCGCCATAGACCGCGCCGCTATTGTTGCCGATGTCGCCGAACCGCGCCGACCAGACCTGGCTTCCGCTCGAGGCGTCGAAGGCGCGGACCGTGCCCATCGTGTCGATGGTATAGACGCGTCCGTCGGCGACCACCGGGCCGCCGCCAAGCCGGCCCTTGTTGCTGCTGCCTTCCCCGATCGACGCGGTCCAGGCGACGCCGAGCGAATTGCCCAACGCGACATGGCCGACCGACTTGCGCGCATTGCCGCCGGACTGGGCCCAGCTTTCATTCGCGGTCGCTGCCGGAAGCGAAATGGGGATCGCGGCCGTCGCCGGGTCGATCTCGATGTCCGCTTCGTTGACCAGCACCGCGACTCGCTCGCCAAGCACCGGCGTCTTCGGCTTCTTCTTGAACAGGCCGCCTCCCGCGCAGCCGGCCATCATGCTGGCCGAGACGAGGAGGATCGTGAACTTGGTTACATGACGCATGGATCGTGATCCTAAAGGGAAGGAGTTGCGGCGGGGTCGCCGGTGATGGAGGCGGAAGCGTCGATGCCGAGCGAGCCGGCGATCTGGACCGCGCGGTCGCGGATCGTCTGGGGCACCTGCTTGTCGGCGGCGATCGTCGCGAACAGCCGGCCCGCACCCGCGCGGTCGCCCTTGGCGAGCATGGCCATCGCGGTCAGCTCCCCGGCGGTGCCGTAGAAGGGCTTGCCCGGCTCGACCAGCGGCTTCAGCCGGGCGATGACCTCGTCGGGCTTCATCGTGTCGAAGTCGATCATTGTCCCGCGGACCGTCGCCACGTCGCGAAAGGCCTGGGGCAGGCCGTCGTCGGCCGCCACTTGCTTGAAGATATCGCTGGCGACCTTGCGGTCGTTCCTCTGCGTCGCCAGCGCGGCCCGGCCGAGCAGCGCCGTCGCCCGAGTGACGTCGTTCGAAGAATCGCTGAGTGGAACCAGGTCCGCCTCGGCGCCCTTTACGTTGCCGGACCCGGCCTTCTGGAGCGCGGCCGACATGGCCTCGCTGTTGGCGATGGCCTGCTGGTCCTGCCGATGCTGCCAGTAGAGATAGCCGCCGACCGCCGCGAGGAAGAGCACGACGCCGGCAATGATCCACGTGCCATATCGTTCGGCCGTCTCGCGAAGCTGGTCGCGGCGGAGATTTTCATCGACTTCGCGGACGAATGATTCGGCCGGATCGGTGGGAAGCGCCAAATTATCCTCTTACGTCAGTCTGGTGGGCGTCCGCCGCATCGCTTCTTTTCCCCACCCCGGATGAACAGAAGCTGGCGGCGCACCGTCTAGCGCGGCGCGCGGGAAAGGCAAAGGGTCAAGACTTCGGCCGGTACGTCTGGTCTTCCGTCGGGAAAGACCGCGCCCGCACTTCGTCGCGATAGCTGGACGCCGCGGCGCCGATTTCGCTCGCCAGGTCGGCATAGCGCTTCACGAAGCGCGGCGTGCGCTCGAACAGGCCGAGCATGTCCTCGGTCACCAGCACCTGCCCGTCGCAATTAGCCGACGCGCCGATGCCGATCGTCGGAATCGAGACCGCCTTCGTCGCCTTGTCGGCGATTTCCTCCATCACGCCCTCGATGACGACGCAGAAGGCGCCCGCATTCGCGACCGCCTTGGCATCGCCGACGATCTTCTTCGCCTCGGCGTCCGACTTGCCCCGCGCGCCATAGCCGCCCAGCACGTTTACTGCCTGCGGGGTCAGGCCGACATGGGCAATCACGGGAATGCCGCGATGGGTCAGGAAGTCGATGGTCGGCGCCATTGCCTCCCCGCCCTCCAGCTTGACCGCCGCGCAGCCGGTTTCCTTCATGATCCGCGACGCGGAGGCGAAGGCCTGTTCCGGCGAGCCTTCATAGCTTCCGAACGGCATGTCGACCCCGACCAGCGCGTGCCAGCTCCCACGCACCACCGCCGCGCCATGCGCGCACATCATCTCCATCGTCACCGGAACCGTCGATGGAAGCCCGTAAATCACCTGCCCTAGGCTGTCGCCAACCAGCAGCATCTCGCAATGCGGGTCGAGCAATTGCGCCATCCGCATCGTGTAGGCGGTCAGCATGACGATTGGTTCGTCCGTCGCGCCATCCTTCTTGCGCGCCCGGATCGCGGGAACCGTCATGCGCTTGCCGGGGACCGGGGTCGGCGTCGCGCGGCTGGTGGCGCTGTCGATCGTAAAAGTGGACATGAAATCGTCATAGCCGCTGGCCGTCGTCGCAGCCAGTCCCGGCCTCGGCTCGGCTCATCGTTACCGGCTGCCCCAAAGTCGCCGCGGCGGCGTTCGACGCAGGTGCCAATCGGTCTCCATCCGCAACCGGCCCGCCGACAATGGCGCGTATTAACCGGATGGCCGGCCTAGTCAGCACTTACCCCCAGCTCCCGTTCATGTGGCGAGAGCGCAAGCAATCGAAGAGGTATTTCGATGACTTTCAAGACGATGTTCCTGGCCAGTGCGCTGGTCGTGACCGCTGGCGGCACGGCCATTGCCGCGCAACCGACGACCGGCCCGGGCGCGGACAATGCCGCGACCCCGGCAACGCCAGCGACCCCCGCCAGCCCGGCCGATCCCACGACCGGCACCGCCGCGACGCCTGCCACGCCTGCGACGCCTGCGACGCCTGCCGAACCCTCGGCGCAGGCCACCGACCCTCTGTCGCCCGACACGCAGGCCACGACGGCCGAAACCAAGGCCGAAAAGCCGGTCAAGAAGGCAAAGAAGAAGCCCCGTTAGGCCAGCTGAGCTCTACCCGGAGGGGCGCGTCCGTTCGCGGGCGCGCCTTTTCCTTAGCTCAGCCACCCCCGCCGCCCGGCCAGCCGGCTGAACTGCCAGATGCCATAGGCGATGATGATAATCACGATTGGCAGGAACAGCGCGTCGGAAGGCGTGATCGCCCGCATTTCCGGGACGATGAAGGCGCTGCTGAACTGGACTACCGCCGCGACAAGCGACACGAGCAATGCCCAGACGGCCCAGCGCTTACCCAGCAACAGCCCGATCGCACCGGCAAGCCCGACCCAGACCGCGATCCCGAACGCCGCATAATACCACTCCGGCCGGGCCGCGAGCATCGCGCCTTGGTCGAGCGGCAGGGCAGCGATATCGGCCGCGCTCATCCTGACCTCGACGAGATAGAAGAAGCAGCCGAGCAATTCGAACAGCAGCGCGAAAATGGCGACGGCCCAGTACCAGCCGGGGACGGTGGCCCGATGGTCAACGTGATCCGTCATATGCGCCCCTCCCGATGATTGAAGCGCCCAGAGTGCCGGGTCCGGCCTGTGCGCGCAAGGGAGGTTGGCATCCCGATCAGCTTCGGTTCACATAGGCTCTGCTAAATGCAGGACATTGATCTGTGGGAGTATGGATTATGCGCCTTCTCATTCTAGCCGCCGCCACGGCCGCCCTCGCGGCAACCGGCGCGGCCAATGCCAAGCCCAGGGCCACGGGCGAGGCCAAGCTTGCCAAGATGCTCGAAGGCCGCGTCGCCGGCCAGCCGACCGAATGCATCCGCACCTGGACGCGCAATGACATGAAGACGATCGACGGCACCGCCTATGTCTTCGGCCATGGCGACACCATCTACGTCAACCGGACGCAGCATCCGCGATCGATCGACGAGGATGATACGCTGCTCGTCCGCTCGACCGGCCTTGGCACACAGCTTTGCCGAACCGACCAGATCACGACCTTCGACAATCGCGGCCAGTTCTACACCGGCAACGTGTTCCTCACGGAATTCGTCCCTTATCGGAAGGTTCGCCGCTAACAGGTAAAGTGCTTCGGGCAGGGCCTGCCCGGAGCCTCACTCCTTCGACCTGGTCGCCACCTCGCCGCCAAGGGCGCTCTCCTGGTGGCGATCCCGCGTGGACGACTCCTCCGATTCCGGCTTCCGCTCCAGGTCGACTTCCTCTTGCTTTCCCCGTTCCTGCTTCTCGCCGAGGCCGGACTTTTCGCCCTCATGCATCCGCCGGTCGTCCCGCGGGCGGTTCGGTGGGTTGGTCATCACTCATCTCCTTCGTTCGAAGGAAACGCCCCGGGCTGCAGGCAGGTTCAGGCGATTATCGCCATCCCTTGCACATAGCCAACCCATCCATTAATTACTGAACTATATGGTTCAGTTTCGAACTCGCTTCGACACATCCTTCGCCGCGCTTTCGGACGCCACCCGGCGCGGCGTCCTGGAACAGCTCATGCGCGGAGACGCGTCGATCAGCGCTCTGGCCGACAAGTTCCACATGACGCTCACCGGCATGAAGAAGCATGTCGGTGTCCTCGAACAGGCTGGGCTCGTCACCACCGAGAAGATCGGGCGCGTCCGCACCTGCCGGCTCGGCCGAAGCCGGCTGGAGGAAGAAGCCGCCTGGATCGAGAGGTACCGCCGGCTCTGGGACGCGCGCTTCGCCGAATTGGACAAGCTCGTCGAGGCATTGAAGAAGGAGAAGCTTCCATGAAGAGCAGCACAACCGTGGATCGGACGTCCGACCGGGAAATCGTCGTGACTCGAACCTTCGACGCCCCCGCGCCGATCGTCTTCGACGCCTGGACCAAGCCCGAACTGTTCATGCGCTGGTGGGCGCCAAAATCGATCGGAATGTCCATCCTGTCTTGCGAGATGGACGCGCGGACCGGCGGTAAATATCGCCTGGAGTTCGGGCAGGATGCCTCCAGCTCCTGGGCCTTCTTCGGCAAATATATCGAAGTCGTCCCCAATAAGCGGATCGTCTGGACCAATGAGGAAAGCGACGACGGCGCGGTGACCACGCTTACCTTCGAGGAAAAGAGCGGCCAGACCCTGCTTACCTTGAGCGAACTCTATCCCTCCAAAGAAGCGCTCGAAGCCGAGCACGGCGCGGAGGATGCGATGGCCGAGCAGTTCGAGCAGCTGGACGAGCTGCTGCTCACTATGGACGCCGGCGCGCGTTCCGGTGGTTAGGAGGCCCGCTGCGCCGACGTCCGCTTTGGGTAGAACGGGACACCGGCGAACTGGCACAAAGCACGTTGCCGGTGTTAGAGGAGGAACGGCAAGAGGAGGGGTCGATGACGAGATCGCTATTGCTACTTTCTGTCACAGCGCTGCTTCTGCCCGCATGCCAGGCAGGCGAGAAGTCCGGAAACAACATCGCCGAAGGGAATGCTGCCGCCGCTGTCAACGTTGGTGCGGATGAGCAGGCAATCCGCAGGCAAGTCGATCGTTGGCTTCAGCTCGTGGAAGCCAAGGATGCTGCAGGAATTGCGGCGCTCTACGCCGAAGACGGCGCGGTGATGCCACCCAACGCGCCGATCGGCAAAGGCCGTAGCGCGATCCAGCAGACCTGGGCATCGATGATGCAGACGCCCGGCTTCGACCTGACCTTCGTTCCAGAGCAGATCATAGTGTCATCGACGGGCGACATGGCACTTGATCGTGGGACGTATAAGCTGGCCGTTGCGCCCAACGGCACCGCGATGACCGACACCGGCAAATACGTGGTCGTCTGGCGTAAAATCGGCAGCGAGTGGAAAGCCGCAGCGGACATATTCAACAGTGATCTGCCTGCCAGCGGAGGTTAGGGGCCCGCTACTGTCGAGCCCGATGTCCGCAATGGCCCGAAAGTGGACATTAGGTCAGGCTCACTCCCATTCGATCGTGCCGGGCGGTTTCGACGTATAGTCGTACACCACCCGGTTGATGCCTTTGACCTCGTTGATGATCCGCGTCGCGCAGCGGCTGAGGAAGGCCGCGTCGAAGGGGTAGATGTCGGCGGTCATGCCGTCGACGCTGGTTACGGCGCGGAGCGCGCAGACGCTGTCGTAGGTGCGGAAATCGCCCATCACGCCAACCGTTCGCACCGGCAGCAGCACGGCGAACGCCTGCCAGATCGCATCGTAGAGCCCGGCGTTGCGGATCTCCTCGAGATAGATGGCGTCGGCCTTGCGAAGGATGTCGCACCGCTCCTTGGTCACCTCGCCTGGAATCCGGATCGCCAGCCCCGGGCCCGGGAAGGGATGCCGACCGACGAATTCGTCCGGCAATCCCAGTTCGCGCCCAAGTTCGCGCACCTCGTCCTTGAACAGCTCGCGCAAGGGCTCGACCAGCTTCATGTTCATCCGCTCGGGCAGGCCGCCGACATTATGATGACTCTTGATCGTCACCGACGGCCCGCCGGTGAAGCTGACGCTCTCGATCACGTCCGGGTAGAGCGTGCCCTGCGCGAGGAAATCGGCGCCCCCGATCTTCCGCGCCTCCTCGTCGAACACGTCGATGAAGGTCTTGCCGATGAACTTGCGCTTGGCTTCCGGATCGGTCAGCCCGGCCAGCCCGGAGAGGAACAGCTCCTCCGCATCCACATGGACCAGCGGAATGTTGTAGTGACCGCGGAACAGCGACACGACCTGCTCCGCCTCGTTGGCGCGCATCAGGCCATGGTCGACGAACACGCAGGTCAGCTGCTCGCCGATCGCCTCGTGGATCAGCACCGCCGCGACCGCGCTGTCGACCCCGCCGCTCAGCCCGCAGATGACCTTGCCGTCGCCGACCTGCGCCCGGATGTCGGCGATCTTTGCGTCGCGATAAGCGCCCATTGTCCAGTCGCCGGCGCAGCCGCAGATATGCCGCGCGAAATTGGCGAGCAGCTTCCCGCCGTCGGGCGTGTGCACCACTTCCGGGTGGAACATCATCGAATAGAAGCGGCGCTTCTCATCGGTCGCGATCGCGTAAGGCGCGCCCTCGGACTTGGCGACAATCTCGAACCCGTCGGGCAATTGCTCGACCCGGTCACCGTGGCTCATCCAAACCTGGTGCCTCTCGCCCTGCTTCCACAGGCCGTCAAACAAAGCGCTGTCCCCGACCACCTCGATGAAGGCCCGCCCGAATTCGCGATTGTCGGATGCGGCGACGACGCCACCCAGTTGGTGCGCCATCGTCTGCTGGCCATAGCAGATCGCCAGGATCGGGAGGCCCTGGTCGAAGAAATGCTGGGGC
>Ga0307410_10001164_pt1 | contig 11591 bp, 7 predicted proteins | sample 322Ometagenome_3_FD_203707 | JGI IMG/M metagenome (GOLD analysis project Ga0307410, IMG submission 203707) | Maize rhizosphere microbial communities from greenhouse at UC Davis, California, United States - 322HYB-O-3 | ecosystem: Host-associated > Plants > Roots > Rhizosphere > Soil | place...
ATCCCAGACCCTTATCCACCAGGCGGGATGGCGCGTGATCGGCAGGGCGGTGGTCAAGATAGCGATCGCGCCGATAATCATTGAAAATAGTCGCATTAGATCAAACGCAATTGCGGGAAAAATATGGCCTTATCGATCCGATGGCAAGAATATATAGCAAAACGCGGAACATCGTGAAATGTCCCGCGTTTTCCACCCCAACTTATCGTTTTACTATCCCTTAGCGACCGCCTTCGTTTCCTCGGCCGGCTCAGGCCTCGGCGAAGCGAGCCCCAGCTCAGGCGAACGCCACAGGTTGGAAACCAGCAATTCCCGAATGAACGTCATCTCCTTGGGAAGACGATCGTAGAGCTTGAAAAAGAGGTCGTCGTGCATGGCGATCTCTTTTAGCCAGATGTCGCGGTCGAGACTCATTACGGAGTTCCACTGCTCTTTGGTGAAGTCGAGCCCGCGCCAGTCAAGATCTTCGTAGCGGGGCATCCAGCCGAGCGGGGTTTCGGTACCCTTCGAGACACCGCGTGAGCGTTCGACGACCCACTTCAGGATGCGCATATTCTCGCCAAATCCGGGCCAGAGGAACTTGCCGTTCTCATCCTTTCGGAACCAGTTTACCGAAAAGATCCTTGGCGGTTCCGGTATCTGCCTCCCGAAATCGAGCCAATGCGCGAAGTAATCCCCCATGTGATACCCCGCGAACGGCAGCATCGCAAACGGGTCGCGTCTCACCTCGCCGATGTTTCCGAACGCCGCCGCGGTCATCTCCGATCCCATCGTCGCGGCCATATAGACACCAAAGGCCCAGTTGAACGACTGTTGGATAAGCGGCACCACCGAGTTGCGGCGGCCGCCGAAGATAAATGCTGAAACCGGCACGCCCTTTGGGCTGTCGAAATGCTCGTCGACGACCGGGCACTGTGTGATCGGTGCGGTGAAGCGGGCGTTTGGGTGAGCGGCCGGCTTCTCGCTCGCCGGTGTCCAATCGTTCCCCTGCCAATCGATCGCGTGGGCGGGTTTGTCGCCGTCCATGCCTTCCCACCACACGTCCCCGTCGTCGGTCAGAGCGACGTTCGTGAAGATCGTGTTTTCCCTGATCGATTCCATCGCGTTCGGGTTCGATTTGTAATTGGTCCCAGGTGCCACGCCGAAGAAGCCCGCCTCCGGGTTGATCGCGTGCAGCTTGCCGTCCTCATCCGGCTTGATCCAGGCGATATCGTCCCCGACGGTCGTGATCTCCCAGCCTTCTTCCTGAAACGGTTTCGGGGGGATCAGCATCGCGAAATTCGTCTTCCCGCATGCGGAAGGGAAGGCGGCGCAGACGTAATCCTTTTGGCCGTCAGGAGATTTGACCCCCACGATCAGCATATGTTCGGCCAGCCACCCCTGCTCTCGGCCCAGGGTTGAGGCAATACGCAACGCGAGGCATTTCTTGCCCAGCAGTGCATTCCCGCCGTAGCCCGAGCCATAGGACATGATCGAGCGTTCCTCGGGGAAATGAACGATATATTTATCCTTCGGATCCGGCGAGCAGGGCCACGCCACGTCCGCCTGGCCTTCTCCCAGCGGCATCCCCACCGAATGAAGACAATGAACGAAATCGCCGTCCCCCAGGGCATCAAGCGCCCGCTGGCCCATCCGCGTCATTATCTTCATATTGACCGCGACGTACGGCGAATCGGAAAGCTGGACGCCGAATTGCGAGATCGGCGAACCGATCGGGCCCATGCAGAAAGGAACGATGTACATCGTCCGTCCGCGCATCGAGCCGCGAAACTTCGGCGTGAGAAGTGCCTTCATCTTCTCCGGTGCCATCCAGTTATTGGTCGGGCCCGCGTCGCCTTTGGCCCGCGAGCAGATGTAAGTCCGATCCTCGACGCGCGCCACGTCCGATGGGTGCGAACGTGCGAGGAAACTGTTCGGGCGCTTCTCCGCGTTCAACTTTATGAACGTCCCGGCGTCCACCATCTCCTGGCAAAGGCGGTCGTACTCCTCCTGTGATCCGTCGCAGAGGTGGACGGCGTCCGGCTCGCAGAGCTCCGCCATGTCAGTCACCCAACGCTTAAGTTCTTTGTTTTGAATATTTTCGGGAATGGTATATTTCGCCATAGTTTGTGATCAATGGATACAAATTTCGCACAAAGCCGGTTATATGAATAAACGGCCAATAGTGCACCGCTTTGAATGTATTTCCGAAGCTTATCACAAGATAATGTTGGTGTTAATCGTCCGTAATCGGGACCTAAGTCGATTGGTAATACCAATTAACTGCATTTGGCCTAGACCGGCGCGACCCTCCTCGCTCCGTAATATTGCCTGACCGTGTGGGCCGCGATCGCCGTAATGATGATCGCCCCGCCGAGCACCGCCCATTGCGACGGACGCTCCCCCACGAAAATAAATACCCAGACCGGATTCAGTAGCGGCTCGATAAACCCGATCAGGCTCGCATCGAGCGGTCGCGTGCCGCCGCGGACGCCTTTTATAAATAAAATGTACGATATGCCGATCTGGAAAACACCGAGGAAAGTAACCGCCGCCCAGTCCATCCACGTCATCGACGGAATAACCGAGACGCCGGTGGGTAAATTCACCAGCGCGAGAAGGAAATTCCCATAAATTACGGCGATCACGGGGTTGAAACCATCCGCTTTCGGGTGACGCAAAAGCATTATGTAAAGCCCCAGGAAAATTCCCGAACATAGTGCCGCGATATTGCCTTCGTAATCCTCCAGCCGAAGCTGCCCCACGAAAAACAGGCTCATCCCGCTTAACACGATCACGACCGTAACAAGGTCACGCAGATGAAATTTCTCGCCAATCACGAACGGAGCAAGAAGTAAAATATAGATCGGGGCCGTGTACTGAAGAAAGATGGCGTTGGCGGCTGTGGTCTTTTTCGTCGCCCAAACGAACAGGAAAAGCAGCAGAGCGTAAATTATCGACGTGAAAATGCCGAAGGCGTCTATTTTAAGCCCGTTTTTGCGGGTCAATAGCAACACGGTCACGGCCGCCAACAGCGAACGGAAAAAGGTAACTTGATACGCGTCCAGCGTGGTCAGCTTAATGAAAAGGCCGCCTGTGCTCCACAAAAACACCGCTATCAGCACCAGCGAGACGGGGGGGAAGTTTGATTTACTTTCGGTCACTTGAATCCGATGATAAATTATTGGCAACTAGGTTTGCATTGCGGGCTTCTTAAAAAAGTCATCAATTGAAAAAGACAATATTTGCCGGAGTAACACGATCCTCACTAATCAGACGCTCCGGACTCACAATCAGGCCTTTGCTGCTCGCAGTGTGTGAGTTGAAATACCGCCGCAAATGTTCGGCGTCAGATTAAGGAAATAAGTTAAATATGCGCAAATACCTCACCTTCCTCGTTGCTTTAATCGCATTTGCCACCGTTTCACAGGCACAATTCTCCGAGCCCACCGCCCCAAAGGCATTTACAAATATTCACATCCAAAACTTCGGCCAAATGGATGAGCGTTTCTATCGAGGTGCACAGCCGACCGCGGAGGAGTACAAAGCCCTCAAAGAATTCGGAATCAACACGATCATCGACCTGCGTAAGGATGCGGAGCCGTACTCCAAGTCCGCGGTCGAGTCGGCCGGAATGAAATACGTCAACATCCCGATGACCGGCTGGACCACAAAGGATGACAGCGTCGCGGAATTCCTCAAAGTGGCAAATGACCCGGCGACCGGCAAATTTTACGTACACTGTGCTGCAGGAAAACACAGGACCGGGTTGGCGGGAGCGGTCTATCGCCTGGAAAACTACGGTTGGGACTACGACACAGCCTATAAGGAGATGAAGAATTACGAGTACTTCTCGGGCCTGTTCCACCGCAAGATCAAAGGTTACGTCAAGGACTACTACGAGAAGTTTGGTGCCGCGAAGCAGGCCGCATTCAGGGCCGCTCAGGCTGCGAAATCTGCCCCCGTTGGTCAGCTTTCACATTCGGCCGGAACCGTAAACTAGCCCTCAAACTTGCAAAAGCCTGACCGTAAGTGAAGACGTAACATCCAAATTGATTGTTGCGTCTTTACTTACGGTCAGGCTTCCGCGTTTTATTGATACACGTCAGTTGCGTTCTTGGTCTTTGACCACTGGATCCCCTCGATGTTCTTATCCAGTGCCATTATCTTATCGCTCAAGTGATCGGTGCTTAGATTCAGCCTTAGATTCAAATAATATTGAATTGACCCCACCGGGTTTTCCGCATCGTTCGGATCTAGCTGCCGCACTTCCGCCTCGAGCTTGTTCTTCTTAAAGATCCTCCGCAGCAGATCCTGCGTATTGTTAGTGTCCCGGGTTTTGACCGTCAGCTCCATAGACCGGAATGCCTGTTCCTGCTCGTTGTATTCGAGCACCCACAGCAGGACAAGAGAAAATCCGCACAACGCGATTCCCAGGTCCCAGCGCCCGACACCCGCGGCCAGCCCAAGTGCCAAGCTTATTAGAAGGACCGTCACCTCTTTCGGGTCGCGAATATTCGTTCTGAATCTGACGATCGAAACGGCCGCGAAGATCGCGAAGGCCCTCGCCGCATTATCGCCCACGATCATCATCAGCGCCGCGGCGACAGCAGACAGCAATATCTGCGTCTGGGCGACGTACAGGTTTCGTTGAAAGAGAGGGAAGTTCTTCCTGGGCCGAAAGGCAAGGGCCGCCGACAAGATCACCGCCAAAAGCAGGTGTAAAACGATCCTCGATGTCGTTTCGAAGAAGGCGCCCGGCGTTTCCGCCGCTGTATTGCTGCTGGCTCCGACGGCGGCGAGAAACGGATTTGAAGACGTATCATCCGACGGGGACGGTTCCGGCTTTGGGGTTCCGGCCGAGGTGTTCGCGGCCTGAGTTGCGGTCGAGGCGGTGTTTGCGGCCGGTGTGCTGGGCCTCGATAAAAAGAGCCCCAGCACACCGGCGCATGCCAGCCCGATAATCAGCAGGACCAAAAGGTTCGATCTCCGCATGTTTAGTTTTCGGCCACCTCTTTGCCATCGGCTGCCTTCTGAAGTTCGACGATCTTACTTTTCACGGCCGCGGTAAAGGTCTCGACTTCCTCGGCGTTATAATTCGCCGCTCTAAACGCGTCGCCGATCTGCTTTTCGCTCAATTGGGACAAAAGACTCGAAAGCCAGCGGGCATCATCTACTGTAAAGTCCTTGAACACTCCGCGATTCTTCCCTTTGTACGCCAACTCCACCTCACCGTCCTCGACGAAGCGAACGAGCTTTGTATCTTCAAAATGCTCGGGGCTCCCGGTCTTGCGCCCCAATCGGTAGATGATCGGGAAGTTGTTTCCCCCAAGCTTCCCAAACGTGGCTCCGAGGTCGCTGACGATATAGTGATTCTCGTTACCCACGGCAAGCACTTTGTTCTGTAGATCGAGCACGTCCCAATTGCTCATAAAGACCATCATTATTTTCAGGCCCTGCAGCTCCTTCGTCCCCACGAAAGGGTTCTCCTTCCATTTCCATTCGTCAAGACGCTTGATATTATCGGGCCGCGCTTCTAGACGTACATCCTTGAACGTACCCTTCCCGGGGATCGTGATCGACGGCACAAAGTAATTCACCTCGGTTTTGTACCCGATGCCGTACAAAAGCCTGACGGCAGCCGTTTCCGGCTTCGCCTCGCGTCCGAGTTTAGCTACCCAAACTTTCCCCGACGCGTCTTTGATCCGGTATTTCTTGTTATGCCCGCTTTTCTCTTCTTCGATGAATTCGACGCGGCTCAGGTCCGGTTTCATGGACTCGCCGCCCGGTCCGTTGAACAGGTCCCGGTTACGTATGTCGACCGGTTCCCACATCACGTTTCTTCCGTTTTGTGCCGTTTGCGCATTTACCGCTATCGCAAGTGCGATAAGCATCAATCCGTAGATAATAGCCGTCCTTAACATTTTAATTTCCCCTTTGTTCGTTACTTTTATAGAGTTTTCCTGGTAAATTCCAACATGTTCCCCGGCACCTGGAATGCCAGTTGAGCGTCGAGAGGCTCCCCATCGGCCACTGCCCGTTTGTAGCTTCCGTCCGGCTGAAGTATTCGAGCCTTCGCCGTGTCTTTGAGGTAAGTCGGAAGGTACTGTTCCGCCAGATAGCGCGAGATCTCGCGGTCATGGATCGGCGCGAGCACCTCGACGCGGCGATCGAGATTTCTCGGCATCCAGTCCGAACTGCCCATATAAACTTCCGGATCGCCTGAGTTCTCGAAGTAGTAAACACGGCTGTGCTCGAGGAGCCGGCCGACCACGCTTCTAACCCGTATGTTTTCCGAGAGTCCGGGAACGCCGGGCCGCAAGGTGCACACGCCCCGGACGATCAAATCGATCTGCACGCCCGCCTGCGAAGCTTCATACAATCTATTGACTATCTCGCTGTCCGCCACACGGTTGATCTTTGCGATGATCCGGGCCCGCTTGCCGTTTCGGGCGTTTTCCGTCTCGCGTTCGATCAACTCCTTCATCCGGTCGCGAAGGTTTATCGGGGCCATCAAAAGCTGACGCACATGGTTGGGTTCCGTGTAAACCGTAAGGTAGTTGAAAAGGTCGCCGACGTCGGCACCGATCTCTTCGTTCGCGGTAAGCAGGCCGAGGTCCGTGTAAACGGTCGACGTGGCCGGATTGTAATTCCCCGTTGCGAGGTGAACGTAGCGCTGCAGTTTGTCCCCTTCTCTGCGAACGATAAGCGTAGTCTTCGCGTGCGTTTTCAACCCGAGCAGGCCGTACACAACATGCACACCGGCTTCTTCAAGTTTCTTCCCCCAAACGATATTGTTTGCCTCGTCGAATCGGGCCTTGATCTCGATCAGCGCCGTCACCTGCTTGCCGTTTTCGCTCGCCTTGATGAGCTGCGGGGCAATAGGCGAATCTTCGCCGATGCGGTAAAGGCACATTTTGATCGCCAGGACATCCGGATCGACGGCCGCCTCGGCGATCATGTCGGTCACCGTGCGATACGGATTATAAGGATGGTGCAGCAAAACGTCTTCGCGCTTGATCACGTCAAAGATGCTTTCGCCGGTCTTCAGTTCTTCGAGTTCCTTCGATCGGATCGGAGCTTCCTTAAGATCGGGGCGATTCAAATTCACCAACGACCAGAAATCCGAGACGCTCATCGGGCCGTCGACCACGTAGGCGTCGTCCGGTTCGACTTCCAGCGATTCGACCAAATGGTCGACCATTCGCTGCGGCATTCCCTTGGAAACCTCAAGTCGAACGACCTGCCCGAACCGACGCTCCTTCAGGTTCTCCTCCATCATTTCCAGCAGATCTCTCGCTTCCGATTCGCGAAGATCGATATCACCGTCCCGGGTGATACGAAAGATATGACACTGTTTCGGCTCCGCGGCAGGGACGATCTTTGCGATGTTCGCCTTCACCAGGTCCTCGATCAGCACGTACCTAGTTTCCTGGCCTTCGATCGGGACCATTCGCGGCAAAAAAGTAGGAATCTTCACCCGCGCGAAAAACTCGTCGCCGATCTTCGCGAACGCCCGGCCCACCCGCTTAGATAGTTTAGGCTTTATAAAAAGAGCAATATTCAGCGACTGTGCCGAAATATAAGGAAACGGATGCGTCGGATCCACGGCCTGCGGAGTCAGTACCGGATAAATGTGCTCATCGAAATACTTATCGAGCTCGGCCCTCTCCGCGAGCGAGACCGAGCTGTAAGACTCGAGTACGACACCTTCGCCCGCAAGTTTCGGCAGTATGTCTTTTGAGAGGCATGCCGATTGTTCCCGGGTCAATTCAATTACCTTTTCGCGGATCGCCTCCAACAATAGCGGCCGTGTGTACCCGTCCGGCGAAACGTCCACCTGGCTGCCCCCCATTTTCTCCTTCAGCGCCGATACGCGGATGGAAAAGAACTCGTCCAGATTCGACGAAAAGATCGCTAAAAACTTTAGTCGTTCGAGCAGCGGAAGCGATTCATCCAATCCCTCCTCAAGTACACTCTTGAAGAATTCGAGTAGGCTGAGGTCGCGATTTATAAAATTAGCCAGCGGCCGTTCGGCGGCCGCGTGGTCAGACGTAAAATTGCTGATAACTGATAGCTGATGCTTGGGTGTTGCCATATAGTTTTGGGGAGAGCATCCGAATTTAGATTCAGAGTGCGAACGACAATTTTATTGGCAACTCCCGTGCCGCACGGCCAGCGGCAACGTAAGTATCTGCACCCCATCGACTTACGTTGAACCCCACCCGAAAATAATTTCTCGCGAAGTATTGAATTAATACACTTTGAAAGGTTTATAAACGAACGAAAGGATGACTCACAGATAGCAGTCATTTACCGAAGAGCTCGTACTAAGACGCCGCAGGACGAACGCTTCCCCGAAGAAAGTGCGGCCGCGGCTTGAAACGAGCGGTTACTGAATAACTCGGCAGGAGCACGGCGCGTGTTCCTGTTTTTCTTTTTAACGGAATAAAGCAGAATAGTCGATAACTTCAACACAAGATGGAATTTCTTCTCAACACGAAAATTCCGGTAGTACTCGCCGCGAGCGCTGTACCCCAGTTCCTGACCGAGATCGTCGCGCTGATCGTCGCGGGGGCCTTGATCGCGTACATCTGCTTCCGGCTCCGATTGGTGCCGATCGTAGGATTCCTGGTGGCGGGTGTCCTTATTGGTCCCAACGCGCTCGGCCTCGTGCGTGATCAGGCACTCGTGGATGCGACCGCAGAGATCGGTGTGATCCTGCTGCTCTTCACCATAGGGATCGAATTCAGTCTTGAGAAACTAGCGCGTATTCAACGTCTAATTCTCGGCGGCGGCTCGATGCAAGTGGGGCTGTCCGTTGTCATTACAATGGCCGTGCTGCTTCCGTTCGGGGTCGATTGGAAGACCGGCATTTTTACGGGGATGCTTGTCGCGCTGAGTTCCACGGCGATCGTGCTGAAACTTCTCGCCGACAAAAGCGAAACGAACGCTGAGCACGGCCAGGTCGGGCTCGGGCTGCTCATCTTTCAGGACCTCGCTATTGTCGTAATGGTGCTCTTGATCCCTGTACTTTCGGCTCAGGGCGGGGGCGGAACGGGCGAGATCCTGTTAGCTCTGGTGAAAGCGGCGGGCATCATCGCCGTCGTCCTCGTCGTCGCCCGTCGAATAATGCCGAAGGTGCTCGAAATGGTGGCGAAGACCTGTTCGCCCGAACTCTTTCTCTTAACGGTCATAGCGATCTGCTTCGGCACTGCTTACCTCACAAGCCTCGCCGGGGTAAGCCTTTCCCTCGGGGCGTTTCTAGCCGGGTTGATGGTGAGCGAAAGCCGATTTTCGCAACACGCGCTCAGCGAAACGCTGCCGCTCCAGATCCTCTTCTCCGCCACGTTTTTCGTTTCGGTCGGAATGTTGTTGAATGTATCCTTTTTGATCCAGCACCTCCCGATCGTTCTTGCGGCGATCGCGGTAGTTCTCGCGATAAAAGTGGCCACCACCTGGTTCGCCGTTCGCATCCTCGGTTACGCAACGCCCGTGGCCGCCGCCTCCGCGCTCATGCTCGCCCAGATCGGAGAATTTTCCTTCGTACTCGAACGTGCCGGCCGGGAAGTTGGCCTTTATCCCGTCGGGGCACCAACCGGCGGTTCCCAAACATTTATCGCCGCCACCGTCGTGCTGATGGTGCTCACGCCGCTGCTCATGAACATCGGCAGCGGCCTTTCGGCGAAGATCGTCCGCAAACGCGAGATCGCCGAATCCCCGGCGGATGACGGCGGAGACCTGCTCGGCGAGTCTCTCGCCCTCGAGGACCACGTCATCGTTGCCGGTTACGGCGAAGCGGCCCGCTGCCTGGTACGCGTGCTGGCCGGTTCCGGCATCCCTTACGTGATCACCACGCTCAGCCCCGACGGGGCCAACGAGGCCGATTCCGATGGTCTCCCGGTCGTTCGGGGCGACGCGACAAAGCCGTTCCTCCTGCGCCACGTCGGTGTCGAGAGCGCGAAGATGATGGTGATCGCCGACGATAACCCCGCCATGGCTCACCGCATCACCTCCGTCGCGCGCCAGATCAACCCCACCATGCGTATCGTGGTGCGGACGCGTTACACCGAAGAAGTGCACGAGCTTGCCTCCGCCGGCGCGGACACCGTTATCGCCGAGGAACTCGAGTCTATCGTGCAGCTCTTCGGCGAGGTGCTCCGCGATTACCGCATCCCCGCCGAGCAGATCGAGGCCTACGAGGACATCGCCCGCAGCAACGGTTACTCGGAACTGCTGAGCGACACGATCGAGATCGACAATTCCGTTTTCAAATGCCAGACCGGAACGGACTGTTTTGATTCCCGAACGGTCAAGGTGCGCCCGGGAGCGCTGATCGACGGACAATCGCTCAATACGTGGATGTTGCTGGAAGATTTCGGCCTTGAGTTAAAGGCATTGCGAAGAAACGGGGAAGAATTATCGCCGGTTCCGCACGACTTGATATTTATTCCCGGCGATGAGCTCGACCTGACCGGTTCTACGCAGGCGTTCGCGAGCAACGCCGCGATGTTTCGCGTAGCGAACAACGGCGGGGGGGCAGCCCCCGTGCCGCTTCGTTCGTCGGCGAGCGACGAAACAGCGACGGCGTTCGCCGACGAGACCGGGATAGATATGGAATCGGAGATCAGGTACGCGCCTAAAGCCGATGCCGATGTTTGCTCGCATCTCGGCCGCATCCGTCCCGTATTCCCCAGCGCTCCCGGCTGTGAAGAATGCCTGCGCATCGGCGACGAGTGGGTGCACCTCAGGCTATGCCTCGTCTGCGGCCACGTCGGGTGCTGCGACACTTCAAAAAACAAACACGGCACCGCCCATTTTCATGCGACCAACCACCCCGTAATGAAATCAATTGAAAAATTCGAAGACTGGGCTTGGTGCTTCGTGGACGAGGAGTATATCTAAACCGGGAAATTCAAATAGGATGTTCAGTATAAAGAGCATGAAGGGCTTAGAGGCCAAATATCCTGTTTATCCTGTGCATCCTGTTTGTATATCAGCTTATTCTCCAGACACTGCTGTTGAGATCGTATCCCTTAGCTTCTTCGCGGAAGTTGTTACCGGTTCGAGTTCCACGTCTTCGACATTTCCTCTCACTTTCTTTCCGAACACGGCATTCCAGGGCGGGATGACGACCGAGACGTTGCCGGTGGCCTTCGCCTGACAGGCGAGTCGGAGGAACGGTTTTTCGTCATCCGGCTGATTGTAGCCGAAGACCTTCATCTGCTTGCGTTCCCGCACCGACGGTTCCGAAAGTTTTTCCTGGCCGCCGACAACACCGACCCAGCAGGTGCCGCACGACGCCGACGTGCATTCGATCGGCACCGGCCCTTCCCAGCAACGCGAATCCATCGTTTGCCAATCGCGCGAGCGGTCCTTCTGCGAAGCCGAAGCGATCTCCTCTTCGTTGATGATCGGGAACTTGCCAGAGAACGAGAACGCCTTAAAGGCGACGGAGAATTCCTTATCCACCGTCTTCAGGAAGCCGAACAGTCCCTGCGAATCGTCTTTTGCGCGTTCCGCGACGATGTCGTTCGGCGATTTCGTCATCACGCCTTCAGGTTTTTCCGCGACCCCGGCGGAGGCTTTGAGCTCGTCGTAACCCGCCTGCA